>Ga0187833_10001276_pt1 | contig 28966 bp, 27 predicted proteins | sample ETNtaG_37_FD_167968 | JGI IMG/M metagenome (GOLD analysis project Ga0187833, IMG submission 167968) | Marine microbial and viral communities from oxygen minimum zone, Eastern Pacific Ocean - ETNP2014_SV_400_PacBio MetaG (Illumina Assembly) | ecosystem: Environmental > Aquatic > Marine > Hypoxic...
TGGGTGCTGAGAATGTATTGATAAAGGGCGGCCATATCATGAGCCAGGAAGATGGCAATGATGATGCTTCAGATGGAAAAGTTATTGATGTTTTCTATGATGGAAAATCGTTTCAAGAATTCAGGGATGAGCGCTTAAATACCGAAAATGTTCACGGTACAGGATGCATATATTCTGCAGCTATAGCTACCGAACTGGCAAAAGGAAACGACATGATTAGCTCAATCACAATTGCGAGGGAATTCATAATAAACATAATAATGGGATCGATAGCCCTGGGAAAAGGTTACAGGTTAGCTCGCTTTGCACCTCGGACCGGGGAGGGAGATTGCTGACTTGTTAAATATTTTTCCCTTTGAAAAAGTATCAATAACTGTTACTATCACTGCATCAAATAGATTTTTTTACCTACGCTATAAAGGAATAAAATTATAACATGCATAAGATAGCAACGATTCCCGGTGATGGGACAGGGCCTGAAGTAGTTCGGGAAGGATTAAAGGTACTTGAGGCAGTAAGCCAGAAGAAGGGTTTCAAGTATGAGATAATTGAATATGATCTTGGTGGTGACAGGTATTTAAAAACTGGTGAAGTTGTACCTGATTCTGTTATCGAGGAGCTTAAGCAATGTAATGCGATATTTCTTGGTGCGATTGGTCACCCTGAAGTTCAGCCCGGTATTCTTGAAAAGGGGCTTCTGCTGAGATTGAGGTTTGATTTACAACAGTACATAAATTTACGTCCTGTAAAATTGTACCCGGGAGTTGATTGTCCTCTCAAGGATAAAGGGCCAGATGATATTGATTTTGTAGTTGTGCGTGAAAATAATGAAGGGCTATACGCAGGGATAGGGGGGTTCTTAAAGAAGGGGACTCCTGAAGAAGTTGCGACACAGGAGATGATTAATACGAGGCAGGGGGTAGAGCGCTGTATACGTTATGCATTTGAATACACAAGGAAGAAAGGCAAAAGGAAAAAGCTGTTACTTTGTGCAAAGACAAATGTCCTGACTTATGCGCATGATCTGTGGTGGCGGGTGTTTAATGAGGTAGGCGAAGAGTATAGTGATATAACACGTGAATATGCCCATGTTGATGCCACTTGTATGTGGATGGTAAAAAACCCTGAGTGGTTTGATATCATTGTGACATGTAATATGTTTGGCGATATTATTACGGATCTTGGTGCTATGATCCAGGGTGGGATGGGCATTGCTGCAGGTGGTAATCTTAATCCTGAGGGTGTTTCCATGTTTGAGCCAATAGGAGGATCAGCCCCGAAATACACCGGCAAGAATATTATTAATCCGGTTGCTGCTATACTTGCATGTGCAATGCTACTTGATCAGCTGGGTGAAGAAGAAGCTGCCAGATCTATTGATGATGCTGTAATTAAAGTTGTTGGCACTAAACTTAAGGGAGTAAATGCAGGGAAGATGGGATATTCTACCACTGAGGTGGGAGATCTTATCGCAGAGAGTATTACATAACAACTGAATGTGTTTGTTATTTTAAAGCATATGGGGGCCTTTATGCAGAATGTCAGGGCGTTGGAATCCAGTGTTTTGGTTCTGAACAAGTTCTATGCAGCAGTTCATATAGTAAATGTAAAGAGGGCATTTGCGCTATTGTTTAAAGAGAGTGCTGAAGTTGTGTCAATAGACAATGGCCAGTACAATTCTTATGATTTTTCAAGCTGGGTGGATGTTTCTGCATTCAAGGCAGAATTCGAATTGCCTGATGAGGATCAATACGAAAGCATCAGGACATTTTCTATAGAAATAAGAGTACCGAAGATTATCAGGCTAGTTGTATATGACAAGCTGCCTAAAACCAGAGTTAAGTTTAACAGAAAAAATATATTTGCCAGAGATAAAAATATATGTCAGTACTGCGGTAAAAGGTTCCCCTCATCAGAATTAAGCCTTGATCACGTTGTGCCAAGGACTCAAGGTGGGATAAGTATATGGAAAAATATTGTCTGTGCCTGTACTGATTGTAATAAACACAAGGGTGGCCGTAGACCTGTAGAAGCCGGGATGAAGCTGATTCGCAAGCCGGTTCAACCCAGGCATTGCCCCATTATACAGTTGAAGCTGGGTTCAAACAAATATCAATCCTGGAAACAATTTCTGGACAATGCGTACTGGTCAGTCCCTCTGGAATAAAATAATCCCTTAATAATCTCCTCTTAAACCTTTTTATGTTAAAGGAATATTATTTATCAATCCTTTACGGGCAGCAAAGAGGTTTTATTGCAGCCTTAATCAAATCGACCCTTTCTGCATTTACGTATCCATATTCAGCAGTACTGAATACAAGAAATCTCCTTTATAAAAACGGCGTAGTTAGAAGCACAACACTGCCCGTAAAGGTATTCAGTATCGGGAACATAACCACAGGGGGAACAGGCAAGACGCCTCTTGTAGAATCCATGGCAAGGTACCTTCTTGAAAAGAATAAGAAGGTTGCAATTTTAAGTAGAGGCTATGGTGGCAACAATCCTTTAAAAAAAAACAATGACAATGTTAGTGATGAATGTCTCATCTTAAGGGAAAATCTTCTGGATGTGCCTGTTTTAGCTGGTAAGGACAGGGTATCAAACGGAAAAAAAGCAATTAGAGAATTTGGCGTGGATTGCCTGTTACTTGATGATGGATTCCAACACCTCAAATTAAAGCGTGATCTAGACATTGTCGTGATAGACTCGCTTAACCCGTTTGGAGGAGAGAACCTGATACCCAGAGGAAGCCTCAGGGAGCCGCTTAGAAACCTTGGACGTGCAGGCCTGTTTATAATATCGCACTGCAATCAATCCAAAGAGAAAACTATAAAATCAATATACACAAAATTAAACCATGTAAATAATGATGCTCCTGTTTGTGAATCAATCCACTGGCCTGTGCATATAGAGAACATAACTGATGGTTCAATTCTGGGACCTGAGTGGTTAAAGGGGAAAAGGATTTACGGCCTCTCAGCAATCGGGAACCCTGAGTCTTTCACTTATACTTTGAAAGAACTAGGGGCAGATTTGATAAAGCATAGAAAGTTTCATGATCATCATAACTATAACAGGGAAGAAATAGGCGATGTTGTTTATGAAGCAAAATTACTTGGTGTAGATGCAATTGTAGTTACACAAAAAGATATTGTAAAAATAAGGAAAATGGATATAAATGATTTCAACATTCTATCATTGAAGATTGAAACACAGATAACGAAGGGTATCGAGCTGTATGAAGAGGCAATAGATAGAGTTTTAAACTTAAATGTAAATAATTAAGGAATCAGGAGGTTTTTCAGTTTTGAAAAAACAAAAGAAGGAACATAAACCAATAAACCTGGAAAAGATAAAAACATACTCAATAAAAAAGAGAAAAAATCTTGTCAAATTAGATCAATTCGGCAAAGCTATTCAGTACAGAGACTTTGATAAGTTTATTGACTCCCTTCCAAAGGTGCTGGCGGCCAATGATCTTAGAAACTTAATCGATAGTATAGTCAAGGCACACAATAAGAAGCGTCAGGTAGTTTTGGCATTAGGGGCACACGTAATAAAATGCGGTCTTTCACCCATTGTCATAGATTTGATGAAACGCGGTATTGTAACTGCTGTTGCAATGAACGGTTCCGCCGCTATACATGATTATGAAATATCACTGATAGGTGAGACCTCTGAGGATGTGTCACACAGCCTTAAGGATGGAACTTTTGGCATGGCAAGGGAGACTGCGGAGGGTATTCAAGCTGCTGCATCAGTACCTGAGTGTGGATTGGGCAGGTCGCTTGGAAATAAGATAATAAAGGATAAACACAAACACAGGCAACACAGTATCCTGACCGTCGGTGCCCGGCTGAATATACCCGTGACAGTCCATGTCGCTATAGGTACAGACATAATCCACATGCATCCCTGTGTATCAGGGAGTGATATGGGAGAATCGAGCCATGTCGATTTTAAGATACTGTGCTCAGTAGTCTCTGAACTTGAGAGTGGTGTATGGCTCAATGTGGGTTCTGCCGTCATAATGCCAGAGGTCTTTTTAAAGGCAATTACCGTTGCACGTAATCTCGGCAGAAAGGTTAAGAATTTCACAACGGCAAATATGGATATGATTCAACATTACCGCCCCCAAACAAACGTAGTAAAACGTCCAACCACACATGGATATTCCATCACAGGTCACCATGAGATAATGTTACCATTACTCAGATTAGGTATTCTTTCTGGATTGACTATTGACGATTGAAGATTGGCGAATGACGATTATCGCTGAGGAAAGCAGCGTCCAATGTTTTTTCTTTTCAATCTTCAATATACATTAATAAATATTCAATCCCCATGCCTTCTACTGTATTATCCCAAGCCAGTCTCTTATCAGGAATTGTATTCGTCCTATCAGGAGTGACATCCTTGCCATCACTGTGAACCCAAAAGAAGCACCAAAGGCTATCATCAGGAACCACACACCTATTTTTGAAACTCCTCCTATGACACCCTTGTGTTCCAGAGAAAAGAAGAAATAGATTAACACGGATACTACCCCTAATAGTATCAGGAAATTATTTATACTATCAGGAAGACTTGCCGCAATCAGTGAATCAAACGTGAGCTGTTTCAAGATGAAGGCGTGTATGAAATTTGGTATAGTTATGCCTGCACCCAGGCCAACAACAAATGCGAATGACCACCTGCTGAGCCATGATAGTTTATTTGAAAATCTTAAAAGCATAAAAACGCCGAGTATTGTGGGAATAATGACAGTATACTGAGGAGCATTTCCGGTGTCTTTAAACAGTGGAACTATTAACTGTTCATAGACATCAGGCTTGAGAATATTAAACCATGTGATAATGATCCAATATCCCATTGCCACTCCCACGAACAGGTTTTCGGCGATTTTAAATACGGGGTTGTCCTTATAGAGAAAACTGTACATGGCAAGTGTAAGTGCAACCGCCGTAATTATGCCCAATCCCTTTGCGTCAAAACCCAACTTCCCTGTTACCAGGAAGAATATGTTTACGATACAAAACGCAATCAGTATCCATGTCAGAGTTAAAACATCTGTTTTTTTATTCATCTTCTATTTCTTTCGTCCGGTCATAAAATATAAGAAATTTCCAAATATTACGAACAATACAACGAGCACATGCACCACGCTCTGCGGAGACATGCCTGCAACAGCAGATGATTTTCGTTCTATTAGTGTTTCATATTCAGCGGCACCTTTTAGTCCGCTCATCAATCCATCTATCTGTTTAGATTGTAAGAAAGGGTACATGTCAGGGCCTATTACGGCGGTACAACCGGCACCAAGATCAAAGTTATATTTTTCTTTCCCAAATGCTATCCATGCTTCAATGCTCGAACCGGATGCCAGGTCTACTACAAAATCGAAGTCCTGCAATGATTGAACACCCTTGAGTACCGGCAAATCTGCAGTTGCGTTACCGGAAAAGTCTTTTGGAAAGGCTGAATAGATATTTTCCCCCATGTTTATCATAACTAACTCTACGCCGGTCTTGTATCCCAGAAAAACATAATCCTCTTTATATTCTCTGCCATATTCTTTTCCTACTTCGGTTATTGCACTATCTGCCAGGCCGGTACCTCCGGGATTAAGCGTCATTCCAACAACCTTAATATTATTTTTAAAACAGTGATGTAAAAGTGCTACTGCCATCGGTTGGAGTTCCTCTTTTGATGCGGGGTCGTAATCAAAAGCTATAAGTACGTGTGATCCTTCCGGGAGAGAGTCAATCTTGTCATATATCCCCCTGACTTCTTTGGTTGCCGGTACAGGTAAATCAAATTTAATAAGCAGGGGAATGGTTACTGCAGCTGCAACAAAAGCAAAGATAATTCGCCTGTCAATCCTGAGCAATCTTTCCATTAATCACCACCTCCAAGATATGCCCTTTCAATTCCAAAGATTATCCTTAGTGAAGTCGCAATAGCCCCGATTGATACACCAATCAAGATTCCCCTTTTAGCCGCCATATTTGGCACAGACATTATCCAGTCAGCAATAGGGGGGAGATATTCCCATATCAAGGCGCCGACAGGCACACGTCCAAGCATTACGATAACGGCAGCTATCAGCAATATAGTTGCTTCACTTGTCCTTGCTCTAAAAGTCCTGTACGCAGCAGATGCCATAAAGAAGGCAAGTATGGAAAACATTGTTGCTCCGGCGGGGACCTGTACATTGAAGTACATCCAGTCAAACATAGTCCCTTCCTGTTTGTCGTGCAGGAAGAATTCGCCACCGTTGTATAAGCCGAATATAATCGTTATTCCTGCCCCGAAAAAGACAAACGTGCTATAACCCCATCCGGGGACTTTTCGCTTAATCTTATTCCAGTGAAGGTGAAATAAGCTGTACGCACCAATGAATACCGCGAAACCCGCAATCGTAATTCCCCATCGAGTAACGACCTTCAATAGAGATTGAGATGCTTCATGAGGCACGTAGTATTGGAATGCCATCATAATACCCATTATAAATGCTATTATGAGTGGTATAGTCCTCTTAAAAAAGTTCATTCAGCCTCCCGTTACATATTAAAGATATCAACTTGCCTTAAAAAGAAAGCTTATAAAACCAATACCAACAGTTGCAAGTGCTGCGCCTATTACGAGTGCGGATATTATAATCCCCTTGGCAATATCCTGTGCACGTAAACTACCCAGAAGTAATGGCTCTCTGGATAAATATGCACTGGCAGCATATAGCTCTTCACCAATCAGTGTATAATCACATGTAGTTATAAAGAAGGGGAGTTGTGTATAAGAATCTGTTGCCGCAATCTGTATGGCGCCTGTGGAGGCACCGGTTTCCGCAAGGATAAGAGATTCTGCATAAAAATATCCCATGAAGAAATTTGCCGCTGTTTTCTCTCGTATCATTATCCCGCTTACTGCGGCAACATAAGGGAATTGTTCAGAAGCCGCCATAAATACATTATCCTGCACGTAAGCGTCAGGTCTCCCGGCTTCCAGGTACGATTCCTTAACAACCTCCTGGCTTACTGACATAACTATTGGATCGATGTTTGAAACCTTGAGTGTCGTGTCATATTCGGCAACCCTTATGGCAATCCTTCCCAGTATATTTACAGCTGCAATTGTAGAAATACTTCCCATGCCATTCAGGCCATGTACATATAATACCGGCTTGCCCATTTCAGTTGCTCTTCCCAGTGCATCATCTATGGCATCCAACCCGCTTATTTTCCTCAGATATAGATTAGGATTCTTCTTTGCATGTTCGATAAACCAGAAAACAAGCGCTGAAAAGGTTATCAGAATTATAAAATTATTTAACTTTTTCCAATTAAACCAATTTCCCTTTGGAGTAGCTGAAGCAATTTCATTCACTGTGACATTTTCAGAATTTGACATCATAACGAGTTTGAAGAAATAACTCGACCTGCCGCCTGTAACATCAGAGTCCTTGTTGAAGAATTTCCCGGGCTTGATTTCTACATAATGGAAATTAGAATCAGAACCTTCCTCATACATTGTCTTGGAGTTTATGCGTAGTACCTCGGTAATAAAAGGGGTGTTTTTACGCAAAGACGCATATACAACGTATTCAGCCGCTGCCGATTCAGAGGGAGAAGAAGGCCATCTGAGTGATACGCTTTTAGCGTTGTCATTAGGTGTGTCAAAGGCTTGAAAGTCAGCCGGTGGAATGAGTGAGCCGGCTTCATCTGCAGTGGTTGCAGAAGCATACTGAAGTATTAATATAGATAGAATGAACGTAAGAAATATTTTATACATACACTTTCCCAATTCCTTAATTCTTTAATCTGTGCTTATCTTTGCGTCCTCTGCGCCTTTGCGGTAATTTATTTTATGTTTCTATCGCCTCAACATTTGCCCTTGGAATAACGGCAGTCTGTCCATCAGGGAATTCAACTTCCAGCACCCTGGCCTTTGCTTCTGTTTCTATAGTTTTCAACTCACTTGGTAAGGCTTTGACCTTGCCGATCTTTCCAAAATGTGGATTCCTGATTATGCGGATTGAATCGCCTGTCGAAATACCTCCGGACTCTTCATTTGGTGAAGACTCACTTTCGGCAATTGCCTCAGAAGCTTTTTCTGCATCTTCTTTTTTATAGGGTATTATAATCTCCGGCCGGACAACACCGGCCCTTATCTGGGTTGCACCATTTATAGATGCCATGGAGCCTTCTCTGTGCTTTAATATATCAAATGTCTTCTGTGCCATTCTGATTTGGCCAAAACCTTCAGTAATGACCAATGTTATATTAATATCTTCTGACCCGGTAATTGCAACCCCTAAATCGTAGCCCAGCAATTCGTTAATATCCTTATCACGAATTCCACCGACAACAATTCCTTTTACGCCAACTTCCAATGCCTTCTTTATCGCATCATAATATATGATTGAACCACAGACTATTATTTTACCATTGTGAGTTTCATTTAAATCTTCTGGTTTTACAATATCGTCTGGTGAATCTACAACAATCTGCAATTCACCGGTTGTTTCGCCTCCTATGCCGAATATGCCTTGAATGAAGGTGGCATACGTCTCTATTAAAACACCCTCTTTCTCTATAGTCTGCACTACCCTGCCATCAATATACGCACTGATCTGGACAGGTTTTGGAGGCTCTCTTAATAACACCTGGCCGGTAATGTCTGATATACTTTCAATATTGCCGGTTATGGGTGAGAGACAAATGGACTTGAACATCTTAATAAATGGGCTGGTCTCTGCTATCGGTTCATCTTTCTTAACACTCTCACCTTCCTTTTTTAACATGTTCTTGCGTAAATCACCTGGCAGGATAGCAAGACGGTTAACCACATTAACAGAATGAACCTTGCCCGGTAGATTTGTCCTGGCCACAATATCATCCGATTTGACGATATCTCCTTCTTTTACAATCACATCGCCGGGAAGTGGAAGGTTTCTGCTTTTCCTTATCTGTATTTTTTCCGATAGCCTTAAGCCGGGTGTATATGCGTGTGTCATATTGTATGTCAGTAATTTCTAAAATTGTTCATAAAAAGTTTAAAGTGCCTAAAGTTTGAAGTGAGCTAAAGTTTTACTCAGGATACGCATCAAAAGCCATATTCCACTTCGAAAGTACTTCTGCCAGTGGTTCTCTGCCTTTGCCTCCTTTAAGGTCAAGTGGTCGGCCTCGTGCATCAATAACCAGGCCAACTACACCGCCAGTAACCTCTTTGACAATTTTTTTACCATTACCTTCACCCACATCAAATTGCCTGGCTGGTGTTATCGCAACCTCTGCCTTTTCCCCATTTTTCAGGTCCAAAACCTTAAGCTCTCCAAGTAAGAGTGAATCTTCAATTATATTTCCATTTGAATATGTGATTACATAGTCAAGGCATTTGCTCCCATGTTTTCCTGTATTTGTTAAAGAGATACAAGGGCCGAGATAGATCAGGCAATCCTTCTCAAATACCTCCGTTGCCGCCGTTTCGTTAATCGTTGAAAGCACTCCAAGGTGCGGCATCATAAAGATACTGTCCACGGCGATCATGGTTGTACCATGAGGTTGAAATGCATCAATCATCATCATCATTGCCTGAGACCTTCTGGGGGCGTGAGATAAAACACCGCCACTACCGATAATAAGATCGAGTTTGTTCATTTCGATAAGAGTTTCTTCCTCTGCAACTCTTTCAAATGTCTCAGATATTTCTCTCTGTTTTTGTACACCCTTCAGGCCAACAGCAAGCGCCTTGTGCTGTTCAAATGCCAGTCTTAATGCCTCTCTTGATATAGCATGTTCCAGCTTCAGATCTTCCAGTAATTGAGGTATAGTCGTAGGGCGAATCATCTTGTTCTTTATTCTGTTGCGGATATCCGCTTCATCAATATCAAATGGAAGCCACTTCATAATATTTTCAATACCGGTTTCTGCAATAACGTTTGATATGCTATAGCTCATTCCCAGATTAGCGCTTACAGTGCGATTAAAGACTCCATCAAAAACCGAGAACACATCTGTAGTTGCACCACCAATGTCAACTCCGACTACATTAATGTCATCTTTCTTTGCAGCCACTTGCATCATTTCACCAACAGCACCCGGTGTAGGCATTATGGGAACACCTGTCCACGACATTAATGTTTTGTACCCGGGTGCGTGTGCCATTACATGCTCTAAAAACAGGTTCTGGATCTCCTGCCTTGCCGGGCCAAGATTTTCTCTTTCAAGTAAAGGCCGCAGGTTGTCTGTTATTTTTAATGCAGTCTTATCCTTCAAGACAGTACTAACCCTGTCTCGCGCATCTTTATTACCGGCGTATATAACAGGTAGTTGGAAAGTCATCCCAAGTCGTGGTCTGGGGTTGGCGGCGCCTATAAACTCTGCTAATTCCACAACGTGCGAAACAGTCCCGCCGTCCGTGCCACCGGACAGCAGTATCATATCCGGACGCAGATCCCTTATTCTCTCAATCTTCTCATGAGGCAGGCGTTTGTCATTTGAGGCAATTACGTCCATAACAATTGCGCCTGCGCCGAGTGCAGCCTTTTGTGCGCTTTGTGCAGACATTGTTTCTACCGCACCGGCAACCATCATTTGAAGACCGCCGCCTGCACTGCTGGTTGATATGTATATGTCAACACCGGTATCGCCATCAGCCGGTGTGATAATCTTTTCGCCATCCAGTATCTTTCGGCCTGATAACTCTTCAAGCTCGGCAAAGGCGTTGAGCACACCTCTTGTCACGTCTTCGAAAGGCGCCTCCACGGTTGTTGGCGCTTCACCCCTGAATGTCTGGCGATATTCGTTGCCCTTTTTCTCTATAAGTATTGCCTTTGTAGTCGTACTGCCACAATCTGTGGCAACAATTACATTAAGATCGTTAGTCATTTTGGTTCTTTAGCTTTTGGCATTGGCCTTTTGTTCAATCTCTCTTATAAGCAGATCTACTACTTCTCTTTTTTCTAAAATGTTGGCTATTCTGTCATATTCGTCTCTGGAGAAAAAACGTGAAAGGATAGGTTTAAAAAAGACCATGGACTGACTGCCCACAAAATTCAACGGCCGGACAGATTCAAGAAACATAACAGCAGGCACAGACATATCTCTCCTGACCACGAAATCAGCCAGCTTTCTGATTAATGCAGTGTCATCATCCTCAAGCTTCTCTCCACCAGTTGCAAATGCATGTTTAAAGCCATCAATAATCTTCTTTATTTCAACCATAATCTGATTCCAAAGTTGCAACTATACTACTACTTAACTATAGATCGGCCTGCATCTTAAATCGCTAACGGTGGAATGTATAGGGAGGTAGTACATAATTGGTTGCAGTGTTATTTAGGTAGAGAATGGTATCAGAAAACTATCTTTAAGTCAAAATCAAAGTGACTAACCATAAACCTTTTGATTTCTCAGTGCTGGTAGGGCATATAAATGATTTGTGGATTTAAGGATTGAAGACTATCCTGCTGCTGCCTATATTACCCTCATAGTCTATTGCATTGATTACGATGGTATGTTCATCAGGAGAAATGTATGGGATTTTAAGCAGAAAAGTTTCTTCCGTTGAATCAAAGATCTTGTCTTCAGGAAATGCAGTCTGCCAATCTCCTGAATTTATGGAATATTGAATGTCGGTTATATTACACATTTCATCCTTTACGATGCCTGAAACAATTATGCTATAGCCGGGCCTGCCTTGGCTGTCTGTCGAGTCACCCTCAATAACCGTTTTAAGATCTGAAACTGTTGGTCTTGTATTATCTATTAGAAAGGTGTCACTCTCTACTTCCTCCTTTAGCGCAAGTTCTAATGGATTGTCCAGGTCGTCAGACGCTATGACTTTTGCCTGGTAGTACCCGTCAGGTATCCTGTTTGTATTCCAATAGAATTCATTTTCTTCTTTAACATTTCTTTTCAGTTCCTTCCATTTGTTTTCATCCACACTCTTATATTCAAGATCAAATTCCAGTTTGTCATTATTAGGATCATCTGCTTCCCATGATATCAGTTTCTTTGGTCCGTGTACTACGTGTTCATAAACATTTCTTTGGATGCCTCCCAGATATACATTGTCCGGGGAGGAAGGAGCCGTCTTCTTTGTATCAGTGTCATTATTATTATCTAATGCATCACCGGGAAAATGTCTTGGAGTAGTAACTTCAACATTTCTGATTATGGGTGACTGATTTTGCGGCAGGTATGCAATGCTGACATTGTCAAGGGCAGGTGTCGCCTTAGAGTTGTCAGTCGTAAGGGTGGTGCGGTATTGTATAAAACGGGCCGGAGGACTTTGTATCTTTCCTCCATTCTGTTGATGTTCCCTGGTCCAGTCACTCCACGTGCTATCAGGCTTTTTATTATTTCCGGATCTTGTAGACAATAAGATATTTGTTTGTGATGGTATCTTTTCTTTCCATGATATGCATCCCCATGAAGAGATATACGTGGTGTCATGAACCACAGATTCATAGGTGCCTTCATTAGAATATGCGCCTGATAGTTGGTAAATATTTGCATTATTTCCGGTTGCCATGTATTTGACTCCGTCCTTATATGAAAGAATATCCAGAATCTGTGATTCATTTAAATCATAAAGCAAACTGGGTTCTTCATTACTATTAATCTTAAAAAGCTTTGCCCTGTTCCCTGTACCAACAAGAACATCGTTGTTGTCATCAACTGCCAGACAAAGAATAAAAGAATCTTTTACCGCAAATATTTCTCTTACTCTTCCATCCTTATCTATTCTGTATACTGAGTTCATCTCAGGCATTACAGGTCTTTCTTCGATTCCGTTTTCAGCATAAGCATCCTTCATTGAAGGCTGATCAGTAATTTCTAAATTGTTATCTGGCAAAACATAATCTAACCAGACATCACTTGGCTCGCCGGGAAATTCTTCCATAAGTAGCGGTAACAGGACTTCCGGCAGAACAGGAGGTGTCGGAGCGCGCAGTACCGGAGGTGTGCCAGATGACGTTCCGGCATATAAAACACCATTTTTATCTATGGCCAGACAATGTATTTCATCTTCTTCTGCATCGTAAAGAACAGAGGCTTTGCCGTCTGGCGTTATCTTGTATATGAGACCCTCCGGTTCACTTGCTGCATAAATGTTGCCATAGTTGTCAATAACGAGATCGAGTATATTTGAGGACGGGGAATCAAAGAAAACCGATGGGATGCCTCTATCAGAGATTTTATAGATAACGCCGTTGTCGCCCGTAGCCGCATATAAATTACCATTACTATCGGAAACCATATCCCATATATAAGGATCAGGAAGTTCACAGAAAACCTCTCCCTTGCCCTCTGAAGTAATTCTGTAGATTCTGCCATGAGGCAATGTACCGGCAAAAATATTTCCCACAGTATCTATGGCAAGGGTCTGGACGTGCAGTTCAGGGGTCTTATAATATTCTATTACATTACCATCGTGGCGTACCCTAAATATCGAACCGGGATTGCCGGTACCGGCAAATAGTGAATCAGTACTATCTGCAACAAGACACCAGACATATGCAGCCGGGATTTCATTAATTCTGCGCTTCTCAGGTGATAATGTAAACTTTCCATTTCTATGCACAGATATATTCTGCAGCTTCCCCTTTGCAATCTCTGCCTGCTCAGTGCTTGTCCACATTTTTGTCGTAACTGCATATGTGTGATCTGAATTTACTACCAGGAAAGGGGCAGCTATTAAAATGATGGCCAATCTGCAGATTCTCAATATTTTCATTAGAATATCTCTTTGTAAATCAGCTCTTATTATCTACAAATAAAATAATAGTCTTTTTGCCGTTGATAAGCCATTCTGTCGGGACTCGCTTAACTGTTTCACTTTGCAGGGGAGCGACACCACTTTGATTTGACAGGGCCATTATACTTAAGAAAGAATTTGGGAGTGATGGAAAATCTTCACCCATATACGTCAGGCCTCTTTTGTTTAATCTGATTTTTACGATTATGTTATTATTACTTTCTGTGTCCTCTATATTATTTATTAATTGTTCGAAGCTGGATGGTGAAAAATGTCCTGGAGCGCTTGTCATTTCCATCATCCTGCTGATAACGGCATCACATACAGTTACCCTTACACTGCTTCCACGAACAACATCGTCCGGGATTTTAATTTCTACCGGTATGGATACGTAATCCCGCGTATTTGGCCTTAATCTGATACTCAAGTGTACTTCTTCTCCAGGAGTAACCCATCTTTTACTAACTCTAATATTTTCAATAGAAGCGATATTCTTAGCTTCTGAAATGTCAGCAACTAGCTTAATGGATTCTATTTCAGTCGTTTGGAATTCGTTGTTCAGTAACGTTGTAATTGGCTGAATGATATTGTAAATGGGAAACCATGAAGGCCCTGAATCAAAATACCCGTTTTCAATCTTGATGGATTCTTTTCTACCGGCGATACCAATATCAAGCTTCAAATTTACTGACTTTTCTCCAATAGATTTTTCAGTGGCAAGTAATGCGCTCTCAACCGCCATTTGTAAAAGGATCGGTGTTAAAATCTTATCGTGAACTATTTCAAAGTTGTATTTAACATTCAGGGACCCTCGTATTTCTGTCTGGCAGGGTATCATGTGCGTAAATTCTCCAATTCTTCCGGCAATAGCAGATCTCCTGTCCTGAGTAATCCTTCCTATGATTTCGCCGGGTGATGCCATCTTAACAGAGCCTGACAGGCTTGCCAGTATAGTGTGAACCTGTGCCATTGCCATTGGCAGGTCAGTCGCTCCGATTTGTATTATTGGATGACCAAAGGCGAGAATATTGTTATCGTCTCTATAAGTTACAGTCCCGATTGCAGAAGCGCTCAAATCACCCCTGATTATTTCAACTGCAACTGATGAACCGGGCTGAAAGTCGTGCAAATCCGCAGATAAACCGCTACTGCCCGTGTTACTCTGAAAAGAAAACCTGCCGAGTTTGTTGAATAGAGGACTAACGCTGTTCAGGCTTCTATAATCAAATCCAGAGACAATTAATGGTGTTTGAATTGGTACAAGACTAAGTGTAAACGGCTGCTGTGAATTGGTATTTTTGGATAATACGCTTTCATGTATTAATCCCTGTGATTTCAATCTGGCAACAACATCCGAATCCTGAGTACTTAATGATGTGCTCCACGTGCTATTATTTCCTGCATAAGTATTCTCTCTTGTTTTAGAATCAATTTTAAGGACATCCATCATAGCACTTATGGGAGTAACTCCGGCAATTGCGTCCTTGGCAAAGCTCCATCCATGAGACACGGCTCCTATAAGCTTGTTGTCGACATACACCGGGCTGCCGCTCATGCCTGCAATAATACCAGTCTTCTCTAAAGGCCCTCCCGTCATCTTCACGAGTATCATATCATTTCTTGCTTCCCAGTTTTTTAAAACTCCCAGGATTTCTACATCAAATGTCTCAATTTGATTACCGGAAAACACTGTTCTTCCATAACCTTTCATTCCCGGTGTAATCTCATCGGTGTCCATTGTTTCCAATGCAATAACCGTATGAGAGAAGAAAATTAACAATATGAAAAGGGATACGATCGATTTGAATATAAGCAAAAGTGGCATGTATTTCGTGATTCTCATTTTATGTAGATTACTGATATTATTTAGTAAGTATTTCGATTTAAATCTATCAGCTTGTTATTTTCTTGTCAAGGCGAAAAGGATTGGTGCAAGATAATATAGATTAACCATAAAAATATTGATATTATAATTTGAAGGTGATATATTTGCATAAAGAATTGAGAAGCAAGAGACTGGAGTCAAGATACAAAAAAGATTAATTTACAGAATAAAATAATATTCACAAAGAGACACGTCATGACAGCTGAGATCCTATGTTTGAACGATACAGACAGATACCTTGAAAATATTAGGATTGCCGCGCAGGCATTGCGCTCCGGTGGTATCGTCGCATTTCCAACTGAAACAGTATATGGTCTGGGCGTATGTGCCGACAATGATACTGCGATAGATAATTTATACAGTGTTAAGCGAAGGCCGAGAAATAAAGAACTATCTATATTGATTGCGGAGCCTAACGACGTAACAAAACATGTAAAACATATATCACCAATTGCCGGAAGATTGATAAGTTCATTCTGGCCGGGTCCTCTAACTATTGTTTTTGATCTCTCAGGTAACCGTACCCTGGGCATCAGAAATTCGAGTAACCGTGTAGTTAGAGACCTCATTAATACGGTGGGAATATCAATTGTTTCAACAAGCGCAAATATTTCTGGAAGGCCTCCTGCAATAGATGCGCAACAGGTAATAAGCAACTTTTCAGATAAGGTTGATGTGGTTCTGGATGGTGGATCGGCAGAAGCGGGTAGACCTTCAACCGTTGTAAAAATAGTGGACAATACTTTTGAAATAATCCGTCATGGTGTAATTGGAAAAGAAAGGCTTAACAGGTGTTTAAATGAAGATTGCCTTAGCATCTGATCATAGAGGATTTGAATTCAAAAATTTAATTGCTGGATACCTTGCAAAAATTGGTCACGAAACCGTAGATTTTGGAACTAAGAACGGTAATGATTCTGTAGACTATACAGATTTTGGGCTTCTGGCTGCCAAATCCATTGGGAGTGGAGAATGCGAACGCGCTATACTGGTATGTGGGACAGGACTCGGCATGTCACTCATCGCAAATAAAGTAAAAGGTGTACGGGCAACAGTTTGTCATGATCTATTCACAGTAGAGATGAGCAGAAGGCACAATGATGCTAACGTGTTGTGCTTAGGCGCAGATGTGGTAAATCATGAGTTGTTGGAACAAAAGATAAAACTGTTTGTTGACACACCTTTTGAAGGCGGCAGGCATGCCAGGCGTGTGGGAAAGATTATGGACGCTGAGTCTAGCTGAAAAATAATTTGTGAAGTGTCCTAACTAATTTATTTCAACAATCTCGGCTCTTTTTGGTTTCTTGAATCGAAATATTTCAGGGTTGAGAGGTTCGTTTATAGTAATATTGTTCAGGTTTAAGGTTAGGTTAGTATTTGTATCCGGCCAATTAATCTGAATTGCTTTAGGAATAGACTGACCGTTTATTTCTGCATAATCACTGAAGGTTGCCTGTACACGGACAGAACTATCAGGTTTAAACATCGTAAGTTCCGTTACAGTGTTATCAATCCTGTCCACACTTAACCTGCCATAGGGTACAAACTCTTGTTCTAATATGTGGACAAGCCAGAAAGTCGGCCATGTTTCCATATAGGAGTGTCTGGCTTCAAAGAGTCTGTCGTATTCTAAGAGAGCGGCTATATCATCGGGGAAGACGTATGCATTAGTATTTGTCTTTCTTATTACATTGCATTTCCCTTTATAAACTACTTTCTCTTTCGGCAGGTAGAACCAGTAGTTCTCTCCATCCGAAAGCATATTAAATACGGTCCTTGCAAGCTTGGAGCCTATTACCCTAATCTTTCCCGGTTTCTGAAATCTCACAACACCTTTACACCTGAACTCTCCATTGATTCCGGGGCTAGTTAATATTATGCTGGCTTTTGCCTTCAGGCTGGTAAAACCTAAGCTTTCTGAAACTATGATTTCTTTTACTTGTGGTAGGGTAAAAGTCTGAACCTTGCTGAGATCAATTCCTTGTTTGTCTATTAGTTTATCATCGATGTAAGGCCGGGTTTTTTGTGTAGCGCAACCGACAGGGATGAGAAGAGCAATAACAATAATAAGAATTGATTTTAATATGAATGATTTAAATTGCATCTGAGAAAGTAGTTCACCGCAGACCTGCCCGAACTGACTGGTCAGGCGGGGACGCAGAGAACGCAAAGAAGGAAAATAATAATAAACCTATGATGTGCTAAATACTATTTTCGCCAGGCAGGTTATCAGACATGCCGTCTATCCATTTCAAGTCTGATTTCTCAGATTCCATAATGCTTGTATCGTCAAAGAAAAGGGAAATCTCTCTTTCGGCAGACCCAACTGAGTCTGATCCATGTATGAGGTTGAAACGGCCGCATATTGCATAGTCACCTCTTATTGTGCCTGGATCGGCTTCATGCCCGGACGTGGAACCCATCAGCCTTCGAGTAACTTTTATTGCATTCTTTCCTCTTAAAACCAATATCACTACAGGCCCGGAAGTCATGAATTTTATAAGCTTTTTAAAGAAGTCCTTACCTTCATGAACAGAATAGATCTTTTTTGCCAGATCTTCGGAGATAAAGGTCATCTTTAATCCTATTATTTCCAATCCTTTTTCTTCGAACCTGTTGATTATTTTACCAATTAAACGGCGCTGTACAGCGTCAGGCTTAATTATTGCTAATGTCCTTTGCATACAAAGTCCTTACCTTTAAAAAAAAGTTTTTGTATTCCTCTGTTTGGAAATCAGGATACGTCCAGGGCAAATTCTTGAAAACTTCATGCTGATAAAACAGGGTGACTTCCGCATAAATACCATTTTGGAGATGAATCCTATGATAATAATCCTTTGTAGAGGCAAGTATTAGATTGCAATGAGTTAAATAACCTGGATCTAAGTTGATTGGCCTGGCAACATCAGACTTCCTGTTCCGTTTGATCTCATCCTCTAATTCATTTGTCCAGATCTTAATGACAGAAAGCTCTTCGGGGTTTATAAGTTCCTTGAAACATAGAAACTGCCTTGAGATATTTGTGCCCATCTCTTTTTTGTAGTATTCTGTAAAATCGAACGGGAAGATTTCACTTCTAATGTCAACTTTACCAAGACGATTTATCAGTAAATTTTCTACTTCCTCTAAAAGTGAATTGTCACTGGAAAGAATGCCTACGAATAGTTTTACTGGTTTTGGGCAGTTAATATCAGCCATGTCAATACTTTTAAGACACAAAGAACACAAAGCTTATTTCAGGGAGTCCATGAAGTTTCTGATTTCGGTAATTATGTTTTCAGGTTTTGCGTAATATACTTCATCTTTAGAACGCAACTTTATCTCAAGTTCGCCGGTTTCCTTTAGCCTTTTGCCGACTGTAATTCTTATTGGGACTCCTATGAGATCGGCATCCTTAAATTTAAAGCCCGGCCTCTGGTCTCTATCATCAAGCAGCACTTCAACCCCTTCTTCGCATAATTCGTCATATATCTTTGTGGCAGTATTCATAATAACATCATCTTTAATGTTTATAGGTACTACCAGTACCTCATAAGGCGCCAATGGTAATGGCCATATTATGCCGTTTGAATCATGAGATTTTTCAATAGTTGCTGCCAGTATCCTGTTGATCCCGATGCCATATGATCCCATTATTATAGGTTGTTCTTTTCCATTACTGTCAAGGAACTTTGCGCCAAGTGAGTCACTGTACCTTGTCCCCAGCTTAAAGACATGTCCCAACTCAATTCCGTGAGAAATATCGAGCACATCATTACATTTAGGACATCTATCACCTTCTGTGACATATCGAATATCAGTGACCTTGTCAATCTTGAAATCCCGTTCCTGATTTGCGTTTATAATATGGGTATCCGCCTTGTTACCTCCCACAACACAATTCTTCATCGTCGAGACTGCCTGGTCTGCAATGACTTGCGTCTTTAATCCAATAGGGCCGGCGAAACCCACAGGAGAATTTGTCAGCTTAACAACTGCATCTTCATCGGCCAGTGTTATTTCGCCGCCAGATATCACCTTTGCCAATTTAGATTCATTTACATCATGGTCTCCACGTACGAGAACGGCTACATTTTTACTGTTATATGTGTAAATCAGGGTTTTAACCATTTTGTCCGGTTCAATACCGAGAAAGTCACTTACCTCTTTTATTGTAGTCATCTCAGGCGTAGAGACCTCTTTCAACTCTTCCAGCGTAATATCGTCTTTGGATTCAATTAGAGTCGACTCTGCCTTCTCCATGTTTGCGCTATAATCACAATTTCTGCATTTGACTATTACGTCCTCTCCGTTCTCATTAGGAATCATAAATTCGTGTGAAACGTCACCTCCCATAGCGCCAGAGTCAGCTTCTACCGCTAAATAATTAAATTTACATCGTTCGAAAATTCGGCAATAAGTATCATACATTTTCTGATAACTCTTATTCAGGCTATCAATATCTATGTCAAAGCTATAAGCATCTTTCATCAAAAATTCTTTACTTCTCAAAACACCAAATCTTGGCCTTGCTTCATCTCTGAATTTCGTCTGTATTTGATAAAGAATTAATGGTAGCTGTTTATAGGAACTAACTTCATTCTTTACTAAATCGGTAATAACTTCCTCGTGAGTAGGGCTTAAGGCTATATCTCTTTTGTGACGGTCTTTCATGCGTAATAAGTCATCACCAAAAGCATCAATCCTTCCGCTAAGTTCTATGAGAGTCAATGGTTGTAATGCCGGCAGGAATAGTTCGATTGCACCGGATTTATCCATTTCATCTCTAATAATATCGATTACTTTGTTTAATATTCTCGTTCCGAGTGGGAGGTATGAATAGACTCCCGCAGACAATTTCCTGATCATACCGGATCTTATCATCAGTTTGTGACTCTCCACTTCAGCGTCACTTGGGTTCTCTTTTAAGGTTGGTATAAATGTCTGGGACCACTTCATATTAAATAAATGCTTATTTTAAAGAAAGTTTAAGGGATTATATTCTTGGGTGTAAATATTTGCAAGAAATTTATAGATTTGGCGATTTTGCTTCATATATCGTTTGAATTTAGCCATATTTTTGCTATAATCTTTGGACATTTTATAATTTATACCTGTAAGATGTTTTATCGCTATATTTTATAGTAATAATAAAAAGAATCGGCATGTTTTCTGCGGTTATCATTCTTTTAAGCTTTTTTTAATAATAGAGGATATTACTATGTACAAGTTTTTGGTTGTTTTATTCATATTTTCAATTATCAGTTTCCAATATAAAATCAACGTCGAAGCTTCGCAAAAATATATACCGGTTGAGAAGATAGAAGGCGCTGATGAACTTATGGGTGAAGAACAGCCAGAAAAGGAGAAGAGTGAACTGGCATTAATGATGCAGGATATTGATGACAGCTACAAAGCGGTAGAAGAAATGTCTGGTTATTATAAATACAAGAAGAAACAATGGAGAATAATACTGGAAGCGGGGGAAAATATTGCGAAGATCACAAAAAAAGTGAGAATTAAATTCGCAAAGCCGGATGACTGGACATATGAAGAACTGATGGAACTTATGCAGGTAGAAGCGAAAAAGATGGCTGAAATAGCTAAAAATAAGGATAAAGATGGGTCTCTTGAGGATCAGCAATGGCAGGTGAGACGCTTGAGACAAACTTGTGCTAAATGCCACAAGCATTTAGACATCCATATATATCCAAATTTGTATAAGAAAGAGCACTCGGAGAAGCCTCTGGCACAATCAGAACACCCAAAAGCAGAGCATCCTAAGGCTGAAGCGTCTGAGGCTGATACTTCTAAGTCAGAGCATCCCGGTACCAGGCATCCTAAGTAAAAATATAGGGATTTCAAAGGTGTCACAAAGTTGGGGGATATTGTCGTGCATTAAGCACGAAAATATCCCCCAAATCAACAAAATATCTGTTAGTTATTTAGTCGGAATTTTTACTTGACTCTATTCCTGTGCGATGATATATTTAGCCCGGATTGGAGTATTAGGATTAGTAAGATTTCACATCTTTACGTATTCACAAAGGAAAGGGGGGTGGAGTTTTATATTTTAAAATAGATATTATTTAAAACTTAACAAGGTTTGTTATATATACAAACAGACCAAGGCTTTACTCTTTGGCTAACCAGTGAAAGGAGCTTAATTTTTTTTAATTTAAGGAGGCATAAGTAAAATGAAGGGAAAAAATTTCTTTGTAGCAGGCTTAATAGTAGTAGCAATGTTTATGGCAGGCACAACCGTTGGATATGCGTCAGATAAGGAAATATGTAAAGAGCAGATAAAGCATTACCAGTTGATTAAGATGAATGATGGACTGCTCCCTGGTGATGAATTTAATCCTTACGATTACAAAGGTGTTGAAGCAGCAGCAAAAACTGCTCTTGAAAATGAGGGAAAGCGAGAACACGGTGACAAGAACCATGCGGCGATAAGTAAACTGGTCTCCACCCATCTTGAACATATAGTAACAGCAGCGGGCGCTGCAGCAGAAGGTGCTGTTGAATCAGTTGGGCACTCTATGAGATTTTTGTATCTTTCATGTAAGGCATGCCACAAAGTATACCGTACAGAGATGCGACTGAGACCGTAAGTACGTGTTCTAAAGAGTTTAATATATTATTCAAGATTAGATAGAATTTGTAATCGTTATGATTAGAGGGGGTTTTATAAATGAAGAAAATTAATTTTTTGTGTATCGCAGCAATTGTTGCAGTATCATGTTTCGCTTTAAGTTTTACCAGTCAGGCAGATGAACTGGATGACTTGGTTGGAAATCCGGAAAAGAGCTACTACTTTGTTTTTGCAACCGGGGCTATTCAGGGTTCATTTGGTACAATGGAAACTTGTGTATATTGCCACGGTAATGGTGGTAAGGGGACAAGTGAAGGCCATAAAATGGGCGTTCCAGATTTCACAGATGCAGGTTGGCAGTCTTCAAAAACAGACGAACAGCTTATAAAGTTCCTGGAAGCTAATGAAAAAGGTTGTACAAAGTGTAGAGGAAGGGTTTCAGAAAGTGCTATTCAGAAGCTTGTAAACATTGTTAGAGCTTTTGGTGGTAAATAATTTTAAGCAAGATAAATAAAAGGCTCTTTAAGGCGTCTGCAAAGATGTTTTAAAGGGCCTTTTTTGTTGGCAGAAATACGATTTGAAATGGAGTTTTTGCATTCCATTCAGTTAATTGAAGATTTCTGATTTACCCGGTTGTAAAGGGTGTCCCTTTCAACAGGTTCACGACCTGTCTCTTCTATAAGTGATTTAATTTCATCTACTGTCAATGCCTCCGGTGTTTCAGCCCCGGCAGAGTGTGTAATTCTTTCTTCAGCCACCGTACCATCTATATCGTCAACCCCAAAACTAAGTGATATTTGTGCCAGCTTAATACCGAGCATTATCCAGAATGCTTTAATATGATCAAAATTGTCCAGCATTAATCTCCCTATGGCCAGCATCTTTAAGTCCAGTATTCCCGCGGTACTTGAGAAATCTTTCAGGTCTGTATTTTTCGGGTGAAATGCCAGAGGGATAAATGACATGAATCCGCCAGTCTCATCTTGAAGCTCACGCAGCTTTAATAAATGGTTTACTCTATCTTCATTCTTTTCTATGTGGCCGTATAACATGGTTGCGTTGCTCCTCATGCCCAAATTGTGAGCAGTCCTCATAGTGTTCAGCCACTCATCTCCGCTAAGTTTTTCCGGACAGAGTTCTTTTCTGACATCTGTTGAGAAAACCTCAGCCCCGCCACCGGGAAGAGATCCAAGACCGGCATCTTTTAATTTCTTTAATGTCTCATATGTCGACATACCTGAGATTTCAGCAAAATGTGCAATCTCAACAGCCGTAAATGCCTGAAGGTGCACTTCAGGGAACTTTTCATGAATCGAGCCTATCATGTCAACATAGTAATCAAGTCCCAGTTCAGGGTGAAGACCTCCAACAATATGTAATTCGGTCGCATTATCATGAATGATATGTGAGGCATTGTCTAATATTTCCTTAATGCTCATCTGGTAAGCGCCTTCTTCATCTTGATTACGACTGAACGCACAAAACTTACACCTGTTTTTACATATATTTGTATAATTTATGTGTCTATTTATAATATAATAACCTCTATTCTTGTTTATTCTTTCCCTGACTATGTTTGCAAGGTTGCCTATAGCAAGAATATCAGAAGACTTAAATAATCTGATACCGTCTTCATAATCAAGGCGGTGACCATTTATAACTTTTTCACGTATGTCACCTAAGTCGTTATATAGCTTATTCTTTAACAATTGCATGATGTATTCCTTATTATGCTTGAAAATATCAGAATAACTCTTTAAATTCAAGAATATAACTGTAGTTGTATTGGAAAAATGAATACAGTATTTATTTTATGCTATAAAACGAATCTGGAGGAATAGTGTGCAGAAAGAGATCATTTCAACTAAAGATGCACCACAGGCAATAGGACCATATTCACAGGCAGTTCGATTCAACAATCTTATTTTCGTTTCAGGTCAAATACCAATAAAACCTGAAACTGGTAAAATCCTGAAAGGTAATATTAAAGAGCAGACAAGGCTGATACTTAAAAACCTGAGTACTATTCTGGCAGCAGGTGGTTCTTCTCTTAATAATATACTGCGAACAACTATTTTCCTGACGGACCTGAAAAACTACCCTGTAGTTAATGAGACCTATGCACAATATTTCAATGATTTTCCACCTGCCAGGTCTACCGTTCAGGTAGCAAAATTACCCATGGATGCTCAAATAGAGATTGATGCAATAGCCTGTATAAAAACAGAAGAAAATTTACTTGACGCATAGACACGATGCCTTATAATTAATATCCACAAGTGTTTGTAGTTAAAGACATTCATCGCATCATTATCTAAAGAATAAGTAAACCATTTAAATTATGTTAGAAATAGCAAAAACACCGGAAAACCAGGAAAATATATTACAGGTTATTAATCTCCTGCAGGATGTGAAAAAGTTCTTTTATAGAATAGGGGACGTTGAAACAGAGAAAAAAGTCTCTGAGATGGCCGCCCAAATAAGTGAACCTTTATACATGGTTGTTGCAGGAGAATATAATTCCGGGAAATCCAGTTTTATCAATGCACTCTGTGGAAAAAGAATCCTCGAAGACGGTCCCACACCATCAACAGGTAAAATCACGCTGTTAACTTACGGAGAAGATATGTCATCAGAAGAAATTGATGATCACCAGCGCAGGATGACATATCCTTTGGAAGGGTTAAAGGATATTATAATTGTCGACACACCCGGAACTAACTCGATAATAGAAGAGCATCAACAGATTACAGAAAGTTTTATTCATCGAGCTGAAATAGTTCTCTTTGTTACATCGGCAGACCATCCTTTTACTGAAAGCGAGAGAACCTTTCTCCAGTTACTAAAAGGCAAATGGGACAGAAAGCTTCTGTTTTTATTAAATAAGATAGATTTAAAGAATGATGAAGAGCAAAGTGAAATAGTAACATTTATAGAAAAAAACTTTTACAGACTGTTTGGATTCGAACCTAAAATAATTACCATATCAACAAAAGATGCTTATCTGGCAAGAACATCCGGCGATGCAGAAGTACTGCAAAAGAGCAACATTGAAGTAGTAGAGAATTTTATTTTCGAAAAGATGGATTATGACACAAAACTTGATCTTAAAATCTTAAGCCCTTTAAAGTACCTTACAAATGTCTTTGACGAACTCAAGGGAGTTTTGGTGGAAAAGGTATCACATTGTAACACTGAAATTAAAAGCGTTGAAATGTTCGAAAAACGATTAAGAAGCAAAAGGCAGGATATGGCAGACTACATCCTTAAATACAAGACAGAGATACAATCTGTTTTCTCCAGATTAAAAGAAAAGGTTGAAAGCTTCTTGAATTATTATGTGAATATCAGATCTACCGTCACTACGAAGTTTGCACGCGAAAAAATCGATGATAAATTCAAGAGAGAAGTGTTTGGTATTGCAGATCCTAAGACAGAATTGGAACGGATAATAAATGATGCTATAGATTATGTTGACAGAAATAATAATATCTTGTGGGATATGGCACATGACTACATTGAATCTGAAGTCTCCTTACAACGAAAAATAAATGAAGAGTCCCCAAAACGCAAAGAACATTATTCTTCAAGTCGTGAGTCTGACAAGCATGTAAGTCTAAGGGAGTTTGCAAAACAATTTCAAGAACTGGATGGAGAATTAGAGGGAGCAAGGGTATACAGGGTTGTACAAGGCGGGTTTATAAATTTCGTTGTTTTAGAAGGACTGGCAATTGCTATTATAATAGGGCTTAGTACATTATTCATCCCTAACATCTTAGGTATGATTGTGGCTGGAATCCTGGCTGGAATTGGATTTTCAATCTATCCGTTAAAACGGAAAAAATACAGAAGTGAATTTGTCCAGCGGGTTGACGCTATTAACGAAAGATACAACAATATGGTACAGTTTGAATTTGAGAAGATTATAGACAGGGTTATAGAGGATATCGGAAACAGGATATCTTCCTATCGTGATACCCGGTGGTCTGAAAGAGAAGAGGTCAACAGGCAGATTACAGATTTAAAAATACTTTCAGAGCAGACTAAAGATCTAATACGAAAAAGTTGCCATACCTAGGAGCATTTGAGATAGAAATTCTGTTAAAAAAAGGAAAGAATATGAGAAATATTATTATACTTTTGCTAATTGTTTCTATCTTCACTGTTTCCAGTTTTGCATGGGCGGCGAGCTGTGAGCGTTGTTACGAACGGCTTCCTGAAGGCCAGGAGTTTTGTGAAGCTTGTTCACTAAACAAATACAAAGACCTGTCTGAAATGAAGTCCAATGAAGGGCAGATTATTAATACTATAAAATCTTCCAGGGAAAACTACAAAAATGCATTGACGGAATTAATTCAATTTTATATGGATATCGGATATCATTCCAGAGTGAAAAAGGCCAGAAAGGAACTGAAAGCACTTAATAAAATTCCTCAACTTAAATATCTGACTGCCAATGAAGATGTGTCAGATATCAGCCCGTCAGAAAATATAGAAGAAGCTAATATACTGTTTCAAGACGGAAAGAATTACAAGAATATATTGAATTTGACCAGTAGAAAATCTAAATTGTCATACGCTGCTGCAAGGTTTAAAAAGATATTAGACGAATATCAGGAAAGTGACAAAGCAGATGATGCGGCTTATGAACTTGCTGGCGTCCTTGAAAGTCATCATTTCAAAGATTATGAAGGTTCTGCATTTTACTACGTTAAATGTTACGAACTTAATCCACATACTGACAGACCTGCCCGTTTCAAGGCGGCAAGGGTATACGATAATTACCTGGGTAATTACACAGAGGCTGTACGACACTATGAAATGGCACTAGAAACCTGCAAGGAAACGGAATATCTTAAGATTACAAAAGAGAGACTTGATGTGCTCAGAAATCAGTGATATTAGACGCCTGATTAAAGGATTTGGAAATTCCCTAACCCCTCAATTCTTCGATTATTTATAAAACCAGATTTGCGTATTTTCCCCATAGCTTATGTATGTAGGAATTGGTTATGACATACATCGATTTGTAAAAGACAGGAAATTGATCTTAGGTGGTATCAGTTTTGATCATCACTCAGGATTATCAGGGCATTCTGATGCTGATGTTGTTTTACACGCCATTGGTGATGCTATATTGGGTGCAGCTTCACTAGGGGACATTGGCGAACTCTTCCCTGACACAGATGACAAATGGAAGGGTATCTCAAGTCAAATCCTTCTGAACAAGATAATGGAACTGGTAGGGGAGAAGGGGCTGTGTGTAAATAATCTTGATGTAGTCTTCATCTCACAGGAGCCAAAGATAAGCAGGCAGAAAAAGGATATGGAGAAGCGGATTTCTGAGCTTTTAATGGTAGAACCTGAAAGAATAAATGTTAAAGCAACGACGAATGAAGGCCTGGATTCAATAGGAAGGTCGGAAGCTGCTGCAGCTCAGGCAGTAGTTACATTGACCCACAATCCTTAAACACTCCTGATTATGTCTAATCCATTCATGTAGGGCTTGAGCACATCCGGTATCTCTACAGTACCATCTTCCCTTTGATATGTTTCAATTAAAGCAATCATTGTTCTGGGTAGCGCAACACCGGAACCATTTAGTGTATGTACAAACTGCAGGTTACCTTCATCATCACGAAAACGGATATTACTCCGCCTTGCCTGAAAATCCTCGAAATTACTGCATGAAGATACTTCCAGGAATTTGTCTACACCGGGAGACCATACCTCAATATCGTAGCACTTAGCGGCGGCAAAACTCAAATCACCCGTACATAGTTTTACTACCTGGTACTTCAGGCCCAGCAGCTGCAAAACCTTTTCCGAAACAGATAATAGAGACTCAAGCTCGTCATAAGATGTTTCAGGCCGTACAAATTTTACCAATTCCACCTTATTAAATTGATGAACCCGTATCATCCCCCGGGTGTCCTTGCCGTATGAACCTGCTTCACGCCTGAAGCACGCTGTATAGGCAGCGTATAAAATTGGAAGATCCTTATTTGATAATATCTCATTTGCATGAATGTTTGTTACCGGAACCTCCGCTGTAGGAATGAGGAACAGATCATCATCAGGAAGTCTATACATATCTTCCTCCAGCTTGGGCAATTGCCCGGTTCCAGTCATAGAAGTCCTGTTTACAAGATAAGGCGGCAATACTTCAATATATCCATGTTCTTGTGTGTGGAGATCCAGCATAAAATTGTAAAGTGCACGTTCCAATCTTGCACCTGCACCCTTATACAGTGTAAATCCGGCACCAGATATTTTTGCTGCTCTTTCAAAATCTAAAATATCCAACTCCTTGCCCAATTCCCAGTGGGGGAGTGGGGTAAATGAGAATGTCTTCTTTTCTCCCCAAGATCTTACAATAACGTTTGATGTTGGGTCTTTTCCTACTGGAACATCATCTGCCGGTATGTTTGGAATCCTTATGAGTAAAGAGTCCAGATCATCGCTCAAGGTCTTTGCTTCTGTTTCCAGTTGTTTTATTTTGTCAGAAACTCCCTTCATTTCCTGTATCAATTCTGAGGCATCTTTCTTTTTAGACTTTAGTTCGCTGATTTTATGTGAAGTAATATTTCGTTTGTTTCGCAGCTCGTCACATTCGATCAAAAGCGTTTTACGCCTTGAGTCGAGTTCCTGGAAAGAGTCAAGGCTTATTGCTTCATTCTTATTAACAATAGCCTGTTTTACTCTTTCAATATCGTTTCGAATAATGTTGATGTCTAACATCT
>Ga0187833_10001277_pt1 | contig 28961 bp, 29 predicted proteins | sample ETNtaG_37_FD_167968 | JGI IMG/M metagenome (GOLD analysis project Ga0187833, IMG submission 167968) | Marine microbial and viral communities from oxygen minimum zone, Eastern Pacific Ocean - ETNP2014_SV_400_PacBio MetaG (Illumina Assembly) | ecosystem: Environmental > Aquatic > Marine > Hypoxic...
ATACTCTGAAATTTCAAAATCCGATGGAGTAAAATCACTTATGTATTTTTTTTTATCTACGATTATATATTCAATATTTCTTTTTTCATCAGACATATATTCATTAAGATTCTTATTGTAAAAATCTACAAGAGCTTCATCAATATTGCCAACACTTGTTTGAATTTCTTCTATTTTTACTAGTTCCAAAGGCATCTCAGTGTGTCTTATTTTTCTTGTTTGGTGTTTATGCGTATAGATTTTTTTTGTAAAATTCATTGGGTAATTGATATTAAAGAAAGCTTCATTAAAAAACTGATCCCTAGTTTCAAAATCAATAATTTGAACAATATCTTCAATTTTAAGTTTTTGTTGTTGTAAAAATTGATTTAAGAATGGTTCATTCAGCTTATTACCCTTATATAATTGAGGTATTCTTTCCTTGGTTTTTTGCGCAATAATAGTTTCATCTAATTTAAGACCTTTTTGATCGAATTCATTTTCAAAAACTGCATCATTAATTAAAGCACCTAAGGACAATGAATCAATTTGAAAGGTTTTGATTTCTTCTCGAGACATTGGCTTACCTAATATTTGATTAAAACGACTAATATTCATCTCTAGAGTGCGATTAAATTTTGTTGTTGAAATCGGAGTTCCGGATACTCTAGCAACTACATTGTCAGAATCAAATAAATTTGAATATCTCTTACCTCCTTTTATAAAAAAAAGACTGATTCCAAATAGAACAGCTAAAACAATACCAATTTTTGATTTTGTAATATTCCTCAACATATTTGTTATTTCGCTGTTGCTTCTATATTAATAGTTTTTATAAAGGAAAGTAAAATATGCTTGAAATACAAAAATTTACAAAAATTATTGCAGCTAATTGGAAAATGAACGGGTCAATTCATTTTATCAATAATTTTTTTAATGATTTAGGTGATTTAACTTTTGAAAATATTAATGATCAATCCATATGTATTATTATTTGCCCGCCTTTTACTTATTCTTATCTTATAGCTAAAAAATTAAAAAATTGTTACTTAGGGGGACAAAACTGCTCTCTTTTTCTTGAAGGTGCTTATACTGGCGATGTCAGTGCCTCAATGCTTTATGATATTGGTTGTAAGTTTTGCATAGTCGGCCACTCAGAAAGAAGAACGATATTTAACGAAACGAGTAATGCAGTTTCAATAAAAGCAACTAATTCTTTGAAAAATAATATTCACCCAATTATTTGCGTAGGTGAAACACTTCAACAAAAAAAAGATAACCAAACTAAAGAAATCTTATCTAAACAAATTAGAGAAAGTATAAATGAAGATTCAAATAATGATAATACTATAATTGCTTACGAACCAATCTGGGCGATTGGATCAGGATTAACCCCGTCCTTAGATGAGATAGATGATATTCATAATTTCATTAAAAATGAAATACAAGGGTATGAAAACTATAAAATTCTTTATGGCGGTTCTGTAAAATCAGCTAATTCGAAGGAAATACTAAATTTGGATAGTGTTGACGGTTTATTAATCGGAGGAGCTTCATTAAATGTTGATGAATTTAATAAAATCTTGTCTTTCTAATATTCTCCTTGAATAACTTTATTACTTAAATATAAGCATTTTACATGACTTCTTTAATCATTATTCAATTAATCCTAGCCGTTCTTTTAGTTTTTTTTGTACTTTTACAGGGCTCAGATAATGAAGGTCTCGGATTGGGCGGCGGCGGCGGTCTTGGCGGTATGATGTCTGCACGCGGATCAGCTAATCTCTTGTCTCGCTTAACAGCTTTTACAGCAACTTTGTTTATGATTATGAGTGTTATTTTGACTATATCAGCTTCTGTTGGATCGGATAAAAACATTCTGGAATCTCTTCCTGATGTCAATACTACAGAAAGCGGTACTAATACTTCTGCAGAACCTTCAATTCCTGAAAACAATTAATTTTAATACCTTGATATAATATTCATTATTATGTAACAAGGTATTCCGTAATGCACTATGTTTTTATTACGGGCGGAGTTTCTTCTTCATTGGGAAAGGGACTTGCTGCTGCTTCTCTTGCATCACTTCTCCAGCTAAGGAATTATAAAGTCAGAATCAGAAAACTTGATCCTTATTTGAACGTTGATCCTGGTACGATGAGCCCTTATCAGCATGGAGAGGTGTTTGTAACAGACGATGGAGCGGAAACTGATTTAGACTTAGGACACTATGAAAGATTTACGAATGTTTCTGCGAAAAAATCAGACAGCGTTTCATCAGGTAAAATTTATTCTAGTGTTCTAAGAAAAGAAAGAAAAGGAAAATATTTAGGCGCCACCATTCAGGTAATTCCACATGTCACTGATGAAATTAAGAATTTTATTCATAGCGATCTAAATAACGAGGATATTATTATTTATGAAATAGGCGGAACTGTTGGTGATATTGAATCACTACCTTTTTTAGAAGCAATCAGACAAATTCGAAATGATAGAAAAATTTCATCTATATTAATACATATGACTTATGTTCCTTTTATTTCATCAGCTGATGAATTAAAAACTAAACCTACTCAACATTCAGTAAAAGAGCTTCTTAATGCAGGTATTCAACCTGATATAATTATGTGTCGTTGTGAAAAAGAAATTGATCAGGAGGCATTAAATAAAATTTCACTTTTTTGCAATGTGAAAAACAGTAACGTGATACCTGCACTCAATGCTTCTTCTATTTACGAAGTTCCCTCTCTATATTCCAAAGCAGGTTTAGATAAAGTTCTTCTTTATGAACTAGGTTATAATGAGAAAAAACATTCTTTAGATCTATCAGCTTGGAATAACGTTGTTAAAAAAATTCATAATACTTCAAAAAAAGTGACTATCGGAGTTGTCGGTAAATATACCGATTTAAAAGATAGTTACAAATCGTTAAACGAAGCATTAATTCACGGCGGGTTTCATAACAATACTAAAGTTGATATTGAATGGATTAATTCAGAAAAGTTAAGCGAAGAGGATATTTTAAATAAACTTTCTAAAGTTCAAGGCATATTGGTTCCGGGTGGTTTTGGAAAAAGGGGCATTGTGGGTAAAATTTCAAGCATCAAATTTGCTCGTGAAAAAAACATTCCATTTTTTGGCATATGTTTAGGTATGCAACTAGCTGTTATAGAAATTGCAAGAAATGTATTAAAGTTAACAGAAGCCAATTCATCCGAGTTTGGTAATACTAGCATTAAAGTTGTAGGTTTAATGACTGAATGGATACAAAATAATATTAAAGTTAAACGCACGGAAAAAAGTGATAAAGGCGGTACAATGCGATTAGGATCTTATCCCTGTCAAATAGAAAAGGGATCTTTAGTCAATAAAATTTATGGATCACTTGAAATATCCGAACGTCATCGTCATAGATATGAAGTTAATACAGAATATATAGACAAATTTAGAGATAAGGGTTTTATATACTCAGGAATGTCCCCTGATAATTTGCTTCCTGAAATAATGGAATCAAAAAATCATAACTGGTTTATCGGAGTGCAGTTTCATCCAGAACTTAAATCCAGGCCTCAAAATCCACACCCTTTATTTATTTCTTTTATTGATGCCTGTATAAGGAAAAAATAATGAAAAGAATTAAAATCAATAATTTTGAAATAGCCAATGATAAGCCCTTCACTTTAATTGCAGGTCCGTGTGTTATTGAAAGTAAAGACCATGCCTTGGGATTAGCCGAAGATATTGCACGTATATGTGAAAGAACTAAAATAAATTTTATTTTTAAAGCTAGTTTTGATAAGGCAAATAGGACTAATATTAATAGTGTAAGAGGGATAGGTCTTCAGGAAGCCTTACCTATTTTTAAAGCAATAAAACTAAATTTTAATTGTCCAGTTTTAACAGATATTCATAGTGAATCTCAATGTAAGGAAATAGCTGAATTTGATATGATTGATATAATTCAAATACCAGCCTTCTTATGTAGGCAAACTGATTTATTAGTTGCTGCAGGAAATACAAAAAAAATTATTAATGTAAAAAAGGGACAATTTTTATCTCCTTACGATATTCCAAATATTATTGAAAAAATAAAATCTACAAAAAATGAAAATATTATGATTACTGAAAGAGGGACTTCTTTTGGATATAATAATTTGATTAATGATTTTAAGTCACTTGAGATTATGAAACGTTATGAGTATCCGATTATTTTTGATGCAACGCATTCAGTGCAAGAACCTGGCGGTTTAGGGAGTAGGTCAGGAGGAAAAAGAGAATTTGTTCCAATACTTTCAACAGCTGCGATTTCAATAGGTGTAGCAGGATTATTTATTGAAACACATGATGATCCTGATAATGCACCTAGTGACGGCCCTAATATGCTTCACATAAAAGGTTTAGAAGAGCTAGTTTCAAAATTACAAGATTTTGATAACTTAGCTAAATTATAACTAATTAATAGAGTGTAATCTTAATTTTTAAATTATGGCAATAATAAAAGATATAAAAGCTAGGGAAATAATAGATAGTCGAGGCAATCCCACTGTTGAATGTGATATTATTTTTTCAGACAATTCTTTTGGAAGAGCAGCAGTGCCTTCAGGAGCTTCTACAGGTAAACATGAAGCAATTGAATTAAGAGATAATGATTTAAAAAGACATAGAGGTTTAGGAGTTCAAAGAGCGCTTGACAACATATTAAATATCGTAAAACCAAAAGTACTTTCTAAAGAATTTTATTATTTTGAAGATTTTGATAATGAGATCATTAAAATAGATGGCACAAATAACAAATCTAAACTTGGAGCCAATTCCACACTTTCTTTAAGCCTAGCTTTCATTAGAGCATTATCAGCTCAATCAGAAAAAAATTTATATGAGTTTTTATCTTATGAAAAAAATTGCATTCTTCCAGTCCCTATGATGAATATTATTAATGGAGGTTCACATGCCGATAATAATGTTGATATTCAAGAATTTATGATTGCTCCTGTGGGGGCTCCCAGTTTTGTTGAAGCAATCAGGTATGGATGTGAGGTATTTCATTCTTTGAAATCTAAATTAAAATCAAAAGGACTTAACACTAATGTGGGAGATGAAGGAGGATTTGCTCCAGATATTAATTCTTCAAAAGAGGTAATAGAACTTATTTTAGAGTCTATCGTTGCAACAGGTCTTAAAATAGATAGCGATATAGTATTATCACTTGATGTTGCTTCTACTGAGTTTTTTGAAAATAATAAATATAATCTTAAAGGTGAAAAAAAATTGTATACCTCAGATCAAATGATTGATTATCTAAAAAATCTTACATTATCATATCCGATATACTCAATTGAAGATGGTATGTCTGAAGATGATTGGGATGGTTGGAAAAATCTTACACAAGAACTAGGGAATAAAATTCAACTAGTAGGAGATGATTTATTTGTTACAAACATTGACAGACTTCAAAGAGGAATTGAGAACAACATTGCAAATTCCATTCTAGTAAAACTAAATCAAATAGGAACTCTTACTGAAACTTTATTAACAATAAATTTGGCAAAAAAGAATAACTATTCATACGTTATTTCTCATAGATCAGGAGAAACAGAAGACACAACTATTGCTGATTTGGCAGTTGCTACAGCATCTGGTCAAATTAAAACAGGATCTTTATCTAGAACAGATCGAACTGCTAAATATAACCAATTATTTCGCATAGAAGAGGAGTTAGGTAAAAAAGCGGAATATGCTGGCAAATCTATTATTAATGATTGACAGCCTCATTCATTTTTTGATTATATAGAAGAATATAATGAATAAATCCTTGGCACTAAAAAATAAATTATATTTATTTTTATCACTTGTTTTTGTCTTTTTAATTTTTATATATCTAGTTTATTTTTTAATTGATCCCGAGAAAGGTATAATTTCTTATTACAAATTAAAAAATAAACAACTTATTTACAAAACTCGATTGAATGAATTGAAAATAAAAAATGATTTATTCATTGATAGAACTGCAAGATTGCAACCCAATACGATTGATCTAGATTTTTTAGAAGAACAATTGCGATTAAAAATCGGCTATATTGCAGAAAATGAGATACTTATTAAAGTTGAAGAATAACTAACTGTTAACAAATGATTTGAGGTTTTAAGATAAAGATATGAAAGTTATCTGATGACTGTTAGACATCCAGAAAAGATTCATAAGAAATCTAATCCCATTCCAAGAAAACCTTCCTGGATAAAAATTAAAGCCTCTCAGGCTAATTCATTTAAATTCACAAGAGATATTATAAAAAAAAATGATCTTGTGACTGTTTGTGAAGAAGCTAATTGTCCTAATATTTCTGAATGTTGGCAAAAAAAATATGCTACTTTTATGATTTTGGGAGATACCTGCACAAGAGCCTGTTCATTTTGCAATGTTAAAACAGGTAAACCAAATACAATTGATATATTTGAACCAGATAAAATAGCAAAAACAGTAAAAGAGCTAGAACTAGAACATGTTGTTATAACAAGTGTTGATCGAGATGATTTGCCTGATGGCGGGGCAAAACATTTTATAAATGTGATTAATTGTTTAAGAAGTGAATGTCCTAATACAACAATAGAGATATTAACTCCTGATTTTTTAAAAAAATATGAAGCAAAAAAAATTCTCTCCCAATCTTTACCTGATATTTTCAATCATAATATAGAGACAGTTCCACGTTTATATCCAACTATACGCCCTGGTTCACGATATTTTGTTAGCTTAGAATTATTGAATGATTTTAAAAAAATAAATTCAAAAATATTTACTAAATCTGGGTTAATGGTTGGATTGGGGGAGACGATAGATGAGATTTATCAAGTAATGGATGATTTGCGCTCGGCAGATGTTGATTTTTTAACTATTGGACAATATCTTCAACCATCGGAAAAACATTCAAAAATAGAGAAATTTGTTTCACCCCAGGAGTTTAATAAATTCAAAAAAATGGCTTATGCCAAAGGTTTTCTTATGGTCTCATCATCTCCTCTTACCCGTTCAAGTTATAATGCATCAAACTATTTTACAAAGCTAAAAGCAACAAGAGAACGTCATAAAAAATAATTAAATGAAGTCTTCAGAACAAGAAATAATTATAAATCATAGAGCAAAAGATTTATACAAAATTGTTTTGGATGTTGAAAAATATTCTGAATATATTCCATGGTGCAAAGAAACAATAATTAAATCTAGATCCGAAAATGAAATGCTAGCGGATATGATTGTTTGTTATAAAAATTTTTTACCACAAACATTTACCTCTCATGTAATGTTTGATTCAAAAAAATTATTAATTAATACCATTTACATCAAAGGACCTCTTAAAGATTTAAGTACAGAGTGGATTTTTAAGAAATTAGAAATAAAAAAAACAAAAATTATATTTAATGTAAAATTTGAATTTCAAAGATTGTTGCATCAAAAGTTAGCAGAATTATTTTTTGGATTAATTGAAAACAAAATGATAGATTCTTTTAAAAAAAGAGCTGATGAAATTTTAGATTAATTTTTCAAGTGTTGTGAAAATGGCTTTCACCGTCTTTTGTTGAATTTGTATTCTTGACCCTTTAAATTTTTTTTCTATTATAATTGTTTTGTTCCTGTATTTTATTCCAAAATATATTAGGCCCACAGGTTTTACTTTTGTTCCTCCAGAAGGACCAGCAATTCCTGTTGTTGAAATACACAATTTGCTTTTTGTTAATTGGTGCAAATTTCTTACCATAAGTTCAGCAATTAGATGACTGACTGCACCATATTTATTTAAATCATTTTGAGAAATTTTTAGCAAACTAAATTTCGATTTATTAGAGTAGGTAATTAATCCCATATTAAAAATTTTAGAAATTCCTGCAATAGAAGTGAATTTCGAACTAAGTAACCCCCCAGTGCATGATTCTGCAATAGAAGTTGAAATATTTCTTTTTAATAATTTATTAATAATTATTTTATACGAATACATTAATCAAAGCCAAGGTGATTATAGTGTAAATTCCAGCAACTGTATCATCAAGTATTATGCCATATGAATTTTTCATATTTTTATCTATCCAATTTGCGGGGAAAGGTTTTAAAATGTCAAAAATTCTAAAAAATAAAAAAATCAATAATATTTTTATAAATTCATTATTAAATATTTTATAATCATAAGTAAAAATTATTATTAAATAAATTCCTAAAAATTCATCAATAACTATTTCTTTTGCATCATGTTTATTTAGTGATTTTGAGTATATTTTTATACATATTGTGGCCATTAATAAAATACAAAAAAATAAAATGATAAATTCTTTTTTATTAACAATTTCATGTAAAAAAATGATTATTATTAGTGAAAAAAATGAACCAAAAGTTCCAGGAGCCCACTTAACATATCCTATAAAAAAAAGTGTTGAAAATATTTGAGAAATTTTATTCATTTTTAATTTGTATTATTGACTCTGCAGCGATTCCTTCTCCATTTCCTATAAACCCAATTTTCTCGTTTGTCGTAGCCTTGATAGAAATTTTATTTCTATCTATTTCAAGCAAGGTTGAAATATTAATTTTCATCTGTTTTGCATACTTGTTTATTTTAGGTTTCTCACAGATAAAATTAATATCTAGATTTACTATATGAAATTTTTTTCTTTTAAGTTGTTGATTGCAAAATTGCATAAATATTTTAGAGTTAGCGCTTTTCCATTTTTTATTACTATTATTGAAATAGCAGCCTATGTCTCTTAGGGATAATGCGCCAAGTATACTGTCACATATTGCATGATATCCTACATCAGCATCAGAATGACCAATTAATGGTGAGTGAGAAATTTTTACACCACATAAAATTAATTTTTTTTTAGAATTATAATTTATTTTGTGGATATCATATCCAATCCCGCTTCTAAACTCATTTTTTTTTAATTTTTTAAATAAATCGAGATCATCTGAGTATGTAATTTTAAAATTAAATTTTTCACCTTTAATAAATTTTGTTTTAATTCCAATTTTTTCTAATAAGGAGGTGTCATCTTTTTCACAACAATTTTTTGAAAAACGATGAGCTTTAAGGATGCTTTTGAATCTAAAAGCTTGCGGGGTTTGTATATTAATTATTTTTCCATATTTGAATATATTTTTTTTTGATTTATATTTTATCAAATCATTATTAATAATAAAAGGAGAACACGAATGATATTTATCCAAAGATTTCAATAATCGCTTGATAAGTTTATTCGAAGCTAGTGGACGTGCAGAGTCATGAATTAAAACTTTTTCAGGACAATATTTTTGAAGTGAATAAATTCCTTTTTTTGATGACAGTTGCCTCTCTCTGCCTGCATTTACAAATTTTATTTGGTGTTTAAAAAAATCTTTTTTAAGAGTTGATAAGTATTTTTTTTGCATTGATTTGTTAACAACAATGTGTATTTTATTAAATATTTTCTCATCTAAATTTCTAAGAAAATACTCAATAAAATTGTAGTTTCCGATTTTAATAAATTGCTTAGGAACAGTGTTTTTAGTACTATCAAGTCTTCTTCCTGTACCGCCAGCTAACAATATTAGTGCATTTTTCATAAATTCATTTTATAATTATTTAAATCAATTATTAGGGATAAATATATATTTTTTATATTGTTTGAATAATTTTAATCTAAATAAATGATCAATTTATCAAAATTTCTAAAATCGATCCATATTACAAAATTTTCATTTTATCTATTAATTTTGCTAACAATACTTAGTTTTTCTATCACTTTTTATCTATTACTCCCCAATAATCAGTTAGTAAAAAATCCTCGGAATCTTCAATTTCTACTTCTTGCTGATGTAATTTTTGTCTTATTCCTTTTAAGTATGATCATAAGACAGGTGTTATTAGTTTTTATTTATAAGAGAAAAAATATTGGTGAATCTCGCTTGTATATTAAGTTTGTAAATTTATTTACTGCTATGGCTCTTGGACCTGCAATTGGAGTCGTTATAATTACTTCATTATTTTTCAATTTGGAATTACAAACGTGGTATGGCGGTGCTGTTCGTGATGCTGTTGTAAGTTCAAATATTGTTGCTCGAGATTATGAAAATGAAATTCATTCAGAATTAATTTCTGATGTTCAGTTAATTACAAGAGAAATTATTAAAGTATCACGAAATAATGAAGTGCAAAAAAATGCCATAGAAATAGCATTGCGAGAATTTATTAATATTAGAACAATATCAAATATATATTTGTTTAATCGTCAAGGCGACGTTTTTTTGAGTTTTGAAGAAGATCAAAAAATAGAAAATTTTTCATTTCCTAATAATTCAATTTTTTCTCTTTTAGATAAAAATCAAATCTATATTTTCCAACAAAATGAAAATTCGATTTCAGCATTTAAAAAATTAAATTTTTTAAAAGATATTTTTGTTCAAGTTAACAGAAACTTAAATAAAAATATATGGAAACATATAAGTGAAACCAGAAGAGCGTATGAAATATATACCTTAAAAGAAGAGGAAAGTTCAGGTGTCCAAATTACGTTTTCAATGATTTTTGTCTTATTTTCACTTTGTTTTATTTTAATTGCTGTTTTAATAGGTTTTAATCTTGCTAGAAGACTTTCGAAGCCAATTAGCAATCTTATTGAATCTGCGAATGAAATTTCAAAAGGAAACTTTGATGCAAAAGTCTCTGAAGATGATCAATTCGATGAAGTTAAAGTTCTCTTAACCTCTTATAATAAAATGATTAATGAGATACAATTTAAACAAAATCAAATTTTAAGTAAAAGTGAAGAAGATGAAACAAAAAGGATATTTATTGAAGCTATTTTAAGCTTATTAACTATCGGCGTGATATCACTTGATGATAATTTTAATATTAATTTATTTAATAAATCTTCATTAAAAATAATAGGAAAAAAACCAGAAGATCTTGAGAAGAAAAATTTCTTAAATGTTTTTCCTGAATGGAGCAAAATAATTGATAATTTTAAAAAATCGAAAAGACTTATTGAGAATTTTCAAATTGAAACTACAATTAATGATAGCGTAAGAAATTTAAATTTGAGAATTATTAAAGAAATTAAAGAAAATTCAACCTCAGGTTATGTTGTAACAATAGATGATATGACATCTGTAATTTTAGCTGAAAAACATGCAGCTTGGTCAGATATAGCTAGAAAAATTGCTCATGAAGTTAAAAATCCTCTAACTCCGATCAAATTGGCTGCTGAAAGAATTGAGAAAAAAATTATTGAAAAATCAATCGATTTTAAAGATATAAATAATTTAACTCAAACTATTTCTAAACAAGTAGACGATATAGGAAAATTGGTAGATGAATTTTCTTCCTTTGCGAGAATGCCCAAGGCAGAAATTAAATTGGATAATTTATCGAAAACACTAAAAGAATCTTTTAATCTTTTCGTTAATTCACACTCTAATGTTAATATGAAGTTATTAAGCAAAACAAAGGATATTTATTTTCAATTTGATAGATTTCAAATTACACAAGCTTTTAATAACATAATAAAAAATTCAGTCGAAGCGGTTAGTAATATTCCAAATCCATCAATTACTATAAATTTATTAGAAAATAATAACCAGATAGAGTTTATAGTAAAAGATAACGGTGTTGGAATTGATGAGAATAGAATTTCCAAATATTTTGAACCCTACTTTACTACTAAAGATAAAGGTACGGGACTAGGCCTTTCAATTGTTAAAAAAATCATTGAAGACCATGGTGGTTTAATAAAAATTGAAAAAAATAAAAATATGGCCGGTACTACGACTATGATAACATTTGATATTTAATGAATCCAAAAGTTTTAATAATAGATGATGAAAAAGATATTTGCTATTTAATATCTGAAATTCTTAAGGATGAAGAATTCATTACTGAATCTGTTCTTAATTCTAGTGAAGCTATAGGAAAACTTGAAACATTTAGACCTGACTTGATTATTCTCGATGTATGGTTGGGCCCTAAAAGTGAATTAGATGGCATAGAACTGTTAATAAAAATTATGAAAATTAATCCGTTTATACCTGTGATTGTTATTACTGGCCATGGAACAGTTGATATGGCTGTAAGTGCTATAAAAAATGGCGCTTATGATTTCATTGAGAAACCTTTTAATAGTGAGAAAATTACAATTCTTTCTAAAAGAGCAATAGAATCAGCAAAATTAGCTAATGAAAATAAATTATTAAAAAAAATTGCCCATCCAAATACTCCTCTTATTGGAAACTCTTCTTTTATTATTAATGTAAAAAAAGACCTAGAAGGGCTTTCTAAATCTAAATCTCGAATTTTAATAACAGGATCAAGAGGGTCTGGAAAAAAATTAATAGCGCAAATTATTCATAATAATTTATTTGGATCAGAAAAATTAGTAAAAATTATTGATTTCAAAAATTTAAGTGATTCTGAATTATCAGAAATGCTTGATGAAAATCAGGATAAAACAACAAATAAAAACATATTTATAAACTCTAACGATGGAACTCTTGTTTTTGACAATATTGATTCTTTACCAATTTTTTTTCAAAAAAAAATATTATATTATTTAGAAAATGAAGATTTTCTTAATAAATCTAATATTAAATGGAACATTAAAATTATTTCTATTTCCGCAAAGAATATTGACTATGAAGTTCAACAGGGAAATTTTTTGAAAGGTTTGTTTAATAGATTAAATGTTATTAGAATTAAAGTTCCACCTATTAACGAAAGAAGGGAAGATATAATCCCTATCTGTAATTATTATCTTGATTATTTTAATAAAAATAAAAAATACAATTTCTCTTTATCAAAAAAATCATCAAATCAATTGGAAGTCTATGATTGGCCTGGAAATGTACATCAAATAATCAATTATATTGAAAAAACTATTATAACATTTCAAGATTTAAATTCGGAATCAGATTATATGTTGGATAACCTGTCAGATGATATGAGTGGAATTGAAGATAATAGTTCTATTGCAACTCATTTTAGCTTATCTCTTAAAGTAGCCAGACAAAATTTTGAAAGAGAATATTTATTATCGCAAATTAAGCGATTTAATGGTAATATAATAAAAATATCGGAATTTACTGGTATGGAGAGAACGGCTCTTTATAGAAAATTTAAATCATTAAATATATTTCTTAACAATAAATAAATTATATGAAAACGATAGTTTGTGGAGCAGGAGTAGCTGGTAAAAGCATAGCAGGGAAGCTCTCCAAAGAAGGTTTTGAGGTGACTGTTATAGATGAGTCTAAAGAGCAGTTAAAAAAAATATCCGATACATTAGATGTGAAAACTATACAAGGAGCTTCGAGCCTTCCATCAATTTTATCATCAGCAGGTGCAAGCGATTGCGATATTTTAATTGCAGTTACAAAAAGTGATGAAAATAATATGATATCATGCCAAATAGGTTACTCCCTTTTTAAAATTCCAACCAAAATAGCTAGAATAAGGGAGCAAGACTATCTTAAAGGGGAATGGATAAGTTTATATAATAAAGAAAATTTACCCATTGATGCTATAATTTCTCCTGAGAACGAAGCAGCTAAAGCAATCTATAGACGTATACATGCCCCTGGTGCAATTGATATGCTTGAACTCGCGGATAATAGATTAAAGTTGGTAGGATTAAAATGTGAAGATAATTGTCCAATTCTCAACACCTCAATAAGAGAACTTTCAAAGAAATTTAATAATTATTTATCAAATATTTTGTTAATATTTAGAGGAGACGAAAAATTTGTTGTAAATTCAAAAACTACATTAGAGAAAAATGATATTGTTTATTTTGTAGTTGATAATGATAATTTTCTGGATGCTATGAAATCTTTTGGGCACGATGAGACTGAATCAAAAAAAATAGTTATATTAGGTGGAGGATACATCGGTTACTCTCTTGCAAAAAAAATTGAAGAAGAGGATAAAAACATTTCTACATACTTAATTGAATTTAATAAAGCTAGATCTGAGCACCTTGCAGCTAATCTTAAGTCAGTGACAGTTATTAATGGTGATGGTTTGGAGAATGAAATTTTAGAAGAAGTTGGTATTGCTGAGGCAGACAATCTAATAGCCGTTACTAATGATGACGAGGTTAATATTTTATCATCACTTCTCGCAAAAAGAGCTGGAGCAAAGAGTTGTATGACATTAATAAATAGTAGCTCTTATTCATCTTTATTAAGTAATATCGGCATAGATATTACCATTGATCCAAAACGTATTACAATTTCTAAGATTTTGGAAAAGGTTAGGGGGGGGAGGATTAGAAGTGATTATACAATTGGAGACGGTTTTGGAGAAGTTTTGGAAGCCGAAATTCTTCCAAATTCAGCCTTTGTAAATAAAAAACTCGCGGATATGAATTTGCCAAAAAATATTCGTGTTGGAGCAATTTTAAGAAACAAAAAGATTATGATACCTAACAGCGAAACAGTGTTTAAAGAAAGTGATGATGTTGTATTTTTCTCTGAAACTGACAGCATTAATAAACTTGAAAAACTATTAACTGTAAGTCAATAATATACTTGATGTCAAGAATTGCGTATTTGAATTCAAGATATATAGATTTTAGTAAAGCCAAAGTCCACATTGAAGATAGAGGACTTCAATTTTCTGATAGCGTTTATGAAGTGGTGCCTTTTTATAATAAAAAGCTAATAGATTTTAATTTTCATGCCAAAAGATTAAAATATTCTCTTAAAGAATTACAAATTAAATATACTGTAAAAGAAGGTGAACTAAAAAAAATATTTAATAAGATAATTACTTTAAATAAATTAAAAAATGGAATTGTTTATTTGCAGGTAACTAGAGGTGTTCAACCCAGAGATCATGACTATAAAAACAATTTGATTCCAAATTTAATTATATACGCAATAAATAGAAAATTAAATTTACCTGATAAAAACTTTAAAGGTGAAAAAGCAATAACTTATGAAGACTTAAGATGGAAAAGAAGAGATATCAAAACTGTCTCTTTACTTGCAAATGTATTAGCAAAAAAAGAAGCAGTAAGAAAAAAAGCGTATGAGGCAATACTAATTGATAATGGTAAGATTACTGAAGCAACAGCTTCTAATGTTTGGATAGTAAAAAATAATAAATTAATTACTCATCCTTCAAATACCGATATACTTAAAGGTATTACAAGAGAATCAATTAAAAGAATAATTAAGTCAAACAAACTTCAATTAAGGGAAAGGTGTTTTACTGTAAAAGAACTGTATAGTGCTGATGAAGTTTTTATTACAAGTTCCGGTAATCTTGTAACACCTATTACAAAAATAGATTCAAGAATAATTAATAAGGGGAAAATTGGAAAAATTTCCCTTCAATTGGCAACACTTTATGCTGATTATTTTATTAATGAATAAAATATTATTACTTAAGGGAGGTGAATTATGATTTCAAAAAAAGTAACTTTTGTTGGTTTGGGTGTTATGGGATATCCTATGGCCGGTCATTTGAAAAATAATGATTTTGAAGTCACTGTCTTCAATAGAACCAGTGCAAAATCAGATAGTTGGGTTAAAAAATATCAAGGTTTGGCACAACCCACTCCTGGAAAGGCAAGCCAGAATTCAGAGATTGTTTTTATATGTGTTGGTAGGGATGATGATCTGAGAGATGTTATGGAAGGCGATGACGGCATAATAAACAATGTAAAGGAGAATACCATTATTGTTGATCATACAACTTCATCAGCTAATATCGCTAAAGAATATTTCAACATTTGCAAAAGTAGAAAATTACATTTTTTAGATGCTCCAATATCAGGTGGTCAAGCAGGGGCGGAAAATGGCCAATTATCAATTATGATTGGTGGTGAAGAAACCCCCTTTGAAGAAGCAAAACCTGTGCTTGCAAGCTATGGAAAGGCAATAGAGTTAATAGGTCCTTCAGGATCAGGACAACTAACAAAAATGATAAATCAAATTTGCATAGCAGGCCTGGTTCAGGGCTTATCAGAGGCTTTGGCATTTGGAAAAAAATCTAATTTAGATATGGAAAAAGTTTTGAAAGTTATATCAAAAGGCGCTGCACAATCATGGCAAATGGAAAATAGATATAAAACAATGTTGGAGGGAAAGTTTAATTTTGGGTTTGCCGTGGATTGGATGAGAAAAGATTTATCTATTTGTTTTGATGAGTCCAAAAAAAATGGATCCAAATTACCTATTACAGAAATAATCGATAAATATTATGCCGAAATTCAATCAACAGGAGGAAACAGATTCGACACATCTTCCTTAATGACACTGGTTGATAAATAAGTTTTATGCAAAATAAAATTATTTATGCTTATGTTTTTCTTATTTTATCATGTCTTTTTTGGTCTGGAAATTTTCTTGTCGCAAAATTAGCCTTTAACTCCTCTTTAGCGCCTTTAAAATTGAGTTTTTTTAGATGGGTTTTAGCGTTAGTGTTAATTTTACCTTTTACCGTGAATTCCATTATAAACAATATTTCACTATTCAAGAAAAATTTTTATAAAATTGTTTTTCTATCTATTTTAAGCGTAACCATCTTTAACTCATTTACTTATATTTCTGTTCAAACAACATTAGTTATCAATGCTTCATTGATGGCTTCCATAACCCCTTTACTAATTATTTTATTTTCTTGGTTGATTTATAAAACTAAAACTACATTTTTTCAGTTTTTAGGGATAAATTTGTCAATACTGGGTGTTATATGCATTGTTTTAAAGGGTAATATTAATAATTTTTTTACGTTAAATTTTACACCAGGAGACATATGGATGTTATTTGCAGTAATTTCTTGGGGACTATATTCAGTATTACTAAAAAAATTAGATGAAAATCTGCCTCAAATTCCTACGCTTACTGTTTTAATTTTTATTGGTTTAATTTTCCTTTTCCCATTTTATGTATTTGAATCCTTCTCTTATGGTTTTTTTCCAAACAAACTATCTGATATTATTATGATCAGTTATGTTGCAATATTTGCTGGAATTACAGCATATCTTTTTTGGAATAAAGGCGTTTTAATTATTGGAGCTAATAGAGCCGGTATTTTTTTGCATTTAATTCCTCTTTTTAGTTCTATATGGGCTATTCTTTTATTAGGGGAGGTTTTTGCTATGTTTCATTTATTTGGTATAGCTTTTATAACATTTGGTATTTTTTTAGCTAATTTTAGGGTTAATTTATGAAGAAAATTATTAAATCTGATGAAGAATGGAAAAAACAACTTTCTGAAAGTGAGTTTTTAATAACGAGAAAAAAAGGTACTGAACCGGCATTTTCTGGAAATAATTTTGATTCTACTAAAAAAGGGTTATTCAGGTGTGTTTGCTGTAATGCTTCTTTATTTAACAGCGACACAAAATTTGAATCAAATTCTGGATGGCCTAGTTTTTTTGAAAGCTACTCAGATGAATCAATTACTAAACTATCAGACAATTCTAATGGAATGCAACGTACAGAAGTTTTGTGCAGTGTGTGCGACTCTCATTTAGGACATGTTTTTGATGATGGCCCTAAACCTACAGGCCTTAGATATTGTATTAATTCCTTATCCATAAAGTTTGAAGAAAATGAATAATTCAAACTTAACAATTATTTTTTCATCAATCGGACATGCATTTATGCATATGTTTGCTGCTTTTTACTTTGTTATTGTTTTATCAATTGAAAAGATATGGAGTATTTCTTATGATGAATTAATCGCTCTTTGGTCGTTAGGCGCACTATTAGTTGGACTAGGAGCATTACCAGCTGGTTGGCTAAGTGATAGATGGAGTCGATCAACGATGATGGGCATTATGTTTATAGGTATGGGTCTATCTTCCATTTATTGTGGTCTGAGTCCTAACAAAACCTACCTTTTTATTGGTTTATCTTTTCTTGGATTATCTTGCTCTATATATCATCCAGTGGGTATTGCTTGGGTGGTTAACTCTTCTTTTAACAAAGGAAAAGCTCTTGGTATTAATGGTATTTTTGGCGGTGTAGGTATTGGATCCGGAGCTTTTGTTGCGGGATTATTAATTAAGTATTTTGATTGGCGATATGCATTTATCATACCAGGTTTAGTTTCTATTACATTTGGTTTTATTCTTTTTTATTGTATTTTTAAAAAATCAATATCGTATAAAAATTTTCAAACAAACAATATTGAAGAAAATAACTCCTCTAACGAGCTATTTTTAATTGTCTTTATTATGTTGTTTGTGATTTTTGGCCTTGGCTTAACTTTTCAAATATTACAAACATCCATTCCAAAAGTCTTTGATTTAAGAATTGTAAATTTATCAACTTTTGAAATAGGAACTATTATAGGCATAATTTACGGGGCAGCAGGCATAATGACTTTTGTTGGAGGCATTATGGCTGATAAGTTTTCATTAAAAAAAATTTATGTGATTGGTATTATGGCTCAAGCTCCATGTTTTTTCTGTATTGCTTATTTTTCAGGAATACCATTAATTATTGTTTGTTTAATTGCTGTTATTTTTAATTCAAGTATTTTACCTACAGAAAATATTCTTTTGGCAAAATTTACACCTGAAAGACATCATGGTTTGATTTATGGTGTTAAATTTATTGTTGCTTTTGGTTCAGCTCCGCTAGCAGTCTTATTAGTTTCTAAAATTTATGAATTAACTTTAGAGTTTACTAATCTTTTTTTAATTAGTGCCTCTGTAATGATTTTTACTACTTTTGCAGTATTATTTCTTCCGGTCAAAAAACAAAATTTAAATATTATTAATTAGGATTTTTTTTTATATAATTTATAAAATTTATAACCATATCAAATTGATTGTCAGACAAGTCCTTGTAAGACTTGTTAAATTTATTCTTTATTTCCAAAGCAACATGCGCATAAGGATTACGACCTTTGGGATGATTGGGATGGCTGGGAAGTTTATCTTTTAAGTAATCTCCTGCTTTTAAAATTTCAGCCCATAATCTCTTTTTATTTTCCGGCGTCATTAATTGATGTTGGCAAGAGCACCCATTGGATCCCAAGGTTCAAGTTCAACGGGTTTTCGATTAAATAGATTTATTATTTTTTTTGACAAATATTTTTTATCTATGACAACTTCATAATTATATTCATTAAACCAGGAATCATTCATTAAATAATAACCCTTATCTCCACTTTTATTTCCCCAGCTATTTTCAACACGCCATTTCATAGGTTTTCCATTTTTTATATCAACTCCGGTGAAAAGCATGGCATGGGTCATTAGACTATCTCCATATTCTAGGCGCACGCCTTTGTTCATATTAAATTCTGTATTAAATAAAGTTTCATAATCAAATAAATCCATATCCATTACACCTAATTCTCTATGTAGCATTTTACCAACATCGCAACCAAACCAAACTGCTTCATTGTTTTTTATAGAATTAACAGCTGCTTTTTTTAATTCATTAATTTTAACATTCGCATATTTTATTATGCTACCCCCAGCAACGTTTCCTAAAAAGTTTATAGTATATAACTCATCCATTTTTTTATTAGACATAGGAGCATGAATTAAACAAACTTTATTTTTCAGATCAATTTTTATATTTTTTTTATAAAAATTTTTTGGTGTAAGATTATTGAATCTGAAAAATTTATTTTTTTTATTTCTTATTTCCCAGTTAAATTTTTCAGGTGGGTCACCTAAGAACATGCAAAGCATTGAATAAATAGTTGAAATCATATTTTCTTTACTTTTTCTTAATTTTTTTAGGGTAGTGTTTTTTTTACTCATTTTTCTTAAAATCCATGCAAATTCTCTTAGTTTATGAGTTAAAAAATAGTTCATTAAACTAGATTTACTGCTGTGATTAGTTTCAGGCATAACTGTTTGTGGAACAACTCCATATTTTTCTATTAAATTTACAAACATGTCCCACTGTCCACCGTCCTGAACGGGATTGCTTAGAAGATACATCAACAGCCTACTGTCATAAGGTTCTTTGTAAGTTTTTATAATGTTTTCAAGAAAGTAATTTGCTTTTTCAAGTTTATCCCAAAACATGAAATAATTTTGAGAAAATTCGAAATTATCTAGATTGTATTTTTCTGCTAAATTTAAACGCATAAGATTTAAACCAGCAAATCCCCAGCATCTACCAGAAGCTTTTTGATTGGTGGCAGGCATTTGATTAGAAATTACGTTTGAGAATGTGTGATTGATATTTCTAAAGGAATCCCAATTAATTGCAATATTGGTGGCGTCATTCTTAATTAGAGCATTTCTAGTTAAGGTATTAGTTTTAGAGGACTTAAAACTTTTAGAAAATTTTTTTATATTAGATAGACTTATTGAATTTTTCATAAGCGTTTTGATAACTTATCTAAATAACTTACTCAATACATATTTATTCAGTATTTTTTTTAATAGTTTTTTTCTTTGTTTTTTGACCTATTTTAATCTTTCTGTCGTTAATAAGTTTTACTGCATCTTCTAAATTTATATTATCAATTGTCTGGTCTCCAAGTAATGAAGCATTAATTTTACCGCACTTCACATAGGGACCATATTTACCATCGTGTGCAGTAATTTCTTTTTCTTCTTCTGGGTGTTCTCCAAAGTTTTTTAAAGTGGCATTACCTCTGATTGTAGGCTTGGCTATTAATTCAATAGCTCGTTCTAATTCAATATCCAAAATATTATCTGTTTTTTCTAAAGCTTTATATTTTTTATCGTGCAAAATATAGGGTCCATACATACCAATTCCCGCACTTACAGTTTTATTTGTTTCAGGATGAAAGCCAAGTTTTCTTGGCAAGCCTAATAATTGGATAGTAGTATTTAATCCAATTTCTTCAGGTTCAAAGTTTTTTGGTATTGAAACTCTTTTGGGTTTTTTTTCTTTAGTTCTCTCTCCAACTTGAATATAAAAGCCATAAGGACCTTTTCTTAAAGTAATTATCTCACCTGTTTCAGGGTAAACACCAATTTCTTTAGGTCCAGTTAGAGTTCCATTTTTACTGTCATTTAACTGGTTAAATTGTACAGTGTATTTGCAATCAGGATAATTTGAACAACCAACAAAGCCCCCAAACTTTCCAACCTTGAGACCTAAACGTCCGTTATCACACGTAGGACATTTTCTATTCTTGTCTTCACCATCAGGGGGGAAAAAATGTGGACCAAGAGCATTATCAATTACATCAATTATTTCTCTATTTGCTTTTCCTATAGTTTGATCACATAAAACTTTAAAAGTTTCCCAAAACTTTTGTATGACATCTTTCCAATCTAACTTACCATCAGAAATTTCATCTAATTGATTTTCTAAATCTGCTGTAAAATCATATTCAACGTATTTATTAAAATAATTTTCAAGAAATATAGATACAACTCTCCCTCTGTCATGAGGAATAAATCTTTTTTTATCAAGAATTACATAGTCTCTATCTTGTAAAACTTTTATAATAGAAGCGTAAGTTGAAGGTCGTCCAATGCCTAGTTCTTCTAGTTTCTTTACCAGACTTGCCTCCGTATATCGAGGAGGCGGTAGTGTAAAATGTTGTTTTTTTTCAGAATCAATCAAGCTAAGATTATCTTTTTCGTTTAGTTCAGGCAAATTTTTGTTATCTTTGTTATTTTCCTCATCTTCATCCTTTGCCTCACTGTAAACTGCTAGCATGCCTTTAAATTTTATTGATGATCCATTAGCACGAAACATCATAATATGATTTGAATCTTCAATATCTACAGCAACTTGATTTATGATGGCATTAGTCATTTGTGAGGATACGGCACGTTGCCATATGATTTCATATAATTTGAATTCATCCTGATTTAAATATTTTTTTATTTTTTCTGGTGATAAGTTAATATTTGTAGGCCTTACACACTCATGGGCTTCTTGGGCGTTTTTTGTTTTAGATTTATAAATGCGTGGATCTTTAGGCAAATATTCTTTACCTATATTTTCTTCTACATACGATCTCACTTCACTAATAGCTGTTTTTGACATTATAACACTGTCCGTTCTCATATACGTGATTAATCCTGTTGGCTCACCATCAATTTCCAATCCTTCATATAATTTTTGAGCGGTACGCATGGTATGATTTGCAGAGAAACCTAGCTTCCTACTTGCCTCAATTTGCATTGAGGATGTTGTGAATGCCGGATAAGGATTTCTTTTGGTTTCCTTTTTTTCAATTCGATTAATTGTGAAAGTACATTTTTGAATTGCGTTTAAAATTTCAGAGGCGAATCGCTCATCCTTGATCGTTAATTTTTCAATTTTGTTGCCATCATATTTAATAAGGCGAGCTTCAAATTTTTTGTCATCATTTTTATTGAAAAAGCCATTAACAGACCAGTATTCCTGAGGCTGAAATTTTTCAATTTCAAGCTCTCTCGTAGTTATTATTTTTAAAGCTACTGACTGCACTCTTCCTGCCGATTTACTTCCTGGTAATTTTCTCCATAAGACAGGCGAAAGATTAAAACCCACTAAAAAATCCAATACTCGTCTTGCTAGATAAGCGTTAACTAAGTTTTCATTTATTTTTCTTGGTTCTTTTAACGCTTCTAAAACAGCATCTTTAGTGATTTCGTTAAAAGTTATTCTTTGTATGTTTAAATTTTCTAATTTAGAATTTTCTCTTAACAAGTTTTCAACATGCCAAGCTATAGCCTCACCTTCTCTATCGGGGTCAGTCGCTAGATATAAGTTTTCAGAATTTTTTGCAGCTTCTGATATATCTTTGATTATTTTTTTTCCTCTTTCACTAGTTTCCCATTTCATATGAAAATTATTCTCAGTATCAATTGCATCATTTTTTGGAGATAGATCTCTCACATGACCAATGCTTGCTAATACCTTGAAGGAATTGCCAAGGTATTTATTAATGGATTTGGCTTTTGATGGCGACTCAACAATTAAAACATTCATAATAAAAAGTGCTCAACTGACAATTTACAGGTAATTCGTCAATACTTTTAAAAATATTCTATATATTTCAATAAATTTAAAATTTTATTTTACTCTCTGTTTTATTAAAAAGACGTAAAATATTTGGATAATGCTTAATTAATATTATGATGCTAATAAATAATATCAATAAATTAATATCTTTATTAAATTGCATTACATACAGTAATAACGGTAGCATTATTAAAGAAACTATAGAAGCTAGAGATGAATATTTTTTTATTGAAGCAATGAATAACCATGAAAAAATAAAAAATAGTCCAAAAATATAATTTATTGCAAAAATGTATCCTACATAGGTTGCCACGCCTTTGCCGCCCTTAAACCTTAACCATAAAGGAAGTATATGACCTAAAATTGTTAAACTAGCAATTGAACAAACTATCAACTCAGAGGAGTTTGTAAAAAGATAATTGTTTAAAACTATTAAAGGAAGAAATCCCTTTAAAATATCAAAAAACAAAACTAAGAAAGCCAGTTTTTTCTGACCTGTTCTCAAAACATTTGTAGCACCAACATTTCCAGAACCAATATTTCGAACATCTCCAAAACCAAATAATTTTGTTAAGATATAAGCAAAAGGAATTGAGCCAATGAAGTAACATATAACAGCCAATATTATTAAGTTAATTTCCATATTTATCTCTGTTATTAATTAAAATTTCAAGACAAGCCATTCTTACAGCAACTCCCATAGTGACTTGTTCTTGTATCAAACTTCTAGTTATATCATCTGCTAATTTGGAATCTATTTCTACCCCTCTGTTCATAGGCCCCGGATGCATGACAAAAGCGTTTTTTTTAGCATATGCTAATTTTTTATAATCCAGTCCAAATTTTTTAAAATATTCTTTTTCATTGGGCATATGAACTCCTACAATCCTTTCTTTCTGAATTCTTAACATCATAACAATATCACATTTTTTTAATCCATTCTTCATGTTGTGAAATATATTTACACCAAGTATTTGAATATCTTTTGGAATGAGTGATTTTGGTCCAATCACATTAATAGAACAACCCAGTGTAGATAAAATTTCGATATTGGATCTAGCAACTCTACTGTGCTTTATGTCACCGCATATTGCAATTTTTAGACCCTTAAATTTTCTAAATTTCTTTTTTATTGTAAGCGCATCAAGTAAAGCTTGAGTTGGATGCTCATGACTCCCATCACCAGCATTAATTACACAGGCCTTTACTATTTTTGAAATTTTTTTACTAATGCCTTCTTCAGGATGTCTAACAATTAAAACATCGGGACTCATGGAATTAATTGTTGTCATAGTATCCAGCAAGGTTTCCCCTTTATTTATTGAACTGTCCTTTAATGCTACATTTATAAGATCAGCGCCTAAACGTTTTGCAGCAACTTCAAAACTTGTTCTGGTTCTAGTTGAGTCTTCAAAAAATAAATTAAAAATACTTCTGCCTTCTAATAGGTTAGATTTTTTTATAGTTTTGTTATTAAAGTGAATATATTTTTCAGATTCGTTTAAAAAGCATTCAATTTCTTTTTTATTAAGTTGTTTTGATTCAACTAAGTGAATTTTTTTATAGTTATAATTTTTATTGATATCGAGTGTTTGTTTTTTAGTGTTTAATATTTCATAATATATATCTAGAGCTATTTTTTTTGCTTCTTCTAAAATTTTAGATCCTGATGATTTTCTAATTGCTTTTTGTCGAGGTAGTTTTAATTTTATTTGCCATACCTTCGAGTTCTCTCTTTTATATATTTGTAATTGATCATTTTTTAAATCGATCTTTTTCATATGTGTAAATAATGTGTAAATTATGTAACAAATAAAATCAAGATTAATCTATATTCAAATACGTTTTGCATTATCAAGGAATCCTTGAAGTATATAGCTAGCGGCCATTTGATCTATTTTTTTTTTAATTTTGTCTTTGGAAATAGAATTTTTTCTCAATTCTTTATAAATAACATCGGAAGAATATCTTTCATCATAAAATGTTATTTTAATATCTTTGCTTTTTTCTATCTCTTGAGCAAATTTCCTTACTTTTTTTGTCATTTCATTTTCATTCCCATCAAGACTTAATGGCAATCCTAATATTATGCCTCCAACATCGTACTCTTCTAAGATTGATAATAATTTTTCTATATCTTTTAAAATACTTTTTCTTTTGATTGATATTATTGGAGTTGCTATTGTTTTGCTTTTGTCACTAACAGCAATACCTATTATTTTATCACCAAAATCTAGACCTAATAGAGTTTGTGCTATATTAATCTGGTCAATAAAATCTCTAGGTTTAGTCACAAGGGTATATAAATTGAAGATAGATAATAATACAACACTTAAGATTGCGAAATTATGCCGTCTTAGAATTGAGGAGCACGAAACTGAAGAATTATCTTCACAGTTAAGTTCCATACTTGATTGGGTTGAGCAGTTAAATGAGGTTAATACTGATAATGTAGAACCACTCAGCAACGTTAGTACGGCTAAATTGCCTTTACGTAAAGATGAAGAAAACTCTGAAGATAAATCTAAAGATATATTGACTAATGCTCCTGAAAAACTTGAGAATTATTTTGTTGTACCAAAAGTAGTTGATTAGTATGGAATTTACCTCAATTACAGAAACTTTAAAAACAATTATATCTAAGAAAATATCTGTAGAAGAACTAAGTAAAATTTTTATTAAACGCATTAAAGATAATAAAAATCTTAATGCATTTATTTATTTTAATGAAGAAAACATTATTGAGCAGTCTCGAGAGACAGATAAATTAAGCAACAATCTTTCTCTGAAAGGAATTCCTTTAGCAATAAAGGATTTATTTTGTACAAAAAATATGCCGACCACAGCAGGTTCGAAAATACTTAGTAATTTTCATCCAACTTACGAGTCCTTTGTTACTCAAAAATTATTAGATCAAGGATCTGTGTTTGTAGGAAAGGCAAACTGTGATGAGTTTGCAATGGGATCTTCGACCACGACTAGCTTTTTTGGCAATACAATTAATCCCGTGTCTCCAAAAGGCAAACAGCTAGTACCCGGTGGATCCTCTGGCGGATCTGCAGCTGCGGTCGCAGCTAAATTATGTTTAGGAGCTACTGGAACAGACACTGGAGGTTCAATACGACAGCCAGCAAGTTTTTGTGGTGTTGTCGGTATGAAGCCAACATATGGTTTATGTTCCCGGTGGGGTATAGTAGCTTTTGCTTCAAGCTTAGATCAGGCAGGCATATTTGCAAATAGTATTGAAGATGCTTCAATACTTATGAAGGAAGTTGCGGGTTACGACTCTAATGATAGCACAAGTGCTAAAATAAAAATCCCAGATTATTATAAAAATTTAAATCAAGATGTAGGAGGTAAAATAATTGGCGTTCCAAAAGAATATACTCTTCCAGGAATTTCAGATGAAATAAATAATGTTTGGGAGGAAGCTATAAAATTATTTGAGAAAGGTGGCGCTAAAATTAAAAAAATTTCCTTACCTCATACAAAATATGCGTTGCCAACATATTATATTATAGCTCCTGCAGAAGCCTCATCTAATTTAGCAAGGTATGACGGTGTAAAATATGGATTTAGGTCCAATGAAAAGAACTCTTTAGATGAAATGTATGAATTAACAAGAAGCGAGGGTTTTGGGAAAGAGGTAAAGAGAAGGATATTAATTGGAACATATGTATTGTCAGCTGGTTATTATGATGCTTATTATTTGAAAGCCCAAAAAGTGAGGAAACTTATTGCCGATGATTTTGCCATAGCATTTAAGGATTGTGATTTTATATTAACCCCAACTACACCAAGTCAGGCTTTTAAAATTGGTGAAAAAGAAGAGGATCCAATTAAAATGTACTTAAATGATATTTTTACTGTCCCTGCTTCTTTGGCAGGCATTCCAGGAATTTCCGTACCTTTTGGAAAATCAAAAGAACAATTACCTCTAGGAATACAATTATTATCAAAACATTTTGATGAGCAAACAATTCTTAATGCAGGATTTTATTTAGAAAAAAATAATGAATAATTTAATTAAAGGTACAAAATTTGAATGGGAGACGGTAATAGGTCTTGAAATCCACGCTCAAGTTAATTCAAATTCAAAACTTTTTAGCTCTTCATCTACTAAATTTGGATCTAAACCCAATAGTCAAGTTTCCCTTGTTGATGCTGCTATGCCTGGAATGTTACCAGTTATTAATGAGTTCTGTGTTAAGCAAGCAATTAAAACTGGTATAGGCCTGAAAGCAAAAATCAATCACTACTCTGTTTTTGACAGAAAAAATTATTTTTATGCTGACTTGCCTCAAGGATATCAAATTAGCCAATATAAACATCCTATTGTTGGAGAAGGGGTTGTCACTATTGATTTTAGTAATGGAGAATCTAAAGACATTAGAATTGTAAGACTGCATCTCGAACAAGATGCAGGAAAAAGTTTGCATGATCAAAATACCGCTAAGACTTATGTAGATCTCAATAGGTCAGGTGTTGCATTGATGGAGATTGTTAGTGAGCCTGATTTACGTAGTGCTGAAGAAGCAGCTTTGTATATTACTAAATTAAGATCTATTCTAATGTATCTTGATGTATGTGATGGAAACATGCAAGAAGGCTCACTGAGAGCTGATGTCAATATTTCTGTTAGAAAACCAGGAGAAAATTATGGAACAAGGTGTGAAATAAAAAATTTAAACTCAATTAAGTTTATTAAACAAGCTATAGAGTTTGAAGCAAAAAGACAAATTAAAATTCTTGAGGGGGGAGGGGAGATAGAACAAAACACGCTATTGTTTGATTCAGCTATTGGCAAAACTAGACCAATGAGAAACAAGGAAGAGGCCCATGATTATCGTTATTTTCCCGATCCAGATTTATTACCTCTTAAAATTGAAGATAGTCTTATTCAGTCATTAGTAAAAGAAATTCCTGAACTACCAGATGAAAGAAAAATAAGATATATTAATGATTTTCATTTATCGAATTATGACTCATCAGTTTTAACTTCTGAAAAACAAACATCAGATTATTTTGATAAAGTTTTAGAAGCACATAATGACTTAAAAGGATCAGCTAAATTAGTTGCGAATTGGATTACTTCAGAACTTTTTGCAATTCTTAAAAAACATAACTTAGATATTCATCAGTCTCCAATATCGCCTGAACATTTGGGGACATTAATTAAATTAATAAGTTCTGATAAAATATCTGGAAAAATTGCAAAAGAAGTTTTCGAAGAAATGTTTCAGTCAAAAGAATCTCCCGAAAAAATTGTAAAAGAAAAAGACTTAATTCAAGTAACTGATACAAAAGAAATAGAAATTATCATAGCAAAGATTCTTAATGACAACCAAGACAAAGTAAAAGATTATAAGGAAGGAAAAACCAAATTACTAGGATTTTTTGTTGGTCAAGCAATGAAAGAAAGTAATGGTAAGGCTAATCCAAAAAAGTTAAATCAAATTTTACATAATAAACTTAGATAATTTAGTAAAATAATATTCTAAGAGTAAAAATTCTATAAGATAATAAAATTAATGTTAACACAACCCAGATAAATTTTCCCTGATAAGCTTCAGCTGATCTCCATATTCCTACAGTAATTAATATTGTCCAAAAAAATAATGAAAATTTACTAATAAGGCTAAAACTAGTAAAATTTAAAAAAGGCAGTTGTTTGTATAAACCTATGTTATTTAATAATCTTATTTCAATATTATAAATTAATATAATGACTAATGAATTAATTAATTCGCCAATTAACCAATATGCTTTCCACAAAGGAACTCTGCCATACCAAAAATTAAATATAAAATTACTCATGATTGCTAAAGAATAATATAGTATTTTAAGTATACAAATGTGCAACTCTTTGAAATCAAAATATCTGTTTCCGTTGGACATAATCATTATTAGGGATTATAGAAAAACTAGAGAAACACTATGAAACAACAACGGGAGAGATGGGTGAGTGGCTTAAACCACAGGTTTGCTAAACCTGCGAAGCTTGAATCAAGTCCCGTGGTTAGTTCCCATCAATCCTAGTTTTTTT
>Ga0187833_10001279_pt1 | contig 28919 bp, 37 predicted proteins | sample ETNtaG_37_FD_167968 | JGI IMG/M metagenome (GOLD analysis project Ga0187833, IMG submission 167968) | Marine microbial and viral communities from oxygen minimum zone, Eastern Pacific Ocean - ETNP2014_SV_400_PacBio MetaG (Illumina Assembly) | ecosystem: Environmental > Aquatic > Marine > Hypoxic...
TAGGTACCTCCACGACATTCCTCAACTCTAGCCTCAACACCCGAAGGCGTCATAGGCACATCCCCATCCCACGGCAATCGTCGACCATAATTACAACCCGTTGGTCCCTTAGTCCCATAAACATCACCTAATGCCACGTCTGGGAATACAACGTTCTGCATGGAAAAAGCAACTTGTTCTGGCTTAAGGATCATAAGATCTCTCTGCCTTGCTGGCTTAAAAAACTAACTACTCAGGACTGTTAACGAACACGTTGTGCTTTTCCTCGCCCCAAAGTTCGCTGAGTACGCGTTTCACAACTATCTTTTGTGGGTCAGGCATTAAGTGTACTCTTGAGCGTAGGTCAGCAAAGTTGGCGAACTCTTTCTCGTCTCTTTCTTGGATGATGGCCCACATGTGCTTTTTCCCTAGTCCTGGAAGTAGCTCTAACTGGTGCATTCTGGTAGTCAAAGGTTGTGCTGTGTTGAAGAAGCTCACAAACCGTTCTTGACCTTTGCTGACCATGTCTTGGACTACAAATTCTACCTCTTTTCTACCACTTGCGGTAAGCTTTTCAGAGTCTAGCTTGCCAACTATGTGCTGTACTTTGTCGCGTTTGCCCTCTCCAAGATAGATCTCTTCTAGAGGTTGTAAGAAAGCATCCTTCTTTGCGGTCAACTCTAGGAGTGTAAAATGTTTCTTACCTATAGCTTGGATTATGGCTTGTTTTCTATGACTAGGTGTAGGATCGTTGGGGTAGCCGTTCGGCAAGAAGTCTAGTACTATAGCCGTTTCTTCCCTCGCTGATTTCTCTTCCATACCCCTTACTCCTATTCATGTTGTTATTCAAGAGTCATAGTCGAAGCTTGTATATAAATATGTCGATGGAAATGGAGGGGTTAATAAAGGCGCGGTCACTTGCCCATACTATGTCTTCCACCATACGCTTGACCACGCAACATCATTCCACTCTTGACCAAGAGACTCGATTGGTGGCGGTGAAGGAGGTCGTAGACATCACCCAAGATTGGGGAACAGTATTGTTCAAGCCAGAAGGATTGTTTATCAACAGGCGCCCTTGCGATTTTGCCGTGATTGCCCACGAAAAGCGGGTGAAGGCACCAGGATTTGTGGACGTACCCTTGCTCAAGGCGAAGGGCGACGACCTTGTCTCTGCCGCTCTGGCATGTGAGCCAGACCACCAACGAACAGGGGCGGAAGTATTCTTGGTGCGCTCTCCTGGAAATCCCCGCCCACAAGTGTACTCGCGACAGGAAAAATGCGGCAATGCTTCTTACAAACCTCTCACCCTTCTTCATTCTACCATAGAACAACTGTGTGCTAAGAGACCTTCGTTGGAAGCAGACTTGCGCGCGGTTGCACCTCTAGGCCACGAGGTAGACTTTATCCAGTATGTCTGACGTGTGCACATACACGTTGACACCATGTCTTCTTCGTAATTCAATCGCAATCTCTCTCAAACCGGCATCGTTGGAGAGTATGATGGTTTGCCTTGAGCCTCTTTGAAGTGCGCGAGCCAACAGGTACAGATCTGCGCCTTGCTTCATGGCACCCCATGTTTCCTTTGTCGGTCCATGACTCTGCTCCCAAAGGCCGTGGATGATCTTTTCTTGTTCAGGAGTCAGCGTGACCTGTAGCTCAGTAGAAAGTCGCTGTAGTTCTTGGACAAACCATCGTTTGTCCCTGATTCTCCACCCTTGGTGTTCCATCTCCTTTTTCACCCTGCCAAGCAGCACTAGTTTTCTTGGTTGAAAATCAAGCGTGAACTTGGTTGTGTCTTTCTTTTGCATGGACTCTTGACAACGGTCCATGAGTACGTTGGCGAAGTCAGTGTCCAAGAGAAACTCTACGTCCTCTCCAACGCCCCACTGCTCAAAGTCCTCCCCAAAGCTTAAGGATATGTTTATTGGTGTATCCGGGTTGTTGGCTAGGCCTTCGTATGCCATCTCCAAGGCCTCCTGAATGGTGGACAATAAGAAGAGTTCTTTCTGTGCATGCGCGAGCAGCGTGTTAAGGTTGTTGGAACGCTCAAGTTTGGTGAGAGTCTTGTCGGTGAGCGTGACTTTGAGCTCTGGAATGCTTGGTTGTGAGGCCCAAGGTCCTTCGTCAAGATCCTTGGCGGTTGATCGCAGCATTGCCACCTCCTCTTTGATGACCTCCTTTGAGGCCCAACTGTTTGCGAGCGTTATCACGTTAGCCAAGAACCTTTTTTGTTTCCTGGAGGGGGTTGCACCCACGGACGCCCACATAATGCTGACGGTTTTAAACTCAGTTTCTATCCCCGAATCAAAAGTCGCACCCCCCTTTGTCAGAGCATTTGTCAGCTTTCCTCTGAGGACACGCATGACGCCCACGCGTGCTCCGATTTCCTGGGTGACCTCTTCTAATGCAATTGTGATGAGGTTGTATTTTTTGGTGTCTACCACTTAGAGGGGGCAGATTGAGAACTACTTAAGTTTTTGGTTTTACCGCGACGACTGCCTCAGCAATCTTTTGGGTGTGCTCTTTAGAAAAGGTTACATTGTAGCAAGATAATACTACTTTTACTTGTTCGGGTGTTAAAGGACAAGAATCAATAATTTTGTGTGCAAACACATCCTTCCATCTAGGAATGCCTATCTTTTCTAAACTTTCAATCAACGTGTTTGCTTCTTTCACGCTGAGCAGACAGGTCTCTGCGTGCTCTAGTGTTTTTTGTGCTCTGAAATTCAGCTCGCCATTCTTTTGCACCTTTTCTAGTGCTTCGCGTACGAAGGGCAGGCTTACTGGATTTTCGCTAATTATTTGATCTTTCATGCTTTCCTCAAATGTACTGGGTGAACGATTAACATTTTTGGCTTGTTCAAGTCCTTAACAGCAACAGTGTAGCACTTTCCTCGCTTGCCATTAACTGTGCCTATTCTTCCATGGAATCTTCGGTGGTACAAGCTTCCTTGTACTGCAGGTTCTGCTTTTAACACCACTCTGTCGCCAACTTTGAAGTCGGCGAAGAATCTGGCGATGCTTATCTTTCCTCGTTCTCTCACATGCTTTCTCAAGATGTGTCGAGTTTTTCTGCGAGATCCGCCTGTGCGGTTAACCATGTACTCATAAAAAGCGAGCGTGTTTATAAAGCTTACCTACTGGTCAATCTGCGTACAGCACTGCTTTCTGGTGGCGGATACCATTCCCCAGATCCTAGTCTTCGCTGGGTGAAGTTGCTTTCTTTCTCTATAACTTCCATACGCTGAGTGTACGCACTCGCCTTTTGTAGTCGTGCAGCCTTGTACTCATAGGGTTTGAAGGAAGATTCTGCAGGGTCTGTGGTGTTACTCTTCACTCCGAGATCCTTATAGATATACCTGTACGACCCTCTATTGTCAATGCCATAATAAGGAGTTCCCATTTGGTTGACATTCTTGCCACCCTTAGCTCTGCTGAACGTGTCCCAGAACACAAACTGGCCTTCTGTCTCTGAGATCGTGACGAATAATAACCCCATGCTGGCGATGGCTATCATGCCAAACACGGCCATCAACTGTTTCATGCCAGTTTTTGAGGCCTCCACCTATATAATAGTTATCACTCGTATACTCTAACCCCCAGGTTCGGGAATACAAAAAATTTATATAGCAAGGAGATTACTACCACACAAACAGAACACTTTCGGAGGGTACACAATGGGCATTTTTGACAGTTTAAAAGACAAACTCGGGGGAAGCAATTTCGACGAGCTGGAAGCAGAAGAAGAATACTTAGAATTAGACAACGCAGGAGCAATTGACAAAGGTAAGATCACGGTTCACCCGTTTCTCTTAGAAGAATTTGATGACATTAAGGGAGTTCTTGACAGCTTACGAGCAGGACAGACTATTGCGCTCGTAAACATCAAGCCTCTCAAGGATAGAGATCTTGTAGAGTTGAAAAGAGCCATCAACAAGCTCAAGAAAACCACTGACGCTATCGAAGGAGAGATTGCAGGCTTTGGAGAGGACTACATCGTTGTCACGCCAAGCTTCGCAACAATCCATCGAAGTTCTAAGCAAGTCAAAACTGTGAAAGAAGACGACACGGTTGCTGCTGAATAATTATTCGTGATACTGATCTGCGATAGCTGCTGCTAATTTTGGACGAGTCTGCTTTAGCTGTTCTCGCAAGTTTGTACTTCGAAGGCCAGTTTGCGATGCCAGTGCCGCATCACCTAGATCAAAATCCTTAAAGTCCCAAATCTTGAGTCTCTGCTCCCAGATCGCGCTTTCCTGAGGACCTAACCCTGCAGATTTGTACAAATCAGAGCGGTTGATATCGTGAATTTCGTCGTCAGTTAGTGTGGTGGCTAGGGGCCCAACAGAACCTCTTACTCCAAACAACAAGCACAACAGTTTTCTGTTGGTCAGATACTGCTGTGAATCTCCTGGCCTTGCCAATCTGCCAAAGCACCTTAAGGCATATTCCTTGTTTGCTTCCTGAAAACCACCTAGGATTCCCCCCATAGGTCGGTTATCGGTGAATACGTGCAGATCTCGAGCGTCTTGCTTTGTGAAAAAATACGTAGCCTTCTGACTAAGAGCATGGTCCATAGCTTCTAGGGCGCGTCTGCGACCTTGCTGTCCTTGGAATCTGCCGTTGGTACGATACTGCCACTCCTTTGTTTTTCCAGGACACGCAAAATCAACCAGCGCATACAAAGAGTTGTCAAAGACCTCCCTCAGCTCACGTTCCAGTAAGGTAGACAAGGATTTTTGGGTGACCTGCACTGCAAATTCGTCCCAAGTGCAACTCTTCTTGTTCTTAAAATCACGCAGATGCTTGGCAAGACGGAGCCTGTAGAAGCGATCGGTTAGCGGAACACCACCTTCCTCATCTTTGAGGTCGGGGGCGTTTTCCTCAAAGATCGCACCAAACTCACGAATGACCTCCACACGCAACTTACGACAGGCTATGCCATACTCAATCGCGTATGCCTCGGGGTTTTCTATCTCAGGCCGCCCATCGAGGTGCCATTCCAGAGCAGTCTTTTGACTCTTGCTGAGGGTGACCCGCGTAAGCATTTCCTCGGCCATGCTGACGTGCTCCCCTAAGTGCTGAGAGCCTGTGGAAGCGTGACTAGGAAAGAGTGTGCTATCATTATCAGTGATGCGTACGAGCATGGCGACGATTTGTCGGTGTCGATCGTTGAGCTGGATACTTGAATAGAAGGGGCTGTTCAATTTTCGTATTGAACCTGCACCTTTCGACCGCGATGAAGAGGTTGCTATCGCTCGCTTGCCTAGCGAAGTAGGGAGGCATTCAAACACTTTATCTGTGATTTCGTAATGTTCAAACAGCATGCCCTCCATATGACCGAAGGCTATGCGTTGGCAAGCACCCCCACTCATCAGTCGATCATGCTCTTGTTCAGGGAGCAACACATCAGGCAATGCAAAGCATACCATGTCTCGGACGCCCCCATCAAAAACTTCGCGCAGGTAGTACTGGCATGCGGCATCTAAATCGACATACCTCAACTGTCGTACAAACTGCTCCCAGTCCCATCCTTTTTGTTCTCGAACATCATCAAGAAGCACCCCCAATCGCACGCCAAAGTAACGGTCAGCGATAGTTCCTTTCTGACCTTTCCGGGTCTCTCTAGCTGCAGCCATGGGATGTTTTTCATAGGCATCTCGATGAGCCTGTATTGCCGAAACCCTCAGTTTGTGGACAATAACCTGCATCGGCGCATCAAGTTGCAAGTCCTCGGTTTCCAAGTACTCGTCCAGACTAACGCGTAAATCTGTCGTCAAGGACAAATCATTCACAAAATGTTCAACACTGGTCAAGTGTTCGATCATTTTTGTCCTTGCCGAATCGAACTTTCCAGGAAAGATCTTGCTGTCATTGTCGGTTATCAACTTCAGAAGATGGTAAAATTTTCGAGACCGCAACGACAGCTCAAGATATTGCTTTTGAAAGGCAGTATTGGTCACATTGATGCTATGCGGTACTGCGCCAAGCTCATGGGACCATTCCAAGAATAGTGATCGGTAACCCCTCGCGGCTTTTTGCATTTCTCCAAGAACCTCGTACGAAATCTCATAGTGATGGAACTTTACCATACTTTCCATAGCACTCATAGAACGCTGTAGACACATATCGTCATCAATTCTGCCGCGAGCATGATTAACGAGAGCTGCGACGGTGTCAAGCCCCTTCTCGGTTTTTGCAGCTATTTCTTCATAAGATATGCCAGTAAGCCAAAGATCGAAGACCTTTCTTTCCTCTCCACTAATACGGCGAACCTTGCTGGCAAATTTTCTCATGGCTTTAGGAACCCTTGAAGGACTCACTCCTCGAAACACTCTTTCAAAGGCCAAATCCGAAAGATTGATATGGTTTGTTCTGAGATTGTGCATAGCAGCATTGATTCTTTCCCCATATTCATGCATGATTGCGGTCTGCACAGGCCCTAGAGATGTGTCAGAAAGGAATATGGCCTCAGAGATTTCATGCGTGGGTCTCGCTTTACGCCCATCCCTGCCTAACGTGGCGCGCTTATGATCAATTATCTTGTTGTCCAACGACCTTGACAGGAAAGTACCCACCTGCGGGATATCGCTGTCTTTACCATCGTGCAACCGCTTCATAAAGGTCATGAGAAGATCTTGTGGGATGTCCTCCGCGTCAATTGGCGGGATACCTCGTCTCCGAGCTAACCGGTAGAGATATCCCGTGATGGCAAGCCCACCCACGGTAGTTGTGGGATCATGAAAGTGCTCAATCATCTGACTGAGCTTCATCTCCAAATGTCCAATTTCACCACCCACGATCCCAAGATTATACCGCCTCAGCTTAAAAACATTTGGGGAATGGGCTTGCCAAACCTTTTTATACTGAATTTCTTCTTTAGAGGGAATGGAAACAGTCAAAGACCAACCTTGCATGATGTGCATGGACAAGAAAGGGCTCACCTTGACGCAGGATGAGACAGAGGTTCCCTATTTTGGCAAGGTTTTCGTGTTTTCCATGAGTTGCAGCAAATGCAAGTACAGCAAATCAGATATTGAGGTAGAAAAGCAACGCGAAGGAGCCAAATACACGTTTGAGGTGGCAAGCAAAGAAGATCTCAAGGTTAGAGTTATCCGAAGCAGCGAAGGAAGTGTGGATATTCCTCGCATAGGAAGCATAGAACCTGGCGAGAACGCAGAAGGGTTTGTGAGCAACGTTGAAGGGGTGTTGCAACGCTTTCAAAAACAAGTAGAACACCTACGAGACAGTGCAGACGATATTAAGGACAGGAAAAAAGCAAAGAACCTGTTGAAGAAAATACAAAAAGTGTTGTGGGGAGAGGAAAGCATCACTATTTCTATCAAAGACAAAAGTGGAAATTCAGCCATTGTTTCTGACAAAGCAAAAGTTGAGAAAGTTAAATAGGCAAAAACATACCATACACTACAGAAAACGCGGTTCCAGTTGCAATTTCTTTCTTGGCACAGCCTAACATGTAACCGTTGGCAACGCTAGCCTTTAGCTGAGGGGCCAAGTGTTTCTGCTCGATGGTTCGCATGGCCTTTTGATCGCTATCCCCAGGCATGATCAAAAGACTAGGAGGTTTGGCCACGCTGGCGCACCTCCATCTGACATCGTGTTTACCAATAAAGCGATCTTCCGAGGGAAGAAGGTACCCTGCAAGCTTTGTGCTAGTATTAGGATCGACCTGCTCCTGGATGTTACAAAAAAGTACCGTACGCACACAATATCTTTTCTCGCCAATAATATAGCCTTGGCAGTGACCTCTCATACTCTTGATGTAGAAATCCAAATCTTCCTTCATGCCGAGGACGGGTCCGCTCATGGGAAGGATGCCTACGTGTTTATCATCTGCGAGCCAGCGACCCTCTTCATCCATAGTTACCTCAAGGAGACGCTCGGTACTACGCGGGCTTGATACTGCCATCAAGTATTAACTAATACTCCCCTTATAAAGGTTGTCATCCCCTCCAGGGGACAAATGTTCCAAAAGTGACGGCTACGTAACTATGTTCGCAATTCTGTCGAGCCTCGGCACCCACTGCGAAACCATTGGCCTCGCTACAGGCATACATTCGCTGAGCTCGCGCATCCAAAGAGATGGATAACTCTTCCCTATCTTGGATAGGCCGCTTTGCAATCTCTGTGGCGTGCACGTCCACACAGAACAACTCTTTTTTGCCTTGTCGGAAAGTTTCATCACGAGGCGTGACCTCGCCAACATAAGGCAGCACTCTTCTTTCCCAAGGAGAGAGCTCTTCAAGATGCTCCTCAGCGATACAGGGTTGCACGGCCACGATTCGATCGCCGTTGATTTCTTCTACAGAAGAGGCGATCCAACCAGGAACAGAACCTATAGGTTCATTCTCTTTCCGCAAGGAAGGCAACCCAACAGCTTCAACGTGAACTGGCTTATTTTCTTGGTACCAAAACACCCCAAAACCATCTAGTGCAACGACTCCACTCATAAAAGAAAGACCTAGAGAAGACTTATAAAGCTTACGCGAGGATTCCGTAGCCGATCAATCTCCATCGTTGACCAAGATTTCTAGAAATTGCCATCCTACTTCCCTTATCAGCACAGACAGGTCTGCGTAAAGCAACCTTAACCTTTCCTTTACCTAATTCCTTAACATGACCTACTGTAGCCGTGCTGTTCACGTTAAGCATTAGTAATTCTCCAATCTTGATAGGGTCGATAACCAATCCATCCTTGGCTCCGACAGTGCGTTCTAGTAAATGTGTCTCTAAGGTTGCGTCATTCCACACAGGAGGAAGCTTTCCTTTCAAGCCTACAACGGTTCCTGCAAGTTTATCACTCTTCACCACGCTCGGGTCGAGCATCGTAAGGCACGCAAAACTACCCCCAGGCACTGCGGTTTTGGCTGTCTCTCCACCCGCCATCAAAGCAGTCACTTTGCTCGTTAGGGGCTTCCAGACTTGCATGTTCTTTTCCTCAACATTGTAACCAGGAAGTATTTCTATCTCATCTCCATCCTTCAAACTGCCCTGTCTGAGCACACCACCAAGAACGCCTCCTTGCATTTTGTCGGGTTTTGTTCCCGGCTTGTTGATGTCAAAGCTTCTAGCCACAAACATCAAAGGCGGCTTGCTCTTGTCGTGCTTTGGTAGCGGGATGGCAAGGATTGCTTCAATTAACGCGTCAACGTTGATGTTGTGCAATGCGCTAATAGGAATTATAGGTGCTTTCTTGTATTCTGTCTTGGAAAGGAATTCTTGTATCTCTTTGTGGTGTTGGGTTGCTTTCTTCTCATCCACCAAATCAATCTTGTTCTGTACCACAATCACGTTTTTTTGTCCCATGATCTCTAGTGCTTTAACATGTTCTTGGGTTTGCGGTTGCGGACAGGATTCTGTGGCGCTCACCAAAAGTAAGGCACAATCCATAATGTTTGCTCCTGATAGCATGGTTGCCATCAAGCTTTCGTGTCCTGGTGCGTCAACCAAACTTGCAATCCTCGATACCTTCCCTTTCTTACCGCAAGCGCACTTTTCCGAGATGCTGAATCGTTCGACCCCTTTGCAGGCCCCACATTCGTAGAAAGACACATCTGCATATCCCAAACGGATAGTGATTCCACGCTTTACCTCTTCACTGTGGGTGTCTGCCCATCTGCCAGATAAGGATTGTACTAGCGTAGTCTTTCCATGGTCCACATGGCCTACTAATCCTATTGTAAACTCGGGTTGGTCAGTCACATATGTATGGGGCGAGAGCGGTTTATAAAGCTTGTTCCCCGCAAAAAGGAAAGACATATAAAGAAGTGTTACAAAGCTTGTAAATTATGGGGAAACTATTAGGATACATCATCCTTGGCATCGTACTTATCGGTGCGCTCTCCTACTTTTTGGCAACCCAACCAGGCGAGCATGACGAGTTTGCCAAGTGCATCACAGAAAATGACGCCACCATGTTTGGAGCATACTGGTGCCCGCACTGTACCGCACAAAAGGAGATGTTTGGAAAAAGTGTCAAATTACTCAACTACGTAGAATGCAGCCTACCCAACAGAGGAGGCGAGACAGAGGTGTGTAAGGTAGCCAACATCGAAAGCTACCCCACCTGGGAAATTAAAGGGGTACGCCATCCAGGCACCCAACAACTCAGCACGTTATCACACCTGACAGGATGCCCACTATGAACGCAAAAATTATTGTCATAGCATTTATCGCAGGATTACTAGGCGGATTCTTAGTCAACCAGTTTGACAGCGATAGTTATGAAGATCGCGTTGCAGAATGGTATGCTGCAGAAACCGCAGTCTCTGTGAGCCCGCACCACATCAGAAAGCACATGGCAAAAGGCGATCAATCATTCATCCTAGTCGATCTTCGCTCACCTATGGAATACGAGGCAGAGCACATTCGTGGAGCGATAAACATTCCTGCGTACAAAGATCCAGACACAAGCGCTTACGGAGACGTAGAACGCATCGTGAGCTCCTTCAAAGCCCTACCTAAAGATAAAGAAGTGATTGTGTATTGTTACAGCATTCCATGCATGACCGGTCGAAAGATAGGCAATCTTCTTGCAGAGAATGGCGTCTATGTGAAACATCTTGGCGTAGGATGGAACGAGTGGCGATACTTCTGGACGATGTGGAACCACCCACACGAATGGAACAACACCCATGTTGAGGACTATCTTTGGACAGGAACAGAACCTGGCGACGCCATGGTGAATGTTACTGACACTAGCTGCCCTATCGAAGGACCACTAGGTTGTTAAGGTAGCACTTGCAGTTTCCCACCACAAGCGAACACCATATCTGATATTTTCTTTACCAACTCGTCAAGAATCTCTTGAGTATCTGCTTCTGCCACTAGACGCACTAACTCTTCTGTGGTGGACTTGCGGAATAAGAACCAAAAGTTTTTGTCCTTGTGCCAGATGCCCCATTCTTCTTCCTTTGTTCCATACTCTTTCTCCATGGCAGCTATCGCTTGCTCTCGGTTAACCTCAAAATTGATCTCATGGCTTTTCGGAGGCATAGGATACCTTTTGATAAGCTGGCTGACAGGTTTGTCGATGAGACGGAGTAGGTGTACGATGGCTAAGTCTGCACTATCCTCACCGTTCATGCTTTTGAAATAGAAGTGTCCAGACAGTTCAGCGCCAAACACCGCTCCTGTCTCTTTCATGGCTTTTTTGATGTAGATGTGGCCTACTTGACAATAATGGATCTTGATACCTTTGCTTTCTAAGATTTGCGTTACCACCGCACTCAGGTTGGGCGTTAAGACAACGATGTCTCCCTTCTTTGCGATAGAGAGTGCTAGCATCAAGGCAGTGTGGTCTCCCACTATCTTGTCCCCTAACTCATCCACCAAGCATAATCTGTCACAGTCACTATCGTACGCAACGCCAAACAACGCTTTGTCTTTGAGGACTTGCTTTCGTAGCCCTGATAGTGGATCTATCAAAGGGTTGGGGTCACGATAAGGGAACAACCCGTCCATGGTGTAGTACAAGAAGGTAGGGTCTGCGATGCGTTGTAAGAAGGGTGTTGCGGTGAGACTGGCCATACCATTCCCACAGTCCACCACGATTTTCTTGTTAGAAGGTATGCCTTCCTTGTTTAAGGCTGTAACATATTCACGCACAAAGGAACCTTCGGAGATGGTTCCTGGAGAGGCGTCTGGCCATTGACTAGATTGGGTTAAGGCTTTGATGCCGGGAATGTCATCCACGTGTGCCAAATCTTTCAACACCATCTTCACCCCGTTGAACTCTTTGCCTAGATGGGAAGCAGTGATCATGGCTGCAGCACCGTGTTGGGTGGCAAAATAAGCTACAGGAGTGGAGCAGAGTCCCATGTCCACAACATCAGCCCCTTGGGCTAGTGCTCCCGCAATGAATGCTTTGCTGAGGCTTTCGCTGCTTCTTCTGCAGTCACGGCCTACGTAGACCTTAGTTAGCTTGTAGAGGAGGACAAAGGCGCGACCTATCTTTTCAAACAACACCTCATCGAGCTCTTGCGGGTACAAGCCTCTAACATCATAAGATCTAAAAGGATCCATTGTGAACAAGCCGGGCTTCCAGTATTAAAGTGTTATGGACGCGGTTTCTTTACTTTAGATGAGGGAGCGTGGTGGACATAGACATGTGCTCGTTTTATATGACCATGCGCAACCTCCCATTGGAGCGCTATAAGTCTTAGGATGCGTTGGCCAGACCGGAACATGCGTATGAAGAAGCGTTCGCTCTCTCCTGCAACACGAATAGCTTCTATCTCTCTTGCTATCCTCACTTCCCTGATGAGTAAGGCTTCATGTACCACTTTTTGTCCTTCTTCTGCCATCCTTGTGACTCCTGCCACTGTTTCGTAGGCGGCAAAGGCCCAGTAGAAGGGGAAGACTGCTAAGAGATCGATCCAGTACAAGCGAACGAACACTTTCATGCTTCTCACTCTAGTCCACTTGAAGAGAAGGTCGATGATGAAAATAGTGATGACGAAGTAATCAAAATAACGCAAGTAGTGCTCATAGGCGTGCAAGTCCCAGATGAAAGAGGAAACGATTTCTATACCCAGCAAGATGACCACGTACGGGATTGCCTTATCGACAATCTTCTCAATCCACTCTAGCTTCATAACAAGAACGCAGAACTCTTTCTATATAAATACTCCACATGAGATACGGAGCTATAGTTTCAGCCAAAGGGATCCCAGCAACAAAACCCACCACCGAACATAACCCTGTCTTAACACCCTCAAAAAGGGGACAAGCTGTTTTTTTACGATGGGGAAGAGCGAAAAGAAGTCTCCAAACCTTAGGTTTTTAAGTCTTCCCCCCATTATTAACTCATGAGTGATAGACTATATCAGGCAAGCGTTCGTAGTAAGAACGGTTCGCCGGTAAATCCTGTAAACATCTTCCTCTCTGCATCTAGCAGAAGTGACGCTAAGACACGTCTTGCAAGACTACCCTGGGCAGAACACGCACAGTCAAGTGTGGGAGACCGTGTTTCCAAAGAACAACAAGAATTCCTAGAAGAGACATGGGAAGATACTCATTTTGTCGGAAACCGAAGCGTACCCGCATGGTGTAAAAATACACAATTCTACGCGTACCTAGAGGAAAGGCAAGAAAACTTCAGACCGTCCACCAAAAGACGCAACCGACACAATACTCCCAAGTTTAACATGGCATAGGAGTACTGCTGGCAGATCTATACACCGGAGCGAACTCAGCCACAGGTTCATCGCTTGGTTGCCAGAATTTTCTAACAGGAGCATGATACTCTACGACCAGCTTATGCGCACGCCAGCTAGGAAGTCGTGCAACCTTGGCCATTAACTCAACCGACTCTCCAACCTCAAACACGCCAAATCTGAACCCGGGCATACAAGTACGAGACAAGAGATAATCAAATCGTGGATCGATAGCAATAGCCGGGCCCACTATCAATTCACCAACATCGATATTCGGAATATTCATATGCTCCAAACCTTTTAGAGAAGCATGTTGCCATTCACCAGGGATCTCGTTAAGATGGAGTTCTGCCCAACCACCATCATCGCAAGCAGGATTCGCGATTTCGCACGAAGACACGTCCCACGCACTACGGATGTACGCAATATGATCAGCAAGTCTCACACGCATGACTCTTAGAGAAAAATAGGGTTTTTAAATGTATGCGCTTAAGTCTAACACCATAAGAGAATGAATTTCACCCAAAAATAGCCTTCAACGTCCATAACGCTATCAACACCCATACTGCAAAGCTAATCCAGCACAGCCCTTGTATGCGACGCTTAACAATGCTGTCTGCTAGCGCAAGAATATCCTTGCCATGCGGTGCCACGGCTAACCCCATTAATGCAGCGGTGAAGAACATTACTGCAGATACCTGGACGATAGACATAGATTGAAAGATGTAGTAGCCAAGAACGATTGCCAAAACAGCATACACAAACATGATCGTGTTCTTTTGTTGCACGTACAATGGCTTAACCATCTTCATCCAACCACTAGGGTTGATCATGATCAACACAAGCTTCACAAGAATGATGACCGCAAACACGGTCGCGATGATCTCCAAAGGCGTCACATTCTACAAAACAACCATTCTAGTATATATATGTTACGCCGCGCACCTATTGCAGAGAAAAATGGCTCACAATTTTTTTGGCCACCTGTTTGGGCGTAAGATTCGTGTTGTCAACAACCAAACTATTCGAGAGCGGGATAGCCTCATTCATGGTCCATTTGGTTAGGAGTTTTTGCAAACCTTTCACCGTGGATATCTTTTTGGTGGCCTTCCTATCATGTAAGACCACACGCCTTTTGAGCTCAGCGTTAGAGCAGGTTAACTGCACCCAGCACGGTTGAATGGTGTTCTTCTTTTGTAACGTACGAATATCTCGGATAGGATGATCCTCCCCCTTTACATACACAAATGTGCTGACAACACCCTCAACCTTGTTCCTGGCTGCAGCAGCAATCATAATTGTACGCATATTGGTAACCACCTCCCAAAAATCTCCCACAGAGGGAACCAGCAAACTATCTACTAGATCAAACACTAAGTGGTTATGGAAGAGCTTGAATTTGGTAATTTTGGCAACCTCCCTTGCTACGGTAAGCTTGCCCACACCTGGCGGTCCGTAAATAGTGACGAGTTTCATGAAGAGAGATCAAATAGGCAAGTATATTAATATTACGCCAGCGGCAGGATTTGAACCTGCACGTCCCGAAGGACAGCGGTTCTCCGACCTCGAGCAAAGCCCAAGGTTTCAAGACCGCCGCGTTACCGGATTCCGCCACACTGGCATGACATTACAAAGGACTTCTCTCTTTATAAAAACAGCGGGTAATGCACACTCACCAGACAAAAGTCACCATTGCGTGGAGGGGTTTCCGTCAATGCACCTTTTCACGTACAAAACATTGTCAGAACCATCTGAAAGCACCATCCTTCTGTTTGCAATGCCTTCAGTCTTCAAGTGAGTCATGTTCTCACCAAATTCAGTTCCCGATAAGTGTATGCCAAAATTCTCTAACCTGTTTCTGACGTCTCTCCCAGGTTCCCAGTAAAAATTCAAAGCGCCGAAAACTTCCCTATGCGTCTCACTCAACATCCTGCCTAGAGACTCTGTGCATTTATAAATATTCACAAAAAACATCCAAGTCATGCCCGCAAGTACTACAGTCAAAGGCAAAACCTGACATCGCCCTTATAACTAAAAACCGACTCAATCCGCGATGGGATCAGAGAAATACCCAAAGATCATCGTGCATTTTGAAGAAAGGAATTTCAAAAAAGGTGATAGAGTGAGGGCCCATTTTAATGAGGGGTGGTTTCCGGGCATCGTTGTTAAAAAATATCAGAAAAGAACAGAAGGCCCCCATTACGTTTTAATCAGAACAGACACAAGAGTTGATGACGATCCTGATGCGCTCTTAGATGGCTTCGGGTTAGAAGGACGAGTTGGAGAATCAAAGACACACTTCGAACACGAATCCCTTGGGGGAGATGAAAGATACAACAGGACATACAAACGAGAAATGACTGCAAAAGAAAAGAGCGCGTTTGATTTCGTTCCGTTCTAAGCGCCACTAAAAAAATCTGGGAAAAAAACGACCAAGCCTGCGCTCGATAGTGCTGCGAATCTCTTCTGCAGCATCCAATTCTTCAATACAAAAATTGGACCGAGCTCTTGCACGCTTCAGAACCGTACCCACCGTTTCCTTATACTGATCCAAAGCAGAGGCCAATCGCAAAACTGACGTACCCGTACCTATGACACGCTCGTTATAATAACGATCAAGCAAGGCCTCCACTTTTGCCCAATTTTCCAATTCAGCGTATAGCTTGACCACGGTAAGAAAGCGATGGAATTTTTCTTCCTTTTGCCTGTCCAACTCCTCAACCAACACCAAGCAAGCATCATTATCCTTGCCCACCAAATTATTTGCTGCAGTTACCTTTCTTTGCCACTCTTCATTCTTCATAAACACTCACCAGAACTAGCACATATAATAATTGCTGTTACCAAGGCGAACCTTTATAAACAAAGCACTGAAAATAAGACTACGAATACTGGGCATACACTGCCCATTACCAACCGTGAGGTTGCATGGCAATATACGATGTGCCGATTGGCGAGTTACTCACCAAGACGGCAGAGGAATTGAAAAGCGTGAAGGAACTGACTCCACCAGAGTGGAGTGTCTTTGCTAAAACAGGGCAAAATAAAACGCGACCACCCATGAATCCTGACTGGTGGTATGTACGCGCAGCGAGCATTCTCAGAAAGGTAGCAATCAGAGGACCTATCGGTACCAGCAAGCTACGAACTCTATACGGCGGAAGAAAGCGAAGAGGATACAAACAACAACACTTTGTTCGTGCCTCTGGAAGCGTCATCCGCGCTATTCTCAAACAACTAGACGCTGCAGGTCTCACCAAAACAGAGGCTAAGAAGATTCGCAGAGGAAGAGAGCTCACACCACAAGGCATGGCCTTGTTGGATAAAGTTTCTGTAGGCATCATGAAGCAGAAGAACATCGTGCTTCCACCAAAAAAGAAAGACGACGTTAAACCTATCAAGAAAAAAGCTGCGAAGAAAGCAAAAAAGACCAAAAAGATTGCTAAAGAAGCACCAAAAGAGCCCAAGCCAGCAGCAAAACCAAAAGCCGAACCCAAGGCTGAACCAAAAGAGGAGAAAGATGGCAAGGCATAAACACCCCTCCCGGAAAAAAAGACTAGCCAAAGCAGCCAGACAGACACGATGGGCTCCGTTCTGGACCGTGCCTAAGAAGTACGGCAAGGGAAGAATGGTGCACATGGGACGACACACTACCGTGAAAAGAAGCTGGAGGCGGCGTAAGCTGAAAGCATGATGGAACGAACATATATTATTCCTTTACGACGAGAGTGGCTGAAGGCACCACGCTACAAGCGAGCGAAAAAGGCAGTCACCGCTCTGAAAGAATTCATCCAAAGACACATGAAGAAAGAAACTGTCAAAATCGGCAAGGCCCTCAACCACGCACTATGGGAGAGAGGGATCAAGAACCCACCACACAAAATCAAAGTGAACTGCAAGACAGAAGACGATCACTGCCTTGTAGAGTTACACGGTCACAAATTCCCAGAAAAGAAGCAAGAAGAAGTAAAGAAAGGACTTGCTGACAAGCTTGGTTTGACAAAGAAGGACGATAAGAAAGTAGAAAAACCTGCGGCACCAGCTAAGGACGCAAAATCTGAAGCTAAACCTGCAGAGACTGCTAAGGAAACAAAGCCTGCCCCTAAAGAAGTAAAACCTGAAAGCAAACCCACTCCAAAGGCTGACAAGCCTGCACCAAAAGCAAAGCCAGAAAGTAAACCTGCTAAGAAAGAAAAAACAGAAAAGGAAGCCATCCAAGACAGTTTTGATTCTGCCAAAAAACTTAACGAACTAACAAATAACGCTAAGTGATTAAAATTCTGAAAGACCTTTTTGTGAAGGCTTGACAGGTGTCTGTTCTTCTGCAGAGGGCTTGCACTCCCAACCCTCAATTTGTGGCTCGCCAAACACACCATCATACCCTGGCTTGAACGGAATCTTTTGTTCGCGAGTCGCAACTATAAGTCTTGCTAATCCTTTGTCAAAGCGTTCTAACGTTTCTTGTGGCGTGTCTAACAAGATCTTAAATTCGTTGCCAAACTTTTTGATGCACTGTGCGTAGACTTCCTGCACTTTCTTCGTTTGAAGACCGTTACCATGATAGGCAGCAATCAGTTCTGCTAACGGAATGAGCTTGATGTACGGTTTTCCCTGTCCTTTCTCTCTTGTTGCCAGATCCTCTACTCGGTGAGCAACACCTATAGTCATTTGTTTGCCACATTTAGGACAAAGATTGTTTATTTTGATGCTTTCTGCAGGATGCATGCAAACATCACACTTTCGATGACCGTCAAAGTGATACTTCCCTTCTTCTGGAAAGAACTCTATGGTTTTCACCACGTGATTGTCGCGCACTGCTCTGATAACATCATCGTACGTGAGTTTTTTGACATCAAACACCGTAGCCTCTCTTCCTAGCTTCCAAGGCCAGTGAGAGTGCGCATCGCTAAACGAAAGTATGGTTTTATTGTCTAACTCTGGAAACCGCCAATTCATCTCTGGATCAGAACTTAGTCCGGTCTCTATCGCATGGACGTTCTTGCTTTGGTCCTCAAAGCAATCTTTGAACGAATCATAGCCAGACATGCTCCCGAACATGCTAAACCATGGCGTCCAAACATGCGCAGGGATGACTTCTATGTCTTTGCTGATGCTCTTCATGGATTCAACAAATTGTGCGCAAGAAACTTTGAAAATAGGCCTTCCATCATAATCAATCCTGCCCCATTTCAAGCACTGGTCTTGTACTTGCTTGGCCACCGCAAGAGTTGGAGACCATACAACAACATGGACTCTTCTTCCTTTCCCTTTGTCTGTGTAGATTAAGCTAATCTCGGTGGTGAGCATGAAATGCATGCCATGCGCTTTGTAGATTCCCCCATCTTCTTGCAATTCTGCCTTGATCTCTTCATACCATTCGGGATGCTGGAAGTCTCCTGTCCCTAAAAGCTGGATTCCCTTCATTGCACCGTATTTTGCGAGGTTTTTAAGCGTGATATACTTAGAGGTGGCTCTAGAGAACCGAGAATGTATGTGAAGGTCGGAAATGACGTGCATACAAAAGCAGAACTGCCAAGATTTATAAATCATGCCTTACCAGCCATGCCATGCGTGTGTCACAGAGCCTAGATATTGGGGAAGAGAAGGACAAGAAAGACGCGAAAGAACAAGAAGAAACAGCCAAACAGGCAACTGAGGCTGAAGAAAACGTGAAAATCAAGCCTACCACCCAAGAAAAGGTGAAGGCCTACCATGACGCGCATACTGAATTAGAAAGCATCCCAAAAGTGGATTTTGAGAAGGGAAAACAGCCAGAAGCACCAAAAAAGGAGTTGCCTGGCTTTGTTTATGCTATTTTATTGATAGTCATCGTTGCAGCACTCATCTGGGCGCTGTACGAACCCGTTACTGCTCCGGCAGTGCAGAAGAATGCGACTCAGCTGGCTCAGATTCTGGAGACTGGACTGGTATAGTTCGTAAATCATCTACTGAAGAAGCTGGTTCGTGATAAGAGCGACCCATCTTATTGAATTGGGCGACGAGGGTTGTAGGATCCGTTTTTGATGTGCACTTCCAGACACCCTGATACATATGTCCCTCTTCATATTCTGTTGCTTGAACATCTCCTCCAAGCAAATCCTCAAGCTTTTTCAATCTACTTTCCACTTCATCGGCGTCGAAACTTGTCAGGGAAATCATGGGTTTGAGGAAAAACGTGTACGTCTGTGTCATAGCATATAGAGACACCGCAGATTTTTAAACCTTATGTTGTTTTTATATACTCAGCGGCGTTCACAGATAGCATGAGAAAGACGATACAAAATAGACTTGACGAGATCACAGAGCACGGCGTCCCGTACATAAACACACAGTTGGAGGGTTTCCCTATGCGCAGCAGAAGAGGAAAACTGCATCGCCGCTTTGAGTGTGGCAGTGTTGAGATCGCTTGTGAAGAGATTGAGAATCATTTCGCGAATTTACCCCCGTCGTTTGCAGAAGCATTATCAAGCGCATGCGGGAGCGCCATACAACCAGAAGGATTTGTTAAAGAAGATGAGATCGACCAAAGTGCTATTGAAGAGCACTACCTTTTTGATCGCAGCACGCTTACCGTTCACTACTTCGTCCTGCCAAAGCTCTCGCAGGTTTTGGAACTCTTGTAAGATATAAAGAGTCCTGGACAATCGCGTCAAAGTCCAGAATCTGCGCCTCATACAACAGGCCCACGGATTAGGGGCACGATATCCTCTTTTGCCTCTGATACCTCATACCCTTGTAGCTTTGGCGCATACTGTTGAAAAACGGTGGTTTCCACCTGCCAAGCATACGCCCCTGCTGACTCTCTAAGATCGATTACCTCTGCGTCTTCTGGGAGCACGTCTAGAAGGTCCTCCAACTCCTGATCGTGCAAGGGCTTAAGCCACACGTAGGGCACGGGCCACCTCCTGTGCTTGCACTAGTCCATGACCGTACTCCTTGACATCTCCTAACGGAAGGGCAGTGTCTGCTATGCTTCGGTAGGGGCGTTGTAGGCTGTGGGCCAAAGCTAGCACTCCTGCAACATGAGGGGTTGCCATGCTCGTGCCGCTCATGTAGGCATAACCATTCTTCAAGTATGCGCTAACAATGTTAACACCTGGGGCAGATAGCTGTACTCGGTCGTTTCTGTTAGAAAAAGAAGCGTGATGGTTGTGGACGTCTACTGCGGCGCTGCTCCACACGCCTTCATAACTCGCAGGATAGGTGTAGACTTCTTTGCCGTCATTGCCTGCTGCAGCCACCACTTGCACCCCTTTGTTGATGGCGTACTCTATGGCACGTCTTTCAAAGGGGCTGTCTCTCGTACTGCCCAGACTCATGCTGATGATGTTGGCTCCTTGCTTGACTGCCCATTCAATGCCTCGGATGATGTCCACCTCGCTTCCTGTACCTTCGTCGTTCAACACTTTTCCTGCTATGAACCGTGCTCCTGGCGCAACTCCGGTGCGTTGGCCACATACTGTTCCTGCTACGTGCGTTCCATGACCTATTCTGTCGGTTTCTTTACCGCCAACAAAGCTTTTGCCTCCTTCATATGTTGCTAGCTCTCTGTGTGTTGTTATTCCTGTATCTAGTATTGCTACTAACGTGCCTTCTCCTCGTGTTTGTTGGTGTGCTTGCGGTACTCCTATTTGTTTGAGGTTGGGGAGTATGGGTTCTGATGTTTTGTTGTGGAAGGTGTAGGGTATGAAGATGGATTTTGCCATGGCTGCAGCAACAGGGAACCTTGCTAGGCACGTGCTTAATAGTTTTGCATCTAGTGCGTGCATCTTGAAGGCGTATGCTTTGCTGCTTTTCAACTTGTGGCCCTTTAACGGAGTCAATCCCTTTACGATGTCTGCTAGCCAGTAGTCCATGATGATGTAGTTTTGGCCTTGCCAGTGGTCCAAGTTGAAGGCTTTCAAAGAGTGAACAATTCCTTCGTATTCGTCTTTGAATCCTGAGAGTGCTTTTTCTAGTGCTTCAAGCATAGAAAAAAATCACAAAAAACGTTTTATATGCGCTCTCGTGCAAAAACCGGAGGATTTTCGGTCGATAGATATTTATGCGAGAGCGTCATTGACTTAGTATGAAGATCTTGTTCATCTACAATCAGGGCTTGCATCGTAGTAAGACCGCTGCGTTAGTGTTGAAGGAAAAGATGAAATCACTTGAGCCAGTCATACGGAAGTAGTTACAAGAAAACGACTCCAGGCAGGCCTTTGAAATGTGGATCTCCCGAAACCATCTTACCACCAAGAGAGGCATGTATCGCAAGTAACAAAGCGTCCATGAGTCCAAAATCCTTCATGTGCTTTCTTCGTTCATGCCTCATCCGAGCACCTTCAATCCACGTAGAGGCAACGATAGGCATAACAGTAGACCTAGAGTTTACCACATGCAAAATTTGATCAAAATTTGCATCGTGGCGTTCTGACCAATCCCATAACTCTGCAAAAGAGAGCTCAGCCGTATAGATGACGTTTGCTTTGTTATCCAACAACGACTTCACTTTTGCCCCTTGAGCAGAGCCCAAAAAATACTCAATCCACGCATGCGTGTCCATAAGAACGTTCAAGGTAGATTCCTCTCAAGACGGTCTTCTCGAACAAAAACCTTGGCACCTGCAAACAGTCCAAAACCGTCTACTTTGTCTTTTTTTGTTAGCGCAAACTCTACCTTATCTCCAACTGACAACCCCAATCTGCTTGCGGCTTCGTCTGGAACTATGACTGCTTTAGAACCGCCCCATTTCTTTATTTCTGCTTCCATGATATCACCTCTCAATGATACTAGTGAGATAATTCTGTTATATTTAAATGTTTCTCTCAAACACCAGCCACGCGATAGGCTTAATATACGTTTGCTAAGAAATTCCAGAAGATTTCCGGCCTAATCTTGTGCTTTATCTTCAAGAAAATCGGAGAGTTCTGGAACCTTGCCCAAACGACCTATAGCGGCATCAGCAGCTTTTATTACTTCCTGCATTTTGTGTAATCGATCCACCAGGATTGATGCCCGCTGACTACCATATTCCTTCTTGGCCTCGTCGTACTTCCCAACCCAACAGTCGTACGTTTTTTGGTCTACTGCTTCGTTGCTTCTCACCACCGGCCAGGCGGCAGATTGGTAAAGCGGTTGTTCGGATTCAGGGACTTTTTGGCTTGATATCACTCGTAGACGAGAATCAGGAGGCCCTCCGTTTTGGTCCCAATCTAATGGCACACCAGGATGCGTTTCTAGCTCATAATCTTCACCACCTGCGTTCAGTATGGTGTCATCTGGTCCAACAACAAAAAAGTCAGTTTTCAGGCGGGGATCCTCTCTGTCTAGACGCATAACCACAACCTCACTAATCAAATCGCACATAGCTAGAGTGCTTCTGAGAAGTATAAAAATGTAAGTGTTATCAAGAATGAGTTAGTACTAAGTGTTTTACCTTCCCTTACGAGAAGCCCGGTATTTGCCCATGATGTATTGTTTGTTCACACCAGGATCGGGAGGGCCCCATTGTAGCTTCCATGCTGGTTCTATTTTGCCGCTCCGATTTTCGTAAGCAGGAGTCATCAATTTCCAGCCGTCGTCTTCAAGCGTTTGATAGTCCGTAGTTCTGTGAGAGGTGATGATCACGGTTGCTTTTGATTTTCGTAAGTCTGCCAGTACTTCTGGCGCGAGAGCTGCTGCGATTTCTAACTCTGCCGCTTTCAGGAATTCGTCAATCACAATCAGATCTCCTCTTTCCGCATTGTCAATGATTGTGTTAATCTCATCCACTTCAGTCTCACACTGGCCCGAACGTCCGTAGTTGTCAACACTTTTGTAGTAGAAAATTCTATTGAACTTAGGTACCTTTATTGATTCTGCCGGCATGCTCACGCCTAGGTTTGCTAGGATACACGTTAGCACAAGATTTTCTAGGAAGAACCTTTTTCCTCCGCTGTGCAATCCAGCGAGCAGATAATGCCTCTCTCTTGCTTTGGTTTTGAAATTGATAGGTACGAATACCTCTGGGACCCAGTGTCCCATGCCCTGCGGAGGGAACATCCCTTGAATGTCAAAGTGGTTGCCAAAGGTAGGATATACGGGTTCAAACATGAGGCCTACGTCTTTCAAAAAGAATTCTCTTGCCATCGCTTCCAGGTCTTCTCGTTCTGGAAGATCTGGTGGACAGAATCCCTTCAATGCAACAAAGTCATCCATTTCCAGGCTGCCGTGGATTTCGGCGAACAACTCGTAGTTGTACTTTTCACACCGTTCTAGAAATCCTGCATACTGGCAGTAGAGTCTTGCTGGAAGGGCGATCTCTTCAAAGTCGGCCCTCAAGTTTCGTACACCCGGTTTGCATCGAAACTGATCGCGAACGAAACACAAAATGTTGTGCTTGAATTCTATCCCCACATCCTTCGCGAGGCCTAGCGCATGTTTTTTCATCTTAACACGAATTTTTTGTGCGGCATGCTTGCCCCACGGAGGAGTGCTGGATTCGCCTTTCTCAGGTATGTAGACAGCACTGGCCGGAGGCATCTTCGCAAGATTTGCAATCTCTCCAGTATCTGTATCCACCGCAAACCTGTGCATGTCCTGAATGGAGTTCAATAACGTGAGCATTCCTTCGTATTCTCCGTTAAATAGATCAATTTGGGAAAGAATTCTTCTCGCCTCGGGAAGGTGTCTGAAACCTGCCAGTTCCTTTTTCGCAGTCACCAACGTATTTTCTATTGTGTTGCACAAACCAAAAAACCGTTTGTCCGCCGCAAAACGTCGCAGATTCCCCATGGAAGCAGGCAAAGGCTTGTCAAAAAACGTCTTCCGCACAGTAGGGGAAGTGTAGAGTCTTTGGAAAAACTTCTGTCGCTTATGCACAAACTCAGGGTCGAAGCTTAGTCGAACCGTACTCTTCTCCCCGTGCTTTCTTCTTCGTGCATATTCAAGGCTCTTCTCTCGTCCAAGAAAGAGCTCCAGTTTGCTTAGGACGTCTGCATGTTTGAAACCACTGAGCTGGACCCCATCTGGATGGTGTTGAAAGATTTTGGATAACGAATGGGACATAGACCGGCCTTTGGTACATTGTTTAAAAGAATCACCCTGGTGGTTTTAAAGGGGTTCGCCGCAGTATTCCGAGTAACGCTTTTAAACACGAACGCTTGGCTGCAGGATATGACGAAGATTCCTTCAGAAACGCAACTGTTTCTTCGCCAACTAAAGTTCTTGGTAACCTTGCCTTACTTGTTGTTCTCGATTTGGAGGAAGCAGCGTCCTTGGCAGGATTTGCTCAATCCTTGGAAGGACTTCTGGAGTTACGCTCTAGCACCTAGAGCGACGGTGGCGTTGATCTTTGTGAATGTCGTTGCTTTCATCGTTAGCATGTTCATTCCTGTAGACGGGTTGATCAACCAGAGCGTTGATATTTTTTCCTCAAGAATCTACACGCTTGTTACTACTAGCTTTTTCCACGCAGACCTTGGACATCTTGCAGCAAACATGCTAGGATTATGGGTTTTTGGTAGGGTTGTGGAAAGAAGGATTGGAAGAATGAAAATGTTAGGCGTGTACTTTGGTGCCACCATCATTGCCGTGGCAACGTCTAGTCTTGTGCATTTGCTTATCTTCCAAGAAAACATCGCAGGTTTGGGTGCTAGCGGGGGCTTGATGGGGTTGGTGGCAACCGCCATATTACTAGAACCTTTCTATCTCACGTATGACTTTGGTATTCCTCTACCCATCATGGTGTATGGGTGGATAGCGCTTGCTGCAGATGTTTTAGGCGTGATACATCCTTTAGATTCAGGTATCGGACACTTTGCTCATTTGGGGGGCTTTCTTAGTGTTGCCATACTTGGATATTTTTTGAGTCACGAAGAACAACACAAGCTACGCGTAGGGTTATTCATCAACCTGATAAGTCTAGCTCTTGCTGGTGCTATTTACTTGCTAATGAGGTGACCAATCTTCCGTACGTGATGAACGGGAACAGGATTACTACACAGAAGATGGCTGCTGCCGTGCCGTTGTAGCGAGAAAGCCAGAAGACGTCTAGGACCAGGATTATCTTTACTGCAGTGATGCCTACCCAATACTTCACCCAAGATCCTTTAATCTTGATATCCTTCAGTTTAGGGAAGACAAGGATAGCCGTGGTGATCAAGGACCATACCAAGAAGATGAGTGCGGTTAGGAAGATTGCCGTTCCGGTACCTATTGTTGGCATGATGCTGTTGGCGTTCTGGAAGATACTAGCTGCTAGAAGGTTAGCGATTAACAATAATAGAAAGGAAGCTAGGGTTTGGAGTGCGAACTTCCACCATACCTTCTTCTTTTTTGTTATCTTGTATGCTAGCACCCAGTTGATGGTTTGGGTGATGATCCATATTACTAAGAGAATGACTGCTGCCAGTAGTATTCCTGTTACTATGACTTTGAAGTTGTTCATGAACATCTGATTGTTCGTGAGTAAAGCGTTCAGGTTGGGTATTTCTTCTCTAGCAGCCTTTTCTGAGGCATCCTGGATGAGTTGTAGAGCGTTAGTAAAGTACGGGCCTAGGCGTACGAGCAAGGCCACGTTGAGGTAGATTAATGACCCAAACATGACCAAATCTAGCAGCCATGAAAGCACCAACTCTTTCCAAAACTTACTAACCCCCTTGATCCTCATGAGAATACGGCATGACTACACCTATATAAAAGGACATGGTTGAAAAGAAAAAAAGGAAGTTACTTTTTCAGATTGATCTGGTTTCTTAACAAAATCAGCTTGCGATTAGCCACTACAGCTAAGTCCATGGCATTATCTCCGTCTAGTTGAACACCCAAGACCTGCGTTACGTTTTCAAGGTTCTGTGTGCCGAATCTTGAGAAATCTACAAAATCTGCCTGGCCGTTTCCGGTAGCATGTGCTGAGGGAATAGCCTCATTAACTGCTCTTGCTGAATACTCCGCGATCTCTCTTGCGCCATATCCCACAGCTAAGAAAACAACTGCAGCAGTCTTTGCTCTGTTCCGGTCTACCCAGTTAGCAATGCGAGTGAAATATCCGGGTCTTGCTTCCTGTTCTCGTGCGTAATCCTCTTTCATAATTGAATCCTCCTAATATATCATTTATAAGCAAACGTCCTTTATAAAAGTAATGATGATTTAAGCAATTCTGCCACTTGGGTCTATTAGGCCGTCATCGAGTGACACTACTTCGACGTTGAAGTCAATAATTTGGTCTTGAGCCGGTAGCTGCGCGCCGTCTTTTGTTCTTTCTCCACTCACTGCGATCGAGAAAGTATCACCTACTTGGAATCCTGCGTCACTTTTGATCTGCAACTGAACGTCTCGTTGGGTTCTCAACGTTTTGCTCTTAGGCTGAAGAGTGACTTTGCTAGCTGTGCGGCTGCTGAACACTCTGAACTTCTCTTTGTTGGATACAACTCCAGCTTCGAAAACAAAGTTGAGATCCACTCGGATCTTTGTAGCATCTACACGAACAGGAGTACCTACTGTGATAGTGGCACCGTTCTTGAGAGAAGGTCTGCTGGCTTCAATTACGGATGGCAGAATCTCACTGTCTGCGGCTTTCTCTTCGTTGGTTTGTTCAGCCCCACAGCCAGCTTCAAAGCGATCGGGGGTGCTTCCGTCGTTGCAGCAGAAATCACCCTCATCCGCGACCTTGCTCGCCCTATCTTTAGGGTCTCCGCTCGGAGCAAGACATATGCATCCATCTCTTCCTGCTTCACGAGAGGTCACGCGATCGTTTTGACTCACGCTCTTCACGCATGGCGGCAGATCACTGCATTCCTTCCTTCGAACGTCTCCTTGCAACACATTGGTTGCTATACAGAACAGGCCCACTCCACACTGCAGACTACCACAAGAACAAGGAGTAGGTATTCTGTCTCCGCTGGATGCGGCACTGCGGCACTGACCTGCGTCTGGCGCTTCTGGTGGAGGTCCTTGAAGATCATCAGCGTTATCACATATAACTCGGAAGGACAAGGTCTCTTGTGCAGGAAGACCCGATTCGGGATCAATGCTTACCTGCTGTCCACTACCTGCTCCAGGTTCGTCGAACGCGGTAAAGGTTGCTCGCCAGGTTACAGGAGATGCAGGTACCGCATTCTTGCTTCCCGCTGCCTCCACGGGACAGCCATCCGATCCAGTTCCAGCGACAGAAGCATCTCGAACCTCGATCATAACCTGGACAATCTCATCATTAAGGATGTTAGGCGGGTTGATTAAGTCAAAGGTTACGGTACGTCGGATTTCTCCTGGCGATACTGAAGTAGTACCACCCGGAGGTCTTACTTCTACTTCGGTGAAGGTAACCCCAGATCTACTGGTACTTGCCGTCCCAATATCCGATATGAGACGATTTGGTGTCGGGGATCCAAAGCCTCGATCTCTGTCAGGTGTTGTTGGAGTATTATGCTTGAAAGCAGTCATTGCACGGCCTTGTGTGCCATCGATTACGATCAGATATCGGTTGACGGTCTTGCCATCATCTTGTTGGGCATTAGGGTCCAAGGTTCCTGCAGTCTCTCTTCTCAAATCCACATTCCTGATAGAGTTGCGCCACAAGAGTTGCGTCTCTGCAAGGGTCTTACCTTCGTTTTTACTGAACGCGGTAATGGTAACGGTCTTGCCGGAACTTCTTCCAGAACCCTTAAAGTCGGATTGGCGGAAGCCGCCTAGCTTGACGATGTGGCGGAAGTTGCCGTTCTGGTCGAGGATGTTGGCACTCGTGCGCACGTCCTCAGGTCTGTCGGATAGTGTAGGAATGATCTGTCCGTTCTGGTTTCTAACCTCTGTGAGAAGTATCTTACGCGCTTGTCTTTGCTTGCGCGGATCATCAGGAATTCTTTGCGTGATGTCTAGCTCGAACTCTAATGGATCACCAATACCAAAGAGAGAGGTACCTCCAAAGCTGCTGGGGAAGAGTGCTCTAGCATTGTTTATTCTAACGCCTGCTTCGGTTTCGCCAAACTCGCACCTGAAGGAGAGGCTGAATACGTCAAAGTTGCAGAATACTGGAACTTGCGCTCCTAGATGGTTGATCTTGCACTCTGCAGTCTCAGGAACTTCTTGGTCTTGATTATCCGTAAACGTCCAGGACAATCTTGCAGTGTCATAGCGTAACCCACTTTCTGGATCAAAGCTTTGGATGGTCGAAATTACTTCATCTTGCAATATTTCGTTCTTGGTGAGCGTGCCACTGCCTTCAGTGACGCGTACGGTGCAGTCTCCTCCTGGTCGTCTATTACAGTCACATTCTCCGTTGACAAAGCCGTCTGTCTCATCGCAGCCAAATCCTTTGCTAGAGATCAAGTCTAGCTCGTATTGTAGGTTGGCTCCTGCGGCTAGGCCTACTCCCAAACGGTAGGTCCAGGTGGTTAGTCCACCTGGTTCTGTTGTGGGATCAAAGGCGATGAATCTTCGCTCGCAAGGCTCTAACAAGCCTATAGAATCAATAGGAGTTTCATCCACTGCTGTTTGGAAGATGGCTTCTGGGTCGAGATTCCATGTTCCGGTGAAGGCAAAGGCACAGAGTGCGTTTGCTAGTTTTCTATCGTTAAAGAGTGCTCTATACAGTCCGGTGTTGCCATATCTTCCTCGTACCTCATCTCCAACGTCTTGGCCGGCTCCGCTGATGGCTCCGATGACGTTTCCGATGCTACCTTTTTCAAACTTGCGCTTGCCACTACCGCTTTTGTTGTACTTTTGGACGAAGCATCTTACAACCTCATAGAGCATGTCACAGATTTGTCTGTCAAGGACTGCTCTGCAAAGCTCAGTATCGCC
>Ga0187833_10001281_pt1 | contig 28909 bp, 29 predicted proteins | sample ETNtaG_37_FD_167968 | JGI IMG/M metagenome (GOLD analysis project Ga0187833, IMG submission 167968) | Marine microbial and viral communities from oxygen minimum zone, Eastern Pacific Ocean - ETNP2014_SV_400_PacBio MetaG (Illumina Assembly) | ecosystem: Environmental > Aquatic > Marine > Hypoxic...
TGTGGGGAAAAAATGGAGGAAGGTGAAAATGGCAAATGCAGCAATTATGGGGATTGCAATATGAAATTTAGTGAGTATGATTGCAATGATTAATGCTATGAGTCCATTTTTTGTAATTGTGAAGAAAAGTTTTCCTGGTTTTAATTCTTCAGTTGCTGCATACGATATTATTGTTCCTGCTATGAGACCTGAATAGGCAATGAGTACTGTGAGTATGTATTGAATGAAGACTACCATACACTTTCTTTTGTTTTTAGGCTTATAAAGTTTATTATATTCTCTAGCATACACAATAACGTTTAAATATAATGATACGTCACTCTTTTCAATGGCAAAGTATTACATCACAACGGCAATTGATTATGTGAATTCAAGACCTCATATTGGTCACGCATATGAAAAGATTCTGGCAGACTTTCTAGCTAGATGGCATAGGCAAAGGGGGGATGATACTTTCTATTTAACAGGAACAGATGAGAATGCTGAGAAGAATGAACAGGCTGCTAAAGAGGTAGGTATTCCGGTTAAAGAGTTTGTGGATAATAACTCCAAGATTTTTGAAGAATTGTGTAAAAAACTTAATTTAAGTAATGATTTTTTTATTAGAACAACCACTCCTAAGCATTTTGATGTTAGTAAAGATATTTTCAAAAAGGTTTTTGACAAAGGAGATATCTATAAAGGAACTTATGAAGGTTTTTATTGCATTGGATGTGAAGAATTTTTAACGGAAACACAATTAGTGGGTGGAAAATGTCCCGAGCATAATAAAGTGCCCCAATTACTAAAAGAAGATAGTTATTTCTTTAAAATGTCTAAATATGAGAAGCAAATTATTAAATTACTAGAGACTAAAGGATTTGTACAACCTGAACATTGGAGAAATGAAGTTCTAGCTCGAGTAAAGCAAGATGGCCTTAAAGATATATCAGTTTCAAGAGTAGATCGAGATTGGGGAATCCCTGTTCCGATTGATGACAAACATAAAATCTATGTCTGGTTTGATGCTTTGATCAACTATCTGTCTGGGATTGATTATCCTGATGGGGAAACCTTTAAGAAATTCTGGCCAGCCAATGCTCACGTTATAGGGAAAGGAATTAATTGGTTTCACTCTGTTATCTGGCCGAGTATGTTGCTTAGTGCTGGAATTAAAGTTCCTGAAAGTGTTTTAGTGCATGGGTATATTACGCTTGATGGTAAGAAAATGTCTAAAAGTTCTGGAGCTACTGTGGATCCTATTGCTTTAGTGGATGATTATGGTGCAGATGCATTACGATACTATTTGTTACGAGAGATTCCTTTTGGAGCAGATGGAGACTTTACTGAACAAGGATTGATTACTCGGTACAATAATGAGTTAGCAAATGATTTAGGTAATTTGGTCAAAAGAATTACTACTCTTGTAGGTAGAAGTTTTGCAGGAAATTTGAGTAAAAGTGGGAAAGATGCATTGCAATTACAAAAAGAGTTGACTAAAGCAGATGTTTTAATCGATAGTAATGATTTGAATGGTGCTATTGATATCGTATGGAAGAGTTTGGTAAGTATCAATGTATATATTACTAAAGAAGAACCTTGGAAAATCACAGATGAAGAAAAATTAAAGGAAGTATTGTATAATGTTTTAGAAGGTATTCGATTTGTGTGCAGTTATTTGTATCCTTTAATTCCTCAAAGTGTAGATACTATAAGACGACAACTTGGTTTTGAGCTATTACCTTTTTTTAAGTTGAAATGGGGGGAAGCTAATTATGCCATAACTGCCTCTGATGTTTTGTTCCCTAAGATCGAACTGAAAGAAGAAGAGAAATTTTTAGCAAATTTAAAGGTAGGAAAAATAATTGGTGCTGAAGAACATCCTGATGCTGATAAACTTATGGTACTACAAGTAGATTTAGGGGCAGAGAAACGGCAGATTGTTGCAGGTGTTCGAGGACATTACGCTAAGGATGAGTTACTTGGCAAACATATTGTAGTTGTGAGCAATCTTAAGTTTGCAAAGTTACGTGGCAAAGAAAGTCAAGGAATGTTACTGGCTGCATCTGACCCCGATGATAAGAAAATTGTACTGGTGAGTGCTTCAAAAAGCAAACCAGGAGATGTTGTGCAAGCGGGTCCTTTAAAGAATAATACAGATCAAATTACTATTGACGAATTTTTTGATACTATAAAATTGGTTGTTAAAGATCATAAAGTGGTTGCCAATGGTGTAGTTTTAAAGTCAGAAGTGGAAGAATTATCTATAAATGGTGAAGACGGTTGGAAGGTTAGGTAGTTTTATATATGACCTTGTTAACAGTATTCTTATGAAATATATCGTATTATTGATTTTATTATCTATGTCTGTTTTTGCAGCAGAAGTTCCTGAGTTGGATGGGACACCTGTTCAGGCAAGCAGTGTTTCTTTAGATGATCTTTCAACGGTTAAGGAAACTCTGAATACTATTGCCATGCCAGGTTTTGTTGTTGGACTGTTTGGCAATGAACGAATCAATTTACAGGTTACACGACATGATTTTAGTGAAGCTTTGATTGGTATTGTTACTGAAGATGGTAAGGTGTTGGAGATTGACGATAGAACGTTGGAAAATCCCACTTTAATTGTGACGACTACTGAACAAACCATGGAAGATATTTTTGAGGCAAGTGATCCTTTTAATGCACTTTCTGAAGCGCTTAGTTCTGGAGATTTAAGTTACAAAGCAGTTACATTTGGAAATAAATTAAAATTAGGCTTTGGACGAGTCATTATTACCGTTGTTGGTTGGTTTAGGTAATAGATTTATATATTTCAAGCACTTACACTATTTTTATGAGTATTAATGGAACACTATTACTTATAGACTACAATTCTACATTTAGAGATGCAACTGCAGCTATTTTGAAGGAGTATAATTATGATGTCCTTACTGCAAAAACTGGAAAGGAAGGTGCTGCTCATTTTGAAAAGGGTGGTATTGATTTGGTAATTACAGACCTTAATTTGCCAGATACTACTGGTCAACATGTAGCTGCAGGGATTCATGCAGGAGATCCGACTATTCCTATTATTTATATTACTGGTGAGGATATTAATGTTCAAGATGCAATGTTGCATGCTAATGAGGCAAAGGAAAATGGCATATTGGGTTATTTTGAAAAACCCATTGTAGATTATTCTAAATTAGTAAGTACTATTGATTATCAAGTGAGGGTGCAAAGTAAAAGATCTCCAAAAATAAAGGATCAAGGAGCTATATTAGTTTTTGAGCATAATAGAGAGTACGAATCTGAGTTAGATAGATTATATTCACCCAGTGGTTATTCTGTTTTCAGTACAGGTGATATAGACGAAGCTCTCCAAATAGCCAGAGTGGAGCATATTGATTTAGCCATAGTTAATAATCAAGTGCATACCGAAGATGATGGTTTAGTGTTAGCTGAACATTTGCATAAAAAATATCCACTAGTAGAATTGGTGCTTATGTCTGAGAAAAAGGATACTGCAGATTTTGCTCGAATTCATGATATTTCTGAATTTTATGTAACAAAGCCTTTTCAGATGGATTTATATATTTCTAAGATTGACTCGGCATTAAAAAAACGAAAAGAAGCTCTTGTATCAAAATTACAAAAAGGAGATCCTACTTTATGGTTAATTTGTGGACCTTCAGGGGTAGGTAAGTCCTGGACTGCTGATGGAGTTCAGACTGCATGTCCTTGGACTCAGTTAGGACGTCCAACAACTTCTCGAGGTTTGCGAGACGGTGAGATAGAAGGACAATATAAATTTCATGTATCTGGTGATGTTGATATAATAGATAATTCTCAGTTTTCTCTTACCTATCAATTACATGATTCTTACTGGGTAGGTATTGATGAAGCTGAAATCTTTCCTAATATGCAAAGAGGGTATGATGTAATATTAACTCAAACTGATCCAAGAAATTTGGAAAAAATAAGAGAAAGGTATCAGACTTTTGTTAGGACAGTTCTTCTTCAAGAGAATCCTGCAATAATTCATGCACGTCAGAAGGAGAATAGAGAAAATGTACAGTCTGAGGAAGAAATTGTTGCTCACCAGGAAGCATTTTATGGATGTACTACTTTTGATCATACTTTAGTAAGTGCGCAACAGTTAGGCAATATACATGCACGGACTTCAAGCCAATTGGAGCCAGAACTGGCTACGGATGTAGAAAACTTATCTCAAATTCTAAAAGGACATCGGTTTGGTTAATACTCTAAAGCAATCCTAGCTTCCATACCACCAGCTATTAGTTCAATTATAGAGGTAATATGTCCTGTTATCAAGAATTCTTCTTTGGATAATTTTTCTGGGCAACTTTGAAGATTTTTTAGCATGGTATCTTTTAATTGGGAGATTTGTTGTACTTTTTGATTGTCAAATTTATAGAATAGTTCATAATAGGATTTTATAGCTGCATTCACATTAAATAGAGTTTCTTTAAGGTTTTTGCCTTCTTTCATATTACTATTATAAGCAATCCTTGCAGTATTTTTTAAGGTGTCTAATGTTTTATCTAATACTAAAATTACTTTTAACATACAGCATGTTTTAATATAATCTGGAAATCCATGTTTGTTCAGTAACCTTTGACAGAAGTTGATAAACCGGGTAATGTTGTTGTGTTTTTCTTCTATAGTTCTTAATAATTCTTTATCATTTGTAAGAATGCCTGTAGCAAGGTCATTGCTGGCATCCATTAAGAGTAAAAATATTCTTCTTAAGAAGGTATCAAATTCACTAAATGAAAGCTCTGAGAGTGATTTAACTATGCAATTATTTGTTCTTTGTTGTAATAATTCCATTCCGGGGAGTCTTGATACTTCTTCATTAATAACAGAAACAACTGTCTTGTTGTCTTTTAATCTATAATGTGTTGTTGATTGATTATCAAAAGTAAGATTCAGCTCATCATATCCTAGTTTGTATAATGACCTAATCTTGTAGATAATAGAAGTTCTATCCAATCCAGATAAGTCTACCTCTACTTTTCCTAATTTATTCCCTCTTTCTGTAGAAATGACTATAGTTTTACCTTCTTCTTCTAATTCTAGTTCATCCCCTTTAGCAATATTATATCTTTTTACCCATTTAGAGGGTAAAGAAATAATATACGTAGCTGGACCATGCTTTACAACTTTTCTTCTCATAACACCCACAGGAGTAATCTGAACCGTACTACTATATATATGTTTCGAATGTGCTTATATTTTAGACATATGCATATATATATAAATTTATATAAAATGTTAAGGTTAACTATATATGTACTTAGGTCTATATTGTATATATCACTAGTCGTGATAAAAAAGTGGAGGTGGTTGCTGTGTCCGGAACATCTTTTGAGGAATGGAGGTGGGAACGTTTAACACATGATCCAGTCTATGATTGTGAGCCTTACTATATGAAGGCGGCAAGAGTGGCACTGTTTCGACAATAAAATTCACTTGGGTGGGAGAACATCTCCGTGTCTTTCCACCCTTAATATTCAACCCAGGCATCTCAGATTTAATCTGGGGTGCTTTATAATAACCAGTGAGGTGGTACATATGATATACGAAGACAGATATGGAAACATACTTTTAGGAGAGGACATCGATATGATGGAATCTGATGAGTTGGAAAGACGTGGTATCCATGTCTATGCCGAGATTTGAGGAGGGATATTTTAAATAGATCAAGGCAGTTCCTCTTTCTATGAGGAACGCTGCCTATCTCATCCCAGTCATTTCTCTTTGTTTTATTGTCTTTATTGGAAATTATCAATTTCTTCTTCATGATGAGTCGTTCTATACAGGATTGTTAGAGAAACATGGGAGTTATGATCGAGTTGAGGGTGCTGGAAAGATTCATTCTTTATTTTTGGAATATATCTCAGATGATAGTGTATTATTTGGAAAAGATGTTGGTTATACAGATCGGGAGATCAGTCATTTAAGGGATGTTAAAGTCCTCATGCAAGGGTTTAATTGGGCATGGTGGATAGCATTGGTTTTGCTCTTTGCTAGTCTTTTAGTGTTGATTATTATGAGTAGTTCTCTTTTTTCTATGTTGCAACGATTTTTTTTACTCAGTGGTGTGAGTATTTTAGGATCAGGGTTGGTTTTGATTGTAGGATCATTATTATTTATTCCTTTATTTCATGTTTTTCATGTCTTATTTTTTTCCAGTGGGACTTGGGTATTTAGTTCTCAAGATCTATTGATTAGGATGTATCCTTGGCAATTCTTTAGAGATTATTTCGTTCGTATTATCATTGATAGTGTTCTTGTCGGTCTCGTCTGTGTGTTTTTAGGATGGCTTTTAGGATTTAGACGACAACACCATCCAATGTAAGCTCTATTCTATACCACAATAATGTTTAAATAGAAGCCTCATCTTAGTGAAAAGTATATAATTATTCAAATGGGGTGTTGATTATGAAAAAAACAATTTTAACAATAGCAGTTCTTGTACTCTTTTTATCTGGATGTGAATATTTCGTACTTCCAGCTGCTGAGGACACTATCTGTGAGCCTCCTAGTCAATTGATTAGGGATGTTAATGGAGATTTAGTGTGTGTTGACGTAGAAGAGGAAGAAACGAGTATTGAAGAGAAAGTTGAACAAGTTATAGAAGAACAGTCTGAAACGGTCGAAGAAGAACCTGTTGTTGAAGTTGAAATGAGTGAAACTCCTACGGGAGCTGTAGTTATTGAAACATCTGAGGAGATTATTACAGGTGAGACTGAAGCTACTGTTGTAGAACTTCCACGAAAGACAGTTACCGAAGGAGAGTTTGTTAGTTTTCCTAATTTGCGAGCAACAGATCCAGATGGAGATACTATTCAATATACATTTTCTGCTCCTTTAAATGAATTTGGCCAATGGCAGACTCGTGTAGGAGATGCAGGAGAGTATAAAGTTTCAATTATTGCGTCTGATGGAAAACAACAAACAAATCAAGATATTATTTTATTCGTTGAATCTAAGAACAAAGCACCTATTGTTCGAGTTAAAAAGAGTGTTTTTGTGAATGAGGGTGAGACAGTGAAGATTAATCCAACTGCTTCAGATCCAGATTCTGATAGAACTACTATTACTATCTCTGGTTGGATGAACTCTAAAGAGAAAGCTACTGACTTTTCCAGTGCAGGTACCTATACTGTTAAGGTAACTGCTTCAGATGGTCAACGAAGTACAACAGAAAATGTAATTGTTGTTGTTAATAACGTAAATCGACCACCTGTTATTCGAAGTGTTACAGGATTAGATGTTGTTGCAGGACAATCTTTATCATTAGCTGTTGTATCTGAAGATCCAGATAATGATGTCTTGAGTATGAGCTTTTCAAGTCCTGTTAAGAATGATGGTACTTGGGAAACTTCAACTGACGATTTGGGAGAATATCGAATTACGGTGAGTGTCTCTGATGGTAGTGATACCGTGACAAAAGATGTTACCGTGAGTGTTCGAAGCCCTAATAATCCACCTATACTAGAGATTTCGGATGTCTTGAGCTACAATGAAGGAGACTTGGTTGTTCTTGATGTGGTTACATCAGATCCTGAAGGTGATGATATAGCACTAACGTACTCAGGATGGATGGTTACAGATCGATTTCAGACTGATTTCCAGGATTCAGGAAGTCATCCTGTTGTGATTACTGCTACGGATGGATTTAACACAGTGACAAAAGAAATTACTATTAATGTTGCTGATGTGAATAGACCTCCTAACTTTGATCCAGGAGCTTTTAATTAATTTTTATTTTTTTCTTTTAATTTTCTCTTATTCTAATAAAGGAACACCATAGACTCCATCATAGCCTGGTTTTATTTTAATCTTCCCAGCTCTGTTTTTTAGGATGACTTTTGCAATATTTTCATCTGTCCGTTTAATTAATTCTTTTTTATCCATTTTTCTTAATACATGGTATTCAGAGGTATTCCTTAAGAGACTTTTATGGAATTCTCCCACTTTTTTAGTTGCAGGAGTAGTATTTAGGAGACTTGCTAAGAGTTCTGACAAAGGCATTAATGATTCAAATGGTTTGGCGTCCTTTTTTACGTATCCTTCTGGACGGTCTGCAAGTTCTTCTACTCGGTATTGTACGCCTATGATTAATGGCTTTTTACATACAGGACAGATTCCATTATTTTTCAGGGATTCTTTGGGATGGAATGAAATATTACATTTTCTATGGCCATCGTAGTGATATTTTCCATAGTTGGGATCTACTTCAATCGTTCCTGCTAAGTTATCTCCTGTTCTGATAGCTTTGATGATATGTGTGTAATTAAATTCTGTATCGAAAAGGGTAGCTTCTCTTCCCAATCTCCAGGGCCAGAAAGAATGTGCGTCGCTAAAGGAGAGAATATTGTATTTATCCAATTGTGACAGACGATGATTCATAGGAGGATCTGAAGATAATCCTGTTTCAATGGCATGAATATTTTTTGTTTGGTCTTGGAAACATTCTTTTACTGTGTTGAAGTCAGATTTTGCTCCAAACATGCTAAACCAAGGCGTCCAGATATGTGCAGGAATGACTTCTATTTTTTCTGAGATTTGTTTTAAGCTTTCTGTGAATTCAGGACAAGGAATTTTGAAAATAGGCCTTCCATCGTAATCAATTCTTCCTTTGCTTAGGAGGTATTCAGTAATTTGGTCAACTACTTCCAAGTTGGGTGCTAGAAGAATTAAGTGTACTCTTCTTCCTTTATCATCTTGAGAATACATTAAAGATATTTCATTTGAGAGCATGAATGGAAACCCTGTTTTGGTTCTCAAAATTCCAGAAGAGTCTTCTGTTAGTTTTTTCTTTATTTCCTTATTCCAGATAGGATGACAGAAATCTCCCGTTCCTAGGAGGTCTACACCTTTCAATTTTGCATATTTTTCGAGGTTTTCTAAGGTGAGGTTTTTTGAGCATGCTCTTGAATGTTTAGAATGAAGGTGCAGATCTGCAATGATGGACATGATACTTGTTTGTGTGGAAAGTATTTAAAGATTGTTGCGGTGAGGTAACTATTAAAAAGGGGAAAAGGTTACGTATTTGTATGGGAAATTTTTGGAAAATAGTAAACACAGTCATTGATGATGCTGATATTATACTGCAAGTAGTTGATGCACGGTATCTGAATGAGACAAGGAACTTTGAGATAGAGGATAAAGTAGCTATCAAAGGGAAAGTGTTGATCACTGTTGTGAATAAATCAGATTTAGTAGATCGTAAATCGCTTGAAAAACAGTTGAAAAGAGCAGTTCGTGTAGTTTATGTTAGTTCTAAAGAACACACCGGTTATGGTAAATTACGAGAGAGAATCCAGATTGAAGCTAAACGATTAGGATGGACAAAACCTCGAGTAGGTGTGTTAGGATATCCTAATGTGGGGAAAAGTTCTGTTATTAATGTGTTAAAAGGACGAGCAAGTGCTAAATCAAGTTCTGAGTCTGGATATACAAAAGGAAGACAGCACGTTCGGGCTGGTAATATCATGTTGATAGATTCTCCAGGAGTGATTCCGTATGATGATAAAGATAAAACAAAACTTGCAAAAGTGGGTAGTATTGATTATGGAAAAATTAAAGAACCAGATGTCGTGCTTATGGATATTATGGAAGATCATGTAGGAGTTATTGAGGCACATTTCGATGTTAAAGTGCGTAAAGATAAATTTGCAACTTTAGAAGAAATTGCCATGAAAAAGAAATTGATGTTAAAAGGCGGAGAGCCTGATATTGACAGAGTAAGTAGAATGGTCATGAAGATGTGGCAGATAGGAACCATTAAGTAAGAAATTCTTCACATTCTTCTCTGCATAATTCTATGGTAACAAAATCTAGTTCTTCATTTTCTAAAGGATCTATTGCATTTGAATCTACAGATGCACTACAGAATGCAATACACTGCTCATAATCTTGTTGTTTTTGATCATTTGAACAGGCAGATAGTAAAATTAAGATACAAAATATAAATAGTAGTGCTTTCATATATTCATTTGGTCATTGAACTATAAATAATTATGGGAAAAGTTTATAAGAGACAGTTCTTCTTTCTCTTTTATGGCAGGTATGAATGATATCACTGGATTGGTTTTTACTGACTTTTCTGCTTACAAGGCAGACTTATTATCTAGTTTTACGAGCTATGTGCCTCGTCTTATTGGTGTTGTAGTCATATTTATTATTGGTTGGATTGTTATTCGAATTATCACTTCTATTATTAAACATTTTTTTGATAAAGTAGATTTTGAAAGAAGTGCTGAGACCTTTATTGAAAATTTAGCTAAAGTAGCATTGTGGTTAATTTTACTTGTGATTATTTTGTCTAATCTCGGGGTGAATGTATCAGGATTAGTAGCAGGACTTGGTATTATGGGATTTATTGTGGGTTTTGCGTTAAAAGATACTTTGGGAAATTTGGCTGCAGGAATTTTTATCTTATTTCATAGGCCCTTTAAGGTGGGAGATTTTGTTGAAGCTGCTAAAGTGAAAGGAACTGTTGATCGAATTGGAATTGCGGCTACGGAAATTCATACTTTTGATGGAAAATTAGTTACTTTGCCTAATGGACGAGTATGGGGAAGTGCTATTACTAATTATTCTGGTTTGAAAGAAAGAAGGTTGGAGATTATATTTGGTATTCATTATGATGCTGATATGAAAAAAGCTACTAAAGTGTTAGAAGCTTTAATTAAGAAAGAGGAAAGGATATTAGATGATCCTGAGCCTCAAGTTGTTGTTAAAGAATTGGCTGATTCTTCAGTTAATCTCGCTATGAGGGTTTTCGTTAAGAAAGAAGATTATTGGGGAGTTAAATTTGACATGTTAAAGAATGTTAAAGAGAACTTTGATAAAAACAAGATCGTTATTCCCTATCCTCAGATGGATGTGCATATGAAGCGTCGTTAGGTTTTACGAAGAATGTGTGCAGAATAGTTCTTTGATATCCTGTACAGTATTAGTTGTTTTCGTCTGGTGTACAGTTGGTGCAATCACCATGTCCTTCTTTTTCTATTCTTTTTATTGGTTTAAAGAGATGGTTTACACATACTTCAATTGAAGATGCAGGTTGATAGTCCATATACTATTCTTTTGCTTTAGGCTTTATATGCTCTTCTAGTTTCTGGAGTAGAATAGTCTTTAATTCGGAAGGGCTTGTAGTAACATCATATTCTTTTCTAAACGCTTCTGCCTGATCTTCTTTCAATAGATCTGTTTTTGAAAGGTAGAGGATTATAGGTTTACCACATTCTTTTGTTTTTTCTAGGAGTAGTTTTTGATCTTTCATTGGATAAGGTTCTGTTAAATCGAAAATGTAGACTACAATGTCAGTAACATGTTTTAATGCAAGATTTGCTTGCATTTCAATTCTATTTTCTTTTTCTCTGTTTAATGTTCCAGGAGTATCTAAGAATTGTATTTTCTTTTTATCTTTTTTTAGGTATGCGATATTGATATTTTTTGTAGTAAATGCATATTCGTTAATTTCTGGTTTTGAACCTGTTAATTTGTAGAGTAAAGTTGTTTTACCAATGTTTGGAAAACCTACAATAGATACTGTTGGTAATTTTGTTTTAATATTAGGAAATGCTTTGAATACTCTTCTTGCTTCTTCTAATGTTGTAAATGCTGATTTAATTTGTTTAACTACTGAGGAAATTCTTCCGACATACTCTCCGAACAGTTTTGGAAAGTTTCCATATATCATATTCATTTTTATTTTAGCTTTGTAGGATTGTGTTAATGCTTTTATTTTTTTTAGTGCCCAGTTGAAAGCACCTAAGGCTTGTTTTACTTCTACATAATCCATGGTTGCTTTTACTAATCCTTGATAGAAGGGATCTAGATCGTCTATTTGAGGAAATTGTTTTAGGATGGATGAGAATCTTCCATGTAAGGTTGCTTGGATGACGTCAACTTTGATTAAGTTGATTTGGATCCCTATTTTAATTCTATCTCCTGTTAGTTTTTTAGATCTTAAATCTTCGGCTCTTTGTTTAGCGTGTCTGAAAGCTAAATCTAGGAAGAATTGGTATTTTTCAATTGGATTAATATCTTGGAATCCCATAAGGATTAGTTGTTTGTGGAGGTTTATAAATGGAGTGGTTGGATATGTGTATTTGAGTAGATAAATGTTTATAAGTGATGGAGTGATGGATGGTGTATGGCTATCGGTGGGAGATGTATCGTTCTATGTATGATCATCTGACCCCTGATTTGTCAACAAGTAAGACTGTTTCTAAAAGTGAAACTTCTCAGATATGTGATAGTAGATCTTATTGGGATTTTATGGATGGTAGTGAAAGTACTGTTCTTGCGTGTGCTGAACATAGAGGCAATAGGCCTCAGTTTTTAGTGACTACACGTTGGGGCGATAAAGACTGTAATGTTGAGGAGCGTGCTCAACAATTAGGTGGATTACAAGGGAAGGATTCTTTGCCTATTGTTGGGTTTAATATGCATGATGTGGAGAGGGAGAGTGATGTATTTCCAGGTGATTATGCTAAAGTGATGTATCGTGATGGAGTGGGTGTTATTAAACACCAAACCCCTTGTGGGTTAGCAGAAGGAAATACTTTGAAAGAAGCTTTTGAACGAGCATGGTTTGGGGATGAAATTAGTGCTTACGGTAGTGTAGTAGGATTCAGTAGACCTGTCGATGAATTATCTATCAAAGCTTTATCTGGTAAGTACGTTGAAGCTGTTATTGCTTCAGAGTTTAGTGAGGGTGCCATCAAGTGGATTCAAGGATTAAAATCTAAAAAGGATTTGCGTGTCATTGCCACTGGTGTTCTATCAGATGCTCCAGAGTTTACTGAGGTCAAACATATTCGTGGTGGAGTATTGACTAAAACACAAAGTAGTAAACTCTATTTGTGTGATAATGTAGGTGACTTGGTGAAACCAGCAGTTTCAATTGTAGAACCAAACAGTGAAAATGTATATCAAGTCGGTCTTGTTACTCAACATGAATTTGCAGTGGATCGGACATCATTAATTGAATTTGGCATTAAGGCTGGTAAACATACTAAATCTAATGCAATTGTTATAGCTTACCAAGATGGACAAAAAGGAGAGTATAGGGTTTTAGGAGCAGGAACTGGTCAACCAAATAGAGTAGACTCAGTCTGGAAGCTTGCTCAAGCTAAAGCAAGAGAGAATCTTATGCGTCAGATGTTCAGAGAGCAGGGACGAGATTATGCTATGGAGATGGATCGGATGATGCAGGATAGTGGTTACAATACTAAGATGGTCGCTCAGGTTAATGGGTACGTTCGAGATATCTTAGGATCTAATAAGGTAATTCTTTACTCAGATGCATTTTTCCCTAAGCAAGATACTCTTCATGCTGTTGCTGATGCAGGAATTAAGACAGTCATAACTCCTGGAGGATCAAAGTATGATGATGATGTCATCAATGCTGCAAATGCTAGAGAAATTAATATGATCTTTACAGGCATTAGGAAGTTTAAACATTAATTTTTTATTTATTTTGAACCTATATTAGCCTTGAAGTATACCAAAACGCTTATAAAAGGAATTAAGTTCTTTATATTCAGCTGAGTACTCGTTTGAAGTGCTATGGCGGAGATATTGAATATGGCAGAATATAAAGTTGTATTAGGATTTAAGAACGGAAAATGCGTACAGAAAGAAGTTAAGGATTCTGAAGCTCAATCTTTAGTGGGTAAGAAAATTGGAGATAAAGTAGAAGGAAGTTCTCTCGGTTTAGAAGGATATGAGTTTGAAGTTACAGGTGGTTCTGATAATGCAGGATTTCCTATGAGAAGAGATGTTCCAGGTAATGCTAGAAAGAAAGTACTAACTGTTAAAGGTGTAGGTGTTAAGAAAGTAGCAAAAGGTATTAAATTAAGAAAAACTATTACGGGAAATGCTATTGGAACTTCTATTACTCAAGTTAATTTGAAAGTTCTAAAAGTTGGTAAAGAAGATCTTTCTAAGGTTGAAAAGAAGGCTGAAGCGCCTGCTGAAGGAGATGCTCCTAAAGAAGAAGCTAAACCTGAAGAGAAGAAAGAAAAACCTAAGAAGGAAGAAAAACCAGCTGAGAAATAATTATTTTATTTTTTCTTGTACGTATTTTTTTATTAAAGGTAGAGTCATTTCTAAATTCAAATGAGGAAAGAATGCTGTACTGCATTTAGCATGTTCAGTAGCATCATATCTAATTTCACTTCCATCTATTTCTAGTTGAGGTCCTGCAAATAGATTAATATCTCTTTCATCTAACTCACCAGAAAGATATGGCATTCTAGGGCCAAAGTTTAATTCAACATTTATTCCTAATTCTTGGCCATATTGTTCAAATTTTCTTCCTAAATCGGTTGGATTCTCAGGAAATTCTACCATTACTGAATGACATTCATCATTTACCGATCTAATCCTTATTGTATTCCCAAACTCTTCATTGAATCTTCCTACATAACCTTCAAATTCTTTAGCGGAATACGGAAGTTGAATATCAACTGTATAATTATCTTTACTGAAATCAAGACAAAAATTTTCTATTCCCTTTATTAAATCATTTACATCGACAGTTTTTACATTAAGTGTATCTCTATGACCTTGATGGTACATCCTAAAATGAGATAGATGTGGTGTAAATTCTCTATCGAATAATGTACCTTCCCATCCACTACGTGTACTGTTAATATTTTGGTTTCTATAGATTTTATCTTCAGGGAATCGAGCAGATTGTTCTAGTGTTGCTAGTACACCTGCTCTATCATCTGGTAACCATGCATTTTCTAGATCCCCATGATATGTTAAATGGGTGATGTGTCTTGCAATACTATTAATTGCAAACATATGCTCGTAGAATGCTCCTTCTTTGATTCCTCCTTCCTGTTCAATATGAACTAGTACTTCTTGTAGTGATTTGTGCCATTCAGATTCCATTTCATATTGTGGCTTGAGTTTTCTGTTATTTTCTGTAAGAATTTCGGCTCGGGAAAAAGGATTTGCCCAATCATTACCTATTTTCGTATGGTTATCAACAAATATGGTTTCCATGTATTCATCAAATCTTACAATATCCATAGACAAGGAGAATCAATGCTATCTTAAAAAGATTTGTTTTTTGCGAAATTCATACTCAATTGTTCTTTTTTCAACAACCTTTTTAAATTGATTTTACTTACTTGTTCTAATGATAGTTATGAAATTCGGAGGTACTTCTGTTGGAAGTGCTGAAAGGATACAACAAGTGGCGAAGATTATCCAGTCTAAGCTAGATGAAAAACCCGTTGTTGTACTGAGTGCAGTAGGGGGAGTGACTGATATGTTACTTGAAGCTGCTACTGGAAAGATTGATCTAGCAGGAATTAGAAAGAAACACACTCAAATTGTAAGTTCTTTAGGAATATCTGAAGAAGTATTGTCAGAATTGGACGAATTGGAAACTTTTGTTAAAAAAGTAGGTACACCTGACGCAACTCAGATGGATACTATAGTGAGTTTTGGAGAACGATTAAGCACCAAAATATTGGCTGCCTATCTTGTTAAGGAAGGGATAGCTGCAACTGCACATAATGCGTATGATATTGGAATGCAGACCGATAGTACCCCTACTGAGGCTGAATTGCTTCCTGAATCATACATAGAACTTGAGAAAAATCTTTCTTCAGTTACCGATGTTCCAATAGTAACAGGATTTATCGGAAAAAGTGAAGAGGGTGTGATTACAACCTTTGGTAGAGGGGGAAGTGATTATACTGCTGCTATCATTGGAGCTGCATTAGCAGTATCTGAAATTCAAATTTGGACAGATGTAACAGGAGTTATGAGTGCCGATCCGAGAATTGTAAAAGATGCACACACTATTTCAGAAATTAGTTATGACGAAGCTGCTGAATTGTCTTATTTTGGAGCTAAAGTGTTACATCCAAAAACTATTTTACCTGCTGTGGATCATAGCATTCCTGTTGTTGTTTTGAATACTTTAGAACCTACCTCTGCAGGGACTCGTGTTGTGAGTATGGTTAAACAAAGTAAGGGTATTGTTAAAGCTATTAGTAGCAAGAAAGGAATTACTGTTGTTAATGTGAGTACTTCACGAATGATGGCTGCTCCTGGATTTTTGGCAGACTTATTTACTATTTTTGCAAAGCATAAGATTAGTGTAGATATGCTTGCAACTTCAGAGGTGAGTGTAAGTCTTACGGTGGATAATGGAGATTTGTTAGGTCCTGCAATAACTGAGTTAGAAGCTCTAGGAGATGTTACTGTTAAGCCTAATAATGCAATTATTATTGTTGTTGGTGAAGGATTGAAACAGAAAATTGGAAAGGCCGCCCCTATATTTGATATTTTATCTGATAATAAGATTCATGTAGAGATGATTAGTCAGGGAGCTTCTGAGATTAATATTGGTTTTGTTATAGAAGAGAAAGATGTTGAGAAAGCAGTTAAGGTATTACATAAGCATTATTTTGGAGGATGATTGAAATGAAACAAGTACTTGATACCGATTTAATACCTGATCCCCATCAATGGAGGGCTGATCAATTAAAGAAGTTATTACATTTGGAAAAGACTACAACTAGTGTTGAAGGAGATAATTCTTTGAGTACTCTTAGAGGTATTTTAAGTTCTTTTGAAGGGACTCTTCAAGAAATGAAGAATTTGAGAAGTGAAGCTACTTTTTTGAAATTGTATGTACCTGGTGGTTATCAAGGTAATACCAATTCAAGGGTGGATGATTTCAAATACGCAGTAGACAACTATGGAACTCTTAATTAATAATTTTTATTTCTATTATAGTAGTTTTTATTACTAATTTCGTACTTTTAGGGAAAGCCTTATATAGTATTTCGCATTCCATGTGTAATTAGGTGGTATATATGGATGAATTAGATACGAAAATAGTACAATTTTTGCAAAATGATGGCCGGATGGCTTTTTTGAAGATAGCCAAAGAACTTGGAGTTAGTGAGGGAACCATTCGGAAGAGAGTTGCCAAAATGCAAGACCAAGAGGTTATCAAGAAGTTTACAGTAACTTTAAGAAATCGAATTGGTGCTATTGTGGGTATTGAAACGAATCCACATATTGAAACAAAGAAGATTGTAGAATTGTTACAATCAATTGGATTACGAGAAATATATGAAGTTACAGGAAGATTTGATATTGTTTGTGTCTTGGATTCTGTTGATACAGAAGCTATGAATGAACAACTTGAAAAAATAAGAATATCAGAAGGGGTAAACCATACTGAAACGTTTACCATTCTGAAGGAGAACTAGGTGATACACATGAAAAAACTAAAACTTGCAATTATAGGATATGGAAAAATGGGAAAAGTTATTGAACAGATTGCAATAGATAGGGGACATACTGTTGCTGTTACTATTGATCCAAAAAATAAAGAAGCTACTCATAAAAAAGTAGATGCCAAAGCTTTGAAAGGGATAGATGTTGCTATAGACTTCACTCATCCGAGTTGTGCACTAGATAATATTGAAATTGTTACAGAAGCTGGTGTTAATCTAGTCATGGGTACTACAGGGTGGTATGACGAGATGGACAGAGTGAGAAGTATTATTACAGATAACAATGTAGGATTTTTTTGGGCTAGCAATTTTTCCATTGGTGTTAATATGTTTTTTAGGATGGTACAAGATGCAGCAGCTATTGTAGACAAAGTAAAAGAGTATGACGTCGCAGGATATGAATTTCATCATAATCAGAAAGCTGATAGTCCGAGTGGGACAGCGACAAGTATCGCAGAGATTTTGAAAAAACAAGTAGGTCGGAAGAAGACTATAGAATATGGTCAAGTAGATAGACAGATTAAACCTTCAGAGTTACATTTTTCCTCACTGCGTATTGGAAGTGATCCTGGAACACATGGAGTTTTGTTTGATAGTCCAGCAGATACGATTGAGATTAAACATACAGCACGAAGTAGAGATGGCTTTGCTTTAGGTGCTGTTTTAGCTGCTGAATTTTTAGTAGGTCAAAAAGGATTTTTTGAGATTGAAAACTTAATGGACAGTATTGTGGGGGATCGATCATGAAGATAGAAGGAACGATCACTGCATTAGTCACACCTTTCAAAAAAAATGGTAGTTTAGATATTCAAGGATTTGAATCTAATGTGCAATATCAATTAGAAGCTGGAGTGAATGGAGTTTTGCCTCTCGGGACTACTGGAGAGACACCTACTTTGACTCTTGAGGAACAGAAAGAGTTAATTGATGCTACCATAGGACTTTGTCATAAGAGAATTCCTGTAATTGTAGGGACAGGGAGTAATAATACTGCAAAGACGGTTGAGATGAGCGTAATGGCTCAAGAAATGGGAGCTGACGCAGTTTTAGTTGTTACACCGTATTATAATAAACCTACAGACAAGGGATTATATTTGCATTTTAAAGCAGTAAGTGATGCTATTAGCATTCCTATTGTGGTGTATAATATTGGAAGTAGAACGGGAAAGAATATTGACGTTCCCACAATGATAAAAATTTGTAGTTTGAAAAATGTAAAATACATTAAAGAAGCTTCAGGAGATATTGCACAGATGGAAGAAGTCATAAAAGAGATTCCTGATGTCACTGTATTATCCGGAGATGATGGAATGACGGTTCCTCTTATGGAATTAGGTGGAAAAGGTGTTATTTCAGTCATTAGTAATCTGGTACCTGAAAAAGTAGTTGGATTAACTGATAGCATGTTGGCTGGTAATGTTGACGAAGCAAAAAAGATAGATGCAGAGTTAGCTCCCTTAATTGAAGTTGCGTTTATAGAAACGAATCCGATTCCGATTAAGACTGCAATGACCATAAAAGGTTTTGCAGGAGGCAGTTTTCGATTGCCTATGTGTGATATGGAAAAGGAAAATAAAGAAAAATTACATGCAGTACTGGAAGAGATGCATTTGCTATGATAAAAACAGGAATTTTGGGAGCAACCGGAATGGTTGGACAGAGGTTTGTCAGTTTATTAGAAGGACATCCTTGGTTTGAAGTAGTTGCAGTTGCTGCTAGTTCTCAAAGTGCTGGAAAGACATATGCTGAAGCTGTTAAAGGCAGATGGTGTATGCCAGGAGGGATTCCTTCTGCTGTTGGGAAGTTACTTGTTAAGACCTGTCAAGATGTAGATTCCATGGTGAATGAGGTTGACCTGGTTTTTAGTGCTGTTGATATGGATAAAGATAGCATTCGAGCTTTGGAGGAATCATTTGCAGAGCATGTTGCCGTTGTTTCGAACAACAGTGCTCATCGGTGGACTGAAGATGTCCCTATGATTATGCCAGAGATTAATCCTGAACATGTTATACTTATTGATGCTCAACGGAAAAAGCGAGGGTGGAAAGGTTTATTGGCTGTAAAGCCTAACTGTAGTTTGCAAAGTTATGTGCCTGTTATTAGTGCTTTGGAACCCTTTGATGTTCAAAAGGTAGAAGTCACTACATTACAAGCGATCTCGGGAGCGGGTAAGACCTTTAAAACTTGGCCAGAGATGGTCGATAATGTTATTCCATTTATTGGTGGAGAGGAAGAGAAATCTGAGAGAGAACCCATGAAGATTCTTGGGAATGTAGTTAACGGGAAAATTGAAGAGGCAAGTAGCCCCATTATTAGTGCTACCTGTATTCGAGTACCGGTTAGCGATGGTCATATGGCAAGTGTCGCTATGGAATTAGGTAAAGAAATGAGCGAGAAGGATTTTATTACTCGATTGGAATCATATAACCCTTTGAGTGGGATGGATTTACCTAGTGCACCAAAGCAATTAATTAAGTATTGTCCTGAAGATGATAGACCTCAAACTCATGATGAAAGAGATTATTCTGATGGGATGGGGATTACAGTAGGTAGATTACGGAAGGATGAGATTTTAGGTTGGAAGTTTGTAGCTTTAAGTCATAATACTATTCGAGGAGCTGCAGGTGGTGCTATTTTGGTAGCTGAATTGCTGAAAGCTAAAAAGTATATTTAACATCCACAAGACTTAAAAAGGTTCAGGAACTTGGTCATTCTAAGAAACATGGAAACAAAAGACGACAAACTGGTTTTAGGGGGCGTATCTGCTGAAGAGATTGTTAAGAAGTTTGGTAGTCCTTGCTATGTTTATGAGGAAGACGTAATTCTTCAAAAGTATGATGAATTAGATAAAGCTATTACGTATGGTAAGAAGAAATTATTGTTTGCTTGTAAAGCTAATACTAATGCTGTAGTTATGAAGAAGTTACTTGAGAAAGGAGTAGGATTGGATGTTGTTAGTGTTGGCGAGATGCAACTAGCATTAGATATTGGATTTAAGCCTGAAGATATTTTATTTACCGCTACTGCTCCCACCGATGAAGAATTGCAAGAGGCAATTGATGCTGGTGTCGTTATGAATATGGATTCACTTTCTGAGATGACTAGATATGGGAAGTTGAACAAAGGCGGAAAGTGTAGCATTAGAATCAACCCAGAATTTGGTGCAGGATTTCATGGACATGTTGTTACGGGCGGTCCTGATTCAAAGTTTGGAGTCTATCACGATAAAGTTGATGAGATTAAAAAGATAGCAGAGGAGTTTGATTTAACAGTTATTGGATTACATATGCACGTTGGAAGTAGGTATTTGAAACCTGATCAATTTTACAAGGCAATGGATATTTTATTAGGCGTTGCTAAAGAATTTGATACTCTGGAGTTTGTTGACTTTGGAGGAGGGATTGGAGTTGTATATAGTCCTGATGAAAAAATGTTCGATATTAATGAATATGGTAAGAAAGTGAGTAAGATATTTACAGAATTTTGCAAAGACTATGGAAAAGAGTTAGAGATGATTTTTGAAAATGGACGATGGTTTGTAGCAGAGGCTGGATTTTTACTCTGTACTGTGAATACTTTGAAATCAACACCTAAGTTTAAGTTTGCAGGAGTGGACACTGGATTTCATCATTTATTACGACCTGCAATGTATGGTGCGTATCATGAAATTTATAATGCTTCACATATGAACGGCAAAAAGGAAGATATTGTTATTGCTGGAAACATCTGTGAGAGTTGTGATACGTTTACAAGAGATGAAGATGGTGTAAAAAGTCGGAGTTTGCCTACCATTTCAGAAGGTGATGTGTTAGCAATCGGTAATGCAGGAGCGTATGGTTATACTATGGCTTCGCAGTATAATACTCGAGGGAGACCTGCTGAAGTCATGGTTAAAAATGGTAAGATGGAGTTAGTTCGAGCTGCTGAAACCTATAAGGATGTTATCAGAGGACAACTTATTTAAATGATGAGGGATTTCGAAAGACTATGAAATTTGTAAAAATACACGGACTAGGAAATGATTATCTTTTTATCAATGCTATGGAAGAAAAGCTTGATGAAAAAGAATTACCAGAGCTAGCTAGAAAGATGTCTGATAGACATTTTGGGATTGGTAGTGATGGTATTATCTTAGTTGATAAAAGTGACAAAGCTGATTTTAAGATGAGAATTTTTAATTCAGATGGATCAGAGGCAGAAATGTGTGGAAACGGTGTTCGAGGTTTTGCAAGGTATGTTGTTGATCAAGGGCTTACTGAGAAAAAAGAGTTAGAGATTGAAACGTTAGCTGGAATCATTAAACCTAAAATTTTAAATGGTATGATTAAAGTTGATATGGGTGAACCAATTTTGGATGCTGAGAAGATTCCTACAACTGAGAAAGGTGAGTTAGTTAATTTTCCTCTAGAAGTCGGTGAAAAATGTTATAATATTACTGCAGTAAGTATGGGAAATCCACATGCTGTTGTTTTTGTAGATTCATTTAATTTTCCTGTTTCACGTATTGGAAAAGCTATTGAAGAGCACAAGTTATTTCCTCAGAAAACTAATGTTGAATTTATCGAAGTTATTAACGATAAAGAATTAGGGATGCAAGTGTGGGAAAGAGGAGCAGGAGTTACTATGGCTTGTGGTACTGGTGCTTGTGCAGCAGCTGTGGCAGGAGTTTTGAATAAGAAATCTGGTCGAAAAGTAACTGTTCATTTAATTGGTGGGGATTTAGAGATTGAATGGAATGAGAAAGATAATCATGTGTATATGACTGGACCTGCTGAGATAGTATTTACTGGTGAGTATTAATCAAAATTGTGGTATAATTGTCTTCTTTTTTTATGAGTTCTTTGGTACTGGTCATTTGCTATTCCAGATAGATATGCTTGTTTAATGGGGTCTTTGTGATATTCTATACGTTTTCTCAGATCAATATTTATATGAACATTAGGATTTACTGATTGTATGTTGATACCGACCGTAATTTTTGGTTGTATTAATTGATACAGACCTAAGGCAAAACTTGTTCCAAATGTATTTCTTTTTCTCATGATTGTTGGAACATGAGGGTCTTTTATAAATATTTGTATCCCATATCAACAACATTTATAAGTTAGTTCTTGATTAGAATTAATCAGATGAAAATAGAAGCAAGTGATCGGATTAAGGCTTTAAGTGGATACGCTTTTGCCGAGATTGATAAAAAAGTAGGCGAGTTAAAGAAATCTGGAGCACCCGTTATTGATTTTGGTGTGGGAGATCCAAAGGATCCTACTCCTGGAAATATTCGTAACTATTGTAAAAGAGCTGTTGATAAACGGAAAGATTATGGATATCCTTCTTATATTGGAGATCAAAGTTTTAGAGATAGTATTGCTAAATTCTGTGATAAACGATTTCGAATTAGTTTAGATGTTGATAAAGAGATCTGTAGTACTATAGGAAGTAAGGAAGCTATTTTTAATTTTCCAGAGGCATTTGTAAATCCTGGAGATTATGTATTAGTTCCTAATCCTGGTTATCCTCCTTGGGAACGAGGGACCTTATTTGCTGAGGGAAAAGTTCATTTCATGAATTTGACTGAGGAAAATGGTTTTTTTCCTGAATTGGACAAGGTTCCAAAAGATATTGTGAAGAAATCTAAGGTGTTATGGTTGAATTATCCTAATAATCCTACTACTACTATGGCAACTAAGGCATTTTACAAAGAGGCTGTTGATTTTGGTCAAGATAACAATGTTATTATTTGTAGTGATGAAGCTTATATTGAGAATTATTTTGATGAAAAACCTTTGAGTATATTGGAAGTTGAACGAGAAGGTATTGTTGCTTTCCATTCAATGTCTAAAAGAAGTGCTATGACGGGATATCGAGCAGGATGGTTAATGGGTGATGAAAGAATCATTGATGGTTTTAAAAAATTGAAGACCAATATGGATTCAGGGACTGCTACTTTCATCCAGGATGCAGCAGGAGCTGCTTTGGCTGATGAAGCTCATGTTGATGCATTTAATGCTGATTATAAGAAGAAAGCTGAGATTATTTCTAGTGCTTTGGAAAGTATTGGTTTACCTAATTCGATGCCTAAAGGGACTATTTACCTTTGGCAGAAGTTAAAAGAAGGTTTAGGAAGTTTAGATTTTGCTACTAAGTTGTTAGATCCTAAGATTGCTTTGGTTGCAACTCCTGGTGTTGCAATTAGTAATGAAGTAGATTCAGTTAATCCGGGAGAAGGATATGTTAGATTTGCTTTAGTACCTACTATGCAAGAGATTAAAGATGCAGCTGATAGGATTAGGAAGCTTAGTCTTTAACTTGCTTCTTCAGAATATAACCATCTCAGTGTATCGTCAAGTTTGTCGGCTGAATCAATATACAGGGGGATTTTTGATTCTAATCCTAATTCTTGTGCCTTTGCTGTGATTACCCTCGTGGGGATGAAAGGTGAAGTGGGAAGATTGTTGGTATCGAATCCTTCTCCGAACCAATTTGCAGACTCTTCTTCCAACATATCAAGACACGCACTTAGGAAAGGTCGGTCTTCTACATTTGCATTAAGTAAATGAATATACGGATCTGAAAGTTGTAGATCGTCGAGTGGTGCTATTCTATAGATTGCACCTACATCTGCCACTTCTTTTTTGATCTCCAATTCTGCTTCAATATTTTCAAGTTTTTTATGGATAGGGTGAAATATAAAATCCGTTCCAAAATGTTGTTCTAACGCTGTTGTTGCAATATTTTGATTTGGAGTGTACCCATTAATTCTCAATGTATGTCCACCTTCTTCAACTTCATATGCAGACTCCATAAAATAGGGACCCAATTCTCTTAATATACGCTGTGATTCTGGAGTTACGATTGCTTTAGGTTTATGAGTACCGTAGAGTTTGCATATCCTATCTTGAAATGTAGATGGTTTATCTATGAGTGGTATAATTTGTTCTTGATTTTCTGATTCCATTGTATTCTCCCAACCTCTTAGTATAGTGAAATGGATACTTGATTATAATAATTACAATATAATGTATATACTCTTTTATTCGGGAGCGCATAGTAACATTTATATATCAAAATTCTAGAAATGTGTATGGGGTAAACAGTAATTTATTGAAAATCTTAGTAGGATTTTCAATTCCGAAAACTACTCTTTAGTTTTCGTTGTTCGATGTTTAGCGAAAGCTTTAAATATAGTGGGTGGTAAAAGTATGATTTATAGCATAAGTATTAAAGTTAGTACTTATGGTATAAGTAAGATAAATCATACTTTAATATGGTGCTGAATATATAATGCCTAAAGGACCAGTAACAAAAAAGAGGGTTTCTATTACGCTGAGCGATGAGCTTGTTGATTTTCTAGAGAAAGAATGTGATGAAAGAACCATGAAACTTTCTAATTATATTGAAAAATTAATCAAATTAGGGAGGAAACATGAAAAGTAAAGGTCAGATAACACTCTTTGCCATACTTGGCGCTGTTATTGTAATCGGAGCTGGATTGTTTTTCATAGACTTTAATACAGGTATTGGTGTGTTCGAGCCAAGGATTGCTGATATTCCCGTAGAGTTTCAACCTATTGGAAATTATGTGCAGAACTGTATAGAACAGGTTGCTACTGATGGTGTCATTAAGATAGGATTGCAAGGTGGTTATACTGATCCTTTAGGAGCTGGAGTTAGCGCTGATATTATTGCAACTGATGGTGAAATGGTGGAGATGCCACCTGGATCTGGAGTGTATATTCCGTATTGGTATTACATGAGCAGTGATAATAATTGTCTAGGAAACTGTCAGTTTGACAGTGAAAGACCTGCACTGTATAGAAAAGATGGTGAGCCAAGTATTGAAGGTCAGTTGGATACGTATGTTAATGATAATTTAGAAGCATGTTTGGAAGGATTTTCCCTCCTTGCAGATGAAGGATTTACTATTGAACCTCAAGGACCTGTGGATACAACAACCAGTGTTACTAAAAATGATATTTTGTTTATTGTTGATTATCCGTTATTAGTTACAGCAGTGGGTAGTAGGAAAATAGAAGAATTTGCATATCGAATGCCTATTCAATTACAAAATATGTATGAGCAAGCTACTATTTTGTCCAACTTAGAGATTGATCAAGGATATATCGAAAAAGCTATGCTCAATACTCTTGTACCGTATACAGGATTGGGTGAGGGTGAATTGCCTCCTATGACTCATGCTACGTTTAACTTTGGTTCTAATGAGCAGTGGAGGAAATCAGAGGTAGCTCAGAAGGTACAAACTATTATTAGTATATATATTCAAGCTTTGCAGGTATTTGATGCTCGAAATTATGAAGAAGTAAGTGTTGTGGGAGATAGAATTCAAGAGACTATTTACAATCAAGGATATAGGGTACCTGGTTCAGAATTTAGTCCTTTGTATAATATTCACTTTTCTTACTTAGATTGGTGGGATATGTATTTTCACCTTAATTGTAATGGTGAATTGTGTGAACCAGAATCATTAGGAGTAGATTTCTTTCCTTATATTGGGATACAGAGATATAATTTCTTTTATGACATTAGTTGGCCGACTCTTGTTGAAATAGAGGATCCTGAGGCGTTTAATGGTCAAGGATACAAGTTCCAGTATATGTTGGAGAGTAATATTAGAAATAATGAACCTATGACCTCAGAATTTTTACATTTAGAAGCTGCTACTGCCACAGGTGGTACTCAGGTGTGTGATTTTAACAAAAGAAATTCAGGTAATATTAGTGTGACTGTTAAGGACGCTCTTGGCGAAGGGATTGAAGATGTAGCTGTTACCTATAATTGTGCAGGCGAAGGTTGTTTTATTGAAAATACTGATGAAAATGGTGGAGTCCATGGACAGTTTCCTGTCTGTTTAGGAGGATCTGTTGTGTTTACACATCCTGACTATCTTCGAAATGAAGTGTTGTTTTCAACTGAGCTTGATAAAGAGGATAGTGTTAATGTTGAATTAAATGGATTCTATGATATCGAATATGATGTTATTAAATATCGATTGGTGAAGCAAGCAGGAAGTTGGGTTATTGATCCAAGACCTCTGCCTTTGTTAAAGAATGATTCTGTTCTGTTGATATTGGAAAGGACAGCAAGTGAAGGGGAGGGTGAGTTTACTACTATAGCAGATTTCCCTAGTGAAGATAATACAATTAGATTACATCCTGGAATGTATAAGGTTGAAGGGACGTTGACAACGGATGCACCTTATGTATTCAGGAAACAAATATGTGTGGATAGGAATTTGTTTGGAACTTGTACAGGAACACAATTAATTGAGGTTCCTCTCAATAAGACTAGGCCAGTTGGAGGGGTAGATATTCCTTTTGGTGTTACTCAAAGCGATTTACAAAAGAATAAAATTACTTTTGTTGTGTTATATGCAGATTTAGCAGGATCAGACCCTGAAGAGTTGGAACTGAGTGATATTAGTATTTTTGCTGAAATGGATACGTATTCGTTTATTTATAGAACATTAGTATTCCCGAGGATTACATGAGGCAGACGAAATTTGTTGCAATATGGATGATTATGCTAGTCATAACTCTTCCTATGTATTCGGCTTCCGTATTTGCAAGTTCAATCACGTTAGATAATATTCGAGGAGGAGATGATATTTCTGGATTTAGAGGACGGGTGGATGTTACACAATTAGATGTAGATGCTTCTGTTGATGGAGATACTCAGATTTCACCGAATCAAATTAGGACGTTTGTTAACGGTGCTGGACCGTTCTTAGTCTTTGACACCTGTGCAGATACAGGAGATCCTAGTCGGTGTACCAGTAGTCAACAGACAGTTCTTCCGAGTGGTGTGTTTACCTATGAAGTGCAATTGTTTGATGATAATGGGCAATTTACGGGAGAGAAAGCTTCTGCTCAAATCCAAGTTGATGATCAAGCTCCACAATTTACAGCTTTTGGTGTTGATGCTTCGCTTACTTCTTCAACAATTGTGGAACTCTCTTTTACGGTTCAAGATAATCCCTCTAATTGTGTAGGGTTGGGAGAAGTTGAGTTGTTTAACAACGATTTTGGAGGGGAGAGTTTAGGGGTGATTGATTTAGATGAGACACTATGTGTGCAAACTATTACTCAAGATTTTAGCAGTCCTTCTGGTGATGGAACGTTTACCGTTTGTGGTAAAGTTCGAGATCGATTAGGGTTGGAAAGTACTAGTCTTACTTGTGCAACGTTCTCTGTAGACCAAACCATACCTGATGTTGAAGGAAGTGTGCTTAAGGATTCACTTGGTCAGAAGTTGTTGTTTGTAGGTCCTAATTTTATTCCTGTTGAGCTTGAAGTGAATATTTCTGATAATAATTTAGTGTTTAGTAGTGTTAAAGCAGAATTAAGTGCTCTTGGTAAGCCAGGGGATATATCTGCTACTTCGTGTGTTGATCGTGGAGGTAATTTGAGTACTTGTCGTTGGCAATTTACTACACTTATTCAAGATACAGTATCTCCTACTATTACTGTTAAAGGAGAAGATGTAGCTGGAAATCTATTTTCTGAAGATGTTAGTTTAGGTGTTATTACTAAAGATGGGGTAGGTCCTGTTGTTACTTCATTGGTTACTGATACAGGGGAGTTTAGAGGAGTTTTTATTGTTGATAATAAGGTGAGCTTTATTGCTCAAGTTGATGATGTTATTGGTGTTGATAAGGGCAATGTGTTTTTGGATTTAAGTCCTGTTGGGCTGAGTGCTACGGATAAAGCTGATAGTTGTGTTGATGGAAGGTGTGTGTGGGCAAATCGAACTTTGTTTATGACCCATAATCAACGAGTTACTATTGGGACTACTTTGACTACTGAAGATGATTTAGGGAATACAGCTGTAGCTGTTAAAAGTATTGATATCGTTGCTGATACACAACCCCCTATTATTGAGAATTTATTTGTTAAGAAAATTCCTTCGCAATTGGATATCCCTCAAGGATTGATTGTTAAAGGGGAAAGATTGTTTGTCTTTGGAAATGTTACTGATGATACCATTGTTTCTGGTTTGTTGTTTACCGATATCTTTGGGGATGTTAGTGAACCTATTGCAAATTGCAGGGCTGTTGCTAATGGGACTGTAAATAAGTTCTTTTGTAGTTGGGAGACACCTGCTATTGAGGTCAGTGGTCCAAGAGATGGAAGGCTGGTTGTTCGATTTGAAGATTTTGCAGGAAATTCAGTATCTGAGACTGCAACTATATTTTTATCTCAGATTAATGATGATCCTGACCCTAATTTCTTTCAATCTCGTGTATCTTGTAGTCCTTCTTTTATTGATCGACAGTTTGCAGAAGTTATTAGTCAACGTGAGTTTTGTGCAGTGCAGCTGCAATCTGTTGGTGTGGATGCTGTTCCTTTAGATGTTACTTTTGTGGGCTGTGAAGGGGAAGGATTGCCTTTTATTGAGGATATAGATGAATCTGGAGTTATTCCCTCTCTTGATACTATGTTAGCTTTTAACTTATTTGAGAGTGATTTTGCTGATGATTTATCTTTTAATGTTAATTGTTCATATGATATCATTGCTTCTATTGATTCAACATCAGTTAATGCTTTCCCTGAACGGGAGACATTTGAAGTTGATATTCCATTTAGTAACTTTCCTCAAGGTGAGGTAAG
>Ga0187833_10001282_pt1 | contig 28885 bp, 25 predicted proteins | sample ETNtaG_37_FD_167968 | JGI IMG/M metagenome (GOLD analysis project Ga0187833, IMG submission 167968) | Marine microbial and viral communities from oxygen minimum zone, Eastern Pacific Ocean - ETNP2014_SV_400_PacBio MetaG (Illumina Assembly) | ecosystem: Environmental > Aquatic > Marine > Hypoxic...
GGACGGCTTGTAGCTTCATCAAGATCGGCCAGTGCAGCAAAATTGTAAACGACATCTGCACCTTCAATTATCTCATCGAGGCTGGTGTCGTCGGCAAGTTCTCCGACGACCATCTGCTGGTCAGGTCGTCGCCACGGCGAGTCAAGCCGGTCATACAGGTACACAACATGACCAGCTTCCGACAACTGGTCCGCCACGTGGGAGCCCAAAAAGCCACTTCCCCCGATCACAACTGCTCTCAGCGTAGATGCAGACTCCGGCATGAGTGCTATTACCCCTGGGCCCGCAGGGAACTGTTCTCAAACCCAGGCACAAGACTCCGGAGTGGTTGGTCAGTCAGGAACCGGACCACCTCCTCAGTCGCTTCTATCTCCATTCGTGTGCGACAATCAATCGATGCCGATGCCATGTGGGATGTGAGCAGGCAACGTTCGACTTTCTCTAGGGGACCGCTGTATGGCTCGTGTTCAAACACGTCGATTCCAGCACCGCTGAGGTGTCCACTAGCTAGCACTTCATAGAGGTCGTCTTCGTCGACAATCGCTCCGCGAGACGTATTAATAATCACGGAGTCCTCCTTCATGCTCATCAGTTCATTGAACCCTATGAGGTGTGTTGTCGATTCTGTCAGCGGCAGGTGGAGAGTCACGACATCGGACTCAGCAAGCAGTCGATCCAGGGGCACCCACTTGAGAACGGCATCTTGAACCTCGTCTGCTATGCGTGGACTGGGAATAAGGTCGTGGAGCAGGATTTCTGATACTCCGAGAGCAACCAACTTTCTCAGGACCGCGGTACCTATTAGTCCAACGCCGACGATCCCGATTGTTACCTCTGAGATTCGACGGCCCATGATCTTGCACCATTCACCATCGTGCATCCTTGAGTTGGATACATGTAGCGACCGTAGGAGCACCATCATGATGGCCACTGTCATTTCGGCCACGGCGGGGACTGGAGCATCTGGTGTATAGGAAACTGCAATTGATCGTTGTCTTGCCGCATTGAGGTCAACGCTGTCCAGCCCTACACCAAGTCGGGAAATGAGCCTCAGACGTGGAGCGTTCGCCATCACACGGTCGGTGATTGGCTCGGTACCAGCAATGATGGCATCCACATCACTGACGAGTTCCAGCATCTGCTCTTCGGTTGGCTTTACACCTAGGGGGTTGACAAGACAGTCGACACCGAGAGCCGAGAGCATCTCAAGCGGTTGCCGATCAACTAGAGCAAACGGAGTCGAAGTGACCAGTACACGCGCTAGGGACTCCTTCATGCCACCTACTCTCATTGTGTACAGAGCGGCATCACAGCCCGCTGGTTTACATTCGCCACGATAATCTCTCAGGTCGGCAGATAGAACATTTCAGCCGGTTGATAGCGCCCTTCGAACCAACTAGGAAACCAAACTGATCTGCAACTGGTGTCAACCGAGTTCCTGAAGTCATCACCAATACGCCGTTGACTACCAAGCAGATCCTGTCAGTACATCAATACTCCTCAGTTTGCCAAGGGACTCTTACGCTCCCCTCACGTCAACTCTCTGCCAGGGTCTTTCGCCAACCAGCCAAACCGGTGTCAAAACAAAAGAACTGACTCGGCAATCGGGGTCTTGAGCTTGGACTCTCCATTGAAAGAAAAGTCGCCAACTCCTCTGGCGTCGAGACAAACAGAACGTCGGAACAGCTTCGCAGGTCAGAAAAGTTGAGTTCTTCCGGGCTCAACGTAACCGCCATTGGCCACCCGAACACGTAAGCATCAAGTGCAACAGATGTTGAGTTGCTAACAAGGACCCGGTCGCAGTCTCCAAGCAAGTCCTCAACTCGACCGTCAACGAGTCGCCCCCCAACAGTGGCAAGTTCGGCATCGTTGGGCAATTGGGAAGGATGTGGTTTCACCGCAACGTCAATCAACCGATTGGCCATTGGAAGTGCTGAAGCCAATAGCGACAGAACGAAAGATGTGCCGAGGCCATTCCACTCACCGAGCACCAAGAGGCGACACCGATCCTCGGACTGGCTCCGACGATGGACTGGCCTACGGTCAAGGTGTCCGTACCTCACAGCCTCGCAACGCAGAACAAAACCGTTCGGTGCCTCGGCCCCTCGAAGAGACTGGAATGCCATTGGGCCGTTCACAATCAAGTGATCCGGTTCAGGAACCCCTTGAGCGAGTCGCCTACCCCAAGTTTTCCAATTCTGATGATATCTAAGGTCCCAATAAGGGATCGTTGCATGCGCGACGCCGAGAAGGCGACCATGCCCGTGCCGCCGCCACGCATGGATCAGGGCTCGTTCCCATGAGATGTTCTCACAGAGGTAATACCCACTCGCCTGTGGCGGCATTTCTGCGGCAATTTTATCAAAGAGTTCAACTAGAAGTAGATGCCAGAGAGCTTCAAGTCCCCGGAGAGAAACGGCGAAATCCTTGGCCATGACAGCGCGCAGCCAGGGAGAATCGGCCGGTAGGATCACGTCCCCTGTGAACGGACGAATCCTTATTGAGAGGACCAGCAGACTAAGCCACTGTCTTAGAACCCGGACAAGTAGGCCCTTGGTTAGATAGGCCTCTGGGAATGTGTGTGCGTCATTTCGAGAGGGTTCACGGTTGAACCGCCTAACCAAGTCAATTGACTCGTCAACGTCTGGCGCACTGTGCGCACCAACGTAGAGATGGACCCAGTTATTCCCCCGTGCTGACTCGTCCAGAATCTCTGGAACATCTCCCCAAAAAGTTGATCCAAAACGACCAGCCTCGGTTACATCATGAGTCAGATTCTCAAAGTAGGAACAAAAGAACACAGAGTCGTCCCCAGAACGCCAGGAAGGCCTTGGCAGTCGTCTGAACTTCCAGCGCTGACCAATCAATTTTCCGAAGAGAACTATCGCTTGCAACGTGTGAGGGCGCGGCTTCAAGTCTCTCAGTCGTAGATGCCATGAACGTTTCCGCTCAAACCGAGCACCAACATCCATGCATAGACCCTTGATCGCCTTTTCTACTGACCTGTCAGCTCCGACGAGCAAGACCACTGGTGGCAACTCCTCTCGTACCAGTTCCTCCAGTGCCATTAGACGAAGGACCGTTGCGACGGCATTGGATCGCCACGGACTCCGTTCTGCTGCCCGCGTCATCCACCAGAAGCTCAGCCCATTGTTGAGCACCAACTGGTCAACCAATGAACTTCCATGGCATTCAATGTCCGCAAGGCCTTCGACCCACTGCAAGTATCGGTCCCGAAACCGATCTCCGTTGCGCTCGACATGATTTAGTAATGAACGGCGGCACTCTCCTTCACTGCAACGGTCCCAGAGACAGTGAAGGTTCCCATCGTCGATCTCTCGAGGGATCTCACCAGAGGCCCACACAACGATCGGACGTCCAGTCATCGAAACACCGAATCAGTAATTGTCACCGATCTCTTCCATGAGGCGTGCCACTCGTTGCAGATCGTCCGGCGTGTCAACGGCATACGAGGAATGCATCGTCGGCACCATCCGTACCTTGTGACCATTCTCCAACACCCGCAGCATGTCAATCGATTCGGCAATCTCCAGTGGCGTCGGATTCATTCTCGAATAGTCAAGAAGGAAGTCACGGCGAAACGGGATGACACACACTTGCTTTCCCATTGACGCGTTGCCAAGACCGGACGTCGGAATTGGCAACCGCGAAAAGTAGATGGCATTGCCCATCTGGTCACAGACCACCTTGATGCAGTTCGGATCTATGAAGTCTTCAACCGACTCGATTGCGCCAAGCAAGTTCACCACCATTACGGAGTCGTCTTGGACAAACGGCTCCAAAGCCTCAGCAATCATTTCCGGATGGGTCATCGGCTCATCACCTTGGACCATGACTATTACATCAAAGGTTGTACCATGCTGGCTTTCAACGATCCGGAGAGCCTCGGCACACCGGTCCGACGCCCGCTCGTGGTCTGGGCTGGTATTCACTGCCAATCCACCTAAGCCGGTTATATAACTGGCAATCTCCTCATCACAAGTTGCCACCGCGGTCGTGTGAACACGCGGGCATGAGTTCACTCTGTCATACACATGACCGATCATGGGCCGATCCAACAGCGGAGCCATCGGCTTTCCAGGAAATCTACTACTTCCCATTCGAGCTGGAATCAGGGCGAGGACCCTCACAAAGTGGCCTCCCGCCAGTTGGCCGACCGCGAAAGGAACACAGCATCCATCGAATGTGCTACAAAACGGTCGCCGGCAGCAATCCTCTCAAGAACACCCCGTCGTCCCGGCTCTACCACGTGGACACCACAGGCAACACCGTGTACAAGTGCCGCCTGTCGGATCTCCGCCTCTGCATCCACGACATCTTGATGGTCTAGTAGACCAGTCCTACCAAGCGAGGCCGACAAGTCATAGGGCCCGATGAGCAAGGCATCAAGTCCGTCAACCGCGAGAATCGAATCGAGTTCACCCAGCGCGTCGACGTGTTCGACCATTGCGACAAGAAAGGGTGCCTTCGCCTCCTCCTGATATGAGTTGAAATTGGTGCCGAACATGTTCGCACGAGAAAAGGCAACTCCGCGTGTACCTGCATCAGGCCAACGACATGCAGAGCGCACGCGCTCGAGTCGACTTGCCGAATCAACCATCGGAACAATTACTCCAGCCGCGCCAGCATCGAGAACACTCTGACACTCTTCGTCTGAGCCCACTGCCAGTCGAGCCAGTGCAAGAGTACCGCCCAACTCCAACGCCCGAAAGAGACCTGGCAGTTGCGCCCGCGAGTAATGACCGTGCTCCAAGTCAAGTGCAACCCAGTCATACCCAGCCTGCCCCATCACTTCAGCCACCGACGAATCCCGGAACTGCATCCAACTTCCGACGCTGGTACCGCCTGAGGCAAGTCGTTTTCTGAGCGCCGCGAGACCCATTGCCCTATCCATGGATCAGGTCCCTAGATGACAATTCATCATGCATTACTGAGTAACAGGAACGAAGCCCATACCCGGCGAAGAACGAAGGCATCCCGTTGGAACTGGCCGAGAAGGGGGGTGATTTGAGTCTGATATCCCTAGCACCCTCTCCCAACCTAATGCCCACCTTCCGGACTCAAGCATCGCGTCGCCACCTTCGCCTATCAAATCGACGACCACCGCAGACTAGTTGTACACGACCATCACGTTGGTGACAGGCGGTTTGTTGGGGAAGATTGCCGAGCATTTGGTGACCTGCTCGGTGACTGTAGTACTGGTTCCGCAAGTTGAGTTCTCAGGCCCATTGGCCTCCATGCTGGTCCACTTCTGTTTCTCTCCTGAAACCTCAGACTAGGTGTTGTACCCAGGGACGTTGCTGACATCCCTGCCACTGGTTGATGAACCTCTTGGAGGTCTCGGTTCTTGAAGGCGCCTACCGTTGACTAGGCCACTGCTGTGACGACCTGCCGAATCCTCTCAATGATTGGCTCAAACAACTCCACGGTCGTTGCCGTAAATCTACTGTAGCCAGCAAGGCTCGGGTGGCCAAAATCGTGGCGATAAAGAGCCAGATCCGCAAGTGCCGCATGAATCGTCTCCGACTGGTCGGCGAAGTCAACAAGTAAGAAGTTCCCGGCGCTAGGAGCAGTCCGTAGACCAAACTCATGCATCTTGTCGACGAAATGATTCCGGCCGTTGTTCAGCCGCTTGACCGACTCCCACATCTCGACTTCCTCATCCATTACAAGGTCCGCCACTCCGATCGCTATGTGATTAACTTCGTAACTTGGTTGGACCTTGTGAAGCAACTGGCTCACTGCCCTGTCTACGATTGCATATCCGATCCGGAGTCCTGCGACAGCCCAAGCCTTCGAGAATGTCCGAACCACGATGACATTCGGATAGGCACTGACCAAAGGTACGACAGAAACAGGATGGAACGGGTGGTACGCCTCATCTACAAGAAGAAGTGAGCCACAATCCGAGGCTAACTCAGCCAGATCCCTAATCTGATCAAGGTGAATCACCGTACCCGTTGGACTCGCTGGATTTGGCAGGCAGATAAGTTTTGGTCTTGATCGTTGAACCGCTGACCTGATCGTATCAATCGACAACTCTGGTCCTTGACTAGTTGCCACATAGTTGATTACCTCAGTATCTGCGCCAAAGATACTACAGTAAACCTTGTACATTGAGTAGGTTGGCTCTAGATGAATAACAGTATCTCCAGGCTCAATGAAGGTCTCAAATACTGACCGGATACAACCATCAGCACCAGTCGAGAGCAGCAACTGATCTGGCTCTACACCGGAAAATCTCGCGAGTTTTCTGTAAAGTGAACCGCAATCCGGATATGTCGTGGCTAACACTGGATCAAGACTCGCCCAAAGTCTGCGAACAACCTGAGTCATGTGCGGGTCGCAGTTCTCGTTCTTGTCAAGCCAGAGAAGTCGTGGATCCCTGTTTCTCGGTACAGTCCAGTCTGGGCGAATCAGACGACTGTCACCTAGTGGTTCTCGAGGTCTGAAATGAAAACAGTCTTCTACCGGGAACACGTTCATCCAATGGTTGTAGCGTCTAGGTCATTGCTGACGGTGGAGGAAAACAAATACTGAGGCCTCGGTAATCGTCGGAATCGTCGAACACCATGCTAATCGGCAGCATCTATCGGCATCTCGTCGGGATTGACTTGATGAAGATCAACTGAGCTTGGTACTCGAACGTCTAACTCTTCCGGCGAGAGGACTACTACCCTGTCGGCCACTTGGCTAGGTACAGGCCATGGTAACTGAGCAATGATTTCTGGAAAAACGACCGACGTAGGTGACTTTTCAAGCACAAATACAGCAAAACAGACTTTTCCATCAATACCTACCACGCCAGGTCCTGGGTAACCTTCGTAGCCATAGACCAATATCGACGAAGGCTGCATTCCTATGACAAGATCAGCGAACATTTTCCATGCTACAGTCAGGTACGGCCAAGGTGGATCTTCCGACAGAAGTTCACTGTGTAAGGGAACCTGCTGGAGACCATGCTGACCGGTAGAACCATCACCGACAAGTCGAACGTCAAAAATGAGTCGGTTTGATGCGACGCGCCAGAGTTCCTGAAGTGCTTCAGGATATCTTCTCTCAAAATGAAGCCACCCCAAGGCGGCGACTACATCGAATGAAGAGTCGGTAAAGGGAATGCCAGTCGTACCGTTAGCGACCAGGAAGTCTTCCGTAGGTTGGAGGCGGTGCGCTTCTTGAATCAAGGTGGAGGACAGATCGGCTCCCACATAATGAATCTCAGGATTTAACGCCTTCCAGACTGCAGCGAATCCTCCGAGTGCACATCCGACGTCCAGGACAGAATGCGACTGCTTAGCCAACCAAGGTAGAAAGCGGCGCTCAGAGTGATACAGGTGTCCTGGAGCATTCCGTTGATCCGAGTAGAACTGAATCAGACCGGGGCGTTCAACCCTTCCTGGGTCACTCATCTTGTTTTGGTTTCTCCTTCTGCTCGTCGCAACGATGTAGCAACAGGGAATAGTGGGTAGTCACGCCAGTTGGCGAATCCCAAGAGTTCCTGGGTGCTAATAGACTTCGTGCCTCCCCCGGGTTCCTCGACTGAGGGAAACGTGTCGACCCTGCCTAGGAACAAACTGCGACGATAAAGATAACGCCAATCGGCCGATGGGACCTTGGTCGCTATTATCGGTGTCGTCGTCACGGCTAGGCATGCCAAGCCGCACCATGATCCTGTGACTGTCGACAATGCCGTGGACCTCCATGTGGTGCATCCAGTTCTCTTGTACGTTGCAGGGACCCTAACTGAGGTACATCTTGGAACAAGTCCCACACGTTGCATATCCACCAACCCTGACCAGACTAAAACTTCGATAGGCACCTACCAAGAATCCACCCTCCATCCAGTGGTATCACCGTAACCAGTTAGGAATAGAGAGAATGCGGACACCCGGATCATCTGACAATGACCAGCGCTCATTCGTGATTCACGGAACCGTCACCTTGACCATGGCAAGATGGTAGGACCCTGCCAGACAAGTTGCCGTTGTTGATTGTGCGGCAAGAACTACTGATCACCGGAGACTAACAATGCCAGTTGAATCAAGAAGGCAACTTAGTCAATGATCGAGTTGATCATCTCTGATGTTACTGACAGCGCCACCTATCGAGCGATTGCTCGTGAGCTGAAAAAGTCTGGACACACTGTTCATTTCACCTTGATAACAGATGAGGCAAATCCCTTTACCGACTGGCTTCTAGCTTCTGACTATGATGCCTCACATCGAGTTCTAGAGAGTCGACTTTCCTTAGTAAACCACTGGTTCGGTATACGACGCCATCTCTTTGCTTCGCAACCACAGGTCATCATTTGTCTTGGACAGATAGCAACAATTATCGGACTCTCAGCAGCACTCGGACTTCAATCCTCTTGGCGACTTTATGTCCGTCAGCACTCAACAACTCACCGTGAGACCAGAAGTTACAAGGGGCAACTTTATGACCGCCTAAGCAACCGCCTTGCTGATCACATTGTCGCAACTAATCAGAACGTTCTTCAATCACTCTGTGACGTTGAAGGTGTAAGCAGAGACCGAGTGACAGTGATTTACCTCGGAATAGATATCTCCGACTTCAGCAATCCTGATGAACCTCGCGTAATAGAGGTTTCAAAGCGATGGGGGATCGACCGTTCAAAGACAACGATTGGAATGATTGCACGCCTTACTGAGATTAAGGGTTGGCCCTACCTGATTGATCATTTGGTTGCCGAACTTCAAAAGTCTCCCCACCTCCAGTTGGTAATCGCAAATGCCGTTGGTGACCTGCGAGAAGACGTTCAGAGTACACTTGTGCCGGTACGAAACCAGGTTATCTTCATCGAATACGAACCTGACGTTGCAGCCCTCTACGCCACATTCGACGTATTTGTTCATATACCGGTATCGCCAACAGTTGAGGCATTTGGTCTAGTCTACCTTGAGGCTTTTGCGGCAGGCATACCAGCAGTCATTACGATGTCTGGTATTGCTCATGAAATCGCCACTAACGAAGTCAACTGTCTAGTAGTCCCCCACAAGGATGGCGTAGCAACAGTGTCAGCAATCAATCGCTTACTCTTGTCAGCAAGCGAGCGCCAGTATCTGAGTGCCGCTGCCAGAAAGGCAGTATCACAGTTTGATATCACCGACATGGCAGTTGCCTACTCGAATTTGTTCATCTCCTGGTCGAAGCGACGAAGCGAGATGCATTAGCAACACAACGGCAAGCCAACCCCAATCCCATACGGACCGCGATACCTATGGAAGGCAGGCAATCCCTGCATCGGTCTCGTTGCCAAACCACCGACCCCGCAAGCTCGGACAACAGTGCCGGTTCAAGAAATCTTTCTACATATCAATCACCTACTAGTTAATCCCTCAGTCCTGACATGGCCGCATGATATTGTGAGAGCGTTTCCTCCTCAGTGAGTTCCGATTCGACGCTCCAAACCACTGCTGTCGATAGGAGCAGTCCAAGGCTTAGCCTTTGAGTGCATCAACAAGATAACCAATCAGTAGCGCCTGGTCTTTGCTACGAAGGTTGCAAGGGAGGTTCACCATTCTTGGACCGATCTCTTCTGATATGGAGCAAGAACCAGAGCAATATCCATAATGTTCTAGCGGGTCCGTAGTGTTAATAATCGGTTGCTTGAACCATGTCCATTCAATGTCAACAAAGTGTTCTATCGATTTTTCAACTCCCGCGATATCAGATTCAGCCCAAGCGATTCTAAGAGGTACAATATCGAGATCAACGTCACAATAGGCCTTAGGCAATGATATTGGTAGTCTATTTGAAGATATTAAAGCCATAATTTCATTGAGGAATGACCGTCTTTCAATTACACTCTCTTGCCACCGTTCAATTTCTTTCACTCCTAACGCCGCCAAGAATGTCGGAAGTCTCGCAGGGTACGGGTAAGTACCAGTTGAAGTAGCTCCTGAATCTCCGGTCAACAATGGGTATGGTTGATTTAGGAGCCTTGTAACAATGTCGCCAACAAATAGGAATGGCTTTCTTCTGCCATAACGTTGTGGTACACAATATCTAGCCTCAAACCTAAGCTTTCGCCACAATGCACGTTGTTGAGCAATAGGAATCTCCCTAGATTCTCTCTGAATGACCCGGAGTGCATCAATAACATCAGTATCATCAGAATAGATTAGGCCACCAGTGAGAGTATTAATTGGTTTACTATGATCAGTAGAATAGAGTGCAGCATTTCCAAATGTTCCTGTATTCTTACCAGATCTCATCGAGCCCAAGGTCAGTGCACAATCTTCGAGCAAGAATATCTTCTTTGATAACGCTAATTCTGCAATTGGTTCAATATCACATGGAATTCCAAAAGAGTGTTGTGCCACAATCATTCGAGTATTGGAAGATAGACATTCCTCAATATGTTTGACAGATGAACCAAATGTGTCAATATCAAGATCAGAATAGACAGGTTGTGCGCCGGTTCGAATTATTGCATTAGGCATAACGGAACAGGTAGATCCAAGAAGAATAACTTCATCTCCCTTGCCTATCTTGAGATAAGACAGTAGTGAGAAAAATGCCATCCTCGCTGATGCAAACGAAACACTTTCTCCGGCACCAACTATTCTAGAGAATGACGTCTCAAACTCTGCAGTAGCATTCGAATAATCTGTTCCAATCAGTTGTTTCAGATATCGAATATCCTTTGTTGTGAGGTGAGAATGACCATCAATATATCCAAACGTAGGACGTAACGTACTACTGAGAAGTGTTTTATAGAAAGAGTGTACGTTTCGCATCATTGAATATCTAATGATTCGGCTCATTATACACCTAGGGAATGGTCTAAGGTTATCACTAATTTCTTATCTAAGAGATCAAATTGCTTACAAAGTCTAGAAAGTAGATCGGTCGAATAGAGGTATTTCAACATCCGATATTCCAAAACAATTTGATTGAATAATCAGTTTCGAAAACTCAGGCCTTAGCAACAACAAGGGCCTTTCCGATCTGTTCACAAATGTACTCAACATCTTCCACTTCAAGATCGGGGTGCAACGGCAGTACTAGCAATCTCTTGTAGAGTTCAGTAACCACGTGTAACGGGGAATCGACGCTACGAAAAAATAGAGTGTAATCGTGATTGGGCTGGTACTGGGCGCCGGTCTGTATGCCATCTTCATGGAGGCATGCCCGCACCGTTGAAACGTCATAGTCTCCGTCAATACGGATGGCATACATGAACGGGACGACTTCTTCATAGTCGTGGGGAATTGGGACTACCATCTCAAGTTCTCCAAGCAACCTGTCATACATCCTGGCCAACTCGCGGCGTTTGTTGGCCAAGTCGCTTCGCCTATGAAACTGCTGAATTCCTAGAGCCGCCATAACATTACTCATGTGATACCGCCAACCCTGTTCTTGAACATTGAGCTCAGGCAAGATCCCCCTGGACGAATCGGCCTGGCGCTCGGTGATCAACCCAAGTGAGCGAAACTGGCGAACCCGCTCAATGACTACATGGTCATCGGAGACGACACAGCCTCCCTCTCCACTAGTGATGTTCTTGATGCCGTCGAAACTGAAGCAGGCAATATCACCAAATGACCCGATCCGAAGACCATTCATGGTCGTTCCGAATGCGTGCGCAGCGTCCTCAATCACTCGAAGGCCGGCAGAGTCAGCCATTGAGTAAATCTCATCAAGTGCCCCGACGCCACCTGCGTAGTGGACCGGCATGACGGCTCTCGTCGCCGAGGTGATCCTTTGACTCGCATCCTCACAGTCCAAGGTGTACGTAACGGGATCTATGTCGCACGGCACGGGTACTGCACCCGTGGCGCTTATTGCCTGAAACGAGGCAACAAAGGTCAACGACGGCACCAATACTTCGTCACCCTGGCCAATTCCGCATGCCTGAAGTGCGAGGTGGAGTGCGGCAGTTCCATTTACAACACAAATTGCCGGTCGTTCGAAAAACTCGGATAGAGCAGTCTCAAATTCCTGGACCTCTGCTCCCATACCAAGGTACTCACGATCGAGTACGCCCAGAACGGCCTGCTTTTCCGCGTCGCCAATGCAGGACTTAGCCAGTCTGATCCACCGGTTCGTTGTCTCAGACTCTTTGACCACACTCAACCTCGCCTGTATTCGATCTAATGCTAGGCCCGATGGTCTCGTAGTCGTCCACTTCCAAAAACCAGTTGTCTCTCTGACAGGTATCTGGCATCAGTCATCAAGTACATAAACATAGCTGTGTGGGTGGCATCAACTGGCCCGGTCGCCCTCGACAGCTGGCCGCGCTCTACGGCCTACAAGAGCGGGCATCAGGAGAGCAGCAAACACTCTAAGTTTCTTGTGGCCCCAAGGGAGTTTGGTAAACAGACGGCATGCGGCCCACCACTCCCCGACTTGAATCATGTGCATTGCGCGGCTGTACGTCAGATTCCATTCAACATACCGGAGGCTTGGCGACAATGCAGTCGGTTCGCGAACTCGGGCCTCATCAAGCCACATAGTCATCTCTCGAGCAAGACGACCAGGATCCTTCCTCATCTCGTTAGACCAATGCTCCCGATTAACCGCTAGTGGTTCGGCCAAATAGTCCATTTTCCATTTCTCAGCCAATCGGATTATGAGATCGAAGTCACCAATAATGTGAAATCGGGAGTCACACGGGTATTCGAGAAATTCAAACGCTGATCGCCTCACCATTAGCGTTAGCAACCCCACCGAGTAATGACGCAACAGTTCGTGAAGAACCCAACCTGTCGATACAGGCCTCTCAATAGCAAGCCACGTCTTGTCTGTGAGCATGCTCGTAATCCAGAAGTTCGTACAGGTAAAGCCAACCATAGGATCCGAAAAAAGTGGTAGTTGATCCTCCAACTTCTCGGGCAACCACCAGTCGTCCGTATCAAGAAAGGCAATAAACTCGCCTCGTGCATGTTCAAGTGCATAATTCCTTGCCTCGTAGAGAAGCGTATGATCTGGCGCATACCAGTAGTGAAACCTTGGATCCTGATAACTCCTGAAAATCTCAGCGCTCTTGTCAGTTGACTGGTTGTCCCAAAAAATAATTTCCCAATCCTCAAAGGTCTGGGCAAGTACGCTCTCAACCGCTTCACGTAGGTAGGTTTCCCCGTTGAAGCAGTTCATCATGATGCTGACCTTTGGGTTTGTCGGCATCTAGTCCTCTCGGGCTGTCTACGGTTGGCGTAGTTGGAAGCCGATAACGCCACCACACAGACACGGCCTCACCCAACCGCCCAATGAGTCACTTATCGAACGGTCTGCCTGGTATCGAAGGTGGTCGTGACCGAGACAACGTCCATTGAAACGCACGGAGTACGCATCTCCTCTTCGACCATGGACCTGCCTACTTGATCTGTACTGACCTAACTGGCCTCTCAAGACGGTCATGTTCCCACCCTACTTGTCGGTCTGTTAGTGCGGTCTTGGTGTCATTAGTTCTGGTCAACAGGACTTAAGCCTCGACATCTCGAACCGGGTACCTGTAACGCGTACTGACGTGACCCTCGCTGCGATCGCCACATCTGACATAGCAGAACGCGACAACTCCAGTAGTCGTCAGCGACAGTGCGGCACATGTTTCCACCTCACACATCGATCCCCAACCAGTTGCGGTCAAGCATCGGGTGTGTTTGATCACGACTGGACATCGTTGCTACTGGCTCGGGCCAAGAGATATTGAGAATCGGATCCGCCACGTGCAGTCCACCTTCAGCCTCCTGGTGGTATCTCTCGCCGTGGACATAGAGCATTTCGCAATCGTCCGAGAGCGCCTGAAACCCATGAGCAAAACCACGATTCAGTAACAAAGAAACGGAGTCATTGCAGTCCAACTCCATGCCATACCACTCCAAGAAGGTTGATGAGCCTCGTCGGATATCGACGACAACATCAAAAACGCGCCCCCGCTGACACGTCACTACCCTTACATCGGAATATGGCTGGACTTGGAAATGGAGACCTCGAACGGTACCGCGCCTCAACGTCACTGTGTGATTTACCTGAGCCACGGAAAAGTCAGGAACCAGGGACTGAACAACATCGACATCAAAGATTCGATCAAGTGACCCACGGTGGTCCCGATGCCGCTCACGTCGAAGAAGTACCACACCGTCCAAGAAGGTCCGCTCAGTCGATACGGGGTATGTCATGGCCGGCACTCAACTAACGGTTTCTGTAGCAGACAATTATAACCCGATCTCAGACGTCCCTTGCTCACATCTTACGGTCGACTAGGGCTGCGGTGGTTACTTCGATCAAACCTAGTTGCTTAACAGGCTTCACCGCAGTTGGTTCCTGTGACACAGTTTGAACGTTCAGGTAGACGGTGCCCCCAGAGCGAGCCTCATCGCTACACCAACACTTGGAGCTGAGCTTCCGGTATGGTGGCCTCCCTTATGGAGCACGGGTACCAGTGAAGGTCGTAATTTTGGCTGGTGGTTTCGGCACTCGCCTGTCAGAGGAAACCTATTCCATACCGAAGCCAATGGTTGAGATCGGTGGCTTGCCGATTCTGTGGCACATCATGAAGATGTACTCGACCCACGGTGCCAATGATTTCATTATCTGCTGTGGCCACCGTGGTTACGTGATCAAGGAGTACTTCGCCAACTATGCCCTCCACACGTCAGACATTACCTACGACCTCAAACAAGACACCGTTCACGTCCACAAGAAGCGGACCGAACCCTGGAGGGTCACCCTCGTCGACACCGGCGAAAACACGTTTACGGGTGGACGCCTGAAGCGGATAGCCGATCACGTTGAAGGCGAGAGTGAGTTCTGTATGACCTACGGAGATGGCCTATCCGATGTTGACATCTCGGCGACCGTTGAGTTCCACCAGGAACATGGGCGACTAGCCACTATAACGGCGGTGAAGCCTCCCGGACGGTTCGGTGCACTGGAAACGGCTGGCGATAAAGTGACCGGGTTCATGGAGAAGCCGATGGGCGATCAGGGACTTATCAACGGTGGCTTCTTCGTACTTGATCCGCACTGTCTGGACCTGATCGAGGGCGATAACACCAAATGGGAAGACGAACCGCTGACCCAACTCACCGATGACGACCAGTTGAGGGCCTATGAACACCTGGGGTTCTGGCAGCCAATGGACACCGTCCGGGAAATGAACCTGTTAAAGGACCTCTGGGCATCGGGAGCCTCCCCCTGGAAAACCTGGTGACACTAGGCGTCGGAACGTAGTTCGACATTGTGGACCTATTCTCTATTCTTTGCTCTCCAGACAACTCGAAATAGTCTCTCAATCCACAGCCTGAATAAGTACATGGTCCGGCGCGTGAACAAGAGCCTGGGATGATGGTAAAGCGCCCGCCCGAATCGGACCAGCGAGGGACGAAATGCTGACTGCCGTCCCGCCTTTACCGCCACGTAGTGCGCCTGGGTGCCGCTGAACATGCCCAGATGGGGAGCCAGATAACCTCTTACCTTCGGGTCTGCCAGCAGGTTGGCCGCCAAGAAGTCGAACCGCTTTTCGGCATCCTGCCAAGAATCCAGTGATGTCGTACGGGAGGTATGGTCAACTAGGATTGCCCCACCACCCGGGCAAACAACCGGTTCGTGTTCAGAGGCAATCCTGATCCAGCAGTGCCAGTCCTCGCTGCCCACCAGTTCCGGAGCCTCATCGAACAGGTGTGTGAGGAACAACGCCCTCTCGACGAACACACCCGAACAGGAGAGTGGATTCCCTTCAGCAAGCGTGCGCCGCATGGTGTGGCATCTGTGTATGACCGGTTCGTAGACCGCCACCCCCGACTCGTCGACGACGGTCAGAAGTTGAAAGAAAAACCGGTGTTTAGGATTGGCTTCGACAAATGCGGCAGCAAGCTCGAGGGAATCAGGCTTCAACTCGTCGTCTGAGTCCAGAAACACAACGAAACGACCACGGGCGTGTTCAGCGCCACGATTGCGTGAATAGGACCGCTCATGGTTCGAGTCATTTTCCAACAAGTCAATATTGACTCGACCATCGAAGCTAAGGGCAACATCAACTGTTCCATCGGTCGACGCGTTGTCGATGACGACTACCTCATAGTCCCGACAGGACTGATGAGCAATCGACTCTAGACAACGGCCAATGTGGTCCCCACGGTTGTAGGTGGGAATGACAATAGAGAACAGCGGTGATTCAACTTTCACGACCACTACTCCTCTATTCGACTGTCGAAGGACACATGATGGCTCAGGCTACATCTGGCTGAGCTGTACGCTCTGGTGCGAGGCAGGTGGTTGCTAATGTCACCGTTGATGGGCGAATTGAGTGCTGCTTCGGCGCTGAGCAACAATCATGACCAGATGCCTCAGATCATCGTTGTCGGTGGAACCGGCTACGTCGGGGCCGCTCTGTGCAACTTCCTCCTTGAGCGTGGCCACCCCGTTAGCGCCACCAGCCGCTCCGACCGTCCCATCTTCGAGTCTCCTGCGATCGGGCGAGCTCGACTCGACGTCACCAAGTTGGCCGATACCGCACTATTGCCCCAATCCACAACAGCCATCATCTGCCCGTGGGTAACCGACCCAAGGGGAGCCGAGTCTTCCTGGATTGGGAGTCTGCTTGAGCGCCTCGCCGGATCAGGGACTAGATCGGTCATCTACTTCTCCTCGATGTGGGTCTATGGCAACCCGGTCGAAGGCACCCTGACAGAGTCGACATCCACGTCTCAGGAAGATCCATACGGCAGCGCCCATCTCGCGAACGAGTTCGTCCTCACTGACTGCGCCCAAGAACTGGGGCTAGATGTCTCTATCCTGCGCATGGCGAACCTCATCGGGCCAGACCCGTTCTACCGATCTAGGTCAAAGGTCCCATTCACCCATGAGTTAATGGAGATGGCAATCCGAGACAAGGTGGTCGTGCTCAGGTCTCCGCCATCCACACCCCGAAACCTCCTTACCCGAACACTTCTGCACCACGATCTGGAGGCGCTGCTGGATCGCACGACTGAAAGAGGTCGGGTCAACACCTTCAACATGGGTAGTGGATCAACAACTACCATCGTCAAGTTGGCCGGACATGTCGCCCAGTTGGTTGAAGGTTACGATGGTTCGCCAGTGCGGGTAGAGCACCCCGGTGAACCGGTGGCTCAACCTACGTTCCACCTCGACACCACCAGAATACGTCAACTCGCAGGCCCCGGGATCGACAACCTGACAGCCGAGTTGGAACTGGTTCTGAGAGACATAATCCGGAGCCACGAACCGGACACTAGGACGAGAGAACCATGACGAGACCATTTGCCAACGTCTACGACGGGAAGCGGATTCTGGTGACGGGCCACACCGGGTTCAAGGGTTCGTGGTTGACCCTGTGGCTGAACCACCTGGGAGCAGATGTGACGGGATATTCCGACGAGGTGCCCGCCTCCCCTTCCGTGTTTGAACTCCTTGGGCTCGAGACACGAATCGACCACCGACTAGGTGACATTCGGAATCGAGATCGTCTAGCCAGGGTGCTTGACGACGTCAGACCAGACATGGTCCTCCACCTGGCTGCTCAGGCCCTGGTACTCCAGTCGCATCTCGACCCCGTGGGAACCTTCGAGACAAACACCATGGGCATGGTCAACCTGCTCGAGTGTATCCGCGAACGGCCCTGGATCGAGGTGGCCGTGCTCGTGACCAGCGACAAGGCATACCGGAATGAAGAGTGGCAGTGGGGCTACCGCGAAACCGACTACCTCGGTGGTCACGATCCCTACAGCGGATCCAAGAGTTGCGCCGAACTTGTAGCCCACTCCTACTTCCACTCGTTCCTTCGGGACTCCCCTACCCGTATTGCGACCGCTCGCGCCGGTAACGTGATCGGAGGTGGCGACTGGGCAACAGACCGGATCGTCCCCGACTGCATTCGCGCATGGTCCATGAAGGAAACGGTCAACGTCCGCCGTCCGGAATCCACCCGGCCATGGCAACACGTCCTTGAGCCACTAAGCGGATACCTCTGGCTTGGAGCCCAACTGTGGAACAGTTGTGAGCACCTTGATGGAGAGGCCTTCAACTTCGGGCCCCCTCCACAGCAGGATATGACGGTCGCTGACCTTCTCAGAACCATGGCTGAGAGATGGCCAGGCGCTGGCTGGCAGGAAGTTGCTGACTCAGCAGTGGCCGACCGGGAGGCGACACTTCTCAGGTTGGCGTGCGACAAGGCACTACGACAGCTCGACTGGCATGCGGTGATGCAGTTCCCATCCACGGTCACGCTGACGATCGACTGGTACCGGGCCTGGCAGGAAGCAGAGGTCGACATCCATGACTTCACGATCAACCAGATCGAGCAGTACACCGACATCGCAAGCACCGCTGGCGTGGCCTGGAGTTGCACATGACCACTGAGGCATCGATCGACGGCGTGGTGATAACCGGTCTGCGTCAGATTGTCGACGAGCGGGGTGCCGTGCTCCACCATATGCGCAGTGACGCTCCAGAGTTCAGCGCCTTCGGCGAATGCTACTTCTCCGAGATGCTCCCGGACGCGGTCAAGGCCTGGAAGAGGCACAGGGAACAGACGCAGAATCTCGCCGTTCCCATCGGCCGCGTGCGCTTCGTTCTCTACGACGATCGGGGGTCATCACCGACCCGCGGCGCGCTAGAGGTAGTCGAACTCGGGCGACCCGACGACTACAACAGGCTTCGCATTCCCAGTGGCCTCTGGTACGGGTTCACGTGTCTTAGCAACGGGCCCGCTCTGATCGCCAACTGTGCCGACCTGCCCCATGACCCAAACGATGCTGAGTTCAGACCCGAGGACCATCCCAGCATTCCATACCGATGGTGAGCCGTCGGTCGAAGTTCTCCTAGCATCGGCGGAGGAGCAGGTTCCACTGGGCCGAATCCTGCACAGAAGATTCGGTGTCAACCGGTTCCAGGTTGAGTCGACGTCTGATGCGACCTGACTCCCCGACTATGAACGCGTCGTAGTCCCGCTCCACCTCTCGGAGGAGTTCACCCACCCAGTCGACTGGAAGCGTCGTGGTCACCTCGATGATCGCCGACCTGACCTGTCGATTCCGAAAAATGTTGGGTACTCCCTCAAGCACCATCTGCTCAGCGCCCTCCACATCGACCTTGAGGAGACCGACCAAAGGTTCACCTCCCAGTTGTTCGACAAGAAGGTCGTCCAGGCGGATCTGGGGGACCCTGCAGACCTCTCCGTCGAACCAATGCTCGGGAAGGCCGGCCCGGTGACCCGGAACAATCGTGCCCAATCCACGATGGCCGGGGTTGTCCCAACCGGTCAGGTCCACGGTTCCGGTCTCGTTTCCAAGCGCGGCCGCCACTACGGTCACGTTGCCGAGTCGGTCTGTCACCGCATGAAGGTCAGCAAAGCACCGTGGTGAGGGTTCGATCGCAATCACATGACCAGCCCGTCCCACCAGTCTCGATGCATAAGCACTGATGACCCCCACGTTTGCACCGACGTCTACCACAAGGTCGCTATCCTCCAAAAGGTCGTCCAGCAGTCTCAGGATCTCGCGTTCATAAGTTCCCTCGTACGTTGTTCGACAGGTCCAGTCCGACGGATCATGCATCATGGGCCTGCCGTCGGGGAGTTGGACCACACCCGTCTCTGGCGACCTCTGACACAGCTTCGCTAACCGCCAATACCAAGTAGAGCCCCGTAGACCGCTGCGTGCCAGCCGATGCGCGACCCTGTGTGTTAGCGGGAGTGGTATCACGCGGTTAGATGGTACGCCCAAATCAAACCGCTTTGACCCATTACCCACCCCCAGAGACTTACTATCGGATTCTGTACATACGCTGCACTGACATGAGTTCGCTAAGAACCACCAGTGTAGACCATGGCCAAAGTCTGACCACGAGTAACCGGGAGTTCATTGATGAGATGTCGCCACTGTGGCAAACCGGTGGACCTGATTCTCATGGACCTCGGTAGTTCCCCACCGTCCAACTCGTATCTGGCAAACGACGACCCGCAGTCCTCCGAGACATTCTTGCCGCTTCGGGTACTAGTCTGTGAATCGTGCTGGCTCGTCCAGACTGAGGATTTCGCTGATGCTTCCCTTCTCTTTGGTGCCGATTACGCCTACTTCAGCGGTTACTCGTCGACATGGACAAACCACTGTCAAACTTTCACTGACGAGGTGACAGAAAGGTTCGGACTGGATGGGTCGAGCCGTGTGGTAGAGGTGGCATGCAATGATGGGACCCTCCTCAACTACTTCCAAATGTTGGGAATGAGATGCACTGGTATCGAACCGACGGCGAGTACGGCTGCAGCCGCACTCGACCTGGGCCTTGATATCAGGGAGGTCTTCCTTGACAATGAGGTAGCTGGCAGTTTGGCTGCAGATGGCGTCATCGCTGACCTGCTCGTGGCCAACAACGTCCTGGCACATGTACCCGACATCGTCAGCTTCACTGCCGGCTGCCGCCGTCTCCTTGCCTCAAGCGGAGTGGCGTCCTTTGAATTCCACCATCTAGTCGAGCTCGTCTCCAAGACGCTGTTCGACACCATCTACCACGAGCACTTCTCCTACCTCTCACTCACATCCGCGGAGGCAGTCTTTAGCGCCGCAGGCCTGAAAGTATTTGACGTCGAACAACTGGCGACCCACGGTGGAAGCCTCCGGGTCTACGCCCAACGAGTTGAGAGCGATCGTTTCGCCATAAGTGACTCGGTTCAACGCCTCAGAGACCACGAGGAATCAGTGGGGGTCACGTCACCCTCGTTCTACACCGGCTTCCAAGAGCGCTCAGACCGCATCAAGGACGACCTGATGGGGTTCCTCCTCCACGCCAAGAACAGTGGCCAGAGCGTGGCTGGATACGGGGCAGCAGCCAAGGGCAACACCCTGTTGAACTATGCAGGAGTACACACGGGCCTCATGGCCTATGTGGTCGACAACAACCCTGCCAAACAGGGCAAGTTCCTACCTGGTAGTCGCATCCCGATCGTCGATGAGCAGCGCATCGTCGATGATCCACCAGACTTCGTGTTGATACTTCCCTGGAATATCCGCGAAGAGATTGCCCGGAGGCTTGAATCACTTGACGGGTGGTCGGGTGCCGTTGTAACTGCCTTGCCCGAACTGCAAGTGGACTGAACAGACCGGGCCATGTGTGGAATATGCGGCGTGCTCGCCCCGATCGGTCGAGGAACGGGACAGCCACAGCGCGATCTCGCCACGGCGATGGCCGCTTCCCAGATGCATCGTGGCCCCGATGCATCTGGGACCTGGATGGATCCAACCGGTCGGGTGGCATTGGGGCACACCCGGCTGGCCATCATCGACCTATCTGAGGCGGGGGCGCAGCCAATGACTTCGGGAGACGGCCGATGGACGATCACCTACAACGGTGAGATCTACAACGCAGACGACCTTCGTCGCTCGCTCGGTTGGGTTGGTTGGCGCGGTCATTCCGATACGGAGGTCCTCGTCGAACACATAGCTAGACACGGTGTGGAGGCCACCCTGAAGACATCTAAGGGAATGTTCGCGTTCGGGTGCTGGGATGCCCACGAGTCAGAACTCTGGCTAGCACGAGACAGGTTCGGCGAGAAGCCCCTCTACTACGGACAGCACCGAGGAGATCTCATCTTCGCCTCGGAGTTGAAGGCCCTACGAGCCGTTCCCGGCTTTTCCCCAGACATCAACAGGTATGCCCTCGCCGAATACTTTCGGTGGACCAATGTGCCATCTCCCCTGACCATCTACGAGGGGGTAAGGAAACTGCCACCTGCCCACTTCATGCGCGTCAGCGAGCAGGCCTCGCTGACAGAGCCACAGCCCTACTGGTCGGCAATCGATATAGCCGGCAAAGCGAACGCCCAGCCTTCCGGTGTCGACGCTGTTGATTCACTCGGCGAGTCGTTGGACCGTTCAGTAGAGGCACAAATGCTCGCCGACGTACCACTCGGGGCCTTCCTCTCGGGTGGAATTGACTCGTCATCGGTAGTGGCTTCTATGCAGCGGCAGTCCTCGGTTCCAGTGCGTACGTTTACGATCGGCTTCAGCGAATCCGACTATGACGAGTCGGACTATGCCAAACAGGTCGCTGACGTACTTGGAACCGACCACACCGCCCTGACAGTAAGCCCCGAAGATGCCATGCGGGTAATACCCAACTTGCCGAGAATCTACGACGAACCGTTTGCCGACTCCTCGCAGATTCCCACTTTCTTGCTCAGCCAGATGGCCCGAGAACATGTCACGGTGGCCCTCTCGGGCGATGGCGGTGATGAACTGTTCGGTGGCTACGACCGGTACCGACAGATAGCGAAGCTGGAGAGGATTCGGGGTCTCCTACCCTCGGATGTCCGCCGACTGATCGGTGGTGCTCTCGGGCGAATTTCGGTCGAGACCTGGGACCGCCTCGGAAGAACACTGCCCCGCCTAATGGTGCCACCGGGCTTGCGGCACCGTGCCGGTCACCGGATTCACAAGGCTGCCAGACTCCTCGCAGCCGATTGGGCACCAGATGTGTACGCCTCGCTCATGTCCGTGGAGAACGGTGGCAACGGCCTGATCCGTGATTATTGTGACGGCCCACCGGCCTTCGGAGGCATCCCGACAGAACGGCTGGAGGAACTCGACTTCTTCGAACGGGCCATGTTGATCGACGCGCTCACCTACCTACCAGGCGACCTGTTGACCAAGGTGGACCGGGCGTCGATGGCGGTCAGCCTCGAAGTGCGTGTGCCCTTCCTTGACCCGGACCTGTTCGCGTTCGCGTGGGGTCTGTCGCACGACTGCCGGGTCAACAACAGGCAGAGCAAGTGGGTATTGCGTGAGTTGCTGAGGCGATCTCTGCCGGACCACCTCATTGATCGGCCCAAGATGGGCTTTGGCGTTCCAGTTGGCCAGTGGCTTCGGGGGCCCCTCCGCTCATGGGCCGACGACCTGTTCGACCCGTCACTGGTGAAGGATCAGGGCCTCCTCAATCCTACGGCTGTTAGACGGCGCTGGGTCGCCCACCGGGATGGTCACGTAGACCTCACCTTCCAGGTCTGGTCGCTGGCGATGTTCCAAGCGTGGCTGATTGAGGAGTCTGGATGAACTCCTGGGAGCACAGGCCGATCCGGATCCTGCGGATCATCGCCAGGATGAATGTGGGCGGCCCAGCGTGGCAGGTAAGCGTACTCACCCGTGGGCTGGGTCAGGGCCGGTTTGAGAGCCGACTAATCGTGGGTGATGTGGGTGAGGATGAAGCCGACTTCATCGAACTTCGTGACCCCGACCTGCCGGTGTTGAAGATTCCGGCACTCGGGCGGGCCATCCGGTTCGGCGATGATTTGCGGGCGTTCGCAGCCATTCGTCGCGCCATGAAGAGTTTTCGGCCAGACATTGTCCACACCCACACAGCCAAGGCCGGTCTGCTCGGTCGGCTTGCCGCGGTGAGCAGGCGGGTTCCCATCCGTGTCCACACCTTTCACGGCCATGTACTCCGCGGCTACTTCAACACGCGGATAACCCGTGTCGTCCGCGTCGTCGAGGGCCTGTTGGCCCGTCGAACAACCGCTCTGGTCGCCGTTGGTGAGCGGGTGAGGGATGAACTCCTTGAGGCTGGAATCGGGCAGGTCGACCAGTATGTTGTGATCCCTCCCGGAGTGGCGCTCGAAGATCCTCCAGACCGGGCTCAGGTTCGCAACGACCTGGGGCTGCCCTTGGATCAGTTGGTCATCCTTTTCGTGGGACGCCTGACAGCCGTCAAGCGTCCAGATCGCCTCATCAAGGCAATGACTCTCGTGCTGGAACGGAAGTCAGATGTTGTTTTGGCGATTGCCGGCGAGGGCAACCTACTGGAAGAAGCACGACAACTGGCCGAACCCCTGGGAACAGCAGTCCGGTTCCTAGGTTGGCAAAAGGACATCACTGCTCTCTATTCCACAGCTGACTGCATGGTGCTCACATCTGACAACGAAGGCATGCCTGTGACTCTCATCGAGGCCGCAATGGCCGGGGTTCCGAGCGTTACAACCGACGTGGGAAGCACACGTGAGGTGGTACTAGACGAGGTAACAGGTTTGGTGGTCGAACCCGGGGCTTCAGCGGTTGCCGACGGTCTCATTCGTATGTTCGACGACGATCTCCGCCACCGGATGGGTGAAGCAGCCAGACAGAGGGCAGAGGCCGAGTTCGGCACCAGACGCCTCATCGCCGACCATGAGTCCCTCTATAGGAGCCTCCTACTCGCGAACAAGTCGCCTGATGAGGCCTGAGCCGGTTGGTAGGCTCGCTGGATGAAGGTATTGATCACCGGTGGGGCAGGATTCATCGGTTCACATCTGGCTGACCATCTCCTCAACCGAGGCGACCAGGTGGTCCTGCTCGATGATCTCTCCACCGGTCGACTGGGAAATATCGAACACCTGAACAACCGTTCCGACACCGACTTCGTGCTCGGGTCGATACTGGACGCCGACCTGATCGACGACACCGTCTCCCGGGTTGACGCCATCTTCCATCTGGCTGCCGCAGTCGGGGTGAACTTGATAGTCGAAAAGCCACTCGAGAGCCTGATGACCAACATCCGGGGTACCGAGACGGTAATCGAGAAGGCCCACAGGTACGACAAGAGACTCCTCGTCATGTCAACCTCGGAAATCTACGGCAAGAACACCTCTGACAGCCTCTCCGAGGAGGACAACCGGGTCCTAGGCTCACCGCTCAAGAGTCGTTGGTCCTATTCCGAGGCCAAGGCCATCGATGAGATCCTTGCCTACACCTACTGGCGTGAGAAGGGCCTTGAGACGGTAATCATCCGCCTCTTCAACACCGTCGGCCCCCGCCAGACCGGCAGCTATGGGATGGTAATCCCACGATTCGTCGGTCAGGCACTCCGAAACGAACCGATAACCATCTTCGGTGACGGAAACCAGACCAGGTGCTTCTGTCATGTGGGCGACGTCGTTGTGGGGCTGGTCGCACTCTCCGAACATCCCGAGGCCTTCGGCAAGGTGTTCAACCTTGGCGGTGGCGAAGAAATCTCCATAAGAGAACTTGCAGAGCACGTCATCAGGCTCACGGGTTCGAAGAGCGATCTGGAGTTCATCCCGTACGATGTCGCATACGAGGCGGGATTTGAGGACATGGAACGGCGCGTTCCCAACACCGACCGGGCCAGGCACCTAGTCGGATTCAACCCAGCGGCAGGCATCGATGACATCATCCAGTCGGTAATAGACGACCAGCAGGCGTAGCAGGATGGGCCAAAGGTGACCGGAGTCTGGTGGGAGTACCTAGTGGTCTTTGTGGCCACTGCCGGACTATGCACCGTGTTAACACCATGGGCGATGAGGCTTGCTCTCAAAAAGAACCTGCTCGACCTTCCGGGTGGCCACAAGAGCCATGGCACAGCCATCCCCTACCTGGGTGGTGTCGCCATCGTCACATCCTTTGCCCTCATGGTAGTCATCGTCTCCCTGTTCTGGCCTCCAAACACTGGCCAGAATGAACTGCTTGTCGTCTTGGCAGTTGCCGTTTTCCTTTCACTGGTCGGCCTGGTCGACGACCTGCGGCATGTGTCACCGCTGTGGCGCATCGTGGCCGAGGTTGCTGCTGCCGTCGTGGTGTGGACGGGCGGAACCGGTGTAATAGTCACCACCAGCGAGGTCGCCAACATGAGCTTGACCGTATTGTGGCTGGTCGGCATCACGAACGCCTTCAACTTGCTCGACAACATGGACGGCCTAGCTGCCGGCATCGCTGCGATCTCCAGCCTGACCATCTTCGCCATAGCGGTTACAAACGGACAGTTCCTAGTGGCGGCACTCGCGGTGGGCCTAGCAGGTTGCGCCATCGGGTTTCTCCGTCACAACTTCCACCCTGCCCGCATCTTCATGGGTGACGGAGGTGCGTTATTCGTAGGCTTTCTCATCGCATATCTGGGCATCAAGATGAGGTTTGAGAGTGGAAGACTGGTGAGCGCCATTGTTCCCCTGCTCGTGTGCTCCGTGGCCATCTTAGACACGACGCTCGTCACGATCTCACGCCTGACTACCGGGCGTAGCCCGTTCCTCGGGGGTCAGGACCATGTCAGCCACCGCCTTGTGCGTCTGGGTCTTCCCGTGCCGATAGCGGTCGGCACCCTCTACTTCGGGGCCATCTGTATCGGCATCCTGACCTATGTGGCGAGCGGCGTTGATCCAAGATCGGCCTGGCTACTTGCCGGACTGATTGCCGCAGCCCTCTCACTTCTTGGTGTATTCCTACTGACCGTTCCCGTCTACGAAGAGAACCCAGAAGTCGGTCGTTCAAGGAACTGACAGTGTCATAGTGGCTGAGTTGAGTTTCAGCACCGCTTCCCGAAATCTACCTACGCAGTGCAACTATGACCTAGCCGATTCAAGCTGGACCGGTGTGACCTGCAGGCCATCCGAAAAAGTCGATGGCTTGACTATTGGCAAGACAGGTGCCAAAACACAGGACAAGTCGCCTGCTACTAGGTCCTGTCTCAAACACGAAACGGCAAACAGCCAACCGGGTACTCCCTGTCCAACTTGGTCGGTTCAGTTGACGCAGCAGCTCATTTCTTTACTGCGTTGTGAGAGTGTCCTCAAACGCCCGAAGTCGGCTTGTGAGGTCAATGACCTCGCGATCGTCATACCATGTCCAGAATAAGGACACGGGTGCCAGTACTCGTGTCCTCTCGGAAATGCAACCAAAGACATGTTTGAAGGTGTTCACACCAGCGTAAGTTTCGGGCACCTGTTCTCTACACCTGGCCGGCAACCTCACTGCACTAAAAACACTCGCTCTCGTCCAGAGATCCTCATCCGGAACACTTTGAACAACAAAGTTTCCATCAAGAAGAACTCCTCGAGATGGACCATGGTCAGACTGCAGGATGATCACCGCATTGCGGTCAACCTCGTTAACCAGTTCCAGTACCTGCTTCTGGACACACTCAACCCCCATTCGTAGACCGACAATGTCATCCCAAGCATTCACAGATGGGTTGAATCCAGAATGGGTGCTTGGGCCACATTCCGAATTGAGAGTGAACGGAGGATGGGAATACATCATGTGAGCGAGGACAAAGAGTGGAGCCGTTTCATGCTCCCCCTCCACCACTCTTACTGTCTCAAGAAGGTCATTGACCAAGAAAGTTCGATCTGTCGTCATCTCATTGGTCCACCGAAGGTCTTCAGCAGCAAGCCATCTTTTCAGAAAACCAGGGAGTAATGCCCGATTAGCGAGGCCGTGGAGAGGAGTCATTTTGGCCAAACGCAGACGAACTGCAGCATCAATGGAGTTGCCCTGTATCAGGCACGTTGTCAGTTCTCGAATTGGCGAAAGGCCTAGGTCGCAAAAGCGACCCCCATCCTCAGTCGCAACAATGAATCTGTAGCCCTGTGCTGCCAACTCTTTATGGGTCCGACTGTTTCCACCCATTATCCCATTCGTACGAAGATGATCGGAGGGTTGGCCACGCGGGCCAGGAAGTGCTTGGTATTCCTGATCGAGAACTGCCGGAACTGACAACCATGTCATGGGATGTGCACCCAGTGCCCGTTCAGCGACTACAAACCCGTCTTGTCTCAATGCATTAGTGAAGCCAGCAGAGTCGATGGAATAAACGCTTTCTAGAACATCAGTTCGAGCAAGTCCATCAAGGATGAGGTAGTAGATATCTGGCTTACTTGGCCATTCCTCATTGCTCGTTGTAGCAAAGCCTGCCTTCGGTCCGCTATCGGATGCCTGCGTTGCAAACCAGTATTGGGCCAGTGGGAGAAGGGCGAGCGTGAGGGCGAATAACAAGCCAGCGCTCAAGAATGTCGGCCACGTAGCTAACCTCATAATTGCTACAGCACCGATGATCAGAACAACCACCCAAGCCAACTCGCCTGTGATGCCGGTGAATGCAAAATATCGGTCCACGACCGCAGAGACATCGCGATACCAGAAGAGAGCAAATACTACCCAGCCAGAAAAAAGACATGTCCGCGAACTCCAAAGCCTCCCGGAGATAAGAGCAACACAGGTTCCCACAACCACAACAATCCCGGAAGCAACGATCGGGTATAACCAGATATCACGGATGGAAATGAATTCCCGATTTCCGTAGAGAAATGCTGAGAATGGTGAGACTACAAGGCAGACGGCGACTACAAGTTCTTGTGACGGTAGTCGTCTTACCAAGTCATTCAATTTCATATTGCCCACGTGAAATCAGCGATTGAGACCACAATATTCAGTTGTCACCACGGTGCCAGGGTCTCATTGATCGGAACCAGTCTACTGTCGCCCGAAGGCCCCCAGTGAAATCTGACGGTTCTACATTGGGGAACAGCCGTCTTATGCCCGTGGAGTCGGCCTGCGAACGACTGACATCACCGACGCGGGACGGCTGGAAGTCGATTGAGAGTTCGCGGCCCAGTATCACCTCGAGTTCGGAGATCACCTCCAAGAGTGTGATCCTCTGACCGAAAGCTAGGTTCAACGGTTCCAAATGGCTGACCCTATTGTTGATTGCCTCCGAAATTACGGCCACGACAGTGTCCACGTAGGTGAAGTCCCGACACTGTCTACCATCTCCGTGAACTGGTAGAGGCTGGCCCTGCATCGCTGCCGAGAGAAACGCTGGGATAACTGCCGCATAGGTGTGCAGCGGTGGCTGTAGCGGCCCGAACACATTGAAAAACCTCAGGGCCAGTACCGGCATGTCGTAACTGTGTCCCCATGCGAGCGTGTAAGCCTCGGTAGCTAGCTTGCTCGCCGCGTAGGGACTGACTGGCCGTGTCGCCAAGCCCTCATGCTTTGGCAGGGTGTCATTAGCCCCGTAAACAGAGGAGGAGGACGCCACGATCACCTGCACGTCACCCTGACGGCGTGCTGCCTCAAGCACTAGCGTCGTTCCGGTCGCGTTGTCCTCATGCGCCGCCAGTGGG
>Ga0187833_10001285_pt1 | contig 28860 bp, 28 predicted proteins | sample ETNtaG_37_FD_167968 | JGI IMG/M metagenome (GOLD analysis project Ga0187833, IMG submission 167968) | Marine microbial and viral communities from oxygen minimum zone, Eastern Pacific Ocean - ETNP2014_SV_400_PacBio MetaG (Illumina Assembly) | ecosystem: Environmental > Aquatic > Marine > Hypoxic...
AAGTTGTTGACACCATACGAAAAGCTTCAGTTAAGCGTGTTTTGTCAGAGCTGGACAAGATGTCAAAGAATAGACCAGAAGATTACGACTTGTTCTGGAAAGAGTTCGGAATGGTAATGAAGGAAGGTGTTGTAGAAGATTTCACTAACAAAGACAAGATTGCGAATTTGCTTCGCTTTGCAACTACTAAGAGCGAGGGTGAGAATCAAACTGTTTCGCTTAAGGATTACGTTGAAAGAATGAAAAATAAGCAAAAAACAATCTACTACGTCACAGCAGAAAGCTATGACGCGGCAAAGGGCTCCCCTCATCTTGAAATATTTAAACAAAAAAACATCGAGGTATTGCTTTTATCCGATCGTGTCGATGAATGGCTTGTTGCCAATTTTGGCGAATATGAAGAACTTCCATTTAAATCAATCGCCAAAGGCGATCTTGGTGATCTAGACTCAAAAAAAGGAAAAAAGGAAAAAGAAAAAACTACTAAGGACTTTGAAAAGGTTATAACTAAGGTTCAAGAAGTTCTTAAAGACCAAGTTAAAGAAGTTAAGATCTCAAGCAGATTGAGTGAGTCACCATCCTGTTTAGTTGCCGATGAAAATGAATTGGGCAGTAATATGGAGCGCATCATGAAATCACTGGGGCAAGACATACCTGACACGAAACCAATACTCGAGATCAATCCGGCACATCCTCTGGTTGAAAAACTCAAAAAGAAAATTGATGAAGACCTTGTTAAGGTTCTATTCGACCAGGCTGTTTTGAGTGAGGGCGGTCAAATCAAAGAGCCCGCTGAATTTGTTAAACGAATGAACAAATTAATGCTTGGTTAATAAAAAGCCCGATTAAGTCGGGCTTTTTTTTATAATTGACCTGTTATTTTTTATTGTAGGGCTTTATATTTCTCAGTATCCCTCTGAGAATTGCAATCTCCTCTTGTTCTGGATAACTACGTCCAAAAAATCTTCTAAGTCGACGCATAAGTAATTCTTTGGGTCTGCCCTCTTCGAAATATTCAAGGTGTTCAAGCGCCTGCTCTAAATGTTTATAAAAACCATCAAGTTCCTCAAAGCTTGCCAACTTGTTTGTCGCATCATCAAAATCTGCCTGGAAATTACTTACCAAGTTTTGATAGGCAAACACTTGTATCGCGGCAGCCACATTCAATGAAAAATAATCTTGATTTCCGGGGATTGTCATTAGAATATGGCACAAGTCCAATTCTTCGTTGGTTAAGCCTGAATTCTCGGTACCGAAGATTACCGCCACCTCTTGGTCTAAGGAAGCTATGGTTTTTTGTATTTCAAAGCATGTCTCAATAACGTCCATTTGCCTCCATTTAATGTTTCTCTGTCGAGCGCTTGCACCTATCACTAGATGCGCTCCCTCAAGCGCTTCATCTAAAGAATTGCAAACTATGGCACTTGATAAAACGTCATCGGCCCCACTTGCCCTAGCTGTTGCAGCAGCTGAAGGATAATTATTTGGTTTAACCAGATAAAGCCTTGAAAGGCACATATTCTTCATCGCTCTGGCTGCAGCCCCTAGATTACCAGGTTCGGTAGTATTGACCATGACAATCCTCACTTTATCGAAATGCGTCGAGGTATAATTCATGTCTTTAATTTGTTGACCCATTAACTATGCATCCTACCGTTAATATAGCTGTTCGTGCCGCTCGTGCAGCCGGCGATGTTATTCTGCGATACCACAATCAGATTGATCTATTAACCATAGAAAATAAGGCGGCCAACGACTTTGTCTCTGAGGTAGATAAGGCTGCAGAATATGCCATTATAAACGAGATCAAAAAGGCCTTTCCAGAACATTCAATCTTGGCGGAGGAAGGCGGCCAAATTCTGGGCGATGAAAAATTTCAATGGATAGTAGACCCTCTAGATGGAACGACAAATTATTTGCATGGATTTCCACAATATGCAATTTCAATTGCGCTTTATGAAAACAAAGTTCCATGTCATGCTGTCGTCTATGATCCCTTTAAAGAGGAGCTATTCACTGCATCAAAGGGTGAAGGAGCCTTTCTTAATGACGAAAGGATGCGCGTAACCAACTCTAGAGGACTAGAAAACACATTAATTGGCACCGGATTCCCTTTCAAGCATCCTCAACACCTGAACTGCTATCTGGCAACCTTTAAGGCTATACACCCAAAAGTATCAGGAATTCGCCGGGCAGGCTCAGCGGCGCTTGATTTGGCCTATGTCGCCGCAGGAAGATTGGATGGTTTTTGGGAAATTGGTCTAAATTCATGGGATATAGCTGCAGGAGCACTTTTAATCAAAGAGTCTGGCGGGTTTATTGGCGATTTCTCTGGCAGGGATATGTATTTTGAAACAGGGAATGTAGTTGCAGGAAACACAGATGTTTTTAAAGAAATACTTAAAACTATCCATCCACATCTGACTGAAGAATTACAGAAATAAAATAACTTATTCAGCGACAGTTAATTGCTGACCATGGATGTTAGAATTCTCAGGCAACATTAGATACACAATCGCTGGACTTTTGGAATCTGGCGAAGGAATTTTTGAAGAATCTTCAGCTGGATATGCTATTCTTCTCATTTCAGTACTCATTTTCCCTGGATTAATTGTATTTACTCTAATATTTGTTTTTTCCAATTCTTCGGAAAGTGTTTTCGCAAACCCTTCAATCCCAAATTTACTAACGCTATAGGCGCCCCAATAAGCTCTAGCCTCTCTTCCCACGCTTGATGACAGGAAAAGGATTCGTGCATCATCCGACTTCATTAATGCGGGTATGAGAAACTGTGTCAACATAAATGGGGCACTTAAATTGATTTGCAAAGTGGAATACCATAATCGGATATCATATTGTTCAATCGGCATCATTGTGCCGAGTATTGCAGCGTTATGAATCAGACCGTCCAGCCTTCCAAAGCTAGTGAAAATGTTATCCTGTAATTCCTGGTAATGCTCGGGAGTTGCTCCCTCTAGATCAAGCGGATAGAGAATTGGTTCATTCAAGCCTAAGTCTTTAACTTTGTCGTAGGCATATTCCAATGACCCAAGATCCCTTCCTAGCATGATAACAGTAGCCCCAGCCTTAGTTAAATCAATTGTAGTCGCCAAACCAAAGCCACGATTAGCTCCAGTAACCAGGACAACCTTTCCTGCTAAATCATCTTTTTTGATTTTGTGACTTGCAGGGATTATCATTCAGTCAATTCTTTTTTTGGTGCTACGCCAAGCGACTTAATTTTTTCAGCTCTGCCGATCAAATTGCCCTTCCCTGTTGAGAGCTTCTTTCGAGCTTCAGAGTAGCCATCTTTAGCTTTATCTAGATACCCCTCTACCCTATCCAATTCTTCAACGAATAGTGCAAGCTTGTCATACATCGCGCCGGCCTGTCTTGCTATCTCTTCAGCGTTTTTGTTTTGATTGGCAGTTTGCCACATAAAATTGACCAGCTTTAAGCTCATGCTGAGTGATGACGGAGAAACCAACAGAATGTTCTTTTTAAGGGCGTCGCTATGCAAGCTCTGTTTTTTGTTGTAAGCACTCAGAAGCGCACCTTCGATAGGAATAAAAACGAATATAAAGTCAAGCGTTTTAACCCCTTCAAGGTTTTCGTATTCCTTGATGCTAATGTTTTTAACTTGGTTTTCGACTGATTTGACATGCCTATTTAGCGCCTCTTCGTTTGCTGTATCGGCAATATAATCTTTGTAATCTTTAAGTGAGACTTTTGAGTCAATAACGATATCTTTTTCATCTGGCAAATGCAGAATTACATCAGGTTGGTATGTTTCGCCAGTTTCGCTTTTCATTTGCTTCTGGGTATCAAATTCATGGCCCTCCCTAAATCCGAAGCTTGTCAGCATTGAGCTTAATATTTCCTCGCCCCAGTTGCCCTGATATTTGTTGTCATAGGTCAGTGCATTGGTAAGCTCTTGTGCAGTTTGCTGGGTTTCTAAATTGGCCTGATGAAGGCTTTTTATTTGTTCACCTAGTGAAACCCTTTCCTTGACCTGTTCTTTGGTGATTGTCTCGATTCTTTCTCTAAAACTATTTAATTGAGATTGAAGCGGAGTTAAAAGCTCAGAATTGTCAGTTTTTAGCTTGTCGCGATCCTTTTCAAGAATGTCTGAGGCGAGATTCTTAAAGTCTGTATTGACTTGGGATTTTAATTTATCGACAAATTCTAGTTTTTCTGTGTAGTTCTTTTCTTTTTCGTCTAGGGTAGTTTTCAGCTGCGCCTTATCTATATTGAGCTCGCTAACCCTTTTATGGAAGTATATATAGGCTATCACTATCCCAGCGAACAATGAAATGAGACTCAATATAATACTGTTCATAATGAATCTGCAGAAAAAGGTGAATCAGCTGGCACGGTTGTTAGTAAAATTTTAGCTATGGAAATAACTAAATTATAACGTTAACCCTCAATAAAACTATGTTGTTTTTAAGATCATTACTGTACTTTATCGGCTCAATAATTAGCGTCATATTGATAAGCTCTTGCGGCATATTTTTGATCTTTTCAAGCTATGAAGTGCGCTACAGAGTTCTTTCGAAATGGGCCGTATTTTGTATTTGGTGGCTAAAAATTACCTTAAATATATCAGTCAAAGTGGTCGGCGCAGAAAATATTAGTAAACCACCATTTGTAATTGTCTCGAACCATCAATCAACCTGGGAAACGCTTGGATTTCAAACAATCCTGCCGCCACATACATGGGTATTAAAAAAAGAGCTTTTATGGATTCCAATATTTGGCTGGGCTATCTCGCTAATTGAGCCCATAGTTATTGACAGAGGAGATAAGTTTAAAGCCATAAAGAAGGTTATAGCTCGAGGCAAAGATAGATTAAATAAAGGTATTTCTGTAGTTATTTTCCCTGAAGGAACACGCCAACCTGTGAGCAAGCTAGGTGAATATCAAAATGGCGCTGTTGCGATTGCCAAGGGGTCGGGTTGTGACATACTGCCAATCTACCACAACGCCGGTAAAATTTGGCCTAAGGGAAGCTTTATTAAAAAGTCCGGCGTAATAACTGTTAGTATAGGAAAACCAATGTCATCATCAAATGGCTCAACTGCAGAGATTACCGACAATATTAGAAACTGGACGCTGGAACAGTCAAGAAATATTAAATGATTGAAATATATTTGGAGCAGATAATTGGCTAAACCTAAATACAGACTATTCAACGAAAAAGTTGCTGAGACGATTAGAAATGAAATCAGTCGACTCAGGGATGCGTTACTTTTCGGTAGTAAGGAAAAAGTGCACAAGTTCGGCAAAGTGGATATCACCTGTGATATTGCAACACTTGAAATTCTTCTATCGGATTATATTCTCGATTATAGCGAAGCAAATTCCGAAGTGTCAGAGAGACAATTGAAAACAAGGCAGGAGTGGCATGACTATTTAACTAAGACCGAATCGCTTAGCTATAACGAATGTCTTTTGATTCTTCTTGGTGTCAGTCCAACGTTGGCTGATCTTCTTGAGCCTAAATTGTACAAAACCTCCTTAAGAGATGAGAATAATTTACACAGAAAGCATTTAAGTTTAATCTTCTTTCAAAGAAAGGAAAACCACCTGCTAAGAGAAAAGTTCAGCGCTGAAAAAATTGATACAAAAAAATTCATCGGTTGGGCTCTAAAAAGTAGCCTTTTAAGTCAAAATTCCAAATAAGTCTTGGTGAGTCACTATTAAAGCCTCCTTGAGTATATTGATGATTTGCGTTGGTAATCATAACTCTTTTGACGGCTAATTGGCAAAGAAGTGATATCAACCTCAATAAATTGATGGCGACGAAAAAAATGTCCGCCATGTTTGGATAGAGCAAAAACGCATTCAAGGTTTAATTTTTTTGCCTTGCTCATCAATTTATCCATCAATTTCTTTGAAATGTATGTGTTGTGGCATGCCTTGTTAACAACAAAGGCATAAATTTCACCGAATTGCTCTTTTTCGTATAACCTTAGTCCAGCACAGGCGATTATGCGGTTTTCATCAGTGACAACAACGAAATCATCTAAGCAATCGCTTAGATATCCATAGCTCCTCTCTAACAACCTCCCCTCTTCAACGAACGGCTGCATTAGCTCTAATAATTGGATGATCTTGTCCAACTCTTGATTTAATTGGTATTTGAAGCGCCCTATTTTAGTCTAAAATTTATATTTTTTGCTCCTTTAGATTAGATGTCAAATAATAGAAAATTTTCCTCTCAGGTTGTAGACGGTTACGAAAGAGCGCCTTCCCGCTCTATGCTTTATCCAGTTGGTTTTAAGAAGGAAGATTTTAAAAAACCTCAGGTTGGTATAGCTTCGACATGGTCCATGGTGACTCCTTGCAATATGCACATCAATAAGCTGGCAGAAGAAACAGAGATAGGTGTCAATGGAGCTGGTGGAAAGGCTGTGATTTTCAATACAATAACAATTTCCGACGGCATTTCAATGGGCTCAGAAGGAATGAAGTATTCTCTTGTTTCCCGTGAAGTGATTGCCGACTCAATAGAAACAGTTGTTGGCTGCCAAGGATTCGATGGTGTTGTTGCAATTGGCGGTTGCGACAAAAACATGCCTGGCTGTATTATCGGCCTGGCTAGGCTCAACCGACCATCTGTTTTTGTTTATGGAGGAACAATACAGCCTGGAGATAACCATACCGATATTGTCAGCGTCTTTGAAGCTGTCGGTAAAAGAGCCAACAATGATATAAGTGATATTGAGTTGGAGCAAATTGAGTCAAAAGCGATACCTGGCGCAGGTTCTTGCGGTGGAATGTATACCGCCAACACTATGGCTTCAGCCATTGAAGCGCTTGGCATGAGTCTGCCAAATTCATCTGCACAGGATGCAATATCTGAAGACAAAAATAGCGACTCAAGGCGTGCCGGAGAGGCTGTCTTCAATTTGCTCGAAAAAGACATTAAGCCAAGCGACATCATGACAAAGAAAGCTTTCGAGAACGCCATCACAGTGATCATTACCTTGGGTGGCTCAACCAATGCCGTGCTTCATTTGATTGCTATGGCTAGTGCTATTAATGTCGATTTGACTATAGATGACTTTACTAAAATTGGCACCAAGGTGCCAGTCCTTGCAGACCTTAAGCCTTCTGGCAAATATATGATGAGTGAAGTGGTTGAAATTGGTGGTACGCTACCTTTAATGAAGATGCTACTTGATGCTGGCATGCTTCACGGAGACTGTATAACTGTGACAGGCAAAACTCTTGCAGAGAATCTTAAGGACGTAGAACCATACGATAAAGCTCAGCAAATCATTATGTCGCTAGATAATCCAATCAAAGAGGATTCACATCTCAGAATTCTGCGTGGCAATTTGGCAGCTGAAGGAGCTGTAGCGAAAATAACTGGAAAAGAAGGTTTAACCTTCAAAGGTAGAGCGAAAACATTTGCATGTGAAGAAGATGCACTTCAAGCCATCCTAAACGATCAGATTTCTGAAGGTGACGTTATTGTAATTCGCTATGAAGGCCCTAAAGGGGGCCCAGGAATGAGAGAAATGCTGGCGCCAACCTCAGCCGTCATGGGAAAAGGCTTGGGCGAAAAGGTTGCCTTAATTACCGACGGCAGATTCTCTGGCGGTACACATGGATTTGTGGTTGGCCATATAACTCCTGAAGCTTTTAGTGGCGGCCCACTAGCCATCATTGAAGATGGCGACGAAATCTTGATTGATGCAGAAAACAACAAACTTGAGCTACTGATTGATGATTCAGCCATTGCACAAAGACTGTCGAACTGGAAACAACCAACTCCTCGCTACAAGAAAGGTGTTTTAGCTAAATATGCAAAACTTGTACATTCCGCATCAGAAGGCGCAATTACTGGTTAGTAAAAGCTTCTATTTGAACTAATCGGTCAGCAAAAAACTAATCTTTCGATCATCAAGGCTAACTGACGCTACCTTTATATGGACCACATCTCCTAAACGAAAAATCTTCCCAGCTGCTTGACCTATAAGTTTATGATGGATTTCATCATAGATATAATAATCGTCTCTCAAATCACGTACAGCAATCATTCCTTCAATAAAAATATCGCTCAATTCAACAAAAAACCCGAAACCAGCAACACCCGAAATAACACCGCTATATTCTTCGCCGACCTTATCTCTCATGTATTCACATTTAAGCCACTGCTCTACATCTCTAGTAGCGTCGTCTGCCCTTCTTTCAGTCATTGACAAGTGTTCGCCAAGCTGAATCATTTTTTTGGAAGGCTTCCTGGTTTTTTTGTTTATTGCGCGTTTAATTGCTCTGTGCACTAATAGATCTGGATAACGACGAATCGGTGATGTAAAGTGGGTGTAAAAATCAAATGCGAGCCCGAAATGACCCTCATTTAGAGGAGTATAGACAGCCTGCTTCATTGTACGCAGAACAACTGTTTTAATAATGTTTTCATCGTCTCTACCTTTGACCTGTTTTAAAATCTTGGCAAAATCTTTCGACTCTGGTTTGTCTCCTCCTGCTAAAACAAGACCAAGTGCGGATAGAAATTTTCGGGTTACTTCGATTTTTTCTTGCTTCGGCCTTGGATGGATACGATAAAGAAAGTCTTCATCATGTTTTTGTAGGAATATCGCTGCAGATTGATTTGCCACCAACATGCACTCCTCAATCAATTTATGTGCATCATTCCTTTGGCGAGGGATTATGTTATCAATCTTGCCTTTCTTGTTGAACTGTATCAGGCTCTCGATTCTGTCAAAGTCCATTACACCGCGCTTTTGTCGAGAGATTTTAAGTGTCTTATATAGGTCATATAGAGACTCAATATTGCTAACAATACTGCTATATTTTTTCCTTAATGGACTTTTTTTTCTTTTCAGGATTTCATTGACTTCAGAGTACGTTAGTCGCGCATGAGAGAGCATAACAGCGGGATAGAATTTATAATCAATCAGTTCGCCTAAAGTGTCAATATTCATCTCGCAAGTCACACATAGTCTTTCAACATTTGGGTTTAATGAGCACAATCCGTTGGATATCAATTCAGGGAGCATTGGTACTACCATATGCGGAAAATATACAGAGTTGCCTCTCTCGAAGGCTTCCTCGTCAAGCTTAGTGCCCTCGTTTATGTAGTGTGAAACGTCGGCTATAGAGACCAAGAGCTTCCAGCCCTTATTGGTAGGTTCTGCATAAACTGCATCATCAAAATCTCTTGAATCGTCACCATCAATTGTTACCAAATTTAGGTGGCTGATGTTGAGACGGTTTTCTTTGTCTTTGACAAGAACTTTATTTGGCAGTTTGTTTGAATCTGAGATAGCAATATCACTAAATTTATTGGGTATTTGATGACGATGAAGAGCAGAGTCAACCTCAACACCTTCATCTAAATACGTACCAAGTATTTCAACTACTCTACCAGTTGCCTCGCTTATCATTGTAGGGGAAGAAAGTATTTCAACAATAACAACTTGATTGTCCTGGCATCCCTTAATAAGCTCAGTGATGATAATTTTATGTTTGATTCTTTTATCGTCGACAACTACATAGGGAAAATGCGTTTCAAGATGTAGTCTTCCAACCACCGATTTGACAGTTTCACTAACTTCAACAATTTCGGCATCGAGTTTGCTGTTAAGTAGTCTAACTTTAACCTTGTCCCCATGAAAGACAAGCTTCATCTGTTGTGTTGAAAGTCTTAAATCTTTGCCGCCTTTATCTAGAGAAACGAAACCAAAGCCCTTCGGGTTTGCTATTACAGTGCCTCTTAATAAGCCTCTCTTTGAAAAGGTTCGATAAACGCCCGCCTTGTTGCAGCTTAGCTGTTTGTCTCTGACCATTGCTCTTAGTCTTTTCTCGAAAGATCTTTTTTGTTCATCCTTTAACGATAAAAGATTATAAAGCTGATGTTTAGTTCTGGGCTTTTTCTGTATGAAACTTAAGATATGTTCACGAGAAGGAATCGGACTTTCGTATTTTTCCGCTTCGCGTTCATAGTGTGGGTCAGACATAATGTATTAAGTATAAATCAACTTTATTATGATATTGGCTTAATCAAAAGGGCTGTTTATAATTAGTGTCTCTTCACGGTCAGGGCCCGTAGATAAAACATCAACACTTAGTTGAGATAATTCCTCAACTTTTTTAATGTAGTTCTGAGCTTCAATGGGGAGGTCGAAGAAGCTATGAGTTCCAATTGTAGATTGCCGCCATCCTGGCATTTCAATATAGACAGGTTTTGCAATACTGTAGTCTTCTGCTGAAAATGGCGGAATTTTGGTTTGCTTTCCATTGATTTCATAGGCCACGCAAATCTTAATAGAACTCAGTTCGTCAAGTACATCAAGTTTAGTTAGGCAAATACCGCTCACAGAATTAAGCTTGAAGGAGCGGTTCAAGATAACCAAATCAAGCCATCCGCATCTTCTCTGGCGCCCAGTGGTCGCCCCAAATTCTTGCCCCCTGGCACATAATTCTCGGCCCACAGGGTCACCCTTGTCAGACGTCACATCATAAATAAGCTCTGTAGGGAATGGGCCACCACCAACTCTTGTAGTGTAAGCCTTTACTATTCCTAGAACATAGTCAATATCACGGACTCCAATACCAGACCCAGTTACTGCACCACCAGAGGTCGTGTTCGACGATGTTACATAAGGGTAGGTGCCCTGGTCTATATCAAGAAGAGCTCCTTGAGCGCCTTCAAATAAGATGTTTTCGTCATTAGACATACGAGTATATATTTCATCAGCAACATCTATGATCATAGGCCTAATCAATTTTGCCTGCTCTAACGCTTCGTCAAGGGTTTGCTGATAATCAATTGTTGAATGATTGTAATAATTCTCTAGAGTGTAGTTATGGTACTCCATCACCTGACTTAATTTATCCGCAAAAAGCGACTCGTCAAGCAAATCCCCTACCCTTAATCCGCGCCTTGCAACTTTATCTTCATAAGCTGGCCCTATTCCATTGCCAGTTGTCCCGATAGCGGATATGCCTCTTTTGGCTTCTCTGGCATTATCGAGTGCAATGTGGTAAGGCAAAATTAATGGACAACCAGGACTTATACTTAAGCGTGACTGAACATCTAGGCCTGCTTCTTCTAGCTCTGCTATTTCTTTTAACAGCGCACTCATAGAAAGAACTACGCCGTGCCCTATTAGGCACTGGATATTGCTTCTTAGAATTCCAGAAGGTATTAAATGCAAGACAGTTTTTTTGCCCTTAATTACAAGAGTGTGTCCTGCGTTATGGCCTCCCTGGAAGCGAACAACGGAGGTAACTTTATCAGTGATCAAATCAACAATTTTACCTTTACCTTCGTCGCCCCACTGAGTGCCGACTATGACAACGTTTTTTGCCATACTACTCCTTTATTAGAGCCCAATCACCGTTACGTATAACAAAGTCAGATTTTCCAGTCTTTTTAAAATCCTGTCTAACGGTAATTCTTTTAGCCCTTAATTCGCTGATTAATTTGTTTAACTTCGGATCTTTGTCATTGGGTGCAGTTAAAACTTCAGCATTAACAGAAAAAATATCTTGCTGTTGAATCAAGTATTTTAAATCAAACGAAAATCCAGTTGCAGCCCTCGAAGTGCCAAAGTTTTGACTCAAATTATTATAGCGGCCACCTTGAGCTAAAGCCTTGGGAAAATCTGAATGGTAAGCTGCAAAAACCACGCCGTCATGGTATTCATAAGCTTTTACTTCACCAAGATCGAACATTAAATCAATATTGCTGTCTTTGAAAGTATTATTGAGCTCGATTAAATCGTTAACAGAATCAGTGATTTTTTCCATATCGGAAAAAAGTTCGAGCGCTTTTGCGAGAATACTTTCGTCACCTGAAAGTGAAATTAAAGAGCTAAATTTATCAGCTTCTTTTATATCACTGCTGTCAAAAAATATTGCTAAGTCAGGTAGAGATTTGCGTCTGAATATTTCTCTTAACGTTGCAGTATCTTTGCTACTTAGTTCTGCAGATTCACACAGTGAATTGAAAATAGAAGTATTACCGAGGCTAAGTGTAAGATTGTCAATTTTCAGAATTGATAAAGACTCGATCATGAGTTTTATTATCTCAACATCTGCTTCAATGCCTTTATAACCATAAAGTTCTGCGCCAGCCTGAATAGGAGAGCGTGAGGCGTAAAAATCGTCAGCTTTGGTTTGCAGGATAGTGTTGATGTAGCAATAACGGGACACATTTTCAGGTTTTGCACTCTTTGAGTCAATTCTTGCAATCTGAGGAGTGATATCTGCGTGGATGCCAACCATTCGTCCGCTGGAGGAATCCAAAAATTTGAAAGTTTTTTGGTCTATTGAATCAGAATTAAGTACCAAAGATTCAACATATTCCAACATCGGAGGAACTACAAGTTCGTAACCCCAACTGCTATATGTGTCAAGCAGACAACGACGAACTGATTCAAATATCGCGGCCTGGCTACCAGCGAGCTCTTCAATGCCCTCAGGTAATTGCCAATTACTCATTATTACAAACTAGTCCGAAGGATTGAAGTAACGAAAAAACTCGGTGTCAGGATTAAGCACCAAAACATCGCCCTGATCATTGAATGACTTCTTGTATGACTCAAGGGCACGATAGAATGAATAAAAGTCGACATCCTCGCTATATGCCTTAGCATAATTGCTGGCTGAAATTGCATCACCTTCGCCTCTAATCTTCTCAGAATCCCGGTAAGCATTAGCTAGAATGATTGTGCGCTCTTTGTCAGCAAAGGCTTGAATTCTTTCGGCTTCCTCAGCACCTTCAGAGCGATACTTGTTTGCCAGTGCTTTTCTTTCTGCCTCCATACGCCTGTAGACTGAGTTCCTTACTTCCTGAGACAGTTCAATTCTCTTGATACGAACATCGATAACTTTAATTCCATATTCCTCCTCAGCTATTGCTTTGAGTTTTGATTTTACGCTTGCCATAATCGCTTCGCGCTGGTCTGAAACAACTTCCTTAATCGTTCTTTTAGAGAATTCACTTCTAAGTGCATCTTGGTTGTTTTGTGACAACCTAATATTGGCTGACGCCATAGTTCCGCCTGTAGAGATATAGAACTTTTCAGTGTCTACGATACGCCACTTAACGTAGGAATCGACCATCACATTTTTCTTCTCAACGGTTAAAAAAGATTCGGAGGCTGAATCTAGAGTTTGAATTCGATTATCAAAGAAAACAACGTTGTTTACGAATGGCATTTTAAACTTCAAGCCAGAATCCTCTTCGATTGAGACAATTTCACCCAAACGCAACTTAATTGCGACCTGTGTTTCATTGACGGTATATAGGCTTGAGCTTAAAAGGATAGCAATTAGTACCGCTAAAACAATAATTATTTTTTTCATTATCTGTTCTCCCTAGAGCGTAATACACTGCCATCATTGTTTAGGTCTTCAGTCTGATTAAAAGTATTGCTTTCGGATGAAGATGAGCCAGATGATCTTGGTCTATTAATTAGCTGGTCAATAGGTAGGTACATCAAAGAGTTTGAATTTTCATCGACGACAACCTTGTTTGTTGTTCCGAGTACATCTTCTAAGGTTTCTCTATAAAGGCGTTCTTTTGTTACTTCTGGGGCCTTTAAGTATTCTTCTAGAATCTGAGTGAAGCGATAGGATTCACCTTCCGATTTAGAAACAACCTGTGATTTATATGCCTCAGCTTCTGCAATAATTCTTTGGCTTGCGCCTCTAGCTTTCGGCACAATGTCGTTAGCATAAGCATTAGCCTCGTTGATGTATCTTTGTTCATCTTCACGAGCCTTTACAACATCATCAAATGCCGCTTTAACCTGAATTGGTGGTTGGGCATCTTGCATAGTAACTGCCGTGACAATCAGCCCTGTTCCATAGTCATTTAACAAACTCTGTGAGCCAATTTTAACTTCCTGAGCAACTTGTTCACGTCCGGTTGTCAAAACCAAATCCATATCGTTATCACCGACAACCTGCCTAATCATACTTTGGACAACGTGACTAAGAGACAATTCAGGTTCTAAGACATTGAACAAATACGCTTTAGCGTCAACAATTTTATATTGAACTGCTAATTTAACGTCGACCATGTTTTCATCTCTAGTCAACATTAATGACTCGGAGCTTACATTGCCGCTATAGTTTTGTATATTTCTAAAACCAATTTCCGTTGCTCTAATTTGCTCTACATTAACTTTATATACTTTCTCAACCGGGAAAGGCAGATGCCAGTGCGGCCCCTGTGTGGTGGTTGCTTGGTAAGCGCCAAAACGTAGCACAACTCCCCTTTCAGCAGGATCTACAATGTATATGCCAGATAACAGCCATACTAAAACTACTAGAATCAGAAGGTATTTAAGCCCCCCTCTGGCAGTTTTTGTTACACCACTACCACCAGTTGAACCGCCACCAGAAGAAGAACCGCCACCAAAGGTAGATTTAAATTTATTTTTAAAGTCTTTTATGACTTCTTCTAGTTCAGGAGGTGTCTGGTTACCTCCACCCCAAGGGTTTTGATTATTTTTATCGTTCCAAGCCATTAAAACTCCATTTTGTTGTTGACCCACATGAATTCCTTTTCCGATTAAAGTCAATGTTGAGATATGGTCAAACACCAAAAAAACAAGTGCTAAACTAGTATTTAATTAAACACCCTACGAAAACATGTCAGAAAAATTATTGTACCCATTAATTCACTCATAACATTATTGTTAAAGCAAAAGATATTTTACCCAATAATAATATTTTTATAAAACTGATTTTGTTTAACTATTAGGAAGGAAATGTGTTCATGTTTTAGTTTAATATAATGATAAAATATTGCGGATTGGATAAACAAAAAATTTTATGAAAAAACACTTGCTTTTTTCTATTTTAATCTTAAGTGCTTTTTCAGTTCAAGCTGATGGTGTTAACCTTACTTGTGCTCCTTATCAATCTTGTGTTAACTGTCCTGAATATCAAACACTTTTTCCTATTCAGCAATTTTCTCATGACTATACAAGTATCGAGGTTGAAGCGGACCGGAGTGAAGTCTCTCAAAATAATGGGTATTTTCTATCGGGAGATGTTAAATTAAAATCTGGTGATTACCTGCTCTCGGCTGATGAAGTAGAATTTTCTGGTTCAGATAAATCGACTTTTGCTGAAGGTAATATTGAATACCAAGATGCTGAGTATCTCATAACTGGTGACAGTTTTTTCGCAAAAAAAGAAAATGATCTAATTACAGCAACAATTGATAATACAAAATATCAAGAAATAAAAAATAATTCTAATGGCTCTGCCGAATCAATTAACAAAAACGGAGATATAGTTGTTTTTAAAAAAGCAACATACAGTTTCTGCCCAATCAACCAGAGTGACTGGCAAATTAGAGCCAAAACTATTGTAGTCAACCTAGAAAAAAATAGGGGTATTGCTGATCATGCAACGATTATTTTTAAGGGTTACCCGATATTTTATTTCCCAAAACACAGCTGGGTTCTTGAAGGTCGAGGTTCCGGTTTCTTAACACCTGGCTACGATACATATGTAGACCATCTGTATTCAGATGAGTCTTCTGTCTTGCATGACCCCGGCTATAAGAGGTCTTACAGATTAAGAATTCCATACTACTTTAATATTGCACCTGACAGAGATTTAATTCTAGCTTACACGTATATGTCAAGCCGAGGCTTCTTAATAGATAACAAATATCGGCAATTACTTGATAGAAAGATAACTGAAGATGGAATTAAAGATTCGATGTTTGAAATAGAATCTGAATATCTGACCAGTGATCACATTACAAAACAAAAGCGCTGGCTAGTTAACACCACTACTGAGTTATATATTGGTGACAAAACACATATCAGTGCCAAATATAATCGCGTATCTAGGAATGATGTTGATTACTTTAAAGAAATTAAGCATAGTGAAACAGACCTAGAGCGGCTCTTATCTCACCTTGAAATTACATACGAAGACCCAGAAAATAATTTCAGTACTGCATTATTAACTGAGGACGAGCAAATTGTAAATGTTGGTACACCGGCATATACAAGAGCTCTAGAAGGTTCAATTAGTAAAACTTTTAACACTGAAAATAATCTGACAGTTGCAGTTAGTTTAGTTAGCACCAAGTTTGCCCACGACACCCCCGGAAAAGACTCAGGAGTTAGAACTCATGGCGATCTGGGAATTACCAAAACTCTTTCAACTGAATTCCCCGTAGTAACTACAAGAGCCAACGTTTCTAATACGCATTACGAATTAAAGAATAAAAATAATATTAATCGTACAGTTGCTGGAGCAGGAATTGACTTTGCCCTCCCCTTCATAAGTCAAAGAGAATTGTTTAATGCTCAAGTTACTCGCACCATCACTCCAAAAATTTCATATAACTACAGAGCTAAGGAGCTCCAAGGAAACATACCACTCTTTGACACTGAAGATAAATACGACAACATAATGACATTTGCCGACCTTACCTCAGGTGAAAGATACACTGGACTTGACCGGATAACTAACGCGAATGATGTTACGCTTAGTTTCGTCTCAACTTGGGCGGCATTAGATAAAGAAGAAGAGGATTTAGATCTTTTAGATTTTAGAATTGCTCAAAGCTTTTATGCAGACGATGAAATTGTAAGTGATACTGCCAATACCAACTATGAAACTAGACTATCTTACTCTGATATTGCCGCTGGTATTGGTTTAGCTGTAAACCAATTTGCTTTCAATACAGAAATTCAGTTTAACCCAGATACCTCAAAATTAGTTAAAAAAACTTATGAGATAAGTTATAAGGTTAATCCAAGAAAATTTATCGCGCTCGCTCAAACCTATGATGTTGACTTCAAAAAAAATTCAAAAATTTACGGCTCATTCCCACTTAGTGACTCTATTCATCTATTTGGTGGTTTAGATAGAACAACCTCAACTGGAGTAACAAACAAAGAGACAACTGGAGTTGCTTATGAATCATGTTGTTGGGCATTTCGACTTGTATACTTCAAAGAAAATTCTGGTAGTACCGAGACTTTAAAAAATTATGATTACAGCACTGGAATTGAGCTAATACTGAAAGGCTTGGGATCAAGTTCACAAAACTTCATAGAACGCATTGAAAGAAACATTCCTTATTATCAAGCTAATCTTAGTGAATGAGAAGATTATTTCTTCTCCTATTATTATTTTCGGTAAATATAAGTATTGCAGATAATACTATTGTTGCAATAGTTAACGAGGATGTAATTACACTTGATTCTATTGAAAGGCAATTGAATGTCGCTAGCTCCTATGACGAAAAGATAGACATTGTAAGTCGACAAGTTGACTTATTGCTACAACTTGATGTTGCTAAGAAACTTGGTATTGAACCTCAAAATGAAGAGGTTGAAGGTGCGCTCATGCAACTAGCTCGAAACAACAATATCTCACTAATCGAGCTCAAAGCTCATCCTCAATTTACATTATTTGTTGAACAAATAATTGAAACGCTTTCCGTAATCAAGTTGGAACAATTCATAACCAAAGACTTTAAACCTGAACTTTCAGAAAATGAGATTTTACAGAATTGCAGCATTGAAAAATCTACTGGGGTCAATCAAATTAAAATTGCACAAATAATTATTTCTGAAATCTTGGATTCTGACTCTTCAAAAAGTGAACAAAAAAATGCCGTTGTAGAGTTTCTAGAAAAGCTCACAACACACATCTCTAAAGGCGCATCTTTCGAAGCTCTTGCAAAACTACACTCTCAGCACCCCTCTTATTACAATGGTGGTCTTTCTGAATGGCTAAATGTTAATACTCCAAACATAGAAATGTTTGATTCTCTTGAAGATGGTGAAGTCTCTAAAATCTACGAAACCGATGGGGCATGGGCTATTGCAATGAAGGTTGACGAGAGGTACATTAATCTAGATATAGAAAGTTGCAAACAGCAAAACAAAAATCAAAAGTCTCAAACATACTATTTACAATGGTTAAAAGAGCTTAGAGATTCAGCTTATATTGAGATTTATGCTGATAAACTATAAAAATTCAATTTTTATTTCTTTTAAATGCCTAACTCTATTCATATATTTGGTTTTCATAGCCTAGAAGCGATATTAAATTCTAGCCCTGAGTTAATTCTCAGCGTATTTGTCCAGAATGGTAGGCGTGATAGACGAATGCAAGACTTGTTAACTAAACTTGAGAATCAAAAAATTAAATACTCATCGACCGATAAAAATATATTGGACAGACTTGCAAAGGGTGAACTTCATCATGGAGTTTTAGCGGAAATTGCACAACCAACTCTTCCTGGGCAAGATAACTTAATTGAGCATATTAAACATTATTCAATTAATCCACTTATCCTGATACTTGATTCAATACAAGATCCAAGAAACCTTGGGGCTTGCCTTAGAAGTGCAAATGCTGCTGGCGTAGATTGCGTGGTTGTTAATAAAGATCGTTCAGCACCAATTAATGCTCTGGCCCACAAAACATCTGCCGGCGCTATTAATCAAATTAAAATATTTCAAGTAACCAACCTGGTAAGAACTATTAAGGAACTGCAAAAGAATGGGATTTGGGTTTTAGGGCTAGACGGCTTGTCCAATAATTCTCTCTATAAAGCTAATCTTTGTGAGCCTATTGCTCTAGTAATGGGAAGTGAAGGTAAAGGTTTAAGGAAATTAGTAAAAACAAGTTGTGATGAATTAGTAAGCATTCCAATGATGGGAAATGTTGAAAGTTTAAATATTTCAGTAGCTACTGGAATTGCACTTTTTGAAAGTAGAAGGCAAAGGCAAACTAATTAACAAAATGGTGACTTTCTAGTATAATCTTCAGGCTTTAGAAAAATATAAAAATGGAATTAGGTAAAGGCACAATAGATTGGCTAAAACTGCTTAAATTTGCTAAAAAAAATCTCAGTGTGACAGATGAGTTCAATATTGAGGTCCTACCTAGAATAAATGAAATTGCTAGTAATAATTCAGACAAGATTAAAGTCAATTATTCGTTTTACTTAGAAAATGATACTACGCCTTGTCTTGATGGTGAAGTTTCATTAATAATTTATCTGGCATGTCAGAGGTGTTTGGAAGCATTACCTTTTAGTTTAGATTTTAATTTTAGCCTAGCTTTTGTGAAGAATGAAAATCAGGCAGAAAAGCTTAGCAAGCATTTGGAACTATATTTATTTGAGGACGAAGAGTTATCATTGATTGATTTAATTTCAGATGAAATATTACTCTCAATACCTATGGCTCCAAAACATAATTTAGATTGCTTGTCTTCTTTTAAAGAACATAACAATTATGAGCAAGTGAAAGAGAGTCCATTTGCCATATTAAAAAATATAAATAAGCCTATTGAGGCAAGGAGTAAAAATGGCAGTACAAAAAAGTAGAAAAACACCTTCGAAAAGAGGTATGAGACGTTCACATAATGCACTAAAGAATCCTGCATTATCTGAAGACCAAGAAACAGGTGAAACTCACTTGCGACACCACATTACTGCTGATGGATACTATCGCGGTAAAAAGGTAATAGATACTGCAATTGAAGACATCGAAGAAGTAGAATCATAAATCTATCCTTATGGCAATTAAGGTATCAATTGACGCTTCAGGTGGTGATTACGGTATACCTGTCACTATTGAAGCTGGTATTAATGCACTAAGCAAATATGAAGACCTGCAAATACATTTTGTAGGAGATAGCTTAAGCATTGAAAATGAATTAAAAAAACAGCGTAAATCTAATCTTCTTAAAAACCGAATAGACATTACTCATGCATCAGAAGTAATAAGCATGGATGAATCCCCTTCAAATGCCTTGAGAAAGAAAAAGGATTCATCAATGCGCATAGCAATCAATCTCGTTAAAGATGGCATCGCAGATGCTTGTGTAAGCGCTGGAAATACTGGCGCTTTGATGGCAATAGCACGTTTTGTTCTCAAAACTATTGACGGTGTAGACCGGCCAGCAATAATGTCTTCAGTTCCAACAATAACTGGACATAATCATATGCTGGATCTCGGTGCTAATATTGACTCTAAACCGGAAACCCTATTACAATTTGCTATCATGGGCTCAATTGCTGTTCAACATACTGAAAACATTCAAAAACCATCAATTGGGTTGCTGAATGTTGGAGTTGAGGATATGAAAGGTCACGAAAAAATTCAAGCAACAGCTGATTTACTCAAGGATTCATCCTTAAATTACCAAGGTTTTGTTGAGGGTGACGATATTTATAAAGGAGTAGTTGATGTCATTGTTTGTGATGGTTTTGAAGGTAATATCGCACTAAAAGCTAGCGAAGGTGTCGCCAATATGGTTTCTCACTTTATAAAGGAGTCTTTTAATAAAAGCCTGCTAACGAAAATTGTTGCTCTTTTTGCGAAACCAGTTTTGAAGAACTTCAAGGCTAAAATTGATCCAGGCAAACACAATGGTGCTAGCCTTCTTGGTTTAAAGGGAGTTGTTGTGAAAAGTCATGGTAATGCAGATGTCGGCTCATTTCTTCAGGCAATTAAAGAAGCCTATCTTGAAGCTCATGCTAAAATCACGGAAAAAATTTCTGAACAACTCACCCAAGAGTTAGAAGAACACAAATAGGGCTTATTCGATGAAAAGATTTGCTAGAATCATTGGAACTGGTAGTTATCTTCCTCCAAAAATAATAACAAATTCTGAGCTTGAAAAAACACTAGAGACTAGCGATGAATGGATAACTGGACGGACAGGCATCAAAGAGAGAAGAGTTGTTGACGGTGAAAGTACTTGTGATCTGGCTCTAGAAGCGAGCAAAAAAGCCTTAGAAATGGCTGAGATAAGCGCTTCTGAGATTGACTTGATTATTCTTGCAACCACCACTCCAGATAAAATCTTTCCTGCAACTGCTACAATGCTTCAAAACAGAATTGGCGCTAATTGTCCGGCATTTGACCTGCAAGCGGTTTGTGCGGGCTTTATATTTGCTCTTACTACCGCTCAGCAATATATTGAAAATGGCGTTTATAAGAATGTGTTAGTCGTTGGTAGTGAAACTATGTCAAGAATTGTTGACTGGAGTAATCGCTCCACCGCCGTTCTTTTTGGAGATGGAGCAGGTGCAGTGGTATTAAGTCAAGATAACAAGACTGGAATTAAGTTTTCAAAAATTCATAGTGATGGCAGTTATCTATCTGCACTTCAAGTTAATAATAACTATATAAACGAAACTGGATATATTGAAATGACTGGGAATGCAGTCTATAAAATAGCTGTTAATCAACTCTCAAATCTTGCTGATGAAATTATTAAAGCATGCAACCTAAGCTCAGATGAAATCTCATGGATGATTCCCCATCAAGCTAATATTCGAATTATCACTGCAATTGCTAAAAGAATTAATCTACCGATGAATAAGGTAGTGCTCACTATTGAAACTCATGGCAACACATCTTCTGCTTCAATACCGCTAGCACTAGATATGGCAGTTCGTGACGGGAGAATCAAAAAAGGTGACAAATTATTGTTAGAGGGAATTGGGGCAGGGTTTAGTTGGGGCGGTATACTTGTAGTGTATTAATAATCTAATTATCTCTGTGCATTATTTTATTTGTTAAATCTATCATTGCTGCAGCATTTACACTTAATCCAGAAAGTTCTTCTATTCCCTCTGCGTACAAGCCTTTATATGCCTTTTTAGACTCTTCTATTCCAATTAACGAAGGGTATGTTGGCTTACCTTTCTTTAAATCAGAGTTTTGTCTTTTTCCTAAACTTTCATCTGAACCTAAAACATCTAGAACGTCATCTTGAATCTGATAAGCAAGTCCAATCTTTTCAGAGAACGAGGATAGAATATCAATATCTTTGTTATCAACTTTAGGTTCAAGAAGTGCGCCAAATTTCACTGCACAACCTAGAAGTGTGCCAGTTTTTTTCAGATGCAACCTATTTAAAAAATCTACATCAACATTATTAGATACTGCAGATAGATCTATAGATTGTCCATCTGCCATATTAAAAGCAGAGCTGGCCAACAAGTTCAACAATTTAATTCTGATGCTAGGCATGATATTTTTCGCGCCTGCTAGCACTTCAAAAGCAAGCGCTTGAAGACCGTCACCTGCTAAAATTGCTTGAGCTTCACCGAAAGCTTTGTGAGACGATGGCTGGTTATGTCTCATATCATCATCATCCATTGCTGGAAGATCATCATGAATCAATGAATAAATATGGATAAGTTCGACAGCGACGGCACAAGCATCAACTTGACGGAGCTTAACATCAAATAAACTTGCAGTGGTATAAGTTAGTATCGGTCTAAACCTTTTACCCCCAGCCAATACTGAGTAGCGCATAGACTCATTAAGAGCGTTTTGCCTAGTAAGTAGTGAATTTAAGTTATTATTAACTCGGTTACGATATATTTCAAATATCATCTAAAGACTTTTTTTCTGTATAGTTATCTTCTTCACTTAAAACCGAAATTCTTTGTTCAGCACTACTAAGTGCGCTATGACATTGGCGATGAAGTTTAATGCCCTTTTCAAAATAATTAAGCGATTCTTCTAGACTTAAGTCACCAGATTCCATTTTCCCTATTATTTCTTCCAGCTCACTTAGACCTTTATTAAAATCAAATTTACTACTCATCAGTTTTTTCCTCCACTGCTCGATTTAATCAAAAATATAACCTGACCATGATATGAGTAATATTATGCCACTAGATTATTAAATCATTTATACAGATTTATTTTTGAATTTGTGTCCAATACTCTGCCCTATGTCGTAATTCAGGATTAATGCTTTGTGAACGTAGCACTAAAAAATCATAAGCAATTCTAAATCTAGGATTGGCAACTAATTCATTGACCTTTTTTGAACTGCATTTTTCAAGTTGGTGCTGCATCATCCAGATATCCTTGACTCGAGCTGAAAGCCATTTAGGCATCAGCACTTGTTTAACTTGCCTACTAATCACTTCTTCTGAAGCTTCATTCATAGCTATAAAATTAGATTTATTTCTTTTCTTCAATTTATCAAAACATTTGTTTTGAGAGTCCCATAAAAACACCGAAAAAAGAAAGGCTGGCGTTACAGATTTATTGCTTTTTAGCCGTTCAGAGGTATTATTTAGTGCTTTTTTTATAAACTTTGAATTACTAGTTTGCTGAAATAGATGCTTAAGCAACCCTGTTTCTAATAGCCGCTCAAACACACTGTAAGACTTTTCATTGTGAAAAAGTTTGACACATTCATCATACAATCTTGCTGGCGGCACACTGCCCAAAAGATGTGATTTCTGTGAAATTGTTTTAGATATTATAGAGTCTAGTTTTGCATCTAATTTAGCCTCAAAACGTATTGCCCTAATCATTCTAACAGGGTCTTCTTCAAAACTATCAATTGGATTGCCAATCATGCAAATTTTGGGCTCATAGATTGCACTAAGCCCATCAACAAAGTCAATAACTTGAGAGTTTTTAGTGTCGTAATACAGAGCATTAATTGTAAAGTCACGACGAAAAACATCCTCCTTCAAGGTGCCGTAATGGTTATCTCTAGCAACACCTCCTTTATTAAGATGACTATGAGACGCGCGAAAAGTTGCAACTTCAATATATTTTCTAGCAGAAAACATAATATGAACCAGAGGAAATCGTCTGCCAATAAGTCTTGATCGTTTAAATAGCATGTGAATCTGTTCAGGAGTTGCATTTGTTGCAACATCAAAATCTTTAGGCTTTTGTCTCAATAAGAGATCTCTAATGCAACCGCCAACTAAATAAGCCTCGAACTTTGCATTATGTAGAACTTTTAAGACTTTTAGTGCGTCTTTATCAATTAATTTTTTTTCAAAGTGTATCGTTTGACGCTTAGGATTCATAAAGTCACGACATCTTGCGGAGACCAGCCCTTCTGTCTATGTTCAGCTACAACTGTGGTATAAATACCTCCACGAACGTTAAATATTGCTTTTAAGCGCATAAAACGAGGTTTAATTGCATCAACTAAGTCATCTAATATTTGGTTTGTAACAGCTTCATGAAATGCGCCTTCATCACGATAGGACCAGATATAATTTTTCAGTGCTTTTAACTCAACACAATACTTGTCAGCAATATATTCAAGCTCAAGAGTGGCGAAGTCTGGTTGCCCAGTCATCGGGCATAAGCATGTAAATTCAGGCATATCTATTTGAATCACAAAGTCTCTTTTAGCATTAGGATTGTCAAAAATTTCAATTATTTTGCTGGGAGAACTAGGCATGTTTTTTCTCTTTACTAGTAAAAGAGGATATTTTATCAAGGTAGCCAAAAACTTTTCTATTTCTAAACTGATAAAACATATATGTCAATAGTAACAATAATAGATGCACACTCCATAGTCCAATGATTGGGTTAAGTTCACCACGTTCAACGCTATTTTTAGCAATTAGCAGTCCATTGTTATAAAGCATGAAGATTATAACGCCTATCAAGAGGCCGATGCTTTTTCCACTTCGAGGAGAGGCCTTACCAAGTAATACGCCGAGTACAGATAAAATTAACAATCCTATAGGCGATGAAAGACGCCACTGTAATTCAGCGCTTACTAGCGGACCCTCACCCTTTAGTAGTTCTAGAGTCTTGATTCCTTCAATAGCTGTATATTGAGTGATGGTATTTTGAATGTCACCCGATATAATTTGCAAGTTATATTGGTCAAAATTGAGAATATTCTTATTTTCAGAACCTGATATATCTTGATATCTAGCTCCATTTTTTAACCGAAGATAAACGTTATTTGTTTTTGGGTCAGTATATTTAGTTGCCTCGGAGGCTAATACAATTATTGAATTTTCTTTAGATTTAGCAGAAATGAAAATTTCTTCCATATTCTGTTCAGTTTTGCTATCTGGAGTGGAGGATTCTGAAGCGTAAAAAACTATCTCACCATTTTGAAATTCTTCGAATTCGCCTTCTTTAATAAATGAAAATTCTGACGCGTTTTTGTTTTCCTCTTCAATTATGTTTTTTTGTTGTTTAGACCATGGAACTGCAGTAGTAGTCAAGAATAACAAAGCTAAAAAAGAAACTGTAACTAGAGGCCGCAAATAAACGATAAAGTGTTTATCGCCAAGACCTAACGAATTCATAACGATAGCTTCAGAATTCTTATACAGCTGTGTTACAGCTAAAATAATCGCCAAGAAGAGTGACAGAGAGAATATTAGTGGAAAATCTCTTATCATATTGTAACTAATCAGAGACATAACTTCCTGAATAGGAAACCCCTGCTCAATACTTTCCTGCATTCTAAGTACGAATTGGTTGCCAAAAACAACAAGTCCGATAATAAAAATAATTGCAATAAAAAGAGTGACAACGTTTCTTCTTATGTATCTAGCGATAAGAGTATTTTTGTATTTGAAAAAATTGAGGGGCGAACTTTTCAAGATTGAGTATTTGCTGCATTAAGTAGTCGAATTTTATTTCTTTTGCTTCATTGAGTCAAAGAATTCATCATTTGTCTTAGTAAATCTAAGTCTTTCAATTAGAAATTCAGCTGCCTCAACGGTGTCCATTGGGTGGAGAATTTTGCGCAATATCCACATTTTTTGGAGCTCTTGTTCCTCTGTAATGAGCTCTTCACGACGTGTTCCAGATGCATTGATATTGATAGCTGGAAATATTCTTTTTTCAGAAAGCTTTCTTTCAAGATGAAGTTCCATATTTCCAGTGCCTTTGAATTCCTGATAAATAACTTCGTCCATCTTGGAGCCTGTGTCAATTAGCGCTGTAGCAATGATTGTAATACTTCCGCCATTTTCAATATTTCGTGCAGCACCAAAAAATCGTTTAGGTCTTTGCAGTGCATTAGCATCAACGCCACCTGTTAAAACTTTGCCTGAAGAAGGCGCTACTGTATTGTATGCTCGTGCTAGACGAGTAATTGAGTCGAGCAGGATGATTACGTCTTTGCCTTGCTCTGCCCTTCTTTTGGCTTTTTCAATTACAATTTCAGCGACCTGGACATGTCTTTTTGCTGGTTCATCAAAAGTAGAAGATATTACCTCTCCTCTGACTGTTCGTACCATTTCTGTGACTTCTTCCGGCCTTTCATCTATAAGCAACACAATCAATTCGCATTCAGGGTGATTTACAGCGATTGATGATGCAATGTTTTGCATAATCATCGTTTTACCGGCCTTCGGAGGCGCTACAAGCAAGCCTCTCTGACCCTTGCCAAACGGTGCGACTAGATCAATAACTCTTGCAGTTATGTCTTCAGTACCGCCGTTACCTAATTCCAAGCCAAGCCTTGAATCAGGATGAAGCGGCGTTAGCGAAGAGAAAGGAACGCGATTTCTAATACTTTCAGGCTCATCGTCATTAACCTCCATCACTTTGACTAGAGCAAAGTATTTTTCACCTTTCTTAGGTGAACGAATCTTTCCTGTAACCAGGTCCCCTGTTGACAAATTAAAACGTCTAATTTGATTAGGTGAAACATAAATATCATCAGGACCAGATACATAAGAGTCATTAGCCGAGCGAAGAAAACCGTAACCCTCTTGCAAAATATCCAAAACTCCGTCACCTAAAACCTCTTCATCGTTTTCAGCTTTATTTTTTAGTATGGCAAAAATAAGTGTTTGTTTTTTTGCTCTTGAGATATTTTCAATTCCAAGACTTTGAGCAAGCTCTAGAAGTTCACCAGGGGATTGGCTTTTAAGGTCTGATATTTTCATATTGTTAGGTTTTATTGAGTTTTATGATTATTTGAAGTAATGAGTTTTACATAACTCATTTGGAGCAAAGTTTTATAAAAAAACTATTTTATTAGTGATATTGTTTTTAAAGTATTTATTATTATTGTTTAAATATTTGAATCCAAAAAAGCGCTCAAATTAGCTTTAGATAGAGCCCCAACCTTTGTCGCTTCGACCGCACCATTTTTAAATAAAAGCATTGTCGGGATACCTCTAATTCCATATTTAGGCGGTATTTGAGTGTTCTCATCTACATTGACTTTTGCTATTATAACGCGGTCATCATATTCATTTGCAATTTCATCAAGTATTGGCGATAGCACTTTACAAGGACCGCACCATTCAGCCCAAAAATCTACTAATACCGGTTTCGATGAATTTACAACATCTGTTTCAAAAGATGCATCATTGACTACTTTAATTTTGTCGTTCATGTATTAAAATTGGGAAGAAGCACAGGAATAGAGGTCTTGTGAGCACATTATAACAGTTATTTGATATAAATCTTTTTTTTTATATAGTTCCATTATTTATAAGAGAAAGATTCTAATTTGCATTTATATAATTAATGTCAACACTAATGGAATTGTGATAAATGATAACGCAACCTGAGTAGAAATAATCCTTGCCATTAAATTTGTTTCTCCGCCCAACTGGCGAGCTAAAGCGAAAGAAAATAAAGCTGTATTATGAATGATTTTCAATAAAATCAATCGCCATTTTGAGTCTTGAAAGTGTCCTATTCTTGCCAACCAATTGTGCGCTTTTGTCAATACTGCCGGACTTTCCATTGCCGCTTAGAGCTAGCCTAAATGGCTGACCTACTTTAGCAAAACCAATATCTCTGTTTTCACATATTTTCTTTATCACATTATGTATCTCATCTGCAGTCCACAAATCTAAAGCCTCTAAATCACTAAGCAAGTTCTCAAGTATTTGTCTGGATTCAACTTGAAAAAACTTTTTCGCAAGATCTGAATCGAAAGAGTCGAAATCTTGATAAAACATGGCGCAGTTTTCAGTCATCTCTATTAATGTTTTTGATCGATCTCTTAGGCTCTCGACAACATTTTCAATCTGGGGGCCAGTTTTTGTGTTTATTGACATCTTGTCCAGGTGATATTTAAGATGATTTACAAGTTCGTCAATTTTTGTTGTTTTTATGTAGTTTTGATTTAACCAAATAAGCTTGTCTTTATTGAAGCTTGCCGGCGATTTGTTTATGTCTTTAAGGTCGAACAACTCAATCATCTCGTTAATAGAAAACAATTCTTGATCACCATGCGACCAACCCAACCGAACAATATAATTTAACAAAGCTTTTGGCAAATAACCCTCATCCCTATAAGACAATATGTTTACAGCGCCATGCCTTTTTGATAGGCGGGTACCATCTGTACCAAGAATCATCGGGACATGAGCAAAATCTGGAAGTTTCCAACTCAAAGCTTTATACAGGTTTATTTGTTTTGGGGTGTTATTTATATGATCATCTCCTCGAATCACGCAATCTATACCCATATCATGATCGTCGACAACCACTGTCAAGTTATATGTTGGCGAGCCATCGGCTCGGGCAATGATTAGATCATCCAGCTCAATATTAGCAAACTCAATATCTCCCTTAACATAATCTTTAAAAAGAACATGTCCTTCATCTGGATTTAGAAATCGAACAACCCCTCTAGTATGATTTTTTTTTCGACAGCATCCGTCATATTTTGGTTTTTCACCTTTTTTCATTAAATCTTCACGAAGACTGTCTAGTCGTTGTTTAGAGCAATTACAATAATAAGCCTTGCCATTATTAATGAGCGATGAAACTACAGCTTGATAGCGCTCAATCCTATCGCTTTGAAATATTGGGCCTTTATCATAGCCCAGACCTAACCATTCCATACCTTGCAAAATAACTTCTACAGATTCTTTTGTAGAGCGTTCTTCATCTGTATCTTCAATTCGAAGTATGAATTTCCCTTGATTTTTTTTAGCCCAAAGCCAGGCAAAAAGCGCTGTTCTAGCGCCACCAATATGTAAATATCCAGTGGGCGAAGGAGCGAAACGTGATTTCATTATTTATACATATTTCGTTTAAAACAGTTAACTACAAATTGCTGCAATTTATAGCTCTATAGAGTTTCTATATG
>Ga0187833_10001289_pt1 | contig 28764 bp, 29 predicted proteins | sample ETNtaG_37_FD_167968 | JGI IMG/M metagenome (GOLD analysis project Ga0187833, IMG submission 167968) | Marine microbial and viral communities from oxygen minimum zone, Eastern Pacific Ocean - ETNP2014_SV_400_PacBio MetaG (Illumina Assembly) | ecosystem: Environmental > Aquatic > Marine > Hypoxic...
AGCTCGAAGAAGAGAACCGTCGCCTCAAAAAGATGTATGCAGAAGAGCGATTAAAGGCGGAGATCGCGACCGAGGCGCTTGAAAAAAAGTGGTGAGGCCATCTCGGCGTAAAGAGATGGCCAAGCAAGTGGTTGCTGATCGTGGTGTCAGTATTCGCCTGGCCTGTTTAGCTGTTGGCATCAGTGAAACCTGTTATCGATACCAGGCGAAACTCTCTGGGGATAACCAGGTGATTGCCGATTGGCTGCTCAGGTTGACGACAACCAACCGCAATTGGGGATTTGGTCTTTGCTATTTGTACCTACGTAATGTCAAGCACTATGGCTACAACCACAAGCGTGTGTACCGCATATACCGGGAGCTAGAGCTGAATCTACGCATAAAACCGAAACGTCGATTAGAACGCGACAAGCCCGATGTGCTTGCTGTACCCAGGCAGGTCAATGTCATGTGGTCGATGGACTTTATGCACGATGCGCTGGCAGATGGGAGTAGCTTCAGAACCTTCAACGTCCTGGATGACTACAATCGTCAAGGACTCGGTATTGAAGTCGACAAATCCTTGCCTGCACTACGTGTCATCAGATCCCTTGAGCGGATCATTGAATGGAGAGGTAAACCTCAGGCTATTAGATGTGACAATGGCCCGGAATACATCTCAGGCCAGTTGATGGACTGGGCACAACAGCAAGGCATCGTACTGCAGTACATTCAACCCGGTAAGCCACAACAAAATGCCTACATCGAACGCTACAATAGAACTGTCCGACATGAATGGTTGGATCAGCATTTATTTGAATCAGTTAACCATGCTCAACTGACTGCTACACAGTGGTTGTGGCGATACAACAACGAACGGCCTAATATGGCAAACGGAGGAATCACCCCAATACAAAAACTAGAACAGGCAGCATAAAACGTTCTACTTTTGAGGAACATTATTAATGGGGGGATTACCCCATCAACCTTGCGAATTCCATGGTTATGAGGGAATGCTGTCGTCGCCATAATGGGGCAGACAAGGAGATCCCATTCCTGAAAGAATGCCTTCCAACCGTCTGATAACAAAGGTTCATTTCCTTCTGGCAGGAACTGGTGTCAGGGATTCGGCACGTTAGGTTGTTGCAGAAGGTGTGACAGCTCCATTACATCGGGGTACCCTCACCACTCAAAACGCAAATCGACAAACCAATCGGAGAATCAACGTGGCAGATCTACTTGCACTCTCGACTTCCGTTATCGACGGTCACGCTTCGGAGAAAGATGTCGGGCCAATGAATCGAATCAATTTCAGGTTATCTGAAATTGCAGCGGGCATTGCCATGGTCGAGGCCTTCTCCCACTGCATCGTATTTGAGACTGATGATGGGCTCGTGGCGTTCGATACATCGGGTGTGAATGGTGGTACGAAGGTAGTCGAAGCAATTCGGCACTGGCGAAAAGATCGATTTAATTCCCTCATCTATACCCATGGCCACCTGGACCATGTTGGCGGTTGCGGTGCCTTCATGAAAGATGCTGTGGACAACGGGGGCGAGCGCCCACGGGTGATTGGTCATGAGAATGTACCGAAGCGATTTGACCGCTACATCTTTACTGACGGCTACAATGTCTCCATTAACCAGCGTCAATTCGGTCAGTTTTCCAGGCGTGGCTATGAGATACAGGATGGCAGCAGTTTTCTGCCCCAATCGACAGCTAGACCTGACGTCACTTATCAGCAGACACTGGATCTTAATATAGGCGGCATGGAGATAGCGCTCAAGCATGCCAGGGGGGAAACTGATGACCACACCTGGGCATGGATTCCAGAGCATAAGGCGATCTGCGCAGGTGACTTCTTCATCTGGTGCTTTCCCAATGCCGGGAATCCACAAAAAGTTCAGCGATACCCGGTCGAATGGGCGGCTGCCATGCGAAATATGGCTGCACAGGGTGCCGAGCTGTTCCTTCCTGCCCACGGACTCCCCATAGAAGGCAAAGATCGAATCGCTGGTGTCTTGAGCGATGTCGCTGACTCGCTCGAGTTCCTGGTAAAGGAAACGATCGGTCGCATGAATGATGGGGCGCGCCTTGACGAGATTGTGCACGAGGTACAACTAGACCCACTTGTTCTAGAGAAACCCTACCTCCGTCCAATTTATGACGAACCTGAATTTGTGATCCGCAACATATGGCGTATGTACGGCGGTTGGTACGACGGTAATCCTTCGAGGTTGAAGCCTGCACCAGACGCTTCACTTGCAGCGGAACTGGCTGCACTCGCTGAGGGTGCTAGTAAGCTCGCTGAAAGGGGGCACGAATTGATGGACTCAGACCCGCGCCTTGCCTGTCACCTCGTTGAACTGGCTGTTCAGGCCGAACCTGACAACCAGGAATTACATGAGATTCGGGCCGCGGTCTACCAGCATCGACGCGGCCTGGAATCATCACTGATGGCGAAGGGTATTTTCGGTGCAGCAGCCAATGAATCAAAAGACAAACTGGGCGACGCATGACCAACAAGTCGTTTAACATACTCCTGGGTGTTGGAGGCTAGTCGTGATTTTCTATCGTGGGCAGGCGACGCGAAAAAGTAGCTTCTTTGCCGGGATCTGGTCTGGTGTATCCAGTGTGACGATAGAAATTGCACCCGAGCTTGCCAATTCAGTTGGTGTTCCGGTGGGATGGATGTTCTCTCTCTATAGCCTGATTGTATTTGTACTGCCAATAGTCTTTTTCGTGCTTGGTTTTAATAAGATGGGCATCACGGAGAAGCTGACCAAGCTTGATGAATTAGTCAGACAGCTCAGAGACCCGTTACAAAGACTGGCGATCTATTTAGCTGCACTGGGTATTGGGTTTTGTTCTGTCTTTTTTACGACAATCGTCGTGAGTTAGTGGATATATGCTAGAACCTGGCCAGTCCCCGCAACTTAAACTTGAGGAAACCAATGTGAAGGTTCGCTGGACCCATGTTGTACCTCTGGTCTTTGTGTCCGCATTTCTATATGTCTCCACTATGCCGACGTCGATAACGTTGGAAGATGCGGGTCTTTTCCAGATGGTATGCAATCTGGGTGGTATGAGTCACCCTCCGGGATACCCGTTGTTTACGCTCCTTTGTAATCAGATGATGGTAGCGCCTAGTGTCATAGTGGGAAACCTGATTTCCGTGGTGTTTGCCCTGGCTGCTGTCGCCCTGTTTTACGAAATAGCCGTTCTTGTCACGACCCATGAGTTAACGGCCCTTGTCGCTGCGTTTGCCTATGCCTTGTCGTCGGCTTTCTGGTCTCAGGCCATCATTATTGAGGTGTATAGTCTCGCCGCCTGTATGTTTATGTTGTGCTGGTGGCTGCTACTTAAGTTCTGCCAGACGGGAGATTCGCGATATTGGTATGGCCTGTGCTTTGCGGCAGGCCTGGCGATATCTAATCACTGGCCTTTGTTTGTCTTGTCTTGCCTTGGGTTTGTGAGTTTGCTGATCATTATGCGACTTCGCTTATGGGAGTTAATGCATAGCGTCAGCTTCTGGCTCGCTTCAATATGCCTGTTCATACTGGGCCTTTCACCCTATGTGTCGCTATTTACCGACCCGTCACCGGAAATTGCACTGGTAGGTGCGATTCCTTACGAAGAGTTCTTCAACTATGTGTCACGTGCATACTACAGTGACGTTCAGGAGGGAGCCGTTCCGGGTGACAAGCTGCTCTTTTATCGCTGGTTGATGAATGAGTCGTCGCTGCAACTGGGTCTGATTGCTATTCCTTTGATATTGCTCGGAATTTACAGGTCTGTGCGGAAACTGCACTATTGCCATACGGCATCTCTGATGCTGGTACTTTTTTCGACGACGTTCCTGTTAATGTCTCTGATGGATAGCAAATTTGAGATCAGGGGTCAGGCTGTCTTTCGTGCCTACACAGTAGTTGCCTACGCCCCGGTGGCACTGTGGTTCGCGATGGGGCTGGTCTGGTTGCTGGATCAGGTTCCAGAAAAGTATGCAGGATACCGGGCACCCCTGACGGTGGCGATGGTACTTTCAATCGCTTTCTATAACTACCCTAAGGCGGATCGAAGTAAGCTTGGCTTTGTTGAGGAGTATGCGAATCTTGTTCTCAATTCACTTCCGGCTGATGCAATCTTGTTCCTGCGTGGAGATAACCAGATAGGTCCATTCGGTTTTCTCAATAAGGTAATGGAGGTGCGCCCTGACATCACACTTTACAACTGGCACAGTCTCATTTTCAAAAACCGGTTGACGGCAGCGAGACTTTCAAAAGAAGAAATGGAGAAGGCCGTCAGCCGGTTCATTAACAGTTCCGGCAGACCGGTATTCTCAATTGATGGGCGACAGGACATCGTATCAAATTATGGACTCTACTATTCGTATAGTGGCGTTGGTTCGCCCCCTTTTGTGTTTGTTCCGGAGATAGAAAGGTTCGTCGACTACGTTATCGAGCTTTACACAAATGACTTGATTATTGACCTGCATGAAAAGCAGTTTGCCTATGATTTACTGCACACGGTGACGAGGCAATACGTGGACTATGGTTTGAATTTTGGAACAGCTGGATATGAACCCGATCAATTGGAAAGAGTGAAGATGCTGCAAAGCACTTTTCCGGGAAAGCTCGCGACATTGGAAACCATATTCCTGTCGGGAAAAAATGTTGATAAGACGCTCATCCTATCTATAGCGGGTGCAGCTTTGGAGCAATTAACTGATCAACTACCCGCACAGGGTATTTCTGAAATATATCAATATTACGGCATGATTCATTTGTTAGATGTAAAAGATATCGAATCCGCAATACTGATGTTCGAAATGTCCGTAAACGCTATGCCTGTAGCGCGAAATCAAAGTGTTTGTCACCTTGGGTCGACCTATCGTGAGGCTGGTAATGTAGCGAAGTACCAGGCGCTGGAGCGAGAATTCTCCTTCAAGGACTGTTAATGGGGCTAGGTCCACCACGGCGGCGCTTTATAAGGGCGGTGGTATCTCGACTATGGCAATGATTTCCTGGTCCGATTTTCTGATGCCTAGAAATGCGTCCCTGTAGCGCGAGTGGATGGGGATAAACGCGTAGTCAACAAAAGTGCCACCATTTTCCTTGAGCCAGGCGTCGAGGTTACCCTTGCTGTCACGATCTCGAAGTTCTTCTTCGTTCATGCCCTCGGTAACAACCGTTTCCATATGTTCATCCAGCTTTCTATAGGTGGGTTTGTACACCCAGGCTGGTATCCCGTCCTGAAATAGTATCTTCCTGAAGTCAGCTTCCTCTATTGGGTTTTCTGGCAGAAGCGATACGACTTTCGCCGGTATAGTGTCAGTGAATTCGTGCGGGTCCGGTGTGGGTACACCATAATTGGTGTAGGTATCGGCACTTGAGCTATAGAAATGTTTCTCATAGTAAATGAAGAAAAGCGGTCGTTCTGAATAGACAATGTACAAGCCGGCGGCAAGACATACGGCTTGAAGCGTGCCGATAGCTGTCAGGTCGAATTTCAGTCCAGGCTTGCCAGCTCTGAAAACTATGAGCGTGAGTAGCGGACCCAGGATTAGGTCCACGCCGATTATGATGCGCATGCCTTCCCAGCCACCATCAATGCTGTAAAAAAAATCCGGGTACCACTGGTACAGTACGAGGTACGCGAGAACAAAGAAGATCGATAGACTGATTAGGAAATGATAGAAAAAGGCTCTGTATCGTGACATGTGAACTCCACCATTACCTATATAAATTTCATGGATAGATCGGCAGCTTCACAATGTTTTGTCATGGCGCCGATTGAAATGTAGTCGACGCCTGTTTCTGCAATCCTGACTAGGTCAGAATCCTGTTCGATTCCGCCCGAGGCTTCCAGCTTGATGCCTCCGGTTTTAGTGGCAACCGCTTCCACAAGGTCAATGTATTTAAAGTTGTCCAACATAATCCAATCTGGTGTGGCAGCAATTGCCGTCCTGAATTCCTCTAAGTTTTCAACCTCTACTTCGACACGAGCGGCGGGAGAGAGTTTCCGGGCATCCTCTACTGCCTGCGCTATCGAGCCAGCGGCACGTATGTGATTTTCCTTGATAAGGAAGGCATCGAAAAGGCCAATCCGGTGATTGTGGCCACCGGCAGTTTTTACGGCATATTTTTGTGCTAAGCGCAGGCCAGGAATAGTCTTGCGCGTATCCAGCAGCCGAACACCGGTGTGTTTAACCAGATCCACGTAGTGACGAGTCCGGGTCGCTGTTCCCGTGAGCGTTTGTAAAAAGTTGAGCGCAGTTCTTTCTCCCGTAAGCAAGCTCCTGGCATTGCCGGATAAAGTAAACAGCAAAGCACCAGCGCTAACCCGATCACCATCATTGACTTGCCAATCAATGATCACATCTTTATCAATCTGCCTGAAAACTTCATCTACCCATGGTCTACCTGCTATGACGGCAGGGTTTCGAGAGATGATTTCAGCGTTCGATGTTTTAGTGCTGTCGATCAGTTCAGCTGTCAGATCCCTGCCCTTAAAGTCCTCGTCAATGGCAAGTGCGACTGTCCCGGGGAGGTTTGTGAAATAGTCGATGTTCATTGCCGGCTATTAAATTGTTTCAAGGTAAGTGAGTCTCCAGATTGTACAAATTCCACCCGTCCCAGGGCACTCATACCCAGTAGTATAGCCGGAGGTGGCATCGCCGGGTTAATGCTGGCTCTTACATCAGACAGCAGAATATCACCGATCTTGAGCCGATTTATGTTGGTTTCATAGACGGTAACTGATCCATTCGCGGTCATAGCCCGTCCAGCCCGCCCGCGTCTGAGTCCCAACCTGTCAGCCAGTGCTTCTGGTACGACGACATCCGTTGCGCCCGTGTCCAACAGAAGTTCGACGGGATGGCTATTGATGGTACCCGTTACGACGTAGTGACCCTTTCGATTGCGCTTAAGGTCAACCTCGACAGAATGAGCCAGCATGACAGACTCTGGGTCCTGGTTAGGGTTTCGCTGTCGTTTCTCAACACCACCAAAAAAGACGGTCAGCAATGCAATCCCCAGCACAAACGTTGCGGCAAACATTCCCTGGCCAATTTTCTTTGTATTCATGGTGTCCTGCTGGTAAGAAGCGGTGCGATTATAGCAGTTGGTGGCTAACACAAGTGTGTCGGTGCTGACGATGCTATTATCAGGCAACGGTACTTACTAGGCCGATAGACGGATGAAAATCGAAGCCCACAAAATTGCTGGTGTGGAGCAGGTCGACTGCCCCAATATGGACAGTCGCCCGGATGATGACGTGAGCCTGATCGTTGTTCACTGCATCAGTCTGCCGATGGGTCACTTTGGTGGTCGCTTTGTAGAGCGCCTGTTCTGTAACAAGCTGGAAGTTGCCGAGCATAAAGACCTGAATGAACTCGATGACCTGAGGGTATCGAGTCACCTGCTGATTCGCCGTGATGGTTCGGTCATCCAGTTTGTGCCATTTAATAAGAGAGCCTGGCATGCGGGAGAATCCGTTTTTGCAAATCGCCCGGCCTGTAACGACTTCTCGGTTGGTATTGAGCTTGAAGGTACCGATTCATCTGATTTTCAGGATATTCAATACAGGATGCTGGCAGAAGTCTGCCAATCACTGATATCCCGGTATCATGTCCCCAGGGACAATATAGTCGGGCACTCGGATATAGCGCCTGGCCGGAAAACAGACCCCGGGCCATACTTTGACTGGCAGAAATTTCGCAAAATGCTAATCACCGTTTAGAATTGCTCCCCCATAGTCGCGGTTGTCACTTCTCATGAAATTCCTCGCCGTCTTCGTCATCATAGTATTCCATCGGAACTGGACCGGTAGTAATCCGGCTGGTGAGCAATTTCAGGTTGATTCATGGTTTTCGTGGGTCTCTCGCAGGGTTGTTCCCGGAGATCTCAGGTTCCTGGCAAGTGTTGTGGTTCCCGCATTGCTCCTGTTAATTTTTTCATGGCAACTGTCTGGATGGTTGCTCGGGTTATTATGGCTGGCCATCTCGCTGCTTGTCCTGCTCTATAGCATTGAAGTTGTTGACACAGATATCGCCTTTGACGATCAGATGTTGTGGTTGCGAAGCCTTCGAGATGGTGAAGAACTCGCGTCGTTACATCAGGCACAATCCCGTTTTCGCGCCGACATTACCTACGAAGTATTTCAGAGCCTCGTACCAGCTGTATTCTGGTTTTTAGTATTGGGTCCTGCGGGTGCCTTATTGTTCGCCCTTTGTCAAAGCTATAATGGGTATCTCGATGAAGATGATGAGCAGGGTGATCTGTTGGAACCGTTTCTTTTTTGGATGGAGTGGATACCAGCCAGGGTTACGATTCTCTTGTTTGCACTGCTTGGGGAATTCGGGCGTACCTGGTCTGTGCTGAAGGATTCGCTGACTGATTTGGAAAACCCGGCTGCGGCCTGCCTTCATGATGCCGTCAGACCGGCGATTGGACTGACGGATGATGCCAGTGTGGAAGATTTTGTGTTGCAGGCGGAGACTGAATTGGTCTACCTGAAAGACCTTCTGGAAAGATCACTGTGGGGATGGGCAGGTATAGCTGGGTTGCTCACAATTACCGGACTATAAGGACATCAGACTCAGATGAAATCATCACCGGTAATCCCGGTTTTTACCCTGCTCCTAATGTTAGCCAGCGAGTCACCTGCCGAAATACTGGTACGGGATGATCTGCAGAATATTGTTCAGCTTGAGGCGCCTGCAGGCAGGATTATTTCGCTAGCACCGCATTTAACGGAATTACTCTTTAGCCTCGAAGTGGGTGAACAGATAGTGGGTACTTCACGGTATTCCGACTATCCTCCTGCCGCATCTCAAATACAGGTAATTGGTGATGCCTTCTCGGTCAATGTTGAGACAGTGGTCAACCTGAAACCAGATGTCATATTTGCCTGGTCAACGGGCGGTGCAAACCGGGCAATTGAGAGTCTTCGTAAGCTGGGGTACGCGATCTATTTGAATGAAGCCAAGACATTCCAGGGGATAGGCAAGACTCTGGTGGCCATGTCCAAGCTGGTTGGAAAAGAGAGGCAGGGACTGGAACTGGAAGGTCAGTTCCAAAATCGAATTGAGGGGATACGGGAGGCTAATGCTGGTTTTCCATCACCGCGCGTATTTTTTCAGATATCCGACCAGGGTCTTTATACGGTGAACGGGCAGCATCTAATTGGTCAGGCTATCAATATATGCAATGGCGAGAACGTGTTTGCAGAACAAACCATCGCGGTTCCTCTCGTATCAAAGGAAAGTATTGTAGCTGCCGATCCCGACGTCATTGTTATTAGCAAACCTCATCCGGGGGCGGGGTCTCCCTGGGAGAAAAGATGGAATAGTTATGCCGGGTACGGCGCGAAATTGAGGTGGATAGATCCCGGGTTGATTTCACGCCCTTCACTTAGAATGCTCGATGGTATAGAGCAACTTTGTGGTTTGATTCACCAATACCCAGGCACGCTGCATGAACCCTGATCCGCTTAATCCAAATCCGGAGAGGAAGTAGTATGTGAGACTAGCGTTGACCGAAAGAAGAGGAGAGTTGACATGGCAAGCGGAACTTACATCGATGAAGATCCGGCTGAGACCGAGGATTGGATCGAGGCGATCAACTCAGTCTTAGAAACCAGTGGAGCCGAGCGAGCACAGTTCATCTTGCAGAAGCTTTCTGTTGAAGTCACTGAGACAGGTGCGCAGCTGCCTTACGCGATTAATACGCCCTACAGAAATACCATACCTGTCGCCAAGGAAGCCCGAATGCCGGGCGACCTGTTCCTGGAGCGTGGCCTTCGTTCCTTGATCAGGTGGAATGCCATGGCGATGGTCATGCGGGCGAATCTGAAGGACGCCACACTGGGCGGCCACATATCAAGCTTTCAGTCCAGTGCGACACTGTACGATGTTGGCTTCAATTACTTCTTCCGTGCAACGACGGAAGAACAGCAGGGGGACTTAATCTATATCCAGGGACACAGTGCACTTGGCATCTATGCCCGCTCATACCTTGAAGGAAACCTGACAGAAGAGCAATTAGACAAGTTTCGACAGGAAGTGGACGGTGATGGGTTGCCATCCTATCCCCACCCGTGGCTGATGCCAGACTATTGGCAGTTCCCAACGGTATCCATGGGTCTTGGTCCGCTTCAGGCGATCTATCAGGCACATATAATGAAGTATCTCGGTTTCAGGGGGCTACGCGAGCCGGGTGATCGGAAGGTCTGGTGTTTTGTCGGTGATGGTGAGATGGATGAGCCAGAATCCCAGGGCGCCATCGCTCTTGCTGGAAGAGAGCGGCTGGACAACCTAATTTTCGTGGTTAACTGTAACCTGCAACGCCTTGATGGGCCCGTTAGGGGGAACGGCAAAATTATCCAGGAGTTGGAAGGGGTCTTTCGCGGTGCTGGCTGGAACGTGATCAAGGTCGTTTGGGGCAGGCAGTGGGATCGCCTCTTTGAAAAGGACAAGCTTGGGCTTTTACAGCAAAGAATGGACGAAGCCGTTGATGGCGAATACCAGAACTACAAGAGCAAGGACGGTGCTTATACCAGGGAACACTTTTTCGGGAAATATCCGGAACTCCTTGCCATGGTAGAAGACCTGAGTGACGAGAGTATCTACAGACTGAATCGTGGTGGTCATGACCCCTATAAGGTTTATGCAGCCTATGCAGCCGCCACTGCTCACAAAGGACAACCCAGCGTTATTCTGGCTAAAACCGTAAAGGGCTATGGCCTGGGATTGGCGGGTGAAGCACAGAACTACACCCACTCCGTGAAAAAGCTGGAGATGGAAGAGCTAAAGAAATTCAGGGACCGTTTCGATATACCCATGACGGATAAGGACTTAAAGTCTGTCCCCTACTATAGACCGGCGGAAAATTCGACTGAAATTCGCTATCTGAAGGAGCGAAGGGCTGCGCTTGGTGGCTCTATGCCACGTCGCAAATCAGATTTTGAGCCTCTGAAGATACCTTCGATTGAAATATTGGGCTCCTTACTGAAAGGTTCAGGTAAACGTGAAATATCAACAACAATGGCCTTCGTCAGGATTCTCTCTGCCCTGATCAAGGACAAGAATATCGGAGAGCGCATTGTTCCAATTGTTCCCGATGAGGCTCGAACATTTGGCATGGAGGGCATGTTCCGCCAGCTTGGTATTTACTCCTCGGTGGGTCAACTGTACGAACCCACGGATTCCGAGCAGATTATGAACTATCACGAAGATCATGATGGCCAGGTCATGGAAGAGGGAATCAATGAAGGCGGTGCGTTTGCCGCTTGGCTGGCCGCGGCGACTGCCTATTCTAATCACTCGCTTGTGATGGTGCCGTTCTATATTTTTTATTCGATGTTTGGTTTCCAGAGAATTGGAGACCTGTGCTGGGCGGCAGGAGATCTATAGGCAAGAGGCTTTCTGCTGGGAGGTACCTCCGGGAGAACTGCCCTGAATGGAGAGGGGTTGCAGCATCAGGATGGGCACAGCCATATTCTTGCCGCCACCGTACCGAATTGTGTTTCCTATGACCCGACCTTTGCCTATGAATTGACGGTCATCATCCATCACGGGCTAGATGTCATGTATGTCAGGAAAGAGCCCAAATATTTCTATATCACCGTGATGAACGAGAACTATCAGCAACCTGAGATGCCTGCGGGTTGTGAAGAAGGCATCATCAAAGGAATGTATCTCTTAAGGAAGGGGTCTCGGAAGAATGCTGGAAAGATGGTTCAACTCCTGGGGTCCGGAGCGATTCTAAGGGAAGTGATTGCTGCTGCGGAACTGCTGAAGGAATTTGATATAGATGCAGATATTTGGAGCGTTACGAGCTTCAACGAGCTGAAAAGAGATGGTGATTCTGTTCATCGTTGGAATATGCTTCATCCTGATGAGAAACCCAGGCAATGCTATATTGAACAATGTCTCGATAACGCAAGCGGTCCGGTTATTGCTGCAACCGACTACTTGAAAAGCTATGCAGGTCAGGTGCGAGAATACGTTAGTAGTCAGTACAGGGTTCTGGGAACTGATGGATTTGGCCGCAGTGATACCAGAGAAAGGCTGAGGCATTTTTTTGAGGTTGATCGATACTTTATAGTCCTGGCTGCACTGGATTCACTTGCCAAGGAAAACATCATAGACAGCGCACTTGTTAAGAAGGCAATAGATCAATTTGATATAGATCCGAACAAACCCGACCCGAGCATATCATGAGCGAAAAAGTTCTTGTTCCAGATGTTGGTGAAGCAGAAAATGTTGAGGTTATCGAGGTCCTGGTTGCGGTTGGCAACACCGTGGAAAAGGACGAATCGCTTGTTGTGCTGGAATCGAGCAAGGCCAGTATGGAAATACCATCACCTTTTGCTGCAGTAGTAAGTGCCATCGCGGTCACATCGGGAGACACGGTAGACGAGGGTGACCTGATACTGGAACTTGAATCGGTTGCTGGCGAATCCCCCAAAAAGGATGTATCCGAAGTGCAGGAACCTGCCGATCCAGATTCGGAGACTCCACCTGTTGAAACGGTTGAGAAAACGATGCCAGCCCCGCCATCAGATTCCCGTGGCGGGAATGCAAAGGTTCATGCTGGCCCGGCGGTTCGTAAACAGGCCAGGGAGTATGGTGTTCAACTCACCAATGTGCCGGGATCGGGGAAATACGGGCGAATTCTGAAGGAAGATATCAAGCAGTATGTGAAGCAGAATCTGCGAGCAGGGCGAGAGGAGACCGTGGCAGGTATCCCACCGGTCGCTCAAATCGATTTTGAGAAATTTGGAGATGTTGAAATCAAACCCCTGTCCAGGGTTCGTAAAGCCAGCGCGAGAAATTTACATAGAAGCTGGCTGAATATTCCACATGTCACCCAATTTGATGAGGCGGATATCACCGAACTGGAAATATTCAGAAGTAAACAAAATGAGGAACTCGCCAGGGATGGTATCAAGGTCACTCCCCTGGCCTTCCTGATTAGAGCAACCGTCAGTGCACTTCTTAAGTATCCACAATTCAACGCCTCTATCGATCCTACCTGTGAGCACATGGTTCTCAAAAAGTACATCAATATTGGTATTGCGGTGGAAACCGCTGAAGGGCTCATGGTGCCTGTTATCCGAGATGCTGACCGAAAGGGCGTTATTGCTCTGGCCTAGGAAGCAGCGAATCTTGCTTCCCTCGCCAGAGAGAAGAAATTACCAATGGATGCGATGCAGGGGGCAACCTTTACAATTTCGAGCCTGGGCGGAATTGGTGGTACCGCATTCACACCGATTGTTAATGCCCCTGAGGTGGCGATTCTTGGTGTCTCACGATCTAAGGTGGTGCCTGTATTCAATGGCGAGGAGTTTCAACCTCGGACCTTACTGCCCTTATCCCTGTCATATGATCATCGAGCCATTGATGGAGCAGAAGCCGCAAGATTTACTAATTATCTGTCGATGGTGTTATCTGACCTAAGACGAATCCTGATGTAACATCTGATGAAAATAAAAGGGGTTAGTCCTTTTTCCAGAGTACCTCATCAACACCTGTCAAAAGCGCGCAGGATCTAGCTGCAACGAAAAGGTAATCTGACAGTCGGTTCAGAAATTCGAGTGCCGGCTCGTTAACTGTTGCTACTGCGGAGAGTGCCACGGTTTTTCTTTCCGCCCGGCGGCAAGTGCTTCTGGCTATATGGCACTGGGCTATTAGTACGGAACCACCGGGTAAGATAAAATCCTCCAGGGGCTCAAGGTTGCTGTTGAGGTTATCCAGCGCCGCTTCTATTGTCTCGACATGGGCCGCGGTAATGGTTACCAGCCCAGGGATTGATAGTTCACCCCCCAGGTCAAATACCCGATGCTGACATGCACGAAGAAATGCCTCTATCGGCTCAAGGTTTTCGCAACCGGTCTGGCGAATTTCTTCGGTTAGTAGGCCAAGGATACTGTTCAATTCATCTATAGCGCCAATAGCTTCTATTCGCGGGTGTGTCTTACTAACACGCGTACCGTCACCTAAACCAGTTTCGCCCTTGTCGCCGGTCCTGGTATAGATTTTTGAAAGTCGTTTTCCCATGGTTGAATGAGTTTTGCGATCAGGAGATGTGTTTTACGACAATACAATCTTTGCTCTGGGAAGTATCCAGATTTTTGATTGCAGTTGAAATCATCACGTTTTCATTGGGCGGTCCGGTTTCAGCTGAGCCGGCACAAATGCTCATGGCAATCTCAACGGGTTGATACCCTGCGGACGTAGAATAAGTCTTCAACTTTACACCTTCGTAGATTCGCTGGTAACACTCCTGCGTACATTGCTCTATGCTGGGTTGCATCAGGATCAACGCAAACTGACCAGGGGCATAGTAGGTCACCACGTCTAATGGCCTGACCAGCGCCTGGATCCTTTCGGAAACAGCCAGGACGAGTTCGCCAGCGATGGTTGTATCGTATGACTCTTTTACTGCCTCATAGTTTTGGATGGATATCATCAGAAAGCAAACCGCCCCACCACGGGATTCTATCTGACGTACAGAATCATGAAGCGTGTGTTCGGCGAAACTTCGATTGCCAAGTCCTGTCAGCGGGTCCAGAAGTTGTCCCTTGCGAAGTTCGGTGCATAGTCTTTGTAGCGCACTCTGTGAGACCATAAGGTCAGTGAGCTGTTTTGAAATTCTGCCGCCGGCAAAGGTAAGGTGAGTCAGGATATCTACTCGCTTTGTACCCGTGACCATATCGATGCTCTGGTGAAAAACTTCAGTTTCAACGTGGCGGTGATTGACTGCGCCAATCAATATCACGTAGGTGTAGTGGTCCCGTTCCAGGTCTATATCACGAATGGCTTCTGCCAGTTCTATGCCGGTCATGTCGCCAACATCAACTTCTGTGATCACGACATTGGCTGGAGAGTCATCTAGAATCTGTAGTGCATTAACGGCACCATAACAAACGCGATTGTTTGTGAATTTGATCAATTCGTGGTCGAAGAAGTCGAGGATTGAGTTTCCCCCTTTGACGACAACTATTGGAAGATCAAACATTATTGTCCAGGATGGGTGAATGTGAGTTTGGTATGCTTGGAATCGTACCAGGAAAACCAGTGTAAAGAATATAGGGGTAAATGGACATGGCATCATTCGATGTAGTCTCTGAAGTAGATTTGCAGGAAGTCAATAATGCCGTTGATCAGGCGAATCGCGAGATTGGCACTCGCTATGACTTCAGGGGGGTCGAAGCGAGCTTTGAGCGAAATGATGATGAAGTGAAACTGACGGCTGAAGCTGACATTCAGCTCAATCAGATGCTTGATATCCTGCGATCCAAGTTGATAAAACGCTCTATTGACCCAGGGGTAATTGAAACAAAAGACCCTGAACACAGTGGAAAGCTATTTCACCAGTTAGTACTGATCCGGCAGGGTATCGACATGCTGCTGGCGAAAAAGATCGTCAAAATGATAAAAGACAAGAAGATGAAAGTGCAGGTCGCTATTCAGGGTGAGAAGATTCGAGTGAATGGCAAGAAACGTGATGACCTGCAGAAGGTTATAGCCTTCCTGAAAGAATCCGATATTGAGATTCCCCTGCAATACGATAATTTTCGCGATTAGTAGATTGTGTCACCGAATAACGCGGTAGAGGTAAGCTGGCGAGATGCGTTGGTTATCTATTCAAGACCCAGGGTCATCGCCATGGCATTTTTGGGTTTTTCCGCTGGGCTGCCATTCCTGCTCGTGTTTTCAACCCTTACGGCATGGCTTCGAGATGAGGGTATTAGTAAGAGTGCGATCGGTTTTTTCGCCTGGGTTGGGATTACCTATTCAGTAAAGGTCTTCTGGGCACCGGTGGTGGACCGGTTACCAGTACCATATTTGACGACTCGACTGGGACAAAGACGCGGGTGGATGTTGGTCGCGCAATTGGGTATTGCCAGTGGACTCATCGCAATGGCATTCGTGGGTACCGGGAATCTGGTACTGCTATCACTCTGTGCATTGCTGGTTGCCTTTTCATCGGCGACCCAGGACATAGCCATAGATGCCTATCGTATTGAAGCCGTTATCGATGAATACCAGGGCGCCATGTCCGCGAGTTATATTCTTGGATATCGCATTGCATTGTTGGTCGCGGGCGCCGGCGCACTCTATCTGGCCGAGTATTTCACCTGGCCTGCTGCCTATATCGCTATGGCTTCACTGGTGGCTGTGGGGGTAATAACGGTGCTGCTGGTAGCAGAGCCGGAAAAAGACAAATCACTTGCGGATACCTCAACCGAACAACGAGTCATCGGTTTGCTGGTTGGCGGGCAGCTAAACAGGCTGCAACGAATTGAGGCCTGGTTCATCGGAGCGGTACTGAGCCCGTTTCTAGAATTTTTTGAACGCAATGGCAGGTTTGCGCTCACAATTCTCATTTTTATTGCTGTGTTCCGGTTGAGCGATATTGCGATGGGCATAATGGCCAACCCTTTTTACCTGGATATGGGTTACAGCAAAACCGAAATTGCCAACGTCGCGAAAATTTTCGGCTTTTTCATGTCCATAACCGGGTCAGCAATTTGCGGCGTGCTGGTTGTTAAATGGGGGATTCTCAGGCCGCTGCTGGTCGGTGCGATCGCTGTTGCGGCGACTAACCTGTTTTTTGCTGCCTTGTCGACCCTGGAACCAAGGGTTGAGTACCTGGCGATTGTCATCAGTGCTGATAATATCAGTGGAGGTTTCGCGGCCACAGCTTTCATCGCCTATCTGTCCAGCCTCACCAATCGTGCCTATACGGCGACTCAATATGCCCTGTTCAGTTCACTCATGACTCTGCCGGGCAAGTTTATCAGCGGTTTCTCCGGCCTGATTGTCGATGGCTATGGCTACTTCGAGTTTTTTGTATTTGCTGCCCTCATAGGTCTGCCTGCCATCTTCCTGGTGTTGCTGTTGATGGCTCACCAGGACAGTTCATGAAGTATCCTGGGTATGGATTCCACTGGTAGGTCTTGAGGTTAATCCTTCCTTTGACGAAGACGATACCTTCCTTTTCCAGCCTTTTTATTTGATGTTCAGGGCGGGGGTTGGAGATTTTCCCCTGTGAATTAACGACTCGATGCCACGGCAGCCGGGTTCCTTCCGGCAGCTGTGAGAGGATACGTCCAACAAGTCGCGATTGCTGAGGCACGCCAGCGAGTGCGGCCACCTGCCCATAACTGCAGACATTTCCCGGTGGGATGGCATTGACTATTTGCCATACCTGGTCACGAATTTTCTCTGTTCTTTCCTTCATTACCTGTGTCTGTTCCTTGGGAGGGGCCAGGAAGTGCGAAATTCTACCTTTTTTAGCACTCTCGCCTTGACTCTGCTAAATGAATCCATATCATTAGCACTCCTTCATGGGGAGTGCTAATTCCACGACAAAATCTGCGTGTCTAAAGGGTTTGGTAGGAGCTAGCACCACTTAATGATAAACGACAGACAACAGGATTGCCCGGGTGATCACTGTCTGAACTAGAAATTGGAGACAAGAATGAGTATCCGTCCATTACAAGACCGTGTCGTCGTACGACGCACTGAAGAAGAAACAAAGTCAGCGGGAGGCATTGTTATTCCTGATTCTGCTGCTGAAAAGCCATCGCAGGGCGAAGTTATCGCCGTGGGACCTGGCAAGAAACTGGATAGCGGCACTGTGCAGGAAGTTGACCTGAAAGCGGGTGACAGAATTTTATTTGGTCAGTACGCAGGAAGTACAGTAAAAATTGATGGAGAAGAACTCCTCATCATGAATGAAAGCGAAGTTTTTGGCGTCATTGAGTAAGCCAGATTTTCGATAAACGTAAACAGATAAGAAATTATTAAGGACTATCAATTATGACAGCTAAAGATGTGAAATTTGGAGATGCCGCACGACAAGGCATGTTGGCTGGTGTCAACATTATTGCTGATGCCGTGAAGGTAACCCTGGGCCCTAAGGGCAGAAATGTAGTCCTCGACAAATCTTTCGGTGCGCCGACTGTAACAAAAGATGGCGTGTCGGTTGCTAAAGAGATTGAGTTGAAGGACAAATTTGAAAATATGGGTGCACAGATGGTGAAGGAAGTTGCTTCACAGACTTCTGATGTGGCCGGTGACGGTACAACAACTGCCACCGTACTTGCCCAGGCAATACTGAACGAGGGTTTGAAGTCGGTTGCGGCTGGCATGAACCCAATGGATCTGAAACGTGGGATAGACAAGGCGGTTACCGCAGCAGTTGAAGAAATTGAAAAGCAGTCAGTTCCATGTGCCGATACCCAGGCCATTGCACAGGTTGGTAGCGTGTCTGCAAACAATGACGTAGAAGTAGGTACCATTCTGGCAGAAGCCATGGATAAAGTCGGAAAAGAAGGTGTGATCACAGTAGAGGAAGGAAGCGGCCTCGAGAATGAACTGGACGTCGTGGAAGGCATGCAGTTTGACCGCGGTTACCTGTCTCCCTACTTCATCAACAACCAGGACAACATGAGTGCTGAGATGGAAGAACCATACATCTTGCTGTTTGACAAAAAGATCTCAAATATCCGGGATATGCTGCCGGTTCTTGAGTCTGTTGCAAAAGCAGGTAAGCCACTGATGGTGATCTCCGAGGATGTTGAAGGTGAAGCGCTGGCAACGTTGGTTGTTAACAATATGCGCGGTATCGTCAAGGTAGCTGCTGCCAAGGCACCTGGATTTGGTGATCGACGCAAGGAGATGCTGCAGGACATCGCTATTCTGACCGGCGGTACAGTGATTTCTGAAGAAGTTGGTCTTTCTCTTGAAGGTGCTACTTTGGATGACCTGGGACAGGCCAAACGTATTACCCTTACCAAGGAAAATACCACCATCGTCGACGGTGCAGGTCAATCCGATGATATCGAAGCACGTGTCGGGCAAATCAGGGCACAGATTGAAGAGACTTCATCTGACTATGATCGCGAAAAGCTACAGGAACGTGTCGCCAAGTTGGCCGGCGGCGTTGCTGTGATCAAGGTTGGCGCTGGTTCAGAAATCGAAATGAAAGAAAAGAAAGCACGTGTTGAAGATGCGCTGCATTCTACTAGAGCTGCTGTTGAAGAAGGCATTGTTCCTGGTGGCGGTGTAGCGTTGATACGTGCGCTGCAGACTCTTGACTCTGTCGAGGGCGACAATGAAGACCAGAATGTCGGTATCAACCTTTGCCGCAAGGCGATGGAAGCACCCATGCGCCAGATCGTTGCGAATGCCGGGGACGAAGCTTCCGTGGTTGTCGACAAGGTCAGGCAGATGGAGGGCAGTCAGGGCTTTAACGCGGCCACTGGTGAGTACGGCGATATGATTGAGTTTGGTATTCCCGATCCGGCCAAGGTAACGCGAACTGCACTTCAGGCGGCTGCTTCTGTTGCCGGTTTGATGATCACCACCGAGTGTATGGTCACCGATGCGGTTGACGACTCACCAGCAGCACCTGCGATGCCGGATATGGGTGGCATGGGTGGAATGGGCGGAATGATGTAAGCAACTTTTCCGCAGGAATAGTTGCTCCCGGCAGATGTTTCCAAAGGAAACATTGAGAGGGTAAGCTAACACTCCGAGGAAAAAGCTTCGCCAAGCAGATGTTTCCGCAGGAAACATCGAGAGGGTAAGAAACGCCTCATAGTGACAAAGAAAACCCCGCATCCAGCGGGGTTTTTTTTTGGCTCATAACCAGGTCGGATAAGGTCAAATAGTTTTTCAAAAAATTCAATGTTATCATAGCTATACGGGATTAATTTATAGTAATCCCACGGTGATGGCCGGTGTACCCAAATGTTGGTACCCTGAACAGAGATTATGCTGATGAGTGACAAGAAGGACGATCTTGATGTGTTACCGGCTATTAGGCCGGCACAGGATGAAGTGTCGTCCTATCGCAGGAGCAATCGCTCCGAGGCACCGAAGCAGAGTAATTTTAACGGTATATTGGTTTTTGTCATCGTCATCATGGCTATCATGATGGGCGTTGGTGGTTTTACCCTGTATGAAGTGCAGAAGAAACTGGATCGATCCAATATCCTGTTGAGTAAGGAGCAGGAAAACCTCCAGCAACTCGATAATCGCCTTAACGCATCCGGTTCCGATGTCTCGAAGACTTTACAGTCCATGCAGAGTCAGATGAAAATGAATGCGTCTGAAATCGACAAGTTATGGGCCTTGTCGCACCGTCAAAATAAACCGCAAATCAAGAAGAATGAGACAGCCATCAACAAGGTTCGCACTGACATTCAGTCAAACATTGCGCCCTTGACCAAGACAGTGAAAAGTGTCACTGGAAGGTTCGACCAGTTGGCTTCTGAAATGAAGGAAGTAAAGCAGAATCTGGTTGATGACAATGAAGAAATGGTTACGCAGGTCTCACTGGTCAGGGGAAAAATTCAGGACCAGTCAATTCAGGTCGAGGGAAACAGGCGCGAGATTTCAATTCTTGCTAAACAAATGAAGGATACGCAGGAAGCGATTGATGTCATTGATCAGTATCGAAGGCAGATCAATCAACGGCTGAGAGATTTGCAGGGTCAGATACAGGATCAGCCTGCTACGGCGCCGTCCAGTCCCTGATGATGCTCATGGCGAAGGTGTAATGCCTGTAACCCAGGACGACACCTTCTTCGGAGATTTCTACCAGCTTTATCCCATCCGTGATGGTGTCACCCTCACGAATATTCTGACCATTTATGTTGACCATTCGTAAAGCGGAGTCATCTGCATATATGTGGCTTGAAAATATGATATCCGGGATTTCCCGTTGAACAGCAAGCGGCAGTTCCGCAATGCTTACGAGTTCGGCCGGGGCAGTTACTTCGACCGGTAAGTTCTTATGGGTTTCTGCAGGTGTTATGGCCTTTTCTGGTTTGGGATCAGTGCCTATGCTGGTTTGGGCTGACGGGACTAATGACTCGTTTAGGGTCGTCCAGTAGAACAGGATAAGACCGCCTAAAACTGCCAGTACTGCAAAGAACCAGCCAAAAGGTTTCTTTGCAGCTGGCTTTCTCCAGGCCCTTGAATCGTGTATGGAATCAAGACCCGGTACCTGACGCGACTTCTGTTCTTGTTCAGACTTATTGAGTGCATCAAGAATGTACGACATTAGCCTTCTCCCGTACTCAAAAAAGGGATGCCGACACCCTGAACACCATTCATATGAATCCAGGTTCTTACGCCGACGGTCCCATTTGGTGTCAGTCCTGAATGGAGTTGGAAGTGCTTGATCCTGTCTTCCAATTGCTTGTCGAAGCTATGCCCTGTGGCGGTTACAGGGGGCAATGACTCAATTAGTGCCATCTGGTTGACCAGCCAGTCGACCGGAGCGCCCTGGTCGCCCTGTGCCAGAGGGCCATTGAAAGCAGGAGGTACGCGCCAGAAGAGTGTGTACTTTCCGTTCCAGGTATAAGCAAGCTCCTGTAGGCTCACTTCAAATTGCTGGCTTCCGGAGATTAATGTGGCCACGCCATTATGAACCTGGCTCAGGGTCAGCCACCGTTGGTTAAGACCTATGACTATCGGCCGGTTTAAGTTTGTAACTTCCTTCAAGCCACTGAGATTGGAAAAACACTTTAGCCCGATACTGGTCGCCTGTTCGCAGGGATGAACTGACTGGTCTTCAAATACCACACCCCAGAGCGCAAAAAGGTCATTGAAGGCGAGTCGAGCGTCACCGTGACCAGTGACATCTTCTACCTTGTCCAGGTATACCGACATTTCAGGCTCCACCTGCGGCAGAGTTGGTGAAGACATGTTTGGTAAAATAGTAGCGGTAGCAATATTGTCTGCCGGAGTGATTTCACTTTCAGCTACGAGCACTGCAGCAACGGGCTGGGTGGGTTTTCCGGAGGTCAGGTCAAGGCCTGTAGTATTTCTATTCAGCATTTGAAAGGAAAACAATATGAGGCCGACCAGCGCCGCTGCGGTCGCGATTCTTTGCGGAGTGAAGGGTCGGCGGTTTAGACCTAGCACCTCTTCGGCTGCCTTGTTTACGACCCTGACGCTGACCTGCAGTCGGTTCTCTGCGTAGGTACCGAGCAGGGCGCGATCGCACAGCAGGTTTACTACCCGTGGCACACCTTCGCTGATTTTGAATATCCTGTTTACCGCGGCAGCTGGGAAAAACGTTCCCCTTGCGCCGGCTATTTTTAGTCTGTGTTTGATATATTCATGTACTTCTTCCCGGTTCAGGGCATCGAGATGAAATCTGGCTGTCACTCTTTGTGTCAGTTGTCTGAGCTCATCCTTTGCCAACAGGGTTAGGAGTTCAGGCTGGCCGATGAGCATGATCTGTAAGAGTTTTCGCTGGTTGGTCTCAAGGTTAGTCAGGAGGCGCAGCTGCTCCAGTACAGGGATGGAGAGGTTTTGTGCCTCATCAATAATCAGTACGGTTCTACGCCCTTCTTTGTGCGCGGCTAGAAGAAACTCGTTTAGCTGATCCACCAGAACCTTTATGCCTGCCCCATCAGGATAGATGACCCCAAGGTCATCACAAGCTGTGGCAAGGAGTTCGACCGGGTTAAGTTTGGGATTCAGCACAAAGGCGATGTGAACATCGTCCGGAACCTGCTGGAGCAGACAGCGGCAAACGGTCGTCTTACCTGTACCAACTTCACCCGTTAACAGTATGAAGCCGCCATCACTCTTTATTCCGTACAACAGATGCGCCAGCGCTTCGCGATGGCGGTCGCTCATGTATAGGTACTGCGGATTCGGGGCGATTGAAAAGGGCGCCTCTTTAAGTCCAAAGTATTCGTGGTACATGACTCAGGTGGCTCGAATAGGGGCAATAAGGATAGCAGGCGACTGAATTGGGTGCCAGATCAAGGCGGACCGCCTATATCGGATTTCAATGAATCTAAATGGTCATCTTTTCGTTGCCAGATCTCGTTTATCCAGGGTCGAAAATTCTTTTTCGACCCGTTGCCGGACTCTTCGTTGCCACCATTGAAATCCGAAGGAACAGGCAGGTACTCTACGAAGAAGTGAACCTTCTCAGTTTTCCCACAGAAAAACTCAAAGAAACCCGGTACAACGTCCGGGTAAAAAATGGTGATATCCAGCACACTGTCTATTCTGTCGCCCAGGGCGCTCAGTACCAGTGCAGTTCCTCCGCCTTTCGGTTTCAGCAGGTGCCTGTATGGGGATTTCTGATCGTCCCGCTTAAGTGGTGTAAAACGAGTTCCTTCAAGGAAATTCAGAACAGTAACGGGGGTGAGTTTGAACTTCTCACAGGAACGCCTGGTACTTTCAAGGTCCTTGCCTCTGAGCTCAGGGTGTTTGGCAAGAAACTCCCTTGAATAGCGTTGCATTACCGGGAAATCCAGTGCCCACCAGGCGATTCCAATGACTGGTGTGTAGACCAGTTGTTGCTTGATAAAGAACTTAAGAATCGGAATCCTTCGATTGAATACCCGCTGCAAAATCAGGATATCTGCCCAGGTCTGATGGTTGCAGAGGACCAGGTACCATTTTGCAGGGCTTAGTTCCTCCAGTCCGTGCACTTCAATCTCAATTTTCTGGAACAGGTCGATGATCAAGTTGTTACAATCCACCCAGAGTTCGGCCAGGTTCATTGCGCGTCGGGTACACCATGGTTCTGCGGAAGCCGGTCCGATGAAGCGGAGCAGCGCGAACACATACAGTGGCAGGCACCAAACCAGCGTATTGATGCCAAGAAGAAGATACGATAGGGCGCCGCGAACCACACCGGGCAGAAAATTGAGCACTAAGATTTCCCTTTATTTCATTAGAAATATCATACTTCGTATAGGACTGGCCGTATTCCTCGTCCCACTATCGGGATGTTCAACCTTGTCATTATATACTCAAGCAGTCGTTGGCCAAACATCTTTGCTCTGGCAGCGAAAAGATATCAATCTGGTGATCCAAGACAGCGTCACTGATGCGGCTACAAGGGACAAACTTCAACTAGTCCAACAAGTGCTGAAATATGCAAAAGAGGAACTGAATCTCCCCGTTGGTGATTCCTACTCCACCTATGTGGCAACCGGTAAGCCCTATGTCGTATGGAATGTTTTCGCTGCCCCTGAATTTTCCCTTGATATGCGTTCCTTTTGTTATCCCGTCGCGGGCTGTCTGAGCTATCGCGGATATTTTAAACAGAATCAGGCGAGAATCTTTGCTGCTGGGCTAAAACATGAAGGGCACGATGTCTTTGTTGGTGGCGTGGCAGCCTATTCGACCCTTGGGTGGTTTTCAGATCCGGTGCTGGATACCTTTCTCCGGCGGTCTGACGTAAATCTCAGTGCCTTATTGTTCCACGAACTGGCTCACAGGGTGGTCTTTGTTCCTGGCGACACCCGTTTCAATGAAAGTTTTGCCACTGCCATTGAGGAAAATTCCCTGAAGAGGTGGTTGAAGAGCACCAAACGGGAGCACGCCTATCTAAATTACCTGGATGCGAGAAAAAGACGTGGGCAGGTGCTGAAAATTATCGGTGATGCGCGTGAACTTCTTGGGCAGCTATATGTATCTGGAGTGGATGCAGGTGAAATGCGAACTGGTAAGGAAGGATTGATTCGCCAGTTGCGGGCTAACTATCGGGAGCTTAGTTTGACCTGGGACGGGCATGAGGATTTTAAACACTGGATGTCCGGTGAAATAAACAATGCGAAGCTGGGCACTATCAATGATTACAATGGTTGGGTTCCTGCCTTTAATGCACTGCTTGCTGAAAACGATGGTGACTTGGAGCGCTTCATTGAAGCCGTTACCGACGCCAGCAAACTCAAAAAGAAAGCGCGTGATGAATTTCTGGCATCACGCCTAACAGCTGCCAAGAAGCAGGCTGTTAGAGCAGTAGCGAACAGACGCCGGTAACGACTGCGACGCCGAGTAGGTTCAATATTACGCCTTCCCTCACCATGACCTGAGTAGAGAATCGTCCGGTGCTGAACATAATGGTATTGGGTGCGGTCGCTACGGGTAACATGAAAGCACAACTGGCACTCATAGCGGCGGGAACCATTAATAAAGCCGGATCGATATCAGCAGCGAGGGCCGCTGCAGCAAGTATGGGCATCATCAAGGCCGTTGTTGCGGTGTTGCTCGTCATCTCCGTTAAGAAAGTAATTGTCAGGCAGATCACTGCAATCATCAGAACGGTTGGCCATCCAGCTATACCGGAGAGAAATTCTCCCAGTGCACCGGATAGACCAGATGCGACAAATGCTTTTGCAAGGGCGATGCCGCCACCAAAGAGTATCAGGATACCCCAGGGAATTTTTGCAGCAGTTTCCCAATCGAGAAGTTTTGCCCCTTTCCCGTCTGGTACCAGGAACATGACGACGACCGCCAGCAGGGCAACACTGGCATCGTTGGCGCCCGGTACATCCAGCCAGGTGCTCCAGCCGCCAAAAGGTTGCCCTCGGGTTACCCAGGCAAGAGCGGTGAGAGTAAAGACAATAAAAACCCGCTTTTCGTCTATGCGCCATTGGCCGACTTTAGGGATGTCTACATGACCCTCGTGTTGAAGGTTTCTGGTTAGCCAGAGCCCGATCAGTGGAACCAAAATGAGGACAACGGGAACGCCCCAGGACATCCAGGTCAGGAATGCTATCTCGGTGCCGGTAAACTGTGTGTAGATCTCACGGAACACCAGGTTGGGCGGGGTTCCAATTGGGGTGCCGATTCCGCCAACACTGGCCGCGTAGGCAATACCCAGCAGCAATGGAATAGCCAGGTCTTCATCACTCGATTTTTCAAGGACCGCCATTGCCACCGGCAGCAGCATTAAGGTTGTCGCTGTGTTCGATATCCACATGCTGAGCAGGGCAGCGGCAGCCATGAATCCGTAGACCAGGCGGCTGCTGCTGGTGCCGCCTAAGAGGTTAACCATGGTAAGAGCAACCCGGCGATGTGCACCACTTTTCTCCATTGCGGTCGACAGGATGAATCCGCCCATCAGTAGCAGTATAAGTGGGCTGCCATAGGATGCGCCGACCTCATTCGGCGTCAGGATGCCAAGAACGGGAAAAAGTGCGAGTGGCAGTAACGATGTGACAGGTATGGGGATTGGTTCGAGAATCCACCAGGTAGCGCAGACCATTGTAATGGCAGCGGTCCAGCAGGCGGAGAGTTCCCAACCCGTGGATTCTAGAGCGATGAATACGACCACAGCGAGTAACGGACCCAAAGCCAGGGAAAGTAAAGATTTGTTGATTTGACCCATTCGATTTTCTTACCAGCTAATTCGACAGCGATTATACACATCAGGGTTGCAACCCATTGCCCCTTTGATATGTACTTGAGGACTATGGTCGAGTCAATTTACTGGTACGATTTGGAGACAACGGGAACGGACCCTGTTCTGGACAGGGCAATCCAGTTTGCGGGCGTGCGAACCGACCTCAGTCTCAATGTTGTCGATGAACCCCTAACCCTTTTTTGCAAACCAGGTGATGACGTTATCCCCCAGCCGGAGGCGTTCCAGGTGACAGGCCTGATGATGTCTGAACTTGAGCAGCGCGGGCTTAGGGAAGCTGAGTTTTGTGAAAAGATACTGCAGCAGTTTTCCACTCCGCAGACCTGCGTCGCCGGTTACAACAGCATCCGCTTCGACGATGAGTTCACTCGCCAGATGCTTTATCGCAATTTTCATGAACCCTATGCAAGGGAATGGCAGGGTGGGAATTCCCGCTGGGATATCATTGACCTGATTCGCATGGCCTATGCCCTGAGGCCTGAAGGACTGGAGTGGCCCCTGAATGAAGATGAGGTGCCGAGCTTCAGGCTTGAGCTGCTGACCAGTGCTAACGGCATTGGTCACCAGGATGCCCACGACGCGTTGTCGGATGTGCATGCGACGATTGAGCTGGCACGAAAGTTAAAGAAGGCTCAGCCACGACTGTACGACTACCTGTTTAATCTTAAGGCTAAAAAGCAGGTACTACAGCAGCTGTATCCCCTGGGCAAATCAGCAATGGTGCATGTTTCATCCATGTATCCGGCACGTCAGGGTTGCGTCGCTGTCATTCTTCCCCTGTGTGTTCATCCGACCAACGGCAATGGTATCGTTTGTTACGATCTGTCTGTGCCCCCTGACGCGCTGATCGGCGCCACCGCAGAGGAGGTCAGGCGGCTTGTTTTTACTGCGAGCCGAGACCTTGAGGATCATGAGCAACGGATTCCCCTTAAGACTATCCATATTAATCGTTGCCCGGCGATCGCACCCATGACGACGCTCAGTGCTGAAAAGGCCGAAAGGCTTGAGCTCGATACCGGCGCATGTGATGAGCATAGGATGCGGCTACAGCAGGCAAGTGGCATAGTCGAGAAAATTGAAGAGGCTTACAAGTCGAGCCAGTTTGTCGATTCTGATGACCCGGATTTTATGTTGTATCAGGGAGGGTTTTTTAGTGCCAGTGACATTACGGTTATGGCGGATCTAAGGGCTGCCAAACCCGAACACTTGATTGATTTCGAAGGCAAATTCCAGGATGACAGGTTGGGCGAAATGCTGTTTCGATACAGGGCGAGGAACTACCCTGGTCTGCTTGACCAGGACGAAGCTCAGCGTTGGAGAGAGTTCAAGCTAACGAGATGGCAGGGCGGAGACTTGGTTAATAGTGCGCTTAGCAGGGCAGGGAAGCTAAACGCAGAAGAGGGTGAAACACCAAGTCTGACGGATTTGATCAGGTACCTTGAGCAGGTTCGTGTTGGTGTGGGTCTGTAAAGTTGAAGTTATTGCACACCTCAATAAAATGGTTGGTACTCTTTTATAATTGTTTTTCCTTCCGGTGAAAGAGGCCGAAGGTCAGGGGAATTTTTGAAAAGGATACAAATTCCAGCGCCTTGAAGTTTCTGCATAAATTGTTGGTGCGAGCCAAACGCTGGTCTAGATAAGTCCTGCCAAGCCCTCGTGATACCAGATCTATCCGCAGGGACTGGTTGCTAACCTCCCAGATGGTGCCAAAGCTGTCTCGCAATTTGTCGATGGCTGGTCGCATATCAGGATCATCGAGATGAGAGACAATGAGTGGAATTGCCCGAAGCCTGTCTTCACCCTCCGAGACGATTGAAGGGTACATTGGGTGCTCATTGCTGATCATCAGGATTCTCTCGTCCTCGAACATTTCAATAGTCCGAAGATGCTCAGGCATTGATTTCTGGAACGGACCGAAGCCCAGTTCCCCCAGGTCCGACGCGATTGAGGATATTATTTGCCTGCTGGGCAAAACGTTGAACCTGATTTTGGTCAGGGGGCTTTCTTCGCAATACCGGGTCAGAAGGTCATCGCCATAGAGACTGTTGACGGTGCTGTTCATGAACTAATTGTTTTATAAAGATATATTATGGCTATGAGGAATTTATCCTGCGCCTAAGGTGCCCTGTATCAGTGAAAAAGGCAGAAAGTGCACGATACAGGTGAAACGTATCATCAACGCCTGCCGTTTCCCTGATGGAATGCATGGCGAAGGTAGGCACGCCCACATCCAGGGTGCGGATACCGATCTCCTTGGCGGTAATTGGACCGATTGTGCTGCCGCAGGCCATATCGGTCCTGGTGACATACTTCCGGAAGGGCACATCGCTGTTTTCACAAAGGAGACTGAAATACCCCTCTGTTTCGCTGTTGGTCGCGTAGCGCTGGTTGGCATTGACTTTAATCACAGGTCCCTTGTTCAAAATGGGACCATGATTAGCGTCGTGCTTGCCGGGATAGTTGGGATGAATGCCATGGGCATTGTCGGTTGATATCAACAGTGATTTCGCGATGGCTCGCAGTCTGTCTTCCGTATCGGGGATCATTCTCTTCAGGACCGCTTTAAGGAAAGGACCTT
>Ga0187833_10001290_pt1 | contig 28733 bp, 23 predicted proteins | sample ETNtaG_37_FD_167968 | JGI IMG/M metagenome (GOLD analysis project Ga0187833, IMG submission 167968) | Marine microbial and viral communities from oxygen minimum zone, Eastern Pacific Ocean - ETNP2014_SV_400_PacBio MetaG (Illumina Assembly) | ecosystem: Environmental > Aquatic > Marine > Hypoxic...
TGTGCGATTGCCTTTTCTCTTCTTTCTCCGGTGAGTAATCGGTCAATTAATTCATTTCCATGTGGTTTATTTGCTTTCATTTGTGCCCCCGTGTTGTTTGAAAAATCCTAGGAATTCATCTACCTTGTGGACTTCCACCATATTGATGATCTTTCGGTGATTAGGAAATACTGCTCCTGCGAGGACGATGGTGTCTTGCTCCTCGATTAATTGATTCTTGATACAGGCCATGATTGCCTCCTTCTTTTGCTCGACGGATCCCGAATTATCTATTTCATGCTCGACTTGTAATGGGATGACTCCTCTTAGGAGTTTCAATCTTCTTACGATTTTTATGTTGCTTGTTAGTGCTATAATGGGGAATGAGCTATTGAATCTCGCTAGCATTCTCGCGGAAAAGCCGCCATGAGTGATACAGAGGAGCTTGTCGATATGCGTATGCTTTGAGAGATCGATAATCATCTTTGAGCAGGCGTCGCTGGGATCGGTGGACTCGTTATCATTCTCTAAATCGAGAATTGGCGTTTCCTCCTCGCATTCTTGAATGACTGTTGACATTACTTTGACTGCTTGTTCCGGGTTTGCGCCTATCGCCGTTTCACCGGAGAGCATGACTGCGGACGCGCCATCCATGACTGCGGACGCGATATCTGCTACCTCTGATTTCTTCGGTAGTGGTTGCGTTACCATCGAATGGAGCATTTCTGTAGCGACGATGACTGGCTTTGCTCTTTTATTTCCTTCTTCGATGATATGCTTCTGAAGCATAGGGACTTTTTGGAAGGAGACTTCGCTTCCTAGGTCTCCCCGATCGATCATGATGCCATAGGCTGCTTCGATGATGCCGGAAACATTTTTGATTGCTTCCTGATTCTCTACTTTTGCAATGATTTTGATTGTTGATCCCTCTAACTTTTTTTCTACCGTTCGAACTTCGTCTGCAGTATTGACGAATGATAGCCCGACGAAATCTACTTGTTCTTTTTTTGCGAATGCTATACACTTGTTTTCTTTTTCCTGTATAGATTCGCGGCTGAGGATCGCTCCGGGAATATTGACGCCTTTGCCTTCTTGTAGGACTGCATCATGCTGGACGAGGCAGGTTACGTTGTTTCCATCGATTGATTGTACGGTAATTGCGATTGAGCCGTCATCCATGAGCAACTCTTGCCGAGGTTTGACGTGTTGTGGGAATTCAGGTAGATCGACACCGATAGCATCTCCTTCTGGAGTGGTTGAGAGGATGATTGTGGAGTTGGCTTTGAGGATGCGAGGCTCTTTTAATCCGCGAACGCGTACTTTGGGGCCAGGGATGTCTAATAGAATAGGAATAGTTGCGTCTACTTCGCGTACTTTCTTGATGATGTCGCTATGTTGTTCGGGATTGCCGTGGGATGAATTTATTCTTGCTACATCCATCCCTGCATTCTTGAGTTTGGTGATTTCTTCAATGGAATTGGTTACAGGACCGATCGTTGCGATGATTTTTGTCTTCTTGATCATGATTTGCCTTGTAGATCCGATTTCGGCGAGAATTTCTTTAGTTGTGGCAGACTCGTGATTGAGAACATAGAAGATTGCGTTTCCTAAGGACTCTGCTTTGACTACGGACTCGTCTTCCAGTTCCTTGAGAATTTTGTGGGCACTTCCTACGCTGATGGAAAGAGTTTTGGCGATTTGATTAATCGTTAATCGGCGAGATGCATTTCTATCTAGAAACGAAATGATCTTTTGGGTGTTTTTGGAGACTGCCATATTAGTGAATGATTATTCACTTAATTTGTGCTTGTTTATAAAGACATCGCTTTTTGAGACGTTATATCATTCACTTACTATTTTCCCATATGTTTATATAGCGTGTGCTGCTCATAGGGGTATGGTTAAGATTCCTGCTAAGTATGATCGAAGTGTGGTGATGCGTGTTTTCGCGCGTCCGGTAGGGAATTTGATGATTCCTCTTTTTATGAAGCTCGGTATTACAGGAAATCAACTTTCGATCTTCAATATCTTTTTTACGTTGTTTAGTTTTCTGTTGATTGGGACTGATAGTTTAGTCATTGGTGCTTTGTTGTTGCAATTTACTATTATTTTTGATACGATGGATGGTACTTTGTCTAAAATGAGAAAGCAGAAGTCGCTGTATGGGCGGTATCTAGAAAAGATTTGGCATAATGCGATTGTTCCTTTCTTGTTCGTTGCGCTTGGATGTAATGTGACTTTGAACAACGGAGATAGTATGTATTGTTTGATTGGATTCTTCATTACGGGATCGATCTTGGTCGTTAATCTTATTGAATTTATTCGTCGGTATACGTTTCAGGTTGCTCCTAAGGCACTGGATGCTGATCAGACGGTGAAATCTGAGAAATCGTTGTTGCAGATTGTGGTGCGAGCTATCGGAGATACTTCGTACATCTTCATGTACGTGTTGGTGTTTGGATATGCTGGTTACCTGGATATGCTGGTGTTGTTTTACGGAGTCTTTTACGGATTGTTGTTTGTTGTCAAATTCTTTCAGTTTCTTGGAAAACCAAAGGGTTTTTAATGGTTTGAGGACTTTAACGACGTATGGTCAAGATTGGTTTAGTTAGTCCGTTTTTACCGGAACAGGATGGTATTGCTGTGTATAGCGATAATCTGTATGTTGGTGCGGGTAAGAAAAACATTGTTCGTATTGGTCGGGTGAAGGGTGACTGTGAGTATGTGGTTGATTTTACTTCTTTTAGTTTACGGAGCAAGCTGGAGCATATTATTGCTAAGGAGAAATTGGATGTGGTGCACTTTCAGTATGTTGCCTCTCTTTTTGGGAAACGTAATTTGAATCTTGCATTTATTCGGGCGCTCTCGTTGTCGGTTCCGGTTGTGGTGACATTACACGAGGTGCAGTATGGTCAGGGGGGGATGCGGAATAGGTTATTGTCGATGTTGGAAAAGAAGATTATTTCTCGTGCGGCTCTGGTTATTGTACATACCCCTGAACAACGAACGTTCTTGGAGAAAAAATATGGTGCTTCGAACATTCGGTGCATCTATCACGGGTTGTGGAGCAAGTCTGGTGGGGTTGGAGATGCTAAAAGTGTGTTGTTCTTTGGGATGATTTCTGAAGCGAAGGGTGTTCCCTCCTTAATTGGTGCGATGGATTATCTGGGTGATTATTCTTTGACTATTGCTGGAAGGTTTGTGGATGATGCTAGTGAGAAGTCTGTGAGAGATGCTCTGAAAAAGAGTGCGGCAAAGATTACTACTGATTTTGGATGGATTGACGAGAAAAAGAAGGAATTATTGTTTCGGAAGGCTGCTGTTTGTGTTTTACCGTATACGTGGGCACCGTATCAGTCTGGGATTTTGCATAATGCGTTGTCGTTTCAGGTTCCGGTTGTGGTTACTGATGTTGGTGCTTTGCCGGAGATTGTTTCTTCGTTTCATTGTGGCGAGGTTGTTAACACTGATGCAAAATCGCTTGCTGCAGGTATTGAAAAGGTGGTGCGACAACCAGGTAGGTATCGTACGGGAATTACTAGTTATCAAAAGAAGGCTGACTGGAAGGTTGTTGCTGAAGAACATATGACCTTGTATGGTGGCTTGAAGTAAAGGTTTTTAAAAACAATTGCATTCGATAGGACTATGTTATCGTGTAAGGCATTTTTCGAATTACTCGTCAAGGATGTAGGTTTCTTTACAGGTGTTCCTGATTCTTTGCTGAAAGATTTTTGTGGTTATGTTGCTGATCACGCAGAGAAGCATGTGATTGCTGCGAATGAGGGTAATGCTGTTGGTATTGCAGCCGGATATCATCTTGCTTCGGGTAAGGTGCCCTTAGTGTATATGCAGAATTCTGGTCAGGGAAACGCGGTGAATCCGTTGTTATCGTTGGCAGATCCGAAAGTGTATGGTATTCCTATGCTCTTGCTTGTTGGGTGGAGAGGCGAACCTGGTGTTGCAGATGAACCTCAACATGTTAAACAGGGCGAGGTTACTTCGGCTGTTTTTGATGCGATGGGGATTGCACATGCAGTGTTGCCGGATACTATGGAGGATGCTGCTGAATGTGTTGAGAAAGCTTTGGCTAGTGCTCAGGAACATTCTGCTCCTTATGCAATTCTTGTTAAGAAAGGGACCTTTGAATCGTATTCTGGTAAGGCGTCTGCGGGTTCTGGTAGCATGACGCGAGAGGAGGCTTTACGAATGATTGTTGATGCGATTGGAGATAGTGTTGTTGTTTCTACTACTGGGAAAACTTCACGCGAGGTGTATGAGTTGCGAGAAGCAAAAGGCCAGGATCACGCTCATGATTTTTTAACGGTTGGTTCGATGGGCCATGCTTCTTCGATTACTTTGGGTATTGCACTTGAACAGAAAAAGCAGGTATACTGTTTAGATGGTGATGGTGCGTTTATCATGCATATGGGCAGTGCCGCGGTGATTGGGGCGCAGTCGTGTAAGAACTTCAAACATATAGTGATTAATAATGGGGCTCATGATTCAGTTGGTGGTCAACCTACGGCGGGTGCGGATGTTGCGCTTGGTGCTATTGCAAAGGATTGTGGGTATGTTGCTATTTATACTGCTGACGATGAGAAATCGTTGAAAGATGCGCTCAGTGAGCTTGCTTTAAGTGAAGGCCCTTCATTCTTAGAAATTAGGGTGAAGAAAGGTGCTCGCTCGGATTTGGGTCGGCCTACGAGTACGCCTGCCGATAATAAGAAGGCGTTTATGGAGTTTCTACAGAAATGAGTCATGAAATTCTTTCTGGGTATGGTAGTATTGAGCAGCTTTCTGGAATCTTAAAGGAGAGCGCTCCGAAACACATCTTGTTGGTGACGGGCGAGCAATCGTATGTCTCGTGTGGTGCAGAGAAATCTCTTGAACCGTTGCTCGCGCCTTATGCATATACACGCTTTTCTGATTTTGAGGTTAATGTTAAGTTAACAGATTTAGAACGAGGTATTGATCTTGCTGCCCGGCATCAATGTGACTTTGTGATTGGTATTGGTGGTGGAAGTGTGATGGATATGGCTAAGGCTATTGCTTTGTTAGCTGGACAGGAAGGTAGCCTGGAGGCAGTCATCAAGGGCGATGCTGAGATTGTTGGCAGAGACATTGGTTCGGTGATGATTCCTACGACAGCTGGAACGGGAAGTGAGTCTGATAGGTATTCTGTTGTTTATGTGGGTAAAACTAAGTATTCGTTGACTCATGATTCGAATCTGCCTGATTATGCTATTTTAGATGCGACCTTTACTAGCGATCTTCCGAAACCGATTACTGCGGTAACGGGAATGGATGCGGTGGCGCAGGCCATTGAAAGCTATTGGTCTGTGAAGTCAACTGACGCTTCTCGTGCATTGAGCAAGCAGGCGTTGGAGTTGGGATTAGCGCATCTGGAGGGTGCGGTTAATAGTCCTACCCAGGAACATAGAGAGCAGATGTTGATTGCTGCGAACCTTGCTGGACAGGCGATTCATATTGCTAGTACGACGGCGCCACACGCGGTATCGTATCCGATGACTTCTTACTTTGAGGTTGCGCATGGCCAGGCGGTTGGTGTAACGTTACCTTCATTCTTTGAATATAATTGTGGTGTGGATGCTGATAACGTTCAGAACGGAATTTCGGTCGAGGATGCGCAGCAACGGATGCAGGAATTACTTGAGATTCTGGGTGTTGAAACGGGTAAAGAAGCAAATGTGAAATTGACTGCCTTGATGAAGTCAATTGGTTTAGATACTACGTTGTCTGCCTTAGGTGTTACCGATACTGATGTTGTTGTTAAGCATGGTTTCAACCCGGCACGAATGGGAAATAATCCTCGCAAGGTTGCTGAGGGCGATTTGAAGACATTATTGGCTGGTTTGCACTAGTTTTATAAAAACAGATTAACTTCTTGAGGTTATGGGAAAACCTAATATTGTGTACATCATGATTGATGCGTGTAGGGCGCAGGCATTAGGATGTTATGGGTTTTCTAAGAATGTTTCTCCCAACATTGATGCGTTGGCGAAAAAAGGTTTATTGTGTAAGCAGGCGTTTTCATCGCATACCGTAACTGATCATTCTCGTATTTCTTTATTGGGTGGACGGCACCTGATTCCTGAAGAGAAGCTTGATTTTATTGTGACTCAGGATGTTATTGATCGCTTTTTTGAATCTGGTGGGAAGTTTCTACAGGAGTATCTGCAGGATGCAGGATATCATACGCAATCGTTCAAGGAATTGAAGGGTTGGAGAGGACAGGGTTTTGATGTTGTTGCTACCGATAGAAAAAGTAAAAAGAAATTTGTGCAGAGTGTTGCGAGCATGGTTAATAGAATTCCACTCGTTTCTTCTGTGGCGAAGCATGTCTTTTACAAGGGTCTTCCGAAAAAGATGACGGATGCCGTAAGACGAACGGTGGGTGGAGAACAAGAGACAAATGATGCTGTTAGATTTTTAAAAAGGCAGGATGGGAAGAAGCCATTTTTCATGTATCTGGAATATAAGAGTGCACATATGCCGTATGCGGTGGATGAACCCTTTGCAACGCGATTTAGAGAGGATGACGATCGGTTGTTTTTTGATGTGATTAAGGAGCGGAATTTTTCTAAGGAATTGTTGGCGTTTTACAAGACGGTGTTTGATCCTCGTGAAACGATGGCAGGTATTATTGGTCGATATTATGGTGCGATTGCGTATATTGATAGTTTGGTGGGGCGTGTTGTTGAAGCTTTGGATGAGACTGGGTTGCGGGAAAATACTCTTATTGTTCTAACGGCAGATCATGGTGAAAGTTTAATTGAACACGATATCTTTTTTGAACATTATGGATTATATGATGTTACTACGCAGGTGCCCTTGATTATTTCGGGAAAGGGTTTTTCAGGTAGTCAGGACGGACTGGTGCAGCTTGAGGATGTGGTTCCTACATTGTTGAAGGCTGCCGGTATTGCGCATGATGCGGATGCGTTTGATGGTTTTGATGTGGTATCGGGAAAGGGTCGCGATTTTGTGTTTATGGAGGAGTCTTTCATGCAGCGGAAGCAGGCTCTGCGGGATGCTCGCTATAAATTAATCATGGCTCCTAGTCGAAAGGAAGCTACTTGTGTTCGGACTGGTGCTGTACAGGGTGGCGTGGTGGAATTATATGATCTGATTGCTGATCCATTAGAGGAACATTCTCTTGTAAAAGAGAAACAGGATGTTGTTGTTCGAATGGCCACCCAATTACGGCAGACGGTTGATGTAATGAAAACGAGAGAGGAGAAGCGGCGCATTGCGATGCGTCTAGAATCACTATGAAAAAGAAAAATGTGCTCTTTTTGTTATTAGATGGTATTCGCTCGGATAGAATTTCGAGGTGTCCGTATTTGACTTCGGTGTTGAAGAAAGGTACTTATTTTCCTAACATGATCACGAGTGCTCCGTATACGCTCGGAGCGGTACATTCTCTGTTAACGGGTTTGTATCCGTATAAGCACGGTGTTAATGGGTATCACAAGATGTTTGCGTATCGGAAAAATGCATGTAAGCATATTGGCCAATATCTGCAGGATGCTGGCTATTACACGGGATGGAATATGGTTAACAAAAATCTTGCACCTCAGGAAGGTTTTGATTCGGTGTCTACGCATGATGAGATGCATGATGATTTGTTTAGTGCTCACTCTTCGATTCTGGACTCGGTGAAGGATAAGCCGTTTTGTTTATTGTTACAATACAGTAAGGTGCATGCCACGTATGTGAATACGTATCTGAAGTCGGAGGAGGATTATTTTGGAAACGTGGAAAAGAACGTTGCTGCATATAACTCTGCGCTGGATGATTTAGATTCGTATCTGAAGAAGATGTTTAGTTATTTGAAAGATACTGGGTTGATGGAGGATACGATTGTGGTGGTGTTCTCTGATCATGGCACATCGAACGGTGAAAAGAAAGGGGAGAAATTTTACGGAGCGTTTACGTATGATAGTACGATCAAGATTTTTTGTTCGATTTTTATGCCGGGAATGCAGGCAAAGGAGATTGGGGCGCAAGTCTCTCTTATTGATGTGCTGCCGACCTTGCTTGAGGAGTTGGATATTGCTCCGGATGCTGGATTTGAGGAAATTCAGGGTAAGTCTTTGTTTCCTTTTATCTCGGGGACTGAAGATAAAGATAGGGTTGCGTTTACTGAAACTGGTGGTTTAACGGGGCCGTGGCCTTCACCGGAAAAGCATAATGTCTTTTCGATGCGGATGGATGGGTTTAAGGTGGTTAAGACACCGGATGGATGGGAATTGTATAATCTACATAAGGATCCTTTAGAACTTGATAACTTGGCCTCTACCGAGAAAAAGTTGTTGTCGATGTTGCAGCCGTTGCTACAGAAGCATATTGATGAGATGTCTTAGTCAATATATCCCATTTCTTTGAGATTTTTTCTGATTTCTTCTTCGTCTGCCTTGGTTTCAGTAGGTGAATTTTCTTTCGTGTCATCTAGGACTTTTCTTAGGACGAATGCGATATAGTCTTCTGCCGAGGTGAAGTTTGCTTGCTTAGCTTTTTCTTCTACCTTCTTTAGGAGATCTGCTGGTATCGATATGGTTTTCATTTTGTACCTGGAATTAATTCTAGTATTTCCTTGATGGGGATGCAGTTTTCATCAGCTTCGAGGGCGCGTCCCTCTTTCAGAATGCTTTGCGCAGTATGCAGCATTGCGGGGTATGCGCTTCGCAGCATTTGATTGGCGTAGATAACCATGTTGATGCCTGCTTTTGATAGTGTCTCTTCGGTGACTGAGCTGTAGGTTGAGGGTACTGCGATTAGGGGCACTTTTTTCTCGAATTGCTCGTATGCTTTGCAGAATTCTAGGATTTCATTAGGTGTGGTTGATTTACTATGGATCATAATTGCGTCTGCGCCGGCTTCGATGTAGGCTTTAGCCCGGGTTAGTGCATCCTCCATGCCTGTTTTGAGGATGAGGCTTTCGATTCTGGCGATAATCATGAAGTCTTCGGTGACTTGCGCTTTCTTTCCGATGTGCAGTTTCTTAGAGAAGCCCTCTATGGTGTCTTGTTCTTGTTCCTCTGTGTCCTCTAGCAGTGAATTTTTCTTTAATCCCACTTTGTCTTCGATGATGATGGCTGAAACGCCGGTTCTCTCGAGAGTCTTTACGGTCATCGGGAAATGTTCGATCATTCCGCCGGTATCTCCATCTACGATGATGGGCTTTGTGGTAACGTCAAGAATTTCGTTAATCGTGTTGAGACGTGAGGTTAAATCTACGTATTCGATATCGGGTTTTCCTTTTGCGGTTGAATCGGTTAGGCTGGAAATCCAGATGCCGTCGAATTCTTTTTTTCCTTTATTGGTATCAAGAGCGGTATGTTCGATGATTAATCCGGAGATGCCATTATGTGCTTCTAGTACGCGGACGATTTCGTTGGTACCGAGTAGTCTTCGTAATCTCTTTTGACGGAGCTCGGGTGTAGTTCCGACCTCTCGGATTGCTTTTCGTAATAGGGAGGAGGACATGTTCTTGGTGTATTCTGGCTCGATTAACTTCCCGCCCCATTCGGCTAGGACTTCGATGACTTTAGCGCGCGTTTTCTTTTGTACGCCGGTTTTCCAGTCATCTCCATGGACAACAAAATCGGGTTTTACTTTTCTGAGATTAGGTTCGTAGTCTAGGGTTTCTTGAGGGATAACCTGGGCAACTCCCTTAATGTTTTCAGCGATCTTCTTTCTATCTTCGAACGGGAGATAGGGTACTGCCTTATAGGATGCGATGGCCTGGTCGGTTAAGACTCCAACGGTAACTTCTCCATGTTTTGCCGCCTCGCTAATGATATTGAGGTGTCCGGTGTGGACGATGTCTATGCTGAGACCTACGTAAACTTTTTTGGTCATACACCTAAGAATAAATAGCGACTTTTAAACCTTTGGATACCGTCAGTTTTATAAAGATTGGAGCGCTTATTTAGGGTATGAGCGTAGCGAAAAAGATTGCCAAGAACACGGGAATTTTGTTTACTTCTGAGGTTGTGAGCAATATTTTTTCGTTCTTTTTGGTTATTGTTATTTCTCATTACTTGGGAGATAGTGGATTCGGGAAATATACGTTTGCGTTCGCTTTTGTCAATATTGCACTCATTTTTTCGCATTTGGGGATGCGGACGTATGTATTTAGAGAGATTTCTAAACATCCTGACCAGACCAAGAAGTTCTTGGATAATGTGTTTACGCTTCGTTTCTTTTTGACGTGGATTGTGTATGGTGTTGCGTTATTGATTGCATTTACTATTCCTGAGGCTCGAGAGATTATTATTATTTTGGTATTGGCCATGATTCATGAGCAGTTGTATCTGTTTGTGCGGTTGGCGAATACGGTGTTTAATGCTCACGAACGCAATCGTTTTGTTCTGACTTCTAGGACCTTGCTGAAAAGTCTTGGTTTGGTGATTGGAGCTTCGGTTTTGTTCTTAGGGTATGGTTTGATAGGATTGATGCTTGGGTTGATTGCGGTGCAGGTTGTTGTTTGTGGATATTGTTATTCTGTTTTGAAAAGAAATTTTGTTACGCCGTCCTTGAGCTTTGATTTTGGATATTGGAAGAAGTTGGTTAACGCCTCTCTTCCTTTTTGGTTTACTTTTCTATTTCAAAGGATCTATTACCGGATTGATACTATTATGTTAGGGAGTATGACTACGTTTTCGGCTACGGGATTGTATGGTGCTTCGTTTTCGGTTGTGAATGCGTTATCGTTTATTCCGGCTGTTATTATTACTGCTTCGTTTCCCTCTATGTCACGCATGTTTCATACCGATAATAAAGAGAAATTGTCATTCTTGTATCACAAGGTGTTTTCTTATCTGTTTACGATTGGCTTTCCGGCTGTGATTGGATTGTCGTTGCTGGCTGGCAAGATCATGCCCCTAGTATTTGGTGCTGAGTTTGTTGGTGCTGGACCTTTACTTCGGGTGTTGAGTTGGTCCATTCTGTTCATTTTCTTGACTCATCTGCTGGGATATTTATTGAATGCAATTGACCAGCAGAAGAAGTTTACTATTGCGACTGCAATTACTGCGTTTGCTAACGTGGGATTAAATCTTCTTTTGATTCCGAGGTTTGGTGCTCTCGGGGCTGCGTATGCTACTGTTTCTACGTATGTGGTGTTGTTTTTTTCTCTTTTGTATTTTACTTCCCGTCACGGTTATTCGTTGCCGTTGTTTAGGTTAGTGTGGAGGCCGTTAGTAGCTGGATTGGTGATGGGTTGGGTTGTTGCTCGAATGATGGAGATGCATCTGTTTGTTGGTGTTTTGGTAGGCGTATTTAGTTTCTTTGGGATACTCTTCTTGCTCGGTGGCTTGGGTGCGGATGAGAAGAGGTTATTGAAGTCGTTTGTTAAGAAGTGATAAGCGAATCGTAGAATGTTTCTAGCTTTTTCATGAAGAGGTCGTAATCGTAGTCGTTCATTAGTTTTTGGACTGCTTTGCCTTTTTGCTCTCTCAGCGGTTTGCTGGCGAAGTAGTTCTCAAATATTTTTGCAAGTTGTTCTTTGTTTCTTGGAATTGAGTATAGTGCGTGTTCTTTGAAGACGCTGGTGAAAGAACCGATATCGGAGAGACAGAGAGGAATGGCGGCTGCGGCTGCCTCATAGACCGATATTCCCATGGTTTCGGGGTCTGAATTGTTGACAAAGAGATCGGTTATTGCGAAGATGTTGCGTACTTGTTTATAGTTGAGGCTGCCAGTAAAGATGACCGATTCTTGGAGGTTTAGTTTTCTCACGGTGTCTTCAGGGTTTTGAACGTTTTTGAAGCGTTTTGAGGCTTGGTCTTTGTATCTGGGATTATTAAATTGGTTTGCTCCTACGATGAGGAGTCTTGCTTTGGGATGGTTTCTTTGAAAGATTGCGAATGATTCGATGATGGTGTCTACATTCTTGAACTTTCTGAAATTGGAGACTGAGGTGATGATGAAATTGCTTTCTTTGAGATCGTATAGCTTTCTGACTGCTGACTTATTTGCTTGTTCGGTTGCTGAGAAGAAATTTACATCGATTGCGTGAGGTAGTAGTGTTATCTTGTTTTTGGGGATTCCGTTTTTTTCGTAGATTTCCCTTTCGAATGGAGTAAGTGCGATTATTTTCTTGAACTTTTTCATACAGTATAGTGAGAATTTTTTAATTAAGGCGTTAGATCCTAATTCGTAGGTGTGCGGTAGTAAGATGCATTTCTTTCCTGTGAATGGGGAAAGGAGTGCGGGTAGAAAGGGTCGTAGATTTGCTAGAACTAATTCTACTTCTTTATCTTTCTTTAATGCTCTGAGTAGTTTCCAGGTTGAGGTGAATCTTCTTATTGGTAGTTTGTCTAGTACTTCGTACTCTTTTTGATTTGGTTTCTTTAACGTCCAGATTTCGCATTGGTAGTTGCGCGCTTGCATGACTTTGATGGGGTTCATGCCGTAGTGTTCTTTTGCGGAGACTTGCTTACCGGAGGCTTCGTTCCAACCCATTACTATCTGGATAAACTTTTTCATATTGAGGATGATTGCAATTTCATTTAATAATGTTTGTAGAATGGGCGTCAATAGGGTTCTAGTATCAGAATTACTTTTTCATCAATCTTTCTTGTGTTTTGAGGTCTTCGTCGACCATCTTCTCTACGAGTTCTTTGAACTTTACCTTGGGTTCCCAGTTGAGTACTTTCTTTGCTTTGGATGAGTCTCCGACTAGAAGATCTACTTCTGCTGGACGTAGGAACTTTTTATCGATTTTTACGTGGTCCTCCCAGTTTAGGCCTACGTGTTCGAATGCTGCCTGGCAGAGTTCCTTAACGGAATGCATCTCTCCTGTTGCAATGACGAAATCGTCTGCTTCGTCGTGTTGGAGAATTAACCACATGGCTTCGGCGTAATCTCCTGCGAATCCCCAGTCTCTTTTTGCGTCTAGGTTTCCTAGGAAAAGGTCTTTTTGTAATCCTAATTTAATTTTTGCTACGGATTCGGTTACTTTCTTGGTTACGAATTGTTGGCCTCTTCTGGGAGATTCGTGATTGAATAAGATTCCATTTGCTGCGAATAAGTTGAAGCTTTCTCTGTAGTTCTTGGTGATCCAGTGGGCATATACTTTGGATACTCCATACGGAGATCGTGGATAAAAGGGAGTGGTCTCGGTTTGCGGTGTTTCTTGTACTTTTCCGTACATTTCACTTGAGCCTGCCTGATAGAATTTGATTTTAGGATTAACTATTTTGATTGCTTCTAGCATTCTGGTTGTACCGAGAGCGGTAATTTCTGCTGTTAACAATGGTTGAGACCAGGACGCGGGAACGAAGCTTTGTGCCCCTAGATGGTAGATTTCGTCGGGTTGGACGTCTTTGATGGTGTTGATGATTGAACTTAAATCTGTGAGATCTGCGCTAATCAGGTTGATTTTGCTTTTAATGTGATTAATTCTTTCGAACGTTTCGGTTGAGGCCCTTCTATACATACCATAGACTTCGTATCCCTTTTCTAATAGGAATTCTGCTAGGTAGGAGCCGTCTTGGCCTGTAATTCCGGTGATTAATGCTTTCTTCATTGATGTTTGTGAACTGGGAATTCTTTTTAAATGTTCCTTAATAGATACGCTTTTATAGGCTTTTTCACACTTGTTGTAGAATGAATAAGGCGTTGAGAACGATGTTGCAGCTGAGTGTTGGTATTCTACTGTTTGTATTTCTGTTTAGTCAGGTAGGTATTGGTGCGTTCTGGGAGGTGTTGAAGACTATCAATTTGTGGTGGTTGATTCCTTCTGTTTTGATGACGATTCCTACTCAGGTGTTGGCTGCTAGTAATTTTTCGGTGTTGTTTTCGGCATTGGGTAAGAACAGTTCGTTTTCGCACCTGTTTAGATCGGGAATGCTGAGTTTTTCCATTGGTATGGTTGCTCCCGGTAAGTTGGGAGATTTGTCATTGGTTTCTTTGTTGCGCGAAGGCGATATTGGGTATGGCGATACGTTGGCAGCTACGGTTGCTGATAAGATGATTAGTTTATTTGTGACTGGAGTGTTGGCATTGCTGGGAATTGCTTGGTTTTTGGACTTGCAGACGTTTTGGATCGTCTTCGGAGTGGGTGCTGGTGCATTCTTAGTTGGAATGTTGGGAATTAGTTCATCAAGGATTCGGGGTTTGGTGAAGAAATATATTTTACGAAGGCACGCAAAGCACTTTGATGGGTTTTATTCAAATCTGCGGTTGCTTGTACGTGAGAAGAAACTTTATTTGTTGGTGAATATTGTACTGACACTTATGAAGTTCTTTAGTGGCTTTATCGGGACGTGGTTCTTGTTTAGGGCGTTTGATGTGCAAGTCTCGTTGTTAGTTATCTTATTCGTTACGGCGATTACGAGCCTTCTCAGTTTAATCCCTATCAGTATTTCTGGATTAGGAGTGAGAGAGGGAGTGGGGACGTATTTGTATACTCTTGTTGGTGGCGTTTCGGTTGTGTTGAGTGCGAATGTTGTCATTATTGCAACGGTTCGGAAGTATGTGGTTGCGTTGATTTATTATTTTATGAATATTCACTTGCTTGAGCGTTTACAGAAAACGATGCAGGATGTGAGACGAGGATGAAGGAGACGTTAATCGTTGCTCCGGGAAAGGGATGGCCACGTAATGAGGCGTGGACTAAAGAGATTGCTTTGGTTTCTGAGAAACTGGGGATTGATGTGGTTGCTACTGGTAAGATTCGTTGGTTGTTTTCTCGAAAAGGTAGGTATTTGATTATTCGTCATAGCTTTTTGTTGTATGGTGTGTTTGCTTTGATTGTGTTTTTTAGGTCGTTGCGTTATAAGCAAGTTATATTGGAATGTACACCAGGGAGTTTGTATTTTAGATTGCTTTCGGGTTTAATTGGTCGGAAGAAGATTGTGTATCATTTACGGGATCCTGAATGGAGGATTTCTTCTGACGAGTTATCTGGTTTTAAGTCGGTGGTGGTTCCTTTTGCTATCAAGAAGGCTCCCGGTGCAACTGTATTTCCGTTTGGGATTGATCTTGCGAAATATAGCGTGGCTCGGAAGAAGCACAACGGTTTTACGGTGCTCTTTGCTAGCGCTCCGTTGCAGCATCATGACTTTGAACAGATTTTTGATGAGAAAGGGGTGTTGTTATTGCTTGAATCCTTTGCGCAGCTTGATGTTAAGGGTAAAAAATTAGTTTTGATCTGGAGAGGGGCGTATCACTCTGAGTTGAAAGGCATTATACGAAAACTGTATAGTGATTTAGACATTGAGGTGGTAAATGAGGTTGTTGATTTGGCTTCTTATTATGCTCGGGCCGATGTAACAGTGTTATGCGCACAGTCGCGCGAACATACTCCGGCATATCCCTCTTCGGCGATGGAATCTGTTGCGTGTGGGACGCCAGTGATTGTTTCTAGGGTGTTGCCGATTAGTTCTGTTGTTTCCAAGGAGCGGTTTGGTGTTGTTTGTGATGCTGATTCTCTCACTGATGCTTTGGAGACGGTTCAGAAAAAGAATGCTTCGTTTGTTGCTGCATGTAAGAGTCGTCGATCGGTGTTTGATGTTAGTAAGAGTTTAGATCATTTGAAGAAGGGTCTTTAGAGTTCTTTTGTTGGCTAGATTTCTTTCCAGAGGGTATTTTTTGCTTTGTTGATGACTTCTTGTAGTGGCATATTGGCATCGATGTCTACGATCTTGGTTGATTTTCCGTATTGGAGTGTTTTGAGGGTGTTGCTCTTGGTTTGGAGTTCGTTAAGGGTGATGTCGGACTTTCTCTTTACGGCGATGTTGGGTGAAACGTTTAGTCTGAGTACAAGATCGGGGGCGTTGTTGAATGCTAGCTCGTAGGTTTTGAATTCCCAGCGTGCTAGTTTTTTCATTATTGATGATTTGCTCTGGAGGTGGTCCATCAGAAGAGGGCCGTCGCTCAGATATTGGATATTCTTTTGTGGGAAGCGGTCGCAGATGATGATCATGCCGCGATTTCGTGCTTTGATCATCTTTTTTAGTTTAATTCTTTTTTCTCTGGCTAGAAGAAGTGCCCAGGTAATGAGGCCTACCTTTTTTATTGCGTGTAGAGGAGAGGTGCTGTTTGCTTTTTCTTGTTTATAGACTTTTTCGATGTTGCCTGAGGAGTTTGAGGTGAAGATACTTGCCAGGAGCTTGAGGGGTAGGCGTAATAGGGATATGGTGCCTTGGCCGCTGCCGAAATAGATGGGGATTGGATTGAACTTCCAGGAAAGCCATTTTGTTAATTCATTTGTTATGGTGGACTTTCCTGATCCGTCGGTGCCGATGCAGGCGATTACCTTTCCTTTTTTTCCAACACGGAGTCCAGCGGTTGTAGGTTGATGGAAATAGCGCTGGTTTATTTTGTGAGTTATCCAGATAAGCTCTCGTTTCCAGGATTGGAGGGTTGCATCGATTAGATTGTGTTGCTTATGTGATTGCACTCTTGGTTTTATGGTGCGTCTTAGTTTTGTTAGTGAGAATAATGAGGGTTTAAGACTGACGATATGTTGTGCTGCTTTTTTTCCTAATACTTTTTGTGCGTACTTTCTCAGTTTCTCTTTATTTGATCGTTGCTGTAGCCAATTGAACTCCCGCTTGTCGTCTTTTGAAAAGTAGATTTGTCCTAGGAAGAAGAGGGGATAATCTCTGCACCGAATTTTGAGTGCGGAACGTGTTAGTAGTAAGATGAGCTCTAGATTGGGGTCTGCTATCGTGATATTTGTTGCGGGATCGTTGGTTGCGGTGTTTAATAGTAGGGACTCCCACGGTAGGATGTAGCCTTTCAGATGTTTTTGTCCTAGACGCAAATAATCGTGGAGGTGGATGTGAGAGAGTTGCTTTGTTTCGGCATCCATTCCGATCCAATGCTCCAATCCCTTGTATTCCATAGTGTCGGGTCCGGAAAAGAGTTGAAATCCTGACTTTTGAAGAATGGTTTTTGCTGAAGTTGAGGTGTTTTTAGCTATCAGAATATCTAGATCGGTCTTTCCTTGTAATCCTGCTTTGAGATGCTCATTGCTCTTCCAATGGCAGTACTGGATATTGGCTTTTTGGAGGGCTTTGAACAGCTTTTTGTTGATGGTTAACATTGTTTTTGCATTCGATAAGCGGTGTTTTTTACAAGTCTCCACTCAGTAAAAGACAAATATCTTTATAATTTGTTTGTCTTTTACAACATAGACGACGATAATAATCAAACTTATGTCGTCCTCTATGTTATAATAAACTTTATATAACTTGTGGGCATTTTCCCCTATAAGTAAGGGTGGTATGAAACTATGAATCCTGATATGATGAGGGCTATAGACAAATACGTAGGTGTTCCTCTTTGCTTTTTGTTGTCGCTTGCAGTGAGTTTTCAGCGGTTGTTAGGGTTTAGAAAGCCTAAACAGGGCTATAAGCCGAAAAAGATCTTATTCTTGGAGCTTTCGGAGATGGGGAGTACGATTTTGGCGTATAGTGCCATGAAAAAGGCTAAGGAATTGTTTAATGCTGAATTGTATTTCATGATTTTCAAGGAAAATAGAGCAAGTATTGATTTGCTTGATATTATTCCTGAGAAGAATGTGATTACTATCCGTTCAGGTAACTTTTTTGTTTTGACTTTTGATACGTTACGGGCGATCATAAAGACTCGTTCGTTACGTATCGATACGGTTGTTGATTTAGAGTTGTTTTCTCGCTTTACGAGCATCTTGTCTTTCTTTACGGGTGCTAAAGCGGTTTCTGGCTTTTACAAATACCATATGGAGGGCTTGTACCGGGGCAATATCCAGACGCATCGCGTTATGTATAATCCTCACTACCATATTAGCCAGAGTTTTATGGCGTTGGTGTATGCTTTGTTGGAGGATCCTCAATCTTCAGAACCGATGGTGAAGCGTGTTATTAGTATGGGTGAAATTGTAGCTTGTTCGGTTACTTCTGATGGTAAGGCTAAAGGTGCGATTTATGCGAAATTAAAAGCATTGAATGCTGATATTGATGAGAAAAGTAGGATTGTGTTGTTAAATCCGAATGCCTCTGATTTGTTGCCTATTCGTAAATGGCCGTTGGGGAATTTTCAAAAGTTGGCTGCGGAATTGTTGAAGGATAAGCAGACGTTTATTGTGGTTACTGGTGTGGAAAAGGAAAAGCCGGATGCGGATGCTATTGTGAACCATGTGAAGAATGATCGGTGTCTTGATTTTACAGGAAAAACTTCGATGCCGGAACTTATTGATTTGTATAACGTTTCTGATTATTTGATTACGAACGATTCGGGACCTGCGCATTTTTCTTCGTTGACTCCGATCAAGACGATTGTGTTCTTTGGGCCGGAGACGCCTGCATTGTATAAGCCTCTTAGTAAGAACTGTACTGCATTGTATTCGAGCATGGCATGTAGTCCGTGTGTTTCTGCTTTTAATCATAGAAAGACTTCGTGTAATGATAATAAGTGCTTGCAGGCGATTTCCCTTAATCAGGTTTTGAAGCTGGTTCGGGGTGCGTGATGAAATTTACTAAACAGCACGATCTTATTGCTTTGACGTTGTTATTCTTAGGGATGCTTGTGTTGTGGACACTTCCATTGCAGTCTTCTGTTGCTCCGTATGGTGAGGTTGATGCAGCATCTCATTATGCGATTGCTGAATTTTCGTATGCTCAGGATAGAGCGATGAGTAGCTTGCCAACGTTTATCGATAAACGGTATGGTGGCGATAATAAGTATAAGCCGCACACGCTGTGGTATCCTCCGCCGTTTCATATGGGTTTGGCGGTTGGTTCGGTTGTGGGTGGTAGTGCTGATGTTCCGATTTATATCATGAACTCGCTGTTTGGATCGCTAATTGTGCTGAGTGTGTTCTTCTTATTGCGTAGACTGTATGGATTGCCGATTGCATTTGCTTCTGCTTTGTTGTTGCTGTTTTCGATGCGTGATATCTTGATTACGATCTGGGGTCAGTGGCCTGAACGGATGGGTTTTGCTTATCTGCCATTGGTGTTGTATTGTGCCTACCTGTATATTGAGAGCTTTCTTGCTAAACAGGAGAAGCCTCGGTATTTGGTGTTGATGTCTTTGTTATTGGCGGTCAATCTCTTTATTCATCCGATGGATTTTTTTCATACGATAGCTGCGTTGGGATTGTTTACGATTTTTGTTGTGGTTAAGGAGCGGAAATGGTGCTTTAACACAAAGCATTTGTCTCTTGTTATTTTGTTGTTTGTTTTGGTTGTTTCTGTCTTTCCGACCCAGACGCTGAACGTGTTTGCTCGATTAGGTTCGGATAGCTCATTAGATCAGCCGGGTAAAGGTGAGGTTGGTCGGTTATTCCATTGGTTCTCTCCCCAGGGAGATAATAATGGAGTTCCAGCTTCGTATTACTCATATAGTGAGATGATTGCTCCTTCTTGGACGATGGCGTTTGTGTGGTTAGGTGTGTTGGCGTTGGGTCTGCGTCGTAATCGTAAGGACTTGTTGTTGTTGGCATGGCTGGTTAGTTTGTATGTGATGATTCATCTTGACTTTTTGGGGATGGGGCGTGTGCATCGGTCATTAAGTGGGACTGCGCATATCTTTTATCCGTTGATGGTGATCGGTGTGTGGCAGTTGATTTCGTTTATTCCTTTGAAGCGTGATGTTAAGCCGTTGGCGAAGTTGGGCGGTGTTGTGTTATTTACTGTCGTGATGTTATTTTCGATTGTGCCGGGTGCAGTAGGTACGTTAAAGGATGCTTATCCTGGTATTTCAAGAGTGAATGAGGATCAGATTACATTAACTCGTTACTTGAAGGCAAGTAGTTCTGTACCGGAAGATGCTACGTTATTGCATTTGGGTTCTATAAGTCTTGCAAAGACACGCTGGATTCGCACGATGGGGCATCGTTATGTGAAGGATAAGGGGGAGTTATCTGATTATTCGTATGTGATTTTTGATTACTCGGATTTTGCCCGGATTGGTCGGCAGGATTTGGTTGATGGGATGTTGCAATTAGAACAATCGCTTGCGAATTCAAGTACGGTATTGTATAGTAGTTCGAATATTAGGGTGCATAAGACATGAAGTATCGCGATATGATGTTAGGTTGTGTGTTTATGGTAGCTTTGGTATCGTTACTTACACTCGGTGTTGTTGGATTACGTACTGTTGTAGGCATGCTTCTGGTTATGGTGGTTCCTGTTTACTTTATTTTGAGTTCTTTTGTTTCGGATGATTTGGAGCGGATTGTGTTTTCTCTGTTCTTGGGTGTTGGATTGGTTCCTGCTCTGATTTATTGGCCTGCTACTGTTGTTTCTTTAAAACTGACGGTTGTTGTTGTGGCTTTAGTTCTTGTAGCAGTTGGGTTTTGGTTGAAGAGAAGACGTTCTAAATCTTAAAAATGATAATGCCTGGGTTTTGATAGGCTACCGATGTTTGGGGCAATGCTGAAAATTCTTGGATGTGTTGGTTGAGGAGTTGATCTGTTCTATTTCCGTAGTACTTCTTGTGGTCTCTGAATGCTTTGCCATCGAATAGGATATATTCGTAGTTGTTTTGCTTGGTCCACTGGTATACTTCATCGGTTGTGCGATTGAGTAATCCTTTTCGGAATGCTATGACGTCTTCACACCAGAGACAGCTGAACATATTTACACCGAGTGTTTGTTCGTCGTTGCTGTATGCAAAGACTTTGGTGTTTACCGGGAGATCCTTCATCCAGACGTAGCCAGTAATCTCTTCATTCGAGGTCCACATCTGGCCAGGCGGCCAGTTTGCGGTATTGACGTCTATCTTTTGTTTGCCGGCGGTGAAGAAGATTAGGGTGAGCAGCAATAAGATGGTTGCTACTTTGGGGATGTTTACTTGTTTAGCTAGCTGTGCTAGTGAGACGATGCCCTCTGCGGTAAGTATTGACACGGGAATTGCTAGAATCATCCAGAATCTGAAGGCGAATAATCCAAGAGGAAGGTTGAAGGTTAATGAGTTTACTCCAAAAAAGGCGAAGATGAGCCATCCTAGGGTAGTTAGTGTCCAGATCTTCTTTTGTTTCTTCATGCCTTTGAGGGCTAGGCAAATTAGGGCTATTGAGATGAGGGTGATGATGGAAATTGCTATTCCTAATCCTACTGGGTTGTTGATGAGATTTTGAGATTTTACGACAAAGAAATCGTTAAAGGTGTAGGCGCGTGTTGCGGTGCCGCCGTAGGGGGGAAAGAAGTCTTGGATGGTTGCCCAGACTTTTGCTAATCCCGTGGGTGAGTTAATGTATAGATCGGGTTGGTCTTTGTAGACACGCGATCCGAAACTTAATCCGTTCTTTATCCACCAGATTAATGATAAGAGGTAGCCGGCTGCTATGGTGAGGCCTTGTCGTACGGGAATTTTCTTTTGTACGAGTGCTTTTACTAGTAGGAAGATTCCAAACAGGACTGCATACTTGATGGGTTGGGAGGGTTGTGTTAGTACCATGCCGGTGATTGCTAAAACGGCTGGCAAAATCCACATTTTGTTCTCATCTGCTTTTATTACCGGGTAGAGTGAGATGATGAAGAGCGTGATGACGAGGGAATGCGCCCAGATGAAGTGGCTCAGGTATGAGGGGAGCATGGCTAATGTTGCTGTTGCTAGCAGCGCTTTTTGGCTGCTCTGCATGAAGGTTTTGGCGAAGAAAAAGAAACAGGCTATTCCTATTGCGATAATTAAAGAGTTGAAGAATTTCATGGTCCACATGATCTCAGGCGAGGTTTGATGGAGTACCCCCATGACGGCATCGTAGCCGGGTGGATAGGGGTCAATATACTTTAACTTGCTATTCGGATCGTCTAATTTCTTTTCGATGCTGACATATTTTATGCCCACGGCGTGTACCCATGGATCGTCGTCTTCGAAATAGGGATAGTTGAAAGCTCCGTTGAGGAAAATGACGAGTACTACAAGGGAGATGATTATTGCAGATGTTGCATAGAGGTCTGATTTGGTGATTTTAGGTTTTGATGGTAGTTTGCGGTGTTTAATGAGGTCGTAGAGTGGTTTAATCAAACAGATTGCTAGTAGGATTTTCCAATCTACAGGTAGGTGGAGGGTGTAGAGGAGGACGAGAAGTAATGGTAGGACTGCTAGGCCGATTCCTACTCGCATAACGTGTTTTTCAACGGTTGGTGCGTTGCTGTGTTTGGTTACTGAATAGCCTAGGGCGTAGGTGTAGATAAAGAACAATACTATGGTAATTATGCTCATTTCACTCTCGGAAAGTCCGAAATCTATTTAAATAGTTTGCCGTTTTAGAGGGTTATGAAAATAGTCGTTTGTATTCCCGCTTACAATGAGGAGAAGACTTTACCTGAAGTCCTTAGCTCTATTAAGAAAATGGTAGATGCGAGCTCGGATTCTTACTCATTTCTTGTTGTTGATGATGGGAGTTCTGATAAAACTGCCTCGGTTGCTCGTGATTTAGGGGCTACGGTTGTTTCTCATCCTAGTAATTACGGGTTGGCTGAGACCTTTAGAACGGAGATGAAGGAAGTTTTGAAGTTGAATCCTGATATTATCCTTCATATTGATGCGGATGGTCAATACCTGGCTAAAGATATCGCTGCGGTCGTTGCTCCGGTTAAAGCTGGGAAGGCGGACTTAGTATTAGGCAGTCGCTTTGCAGGCCATATCGAATCGATGCCATGGTTGAAGCGTTTTGGAAATAAAGCATTTTCTCGTGTAATTTCATCTATTGTTCGACAGAAGATTAGTGATGGACAGACGGGTTTTAGGGCGTTTATTCCTGCCGTTGCCAAGATTTCAATTTTATCTGACTTTACGTATACTCAGGAGCAGATTATTCGTTCTGCTCGCGAACATTTTAGAATTAGCGAAGTTCCTGTTCATTTTGCTAGAAGAGATGGACAGAGTCGTTTGATGAAGAATGCGTTTCATTATGCAGTTCATGCTTGGGTTGGAATCTTGCGAATTCAAAGAGATTACCTGCCGTTGAAGTTTTTTGGAGCTGTCGGTGGTTTTTTTGTTGCTTTAGGTTTGGCGTTAGGTGCATTGATTTTGTATTCTTGGATTACTGTTGATGCTGTGGGTGGAATTCCTAGAGTTATTTTATCGGCATTGTTTATTATGACAGGAATTCAGATCGTGTTGTTTGGTTTCTTGGCTGATATGCGGAAGAAGTGAATTGTTGTCTGATTGTTTACTTTGAAAGTGGTGCCATTAGAACAATCACTTCAATAATATTTATAAGCATGAACCTCCAAACAATTGTATGGCTACATTGAAAAAGGAGGTCTTCGCTCTCAATCACCTTTATGACCTCTTAAGAATATCGGGGGCACAGTATTCAGCCAACGAAGCTAAGCTCGATCAATACTACGATGAGTTGCTTGAGGGAAATCTAGAACATACTCATGAATGGAGAGATATGTGGTTAGAACACATCGACAATTTGGAAAAAGTAAAATCTCAGTGTTCTCGTAATTTTCCAGGTGCGGTAAATCAACTAAAAGATTTTGTAAAACTCGCTGTTCAGCACCATATTTTTCAGCTACTACCAGAAGATACTTCTTCACAAGAAAAGAAAGAGATTGTTGATTCGATGCGACGAGCAAATCAACTGCTCAGAACAGAGACCGTCAACGAGAACCGAATCCTAAAAAAGCATCTTCCTAAGGGAACCAATCTACTAGAAAAAATGATCAAGAATAGATCCCCTCTCAAAAGAAAGGAAACAAAAGAGGTAACTCTCCTGATGCATCTTAACACCGAATTTGCTGACACCTATGAGAAAATAAAGCGAAGTATCCAATTCATTCACCACGTTAAGCGACCATTGTATGGTGCAGAAAAAGACCACCTCGCACAACTTATTCACGAGCTAGTTGAAATCGTAACTAAAGAGTTTGAAGCCATATCAGAGGTAAGGCTAGATTCTGAATTAGACGAGGCCTGGATCAAGAAAGATTTAGCCTCTTACGAAAAAGACTTTCCTCCCGATGCCCTACCATACGTCCGCGAAATTGATACTAAACTGACAAATTTCCTCAAAAAAGATGCGGATTTCGCAGCAAAACTGGAAGCGGAAGAAAAAGCTAACGGGAAAGAAATTCAGCAGCAACTGGTAGAAAAGAGGGAGAGGAGCAATATTCTCATCGGCACACCAGGATTTTATTTCCAGGAGATCATCATCGTTTATGGTACTCATTCAAGCGAAAAAACCGCACAAGAAATGGCAATGATAGCCTACGATTTTCTGAAACAAAAAGGATTTCCTGTAAAGATTGTTGGGCAGTGGCAGGATCTTGACAGGAAGATGGTGATGGCATACAGAAAAAGGAAAGGAAAGAAAATGAGAATGGAGAAGACAGAGGGGATTGAAGCTGAAAATATTCCCAAATGGACTGATTCACACGAAGCTAGCAACAAGGAATTTGTCCTTTCCTCCAGAAATCCACGAGCAGTCATCTGTAGTTTTCACAATTCTGGAGTCAATAGAGCCAGTATTTGGGGCGGGTGTCGCGATGTAATCACAAGGCAGGAGCGAGAGGAACGTGCTGCATCCTGGCACAGGACAAAGGATACGGGGAATTGGAAAGTAAAGTTTCTGTTTGACCCCAATGATCCTTGGGAATATACTCTTAACGATCGAAAAGTTGATAAGAATCAAGGTCACATCTGGTGCGGACCTTATAAGGATAATTTGAATCTATGTGTTTTTGAATTTCCTATATATTACAAGAATCAGAAAAATTCCCCTACGGATTATTGGAAGGGAGCATCAGCTGCAACTCGAGCGTTGTTCGAAGAAGGCGATGAGGGGATAAATCAGTATTACGTCATTCCAGACCTAAAAAAGACCTACAACTCCCCTTTTAGTCCAAGAAATCTCACACCCATATTTCTACATGGTTTCTGGAGATTAATGAATGACACCTATAACAATAGAAATTGGATAGAGAAATGGGGATGGAAACTTGAAAGGCATACAGACATTTTCTAATAATAGTAGAGTACCCCTTAAACAATCGCATCATTATATGCTGAAATGGTTTTTACAGAATACTCTCGAAGCCTTTCGGTTTCTTTGCGTCGTTGTCTAGATAGATTCTTGCCCAGACTTCGAAGTTTAATAATGTCCATAATTGTCTGCTGGCGTAGATTTTGGACTTGTTGTAGTTGTTGAAGAGTTTTTCTACGTAGTTGTGCTTGATGAGTCCGCGCTTTGCCAGGGATTCTTTTGAGAGTAGGTCTTGCGCTGTGCTTTTCAGTTCTTTTCCTAGCCATTCATGGACGGGGACATTGAAGCCGTGCTTTTTTCGTTTGTAGATGGATTTTGGGACGCGTTTTTTCATTGCTTGTCTTAGGATGTACTTTTCTTTGTTGTGTCTTAGTTTTAGCGATGCCGGTATTTTGGATGCTAGCTCAATCATATCGGGATCTAGGAAGGGAACGCGAGCTTCTAGACCGTGAGCCATCGTGGTTTTGTCTACTTTCATGAGCAGATCTTCTGGGAGCCAGGTTTTGAAGTCTAACGTTGTTAAGGCGTCGGTTAATGGTCGTTTTTTGAGATAGGGAGTTACTAGCTCGGCGGAGTGGCCTTTTGATTCTGGATGGAGCATGAGCTCTTGCTTTTCTTGCTTGTTGAAATAGGAAATTAAATTGAGATAGTACTCGGTTGTGGAGGATGATTTATTTAATTCTAGGAATCTTTTTGCTGCAGAGGAGGAGGTAAAGGGTGCGGCTACTCGTGACATCAATTTTCTTACTACGAGAGGAGTCATGGTTTTGTAGGTGTTGAACGCGTTGAGATATTTGTACTTTCTATATCCTGCAAATAATTCGTCGGCGCCTTCACCGGTTAATACAACGGATACTTTCTTCTTTGCGAATTCGGAGAGGATATAGGTAGGGATAGAGGCGAAATCTGCTATGGGCTCGTCCATGTGCCACATGATTTTTGGAAGTAATTCGAATGATTTCTCTTTTACGAAGATTTCGTGGTGGTCGGTATCGTAGGTTTCTGAAGCAATTCTTGCAAAGGTACTCTCGTCGTAGCCCTGGCCGTGCTCGAAGCCTACGGAAAATGTTTTTATGGGCTGGTCGTTTAATTCTTTCATTAAGCTTACAATATAGGTTGAATCTAGGCCACCGGAAAGGAAGACTCCTAGAGGTACATCACTCATTAATCTCTTGCGTACTGCTTCTTGTAATGTGTCATCGATCTTTGATGCATATTGGTTGTCCTTTACGGGCTTTATCGAGAGATCCCAGAACTCTTTTTGTGTTAGTTTTCCTGATTTGTAGATTGCATGATGGCCAGGAGGTAGTTTTTGGATGTCTTGGAAGAGTGTTTGTTGGTCAGGGGTGTAGCGGAAGGTGAGGAACTTTTGGAATGCTGGTTTACTTAGATCCTTGGAGATGTGTTCATGGAGTAAAATAGCTTTTAGCTCAGAGGCGAAGACTAATTTCTTGTCTTTTATCGAGTAATAGAGGGGTTTGACACCTGCACGATCGCGTGCTAGGAAGAATTCCTTTTTGGTTGCGTCGTAGATGGCGAATGCAAACATTCCGTTGAATTTTTCTACACACTTTGCTCCATATTCTTGGTAGGCGTGAAGGATTACTTCGGTATCGGTTTCTGATTTGAATTTGTGGCCTTTAGTTCTTAGCTCATCTCTTATTTCCTTGAAATTGTAGATTTCTCCGTTGAAGGTGATGGTTAATGCTTCATTCGTCATGGGTTGTTTGCCGGCATTGGACAGATCTATGATGCTTAGTCTTGCATGGCCTAAAGAACAGTTCTTATCGGTATAGATTCCATCTTGGTCGGGGCCGCGATGTTTTTGGATTGCGACCATGTTTTTGATGAGCTTACTGTCGTCCCATGAAAATCCGGTTATTCCGCACATGTTGCCTCTTTGTAGAGTTTGATGAACTTTTTAGCAGAGTCATCCCAGGATACTTTGGATGTGAGGATGTTTTTTCTTGCTGTCTTTGCTAGTTTCGTAGCTTTGGTGTTGTTGTTGAGTAATTCGATTGCCGCTTTTGCTATTGCATTTGGATTTTTTGTAGGTACGAGGATGCCATTCTTCTTGTTTTGAATTAATTCGTTGGTTCCAGGTATATTGGTTGCGATGATGGGTAGTTGAGACAGCATTGCCTCGTAGATTACATTGGGTCTTCCTTCTGTGAGGCTGGGAAGGATGAATAGATCTGCTTTCGACATATAATCTGCCACTTTCTCTGGAGATACTGAATCTATCATCTTGACCTTGCTTTGGAGTCCTGCCTTTTTTATTGTTGTTTTAATTTTGCTCTTGAGGGAGCCACTACCTATGAGTTGGAGGATTGCTTGTGGATGTTGTTCGTGTATTTTTGTAAAGGCGTTTACGAGATCTAGTACTCCTTTGCGCTCTATGAGCCAGCCTACGAAGAGGATTTTTTTTTGTGATGTTTTAGCGCGAGGTTTGTAGAGCTTGGTATCTACGCCATTTGGAATGGAGATGATCTTGCTTTTTGGAATTCCTAGCTTTTTTATGCTTTCTAGGTGATGGATGTTGTTTGGTGTAATGTAGTCTGCGTTCTTTAATACGCTCTTGAGGATGGGCTTCATCCATTTGCTTTTCGAGGCTTTCTGAACGGCGACTCCTCGAGTGGAGATGATTAACGGTTTCTTGAACATCTTTTTGAGGTATACTCCTACTAGGCCGGAGAGCGACCATTGCGCGTGGATGATGTCGGCATTGCGAGCGTACTTGATTGCTTTTAGGAAGTAGACAAAGAGATAGGGCATTAATTCTATTTTTGAGAGATGGGAGCGTTTCAGGTTATGAGGTAGGCCGCCGCCTTTATGGAGGCCTTGGAGCGTTGCCGGATAGAGATATTGGAAACGATGTACACGAACGCCGTTGATGGTTTCTTCTTTGTCTTTTCCTTTATGGTAAAATGGACAGACTACATCGACTTTTACTTTATTTCTTGCTAGGGCCTCCGCTAAACTGAGAATAAAAGGGCTTTGATGGTGGCCTTTGTGCGAGGGAAATGAGGTCGTCAGCATGCAGACTTTCATGTGCTTACTAGTGCTTTTTCTTATATAAAGGTATTGCACTTACTCAGAAAAAAACTCGATGATTTTATCGACGATATATTGTTTTTCTTCGTCTTTTAGGTAGTGGTGGCAGCCGAAATAGAATCCGTTCTTTCTGACGTTTTCTGCTACTGGGAAGTCTTTCTCGATGTCGCCAAAACGTTCTTTGATGAAGGGTTGATTTAGTAGCGGTACCATATCTCGGGTTTCGATCTTGTTCTCTTCTAGGAAATTTACCAATTGTTCCTTTGTCTTAGGACTATCTTGCTTGACCACAATAGGATACATCATGAAGCCGTGGTCGCGGTCTTCTTTTGTGGCTGGAAGTTGGAGATAGTTAGCTACTGATGCTAATTGCTCGGTGAAAAATGCAGCATTTGCTTTTCGCTTGGTGATGATCTCGTCTACGATGTCTAATTGGCCGAGACCTATTGCTGCTTCGAACTCGGTTGCGCGGAAACTGTGGCCAAGTCTGACGAAATTAAATCTTCGTGATACGATGGATGCTAATTCTTCTCCTTTTTTGTCGGTGTCGGCATCCATATCGAGATAGATTGAGTCTCGACCGTGGTTCATGTAGCTGCGCAGCATGATTGCTAGGTCGTTGTCGTTGGTTAAGCAGAATCCGCCGACGCCGGTAACGAGGAAATGTGCTATATAGGTTGAGAAGCAGGAGATGTTGCCGAACGAGCCTACAGGCTTGCCCTTGTATTTTGCAAAC
>Ga0187833_10001291_pt1 | contig 28724 bp, 29 predicted proteins | sample ETNtaG_37_FD_167968 | JGI IMG/M metagenome (GOLD analysis project Ga0187833, IMG submission 167968) | Marine microbial and viral communities from oxygen minimum zone, Eastern Pacific Ocean - ETNP2014_SV_400_PacBio MetaG (Illumina Assembly) | ecosystem: Environmental > Aquatic > Marine > Hypoxic...
TCATTGAAGATCCTATCCGATCTGAAAATCATGGCAGCTACAGGAACTTACGCAGGCAGGTTAATTTACCGATCGCTGCAGGTGAACAATGGGCGTCGAAGTGGGATTTCAGGGAAGTTATTGAAGAGGATTTGATCGATTATGCCCGGATTGATCTTTGCATAGCAGGTGGCTTGACCGAGGCTCTCAAAATTACTCATTGGGCAGAAACTCATTACATCGATATCGTCCCACACAATCCCCTTGGCCCGGTCTCGGCCGCTGCATGCGCAGCGCTTTGCATGGCATCCACAAACGTAGGTGTCCTGGAAATGCCAAGGCGTCCCGGATCTTACGCCACTGAATTGTTCCCTCAGCAAATTGAATGGGCTGACGGCTACTCGTGGTGCCCAGACACTCCGGGACTCGGGGTCGAATTCGACATCGATGCAGCCGAAAATGCCCATGTCGAACCGCACGGCTGGCCGCCGCGACTGCGTCGGAACGATGGGGCAATTACAAACTGGTAACCGAATCCGCGATTCAATAACAACGCAAAGAGCACTCAAGCCGAAAGCTGAAGCTACCCATGCCATTCATTTACACACCATCGATCTATGGATTCGCAGGAGCGTTGATTTTTCTGATCCTCGCTTTGATTTCACTCAATGCCGAAGACTGGATGAACACCGCCATGTGGGGTTTACTGGGAGTCGCCTACCTGCTGAAACACATTCCAAAACTGATCGTGTTCAGCATGCTGAACATGGTCGCGCTTGCGCTGCTGGCGATAGGATTTGTGCTGTTCCTGATCGAACATCTGCCGAAAATAACCTGATGATGTAAAGGTTGCCGCGCTAGTCGATCGTCGCACCACCATCAATTACAATGTGAGCACCGGTCATAAACGAAGCTTCGTCCGATGCCAGAAACAACGCTCCGGACGCAATCTCCGACGGCTGCCCTACTCGTTTCATCAACGAACTCTGCCCGAAATCGACAAGAGCCTCCTTGGGATCGAGACCCGCTGAGGAAATGTGTAGATCGGTCGCCCGCGTGTGAATCGTTCCCGGACATACCGCGTTCACTCGGATATTGTCGACAGCAAGGTCCATAGCTAGGCATCGCGTCAATTGCGCGACGGCTCCCTTAGAAGAGTTGTACGGAAGGAATTCGGGCTGAGCAATGAATGAAGAGACCGACGCGATATTCACGATCGCTCCACCGTTCTGTTTGCGCATCGAAGGCAGCACTTCTCGGACGCAGTTCGCATAACCAATGACGTTCACTCCGAACACTTTCGCCCAGTCATCTGGAGTAACTTCTTCAACCTTGCCGAATACAAACGCGGCTGCGTTGTTTACGAGCAGATCAACCTCGCTATGCGCTGCGACAGTCGCTGCAACCGTCGCTCGAATCGAATCGGAATCAGTCGTATCTGTCCGGCTGAAAATTGCTGTTCCACCTGCCTGCGAAATCAACTCGACTGTCTCCCGCCCGGAGTCTTCCTCGATTTCTGCCACTGTAACCTTCGCACCCTCGGCGGCGAACCTCACCGCGATGGCTCGTCCGATGCCGTTACCGCTCCCGGTTATGATTGCCGTTTTTCCATCCAATGCATTCGCCAAACCCATAGCCATTTCTCCGTTTTGTTGCGATCTGATTGCATCGTCGATGCGTAATGCCGTCAATATACTGTGTGTCGCAAATGCGGACGATGAGTAAACTTTGCCTGAAACTACTTTTCAAGCTGAAAACATACGCGCTAATGGGCTGAACCTTGATCAACAACAGATTCTTCGGAAAACGACGACCAGACGCTCCCCGCCCGATACCGCCCGGCCAGTATCAGGAAGACGGCTTCCCAGTTTTGTCTGCAGGCCCAACACCAAAAGTCGACACGGCAACATGGGAATTCACGATCGACATTAAGGGCAGCACGGTCGCTAGCTGGTCATGGGATGCCCTCAATGCCCTGCCCCAGACGGATATCCACACCGATATTCACTGCGTAACCAAATGGTCAAAGCTCGATACCGACTGGTGCGGTGTGACTATCGACACCCTGCTAAAAGATGCTGGAATCGATCCACCCGCCGGATTTGCAATGGCAGGATGCGATGGCGGTTACACAACGAACATACCTGTGGCCGATATCGTCGATGGCAAGGGTATGTTGGTACACACTTTCGATGGTCAACCTCTCGCTCCGGAACACGGTGGCCCCGTCCGCTTGCTCATCCCTCACCTGTATCTATGGAAGTCGGCTAAGTGGGTTCGCAACCTTAGATTTATGGATCAAGATGCGCCAGGATTCTGGGAAGGCTACGGTTACCACATGTATGGCGATCCCTGGCGTGAACAGCGCTACTCGAACGACTAGCCGTGAGTACCGATACGAGCCTCGATTGGCAGATCGCAACCGTCACGTCGGTTCATGACGAATCGCCGCGGGTCAAATCGTTCAGATTCGATCTCCCGAAAGAAAACTATCTCAGCGCAGGCCAATACTTTGATGTTCGCCTCACTGCGCCCGACGGTTACCAGACGCGTCGCAGCTACTCGATTACTTCCTCGCCTGAGTCCCGAAAATCGATCGAGCTGGCGATCGAGTTAATCGCCGGTGGCGAGGTTTCGAGCTACTTCCACGAGGTTGTTCAACCCGGAGACAAAATCGAAGTTCAGGGTCCGATCGGAGGTTATTTCACGTGGGATCCGTCGCAGACTGAACCGATACTACTAATCGCCGGTGGAACGGGAATTGCGCCCCTAGTGTCGATGCTCCGCCACCGTCAATCTTCACCAACCAAAGCACCAACTGTCCTCATGGTCAGTGCTCGCACCGAGCCGGATTTACTCTTTCGAAAAGAGCTGCAGCTGATGGAGGAAGAAGATCTCAATTTCGATTCAATAGTCACACTTACCAGGAAAATGCCGAAAAACTGGTTGATCGAAAACGTCCGTGAAAATCGCAGAATCGATCTCAAGATGATCGAAACCGCTATCAACAGACTGGGTGAATCGCCCAGTAGCGCCTACGTCTGCGGAGGGACCGGTTTCGTCGAATCGATTGGCAACCACCTCCTCGAAATCGGTATGGCGTACACCGATATTCTTACTGAACGATTCGGCCCTTAGTAGCCAGCATTCACATTGAAGCACGCAAACGAGACTGCGGATTTCATGTACTGATATCCGGGTTTCCACGCATTCGTCGCAATCGGCTAACCCATATTCTGAACTTGATGTTTCGCATAGGTGCCACTAACCACTGATAGTGATGGCTCCTAAGTGTGATGTTTTCGCAGGAACTCAGCGGACGGCATGGTTCCTTGCTTAGATGTGGTCTGCCTAGTTTTCAATGTTTTCAAGTCAGAGAAAGAAGAACAATGAATCAATGGGCCTGTCAAAGGTGATTTCGGAAATAATCGATTTTCGTGCGCACGATACGAAAAAACTGTTCCTAGGTTCACTTTATCTAGGAAATTTACGAATCTGGCGATAAAAAATAACCTGAACCGCTCGAACTCCTCAGTCATCAGCAGAGCTATACTCGCTCACCACTGCATCACAACTCGGAGGAAATCCTTCATGTCCGCGGTATCTCACCAACCACTGGATCCCGAAAATCCCGACATTCTGTACGGCTCCACCAGCTCCCTGTGGGACGGTCGACACTCGATCGAGTGGGGCATCAAGCGGATTGCCGCCCTCGGCCTGCAAGGGATTGAACCGTATGCGAAGCAGGTCGAGAGCCACCGTGGCGATCCACTTGCACTCAAGGAGAAATTCGATGAATCGGGTGTGACATTGATCGATGTATCGAACGGTGCGAAAGGCCAATCGACAAACTTCATCGACCCGGAGCAGATACCGCAGACGATCGCCGACCACGTGGCATTCGCCCGTGACTTCCTTCAGCCGTTCGGCTGCGATATGTACAAGTGCAATATGGGCAGGCGCCCTGAAGGCGGCACTACGGACGACCAGTTGAAAATGGTTGCCGACACGCTAAATGAGATTGGTCGACAGACGATCGAGATGGGTATTCGTGTTGCTCCACACCCGCACATCTGGGGTCCGGTAGAGCGTGAACACGAGGTCCGGGGAATGCTCGATATGACCGATCCGAACTACGTGTGGATGACACCCGATACAGGTCATCTAACCCTTGGTGGCATGGACGCTGTCGAGATCATGAGCGAGTATCTTCCTCGCATCGCTGAGGTGCACCTGAAAGACACGTACGCGAAGTATCGCGGAATTCTGGAAACTCCCTCGCGGGAACAACACGCAAAGGCCAGCGTCTATCACAACATGGGTGGCGGAGGCGTTGATTTCCCGGCGGTGATAAAGCTACTAAGAGAACGGCATTACAAAGGTTGGGTCGTGTTCGACATGGATGGTCCACGAGAGGGTGACGATGGTTTCAACGCAATCGGTGGAAACCTCGATCTCGCTGTCGATGACTACCTAGCACACAACGTCAACTACCTACGAGTAATTCTGGGTGTGAACTTGCCACCACTCGACTAAGGATTTCGCCTGGCTTTAGCTACCGGCCGAGGGGTTTACGAGCTCAACACAAATATCGATTGATAACTCGCAAAAAAACACCGTGTTACCAGCTATGGCGAACGTATCGAACTGCGTGGTGCTCCGTCCTTTCCCGGTTCGAGCGGAACGCTCGAACCGGGAAAGATGTGTTGGCTTTTAGATCTTTCGTTGCGGCCTAGCGGCATCGCACATCCAGCGCGTCATGTAACGACGATCTGCGACAACCCATTTTGTTGCTAAACCTAGTGGTACCGTGTCACTTGAGTAGTACGTTCTAACTGTTGTTTCTCAAGTGAAATCATACTCAGCAAGGCGAAAAATGAAAGTTACGAAGATCACGAATTTCCCAGTCCAGAGCAAAGAAGGTGGCGTCTACTACATAGTGCGAGTCGACACGGACGCCGGTATCCATGGTCTTGGAGAAGTCGGTATCCGCAGCTGGGGTCGAGCCATTGCAAATGCGGTCGACCACCTTGGCGAATTGGTAATTGGCGCTGACCCTTGGGAAACGGAGCGACTCTGGCAGGGGATGTTCAGGTCAGGCTACTTCCCTGCCGACAAGGTGTACTGCTGTGCCATCAGTGCCATTGATATTGCGCTATGGGACATCAAGGGCAAGTCGGTGAATATGCCCACCTACAAGCTGCTTGGCGGTCCAGTACGTGAGAAAGTGGTCTGCTACCCACATATTCAAGGAACGACCAAAGAACAAATCGTCGAAAACTGCAGAAAAGCCGTGGACGAGGGTTGGAAGTTCGTGCGCTGGGGTCAGCCGGATCCCTGGGGAAGCTTCAAACCCGGCGGAATTTCAGTAGTTGAGCCGGACAAGTCGATGCGGCTGGCTGTCGATCTCATGGGTGAGGTTCGGGAAGCGGTAGGACCCGAGATAGAACTTTGTTTCGATGTGCACACACAGCTCGAAATACCTCAGGTTGTCCGAATGTGCAGGGCCATGGAGGAGTTCGAACCTTTCTTTATCGAGGACCCAGTACGTTCTGAAAATCAGGGCAGCTACCGTAACCTGCGCCAACAGGTTAACTTGCCCATCGCCGCGGGTGAGCAGTGGGCTTCAAAGTGGCCCTTCAGAGAGGTGATCGAGGGAGACTTGATCGACTACGCTCGTATCGATCTGTGCATCGTTGGCGGCATCACCGAAGCGGCAAAGATCACACACTGGGCAGAAACACACTACATCAACATCGTCCCTCACAATCCCCTCGGACCGGTAAGCGCCGCTGCTTGCGTCGCTTTGTGTATGGCATCAACAAATGTGGGAGTCCAGGAAATGCCTCGTGAGCCAGGCTCCACCGCAACTGAGTTGTTCCCGCAACAGATTGAGTGGGAAGAGGGATTTGCGTGGTGCCCCGATACACCGGGGCTGGGTGTGGACATGGACATGGATGTGGCCGAGCGGAGTGTGGTCGACCCGCAAACTTGGCCTCCCTTCCTGAGGCGTGAGGACGGGTCGCTCACAAACTGGTAACCAGATCCACCACAAATGCCCTATTTGAGGTCAAAGCTGCTATATCTGAACTTGGAGTGGTGCAACCACGACCGGTTTTAGAGCAGTTGACTGTTAATAATCGTCACCTAAGCGCTAAGCTCCCACTATCGGCATTCCAAGCGGAAACGTAGGAATCAGCTGCTGTAAATAATCGGTCCCGATAGTTCCTGCCCCCTTACTACGGTGAAACAGACTCAAATTACCAGATGCCAGTTTGCTACCTCTCTGGGCAACGAACCCTCGACCGGGGGATTACTTCCGTGGAGGAGAGAAATCTTTTCATCGGTGGACTTGAGATTTCTGATGGCTATGCCAGTTTGCCGTCCGGGCCAGAACTTGGGATCCGTCTGAACGAGAAGGTGGCTGCAGCGCATCCATACGATGAGGTGCTTCAGAGGCGGGCGGGGGTGGACACCAGCGTAGCGGATTGGGCTTACACTACGACCCGAGGCTCGCAACTTCCGGGCCAGTGTCAAAATCCCCGACGACTAAAAGACACGCGCCAACACTTCTTCACCGCGAGCGTAACGGTCCAGGTTTTCCGCGGCGAATAGAGCGCGCTTGCGTGAGGTGCCATCTGTAGAGCCAACGGTGTGAGGTGTTACGCACACGTTAGGCAATTGGTAAACCGGCCGAGTCGGGTCGGGAGGCTCCTGCGCGAATGCGTCAAGTCCCGCACCTCCGATGCGTCCGTCCAACAGCGCACGGTACAACGCTTCTTCGTCGATCAGCTCACCACGAGCGACGTTGATAATGCAAGCTGACGGCTTTATCAACTTTATGCGTCGTTCATCAATGATGTGTCGGGTTTTTTCAGTCAAATGCAGATGCACCGAGATGAAATCGCTCTCGCCTATGAGTCGGTCAAGAGCATCCGAACCGGTCAGAATATCGGGTTGAATTTCGTCTAGAACTTCTGGTTCGATGGGACGGACGTCTACCGCCAGGATTTGCATGCCGAACGCTTTGGCACGGCGGGCTAACTCCTGGCCGCTTGCGCCAAATCCGACAATACCCAACTTGCGATCCACCAACTCCAATCCCATAGGGAAGAAAACTTTTCCGGCCGCAAAATTGCGCTGTGCGTCACCATGGCGATGGGCGAGCATGAGAATGAACATCATGGCACCCTCAGCAAGGGCCACGCTGCTGAGTTCGCCCGGACAATGTGCCAGCATCATGCCGGAGTCTCGGATCTTATCGACCTCGACGTGATCCAATCCATTCGTCTGAACCTGAAGGAATTTGACGCCCGCATTTTTCGCGACATCCACCCATTCAGCACGGATGTTGCCACCCACGTCCACGATCGCCTCCGCATCTTCAAACTGCGGTTCAGCAGGCAGATCGCGATCGAACACGCGAATGTCGTGATGATCTCCGATGGCCGCAAGCACATCACCGCCCCAGGCTTCGTTGACCTCATCCAGCGGGTGAGGCAGATACATGACGTTCAGTTGACGCATTGATCGGTCATAAACAACAGTGAATGAGCGGAGTGCCTTCGTTCGGACTCAAGACGCATTACGATTCCCACAATTAGATCCTCGGTTTCATGAACTCTGCTGCTGGGTTATGTGATCTCTCAAGCGGCCAACTGAGGTGTCGATCGCTCTCGTGAGATGTGCCCAATCCACCCCGACTTGTACCCACTGGATGCCTTTGCTAACCCAGGCCATGAGCGCCTCGGGATCATCGGCCAGGCCGATTCCAGGGTAAATACCTCCGTCACTGGCTGTCCTAACCACCGTTTCGATCGCGCTCTGCACTTCGTGGTGTTGAGGATTCCCCATGTGACCCATTGAACCCGCAAGATCATTGGCTCCTATTACGATGCCTGTTAAACCTGGAACATTGATGATCTCGTCCATCGCATTTACTGCATCGATGTGTTCGATCTGCACAATGACAATCATCTCTTCGTTGGCCCGATTCACATAATCGGCATCGGCAATGCGACCATATTGAATGGGTCGTCGTGGACCGAAACCACGAATCCCATCTGGTGGGTAGAGACATGCCGCCACGGCAAGCTCGACATCTTCTACGGTCCGAACGAACGGAGCGATGATTCCGTCCGCACCCATGTCCAATACGGGCTTGATCAGTACCGGATCATTCCACGGCACTCGGACCAGTGCTGCCGTGTCGCTCCCCTTCGTAGCCATGATGTGAGCTTGAACCGTTTCCAGCGACATGGCGTTGTGCTCCATGTCGATCCAGACAAAGTCCAAGACATAGGAGAACAACTCCGAGACGGTCGGATCGGTGAAACTCACGCCGCAACCCAGCGGAATCTGCCCGTTCTTCAACTTCTCTTTGAAATTTTTGGCATTCTCGATCAAGATTTCTGTCCGTGAAAAACTCTGAGACCAGTCAGGTTAGCCGAATCCAATCCGATGCAAATATTCGCGATTTCGTTTCGCTATCGGTAGCGGTTTGTCAAACGGCGCTGGGTACATATCCTGCTCGACAATCGCCCAACCGTCAAACTTGATCTCCTCCAACATTTCGCGAAATGCCACATAGTCGACTACGCCGCGGGAAAGTTCGCAGAACATACCCATCTCCACCGCACGGATAAACGGGATCTCCTGGGCTTGGACCATTCTCTGTAGACCAAAATCTACATTCTTGATGTGAAGATATGGGATTCGATCTTGGTGTTTGCGGACGAATTGCACAGGGTCCACCCCGCGGTAGGCCAGATGGCCGACATCCTGGCCAAGAGATACGAGCTCGGGATCGGTGTCCACGAGTAACATCTCGATTTGATCTTCGTAAGCAACATGCGAATCGGGGCTGGAATGAAACGCTAGCCTGAGATCGAACTTTTCCTTCGCGATCGTAGCAACCCGGTGCGTCGTCTCGATCAAACGTTTCCACGCATCTTTTTCCAACCGTTCCGGTTTGATCCGTTCTCCAGTGAACCAATCCGTGTGAAGATCATCGATCAATACGAGAAACTTCGCGTCCAGTCCAGCCAGCAATTCGCCGAGCCCCATCAGATCTTTTTCCAACCCTGGCCAGGCATCCGGCTCTTCAAGGTGCGCGAAGAGAAATGTTCCTGACACCTTTAGGCCACGCTGATCAAGCTCAGAGCGAAGCTTGTCAAGATCCTTGGGCAAGTAACCGTAGGGGCCAAGCTCGATCCATTTGTAACCGGCCTCTACGACCTCGTCGAGAAAGCGTTGCCAGGGAATCTGCTTGGAATCGTCCGCAAACCAAACTCCCCAAGAGTCGGGAGACGTTCCTAACTTGATGCTCACGGGTAAAGCCCCCCCTCTAGTCAAGGCGTTATCGGGCATTTGTCGTGTAACTCCGAAGAGACATCGTATAACGGATGCCATTATTCATTCATAGTGATAGGAGTATCAGGTGTTTCGTGCAGCTGAAATGTACATAGAGTTGAAGTAAAGACGCTGCACTAACTCGCAACAGCTTCGTCATTCGAGCGCAAGCTCCCAGTGCCGCAGTCGCAAAAAAAAATCACTGAAATGACAGCTTCGTGAACGGTGGTCCAGAGGCACCGATTTCGGTCGGAATCGTTACAGGTGAGGATCGCCAATGGTCGATTCTGGATGATGTAAATAACAAGTTACAGGAAACCTATTCCTGAATAACTGGCATCGATACGTGCGAAGGCCTTGCCCCGTCGTGAAAAAAACCGTCTGATGCGCTACCCGGAGTTCTGAGTCAATGCCCTGGGTGTGGCCGGTGTTTGGGTTTGGTCGTACATGGGGAAGCTACTGCTAGTGATGTGGATGGCGATTCTGTGTCCTGCGAGGAACACGTTGCTGATGGGCAGAAGTTCGATCTCGTAGGGGAATGTTTCAGTGGTGAAAATGGATTTCACTATTGATGTCGCAGTTAAGCAAGATTTGTACAACTACCTAAACAGCTAGGTAATCCCGTTATAGTCCGGACCGAACGACGGTGAAAATACCGCAGGGATTGACCTGAGCTGGATGATTTGATTCTCACTCAAAGCAACCCACCTGAGAACAGCGATGAAACAGGTAACCAAAAAGGTAGGGTGATTTTCACTCTCACCAATCTACGAGTGGAATCGGTTTCTCATAATCAATTGGTCGGGGGCTCAAGTCCCTCCAAGCCCACCAACTTCTACTCGTACACGACGAACCCAGTTCGGTTCTTCGTAATGTAGTCCCAGTCGTATTCCACTCCAAGACCCGGCGCTTCTGGAACAGGGACGCATCCGTCTGGTCCGATCGCTTCGAGCCCATCACCGTATCCGTTGAGCACTACCTGAGCATCATGTGGCCCAGCATCGGGGTGCAACAACGCCATCTCGTAGTAGTTGCTGTTCCTTATCGCAGCCATGGTGTGTCTCCTCGACACGTTCGAGGCGTGAATCTCTACGTCAAGCCCGAGACCTTCGGCTGCGTGGGCGATTTTCATCGCTCCGGTGATTCCACCATCAAAGTCAGGATCGGCTCTCAGGAAGTCGGTTCCTTCGGCGATCGCGAAATCGACGTGCGGCTCAAGCATGCGTAAAAATTCAGTCATCAGTAGTGGAGTTTTGACCAACTGGCGGAGCTTCTTGTGACCGAACGCCGACATCCCCGTGTCTTTGTACGGATCCTCGTACCAGTAGTAACCGGCCTCATCGAGTGCGTGCCCAACCTTGATCGCGTCGGCGAGGGTTTCGTACTTGCACGCGGCATCCCACATCAGCTCCATCTTGCCGCCGACGCGTTCTGCGACTGCTAGAGCGGTTTCGATGTCCCTTTGAACTGGACCATGACGCCAGGGATGTATTTTGTAGGCTGGATAGCCCACGTCCAGGCAACGCTCGGCAAAGTCGGCATACGCTTCTGGTGAACTCAGCCCCCCTTGAGTGTCATCTCCATTCCAGGTGCTGGCATAAGTGGGAAGTCGTCGCCGATGGCCACCGAGGAGCTGATAGATAGGGGCATTGTGATATTTACCTGCGATGTCCCAAAGCACGATATCTATCAAGCCGACCCCGAGCCGGCCTATCTGCTGAGTCGCCCATTTGGTATCGGCGTAGATCTTTTCGCGCTCAAGCGCGTCGCGCTCAATCACGAGATCAGCAATCAGGCGAATGGCAGCGGCGTCGATGACTCTTGAATTTACGTATTCGCCGGTGATCCCCTGATCCGTGTGAACCCTCAGCGCGATGTTGGTCCTCTGGCTCTTCTCTCCCTTGACGTACTGGGGGAGGACACCTCGGCCCTGCGGAGCCATGTTCCGAACATCGAACGTAAACTCATGCACCTCAATCGCCGTGACTATGGGACCTTTTGGCATATTTTCCTCGGCTCGACAGGCAAAGCGGTCTTCATCTCGCTGAAGTCTAGCGCGGAAACACTTAGTCGACAATTTTGAAGTTGAAATTGTCCTACAGCGACTGGAGAAGCGCCGCGTATGCCCGCTGGGACTTGCATAGCCGTTGTGCTGCTCAGATGAAGCGACTGGGACTACATTACGAAGAACCGAACGGGGTTCGTCGGGTACGAGTAGAAGTTGGTGGGCCCGGAGGGACTTGAACCCCCGACCAATTGATTATGAGTCAACTGCTCTAACCAGCTGAGCTACGGGCCCACGAGTGCTACGAATTTCGGGTGGAAACGAACGAGCAATATTGATTCTCTCATGAGATCAGGTGAGATCAATAAGCATATCGTTTCGACTTGAGTGCTTTCTAACTACGATTCACTCTTTGTTAAATCCACCGCCTCCCCTTCAAGCGCTCAACTGCACAGGCTCACAGCATTGTGGGAGATTCCAGCAATTGATAACCTCTCCACCATCCGGCACGGTCATGGCTCAAATCACGATTAATGAGGTTCACACGCATGAAGCACGTAGCACTCAATCTCTCATTCCTGAAGCACTCCCGCTGGCTCATGCTTGCAATACTCATGGGAGCACTTGCGCTGGCAATTGCTTGCGGATCTGCTTCGGACGATGAATCTTCCGATTCTGGCGACGCTGCCTCGGCAGAGGGAGAGGTGGATGAGGAACTCGCAGAAGTCTCGCGAATTCTCCAACCCGGCAATACCTTCACAGTCGATGATTTTGTGGCTGCCGGTTGGAAGCAATCGAATAAGTACGACGACATCAGCACTGTCCCGGAAGCTACCGAGGTCTACTTTGGCTTCTTCAGTGCCAAAGACATCGAGGTTCGTATATACGCCTCACACGACTCAGCGAAGAACGCTGGTTTCAAAGATGCCGCCGAAGCTATCGACCAGAGCTTCCGAGAAGGCGGCCAGTACGGTTCTAGCAACCGAGGCGCAGGATCACGAGCCGTAACGAAGTTCAAGGCGTTCGCAGTCGTCGGAAACACCGTCTTACTCTGCGAACAATCGATCGACGCCTGCACCACTCTGGCCGACGTTCTCGGTAGTTAGTTACTCTCGCATTAAATCTATTTCGGGTAGTGCTTCCTAGCCGCTACCATCCGCCTAGAATTCCAGCAACGATTCCGATGGCGGCTGTACTAACCTGCCGAACGAATACCGATAATTACTAATCGGTCCGAAGTGCAGAGCCACTAGGACCATGATTGCCAGTGCCGCGTTCAAAATTACAGCTTCACCGTCCTGGTAGCAGACCTGAGTCCGCCGACAAAACGCACGCCGATCAGGGCAAACACGACCAGAACAGCCACGGCCCACGCAGCACGCTCCATCCCGGTTATCACATATGACACGGTGATATCGCGACCAGATTACAGTTGAAAAAAGAAAGTTCTGCGCTATGAGGGATTTCGGTATCGGTTATCGGCAAGCCGATCTGATCGAGCACGAACATATCCAGGAGAATAAGAAAACTTAAAAGAACGGTAAACAGAGCTGCGTATCCAACGCCGATCAACACATACATCGACGCAATGAACTTACGCCGGTAGTACGTTCCCGCCCGAACAGCACCCCACGTCGCCAAGGCTCCAGCAACAATCGCCGCAGAAGCCAAACGAGCGAATTCCGTAATATCTAGCCGAAACACATCGTAATCAGCACGTTTTCCGGGCTCGGTTACTTGATCCCGAAACTCGACCAACAAAGGTATGGCGACTGGGGTCGAAATATCAAGATAAAGTGTCGAATCGACAGAACGAAAATAACTCAGCCAGTTTTCGTTATGCGGAACGAATTAAACAGCACCTCGAATATACCGAGCGGGCCGAACATAACCACCACCACCACGGCAGCACCGATAGCGGTTGTAGCCAGAGTCATTCGGCTCAAGCTGAACTGCGGGCTGTTGGGTCCCATGAACCGGAACACACCGATCGCCATTAACATCGATCCAATGCCAGCCCAGAACGCCTGCTTCATGCCCGTCATGGTGTAAGTCAGCACGAAGAACGGTGTACTCCAGATCCACGACGAAAACGCCTCACCAGCCGTTCGCTCTGAGAACGTCAATCCTAAAATTTCGAGAATGAACAGGTTTGCAGGCAGCAGCAAGCTTACAAGCAACGGCATGAAAATTGCGTAGAAGATCGCCGTCATAAAGTACGGCAGGAATCGCCCTTCCCTACCAGCAACCGAAGTGGCGATCAGCCCAGCGAACAGCATTGCCAGACCACCGCCAATAAACGGTGCCGGTGAAAGTTTTAAGATGTGCGAGAAGTTGGGTCGATGCAGCACATACTGCCAGTCGGCATCATCGATCGCTACCACGATATTGATGTACTGGACGATAAACGCCATTGCGATCCCGAACGGCACCAGCGCAATTGCCATGCCAATCCGACGTTGACGGTCGTCTTCAAAACGATCGTTTTCGACGCGGTCTCGGTCGACGTAACTCTGCCGAAACGATGTAGGGCTTGGAGGGGTGCTTTCCATCCAATCAACGTTAGCACTTACCTCGTCGATGTTGTAACGATAATTCGTAATCGAACAGAGTGAATAGACCTGTGTGCGACGCATATGTTCATCTGATCGCGGTCGCTAGCTGATGTGCCCACGGCAACCCATTGCTACACTCCGCCTACTCGACGCTTCGAGTGCACGACCAACTCAAAAGGCAACTTTTCGATGAAGATCACAGATGTACGACTGGAAATGTTTAAGTGGGCGCGAACAATCCCGATCACAAACGGTCTGTACACCTACACGCACAACCTACTCAACATCGTGGTTATTGACACTGACGATCCCGACATCCAGGGCATCGGACTCGCTGGTGGAATTGAGACCACCCCGGAAGTAGGGCTTGCTTTCGTAGAGCACTTCAAGAAGGGTCTTATCGGGCAAGATCCGCTTAACAACGAGGCTCTCTGGCACGCGATGTGGCGACCAAAGTTGGTCGGTCGACGCGGCATATCCACCCGCATCATCGCCGGTATCGACATCGCCCTCTGGGACATCAAGGGCAAGGTCGCCGATATGCCGGTCTACAAGATGCTCGGCGGCTTCACCAACAAGGTCGACACCTACATCGCTGGTGGCTACTACGAGGAAGGCAAGGGCCTCAAAGAGCTCGCTCAAGAGATGGAAGACAACGTCAAACTCGGCGCACGGGCGGTGAAGATCAAGGTCGGCGCAGTTTCGATCAACGAAGACATCGAACGCGTGCGTGTGTGCCGAGATGCAATCGGTCCCGACGTACGCCTGATGGTCGACGCGAACAATGCCTACCGTCACTACCAGGCGATCGAATTCGCCCGAAAAGCCGAACAATACGACCTTTTCTGGTTCGAAGAACCCGTCGAACCCGACGACTATATCGGCCAGGCAGAAATCACCCGGGCAACCTCGGTTCCCGTCGCTGCTGGCGAGAATGAATACACCCGCTACGGCTTCCGCGACATGATCAACGCCCGTGCAGTCGACATTTTGCAGCCTGACGCTCTGATTCTCGGTGGAATCACCGAGTTTATGAAGGTTGCCGCGCTCGCACAGGCAAACGACCTCGATGTCGCCCCGCACGGCGCACAGGAAGTTCATATCCACCTTGTTGCGGCAGTTCCGAACGGTCTCATTCTGGAGTACTACCGGGATTCGGTGAACCCGATGCACGGCAAAGTCTGGGAACATGAGTTGACAATCAAGGACGGTTACGTCTACGCCCCCGACCTGCCCGGTCTCGGACTCACCCCAAAATGGGATACCCTCGCCGAATACCGGGTGGGATAGAGGCGTACAATCTCGCCCGACCTAGCGTTTATCGCTCGCCAAAATACTGGAGAAGCACGAACGAATGCCGAACTTTGATTACGAAGCGCCCACCTCACTGGCGAGCGCACTCGAATTGCTCGCCCGGCCCGGTGAAATTAGCCCCATGGCCGGAGGCACGGACGTCATCGACCAGCTCAAGAACAACCGGCGAAACGCCGATCTTGTGGTCGACCTGAAGCGAATACCAGATCTTCTCGTTCTCGAATCGAACGGATCTGGCCTGCGAATCGGATCGGCGGTCTCCTGCACCGAAGTTCACAACTTCACTGCCGAAAACGGTAACTACTCCGCACTGGCTGAATCATCCGAGCTTGTCGGGTCCGTGCATATTCAAAACCGCGCCAGTATCGGCGGAAACGTCTGCAACGCAGCACCATCGGCCGACACCATCCCGTCGCTACTGATCCACGAAGCAGTCGCCCACACCGCAAGCGCTTCAGGTGAACGCGAAATTCCGCTCATCGATTTCTTTGCGGGTCCCGGTCAAACAGTCCTTCAAAAGGGTGAAATTCTCAAAGAACTGGTCGTTCCCACACCGTCAGCAAACACTGCCTCGGCTTACCTGCGTTTTATCCCTCGAAACGAAATGGATATCGCGGTTGCCGGAGTCGGATCACTAATCGAAGTCGATCCTTCGTCAGACGTCGTAACCAAAGCCCGAATAGCACTCGCATCGGTCGCTCCAACTCCGGTTCGAGCCTACGCAGCCGAAGAGTTTCTTGAAGGCAAGAATATTGATGTCGAAGTAATAGCCAAAACCGCCGACCTTGCCGTAGAGGCTACCATTCCGATCACCGACGTACGCGGATCAGCCGAATACCGAAAAGAACTGATCAAGGTTCTGACAAAACGAACCCTGAATATCTGCCTGAAGCGACTCGCTTAAATGAGCAAGAAACAGATCAAAACCACCGTAAACGGAGTTGAGCACGAGATTCTTGTCGACTCAACATGGACACTGCTCGAAACACTTCGGGTTCACCTGAATCTGACCGGCACTAAAGAAGGCTGTTCAAACGGTAACTGCGGAGCCTGCACCGTCATGGTCGACGGTAAATCGTCGTGTTCCTGCCTCGTTCTCGCACCGGAAGCCGATGGTCGAGAGATCACCACGGTCGAAGGTCTTGCTGATCACGGCCACCTGACGCCGGTTCAGGATGCATTCGTCGACAACTCTGGTCTTCAGTGTGGTTTCTGCACACCCGGCTTCATGATCGCAACGACCGCTCTTCTCGACCAGAATCCCCACCCGACCGAAAACGAGATTCGTCTAAAGCTCGCCGGCAATCTGTGTCGCTGCACCGGCTACGACAAAATCGTCCGATCAGTCCAAGACGCCGCCGATCGTCTGAGCAAGGCATAGTTCGCACCGTTCGCCCGGTCCAATTCAGCAGAGCGCCCACCCTCAACTCCCTCTTAAGTTGACCGACCCCCAATAAATAGACCAGAGTAAATATTAGACACTCTGGTTTCCGCAGGGGGTAAAAATGCCAAGAAAGAGCCATAGTTCGGAGCATATCTTACGGAAACTCCGAGAAGTTGAAGAGGCCCTTGCAAAGGCCGAGATGTCACTCCTCAATAACTAAGTACGTTCGCTCAAAAGAATTTGGTGGCGAAATTTCAGCCCGAGTATGCTGCGGCCATTCGGAGTGTTCAAGTCGGGGGTTTACAGTGCTTGTCAACATTGCTTGAGTGGACATGGGGTACGACTGCGGTGCCACGTTCGCAGATGCGAACAACGAGGTTTCAATCTGACTTCCCACCTCCGTGTGCTAATCTGAACTCAGGTCGGAACAGACTTAAGCGAGTTCAAATATTCGCATACATCAGTGACCCGGCTGCATCCAACCAGACAACAAACCCAAGAGTCCTCGGACAACGATTCATTCATGGAACAGGTTTTTAGGGCCGCATCCAACGAAACAACAGCGGGCAACGACATGGTCGTGGCTACGGTCGTCAGAACTTCAGGCTCAACACCCCAGAAACCCGGAGCAAAACTGCTCGTACGCGCCGATGGTTCAGGCGTTGGCACACTCGGTGGTGGGTGCGTAGAAGGTGATATCTGGTTCGCTGCTTCGCAACTGCTTAAGAGCGGTGGCGCTGCTGAGATGCGCGAATACGAGCTAAACGAAGATCTCGCAGCACAGGACGGACTCGTCTGCGGCGGGACGATGTACTTCCTGCTCGATCCGGTGCGCACATCAGAGCCTGCTCAGGATTTCAATGACGAAGTCATCGCAGCCTACGAAGGTGTTGCCTCAGTTGCGGTCGCTTACCTGATGAAGGTTCCGGAGAGTTCTGAGCTAACGGTGGGATCGAAGTTGCTAATACGTGAGAACGGCTCAACTTCAGGTTCGCTCGGTGATGAAAAACTCGACCATGGTGCGATGAACGACGCACGCCGACTCATGGCAATGGGTAAAAACGACTACATCACGGCTGAATCGGGAGCCGAATACTTCATCGAGGCATACACGACACCACCAACGCTGGTTCTCGCCGGTGGTGGTCATGTATCGAAAGCGATTTCGAATATCGCAGCAACCCTTGGTTTTCGTATCTTCGTCATCGACGATCGGGAAGAATTCGCCAACCATGAACGCTTCCCCGAATCCGAGCAAACCGTGGTTTCCGACTATGGATTAGCGTTCGAACAGTTGCCTATCGGCACCAACTCGTTCGTGGTAATCGCAACACGTGGCCACCGCTACGACGCATCGGCAACCGCATCGGCTATGCGCACGCCTGCCAGCTACGTCGGGTTACTGGGATCCAAGCGAAAAACGATTCTCATCTTCGAAGAACTGTTCGCCGAAGGCTTCACGATGGAAGAAGTCCAGAGCGTCCACTCCCCTATCGGTCTCAGCATTTCGGCTCGAACACCCGAAGAAATCGCACTTTCTATCATGGCAGAAATCGTTGCATTCCGGCTCGGAGGTGATGGCGGAACGCTCAAACTCGACCAGAGCCTTATCGACAAAGCGGCTGAAAAGGCCGCACGACGTTCAGAAGCTACCGAGTCGTTCGAACCAGTAGGCGCCGACTAACGTGGCGAACTACAACGCGGTCGGCATCCTGCTCGCTGCCGGAGAGTCGAGTCGGATGGGTCGCCCAAAGGCATTGCTGCCATGGCGCGGTACAACCCTCATCGAATATCAGATGAACTCACTGCTTCAGGGCGGCTGCGACACGGTGATCGTGGTAACCGGCAAGTACGACATTGAGATGGCTCTCCTGCTGAAGGACCGACCGAGGATCATCAGGGTGTACAACCCAAAATTTCTCGAAGGAAAAACCACCTCGATCAAAGCCGGCGTGTCGGAACTCCCTGACAGTACCCACACGATCGTGTTTCTCGCAGTCGACCAGCCACGACCTGCGTGGGTGATCGAAAAGATGCTCAGAAAGCACTCTGACTTTGGAGCCAATATCACTTCACCGGGTTTCGACGGTCATGGCGGTCATCCGTTGATTTTCGACGCCAAACTACAGACTGAACTTGCCGCCATCACCGAAAAAGGTGAAGGTGTGCGGGCGATTTTCAAAATACCCGACATCGACCACCACAGGATTGAGTTCGATTCAGCAATCGTCCGTCTCGACATTAACACGCCTGAAGCCTACGAAAAAGCGTTGGTTTCGTATACCGAATTGGCTAGCTCAAAACTGTAGTATTTGGTGGCCATGTCATCACCTCTGCGTGTCCCGATCCGATTGCACGATAAGACCGCCGTCTACATAGCGATTGTTGTGGTCGGTATTCTGGTACTCGGATTCTGGATCTTCGTGCATCTCGGTTCAGTCAACCTGATATGCATTTGCGTTCCGTTCAACATGTTTCCGAAGTGGGCACCCGAATCGAGTGCGATTGGCGGGATCTTAACTCTTATTCCCATGCTTTTCGCCGACTGGTTCGCCTGGACTCGATGGCATTCCTCCCGACAACAGAAGAAATGGTCTGCTAGATACGCGGAAGAAAACAAACCGTGGTACGCCGAAACTGGTGAGAATCGACCAAGTAGTCTTATCAACGACAAGCCCTATGAGCCATAACGATCTCGCCCCTTCCGGCAACTCTCTTGATGACGCTCGCCACTTCCTGCAATCCACAGGTATCGATGGCTGGCTAACCCGGGATTATCGATACACCAACCCCGTCTTCGAAGCCGCCCTGGGACGACACATCGAACACGTCACACGCCCCGTTTGGCTCTGGATACCGGCAGATGGCGAACCGCAGCTTCTGGTGCACGAAGTCGATACCGGACGATTCCCTGCTGGATCACCAGACATCACTGCATACGGAAATCGCCAGCAGATGGTTGACGGGCTGAAAATTTTCATCGCCAACGCCAGCCGTGTGGCAATGGAATACTCGCCGTTGTACGAACTCCCACGAGTGGCACGAGTCGACGCCGGAACGGTCGAACTCGTGCGATCGCTCGGTCCTGAAGTAGTTCCATCAGGAGATGTGATTCAGTATTCGACCGAACGCTGGACTTCCGATCAACTCCAATCACATTTCTTCGCCGTGGAAGCCCTTGACCGCATCGTGAAACAGACCTTCCAATACGTCGGCGAGAACATTCGGTGGGCACTGACCGAGCACGATATCGCCGAGCACATTCGAGGCAGGTTCGAGCGCGCTGGTCTCGAGTTCGACGATGGGCCGGTAGTCGCCTTCAACGAGCATTCGTCCGATCCTCACTACGATCCTCAGCCGTCTGACTCATCCGTCATCCGACGAGAGGGTTGGCTACTGATCGATCTGTGGGCACGTAAGAAGCCAGAGCATTCCGACGAACGCAATATTTCAGCCGACATCACATGGACAGCAAAACTTGGTGAACCGCCAAGCTCGAAGCATCAAGAAGTGTTCGACGCTGTCGCAGGCGCACGTGATGCCGCCTTCAATCTCCTCGAAACCCGTGTGCTGGAAGGCGACAACCCGCAGGGGTGGGAGCTTGATAGAGTAGCCCGCGAAGTAATCGACAGTGCTGGCTATGGAAAATACTTCGTCCACCGACTCGGCCACTCGCTCGGCTACGAAGTCCACTCGGATGGCGTGAATCTTGATGACTGGGAGACCCATGACACCCGTACCGTCATCAACGGAGTCGGCGTAACAATCGAACCGGGCATTTATCTGCCCAAATTTGGGGTTCGCTCCGAAATGGATATTTTTCTAGGAGAAGACGGACCTGAAATCACCGGCAATCGTCAAACCGAAATCATCCAAATCGAAACTAATTAGTTGGCACCCTCTTATTTCTGCCTTTGCCCGAATCCGATTTCCCGACCGCAGCGAAGCGTAGTGGTGGGATCTTCGGTGGATGGGTAGCAGGGTGACGCCCACGTACCATGAGGTCACAAGCACGTCCCTACACCAGATCCCTCGGCTCCACTCGGGAAATCATCTGGTGGCATTCGAAACCATAGGATCGACGAGTTCAGGCCATACTACGGTCGGTAACTTGTTGCCTAAACCATCGATCGATTAGATGGAGAAAACCACTAGATAACCACCTCAACACCCAACTCAACTGCCTGCTCCCGAATTGCCGCGTACTGACCGTTTTCGACCGGTACCCCGTTTGCGAGGCGGTCGTCAGTCGCGTCGGCCTCAGGATCGCCCGCAACCATAACGCGATCTTCGCCCGGCAAGGTCGGTGTCGCGTGCAACTCACGAATCATGTCGTCCATCATCGACTTGAATTCGTCGATATCCCGGAAACGTCCAATATCGATCGCCATCACCCAGCTCATATTCTCACCCCGGGCCAACTGGGAACTGAAACCACCGCCCGAAAGAACACCGCACAAAATATCCACCATCACACTTAGACCATAACCCTTGTGCGATCCCTGCTCACGGGTGTTACCAAGCGGATTTAATGCCCACGTTTCGTTCTCGCCCGCTGGCGGCTCTGTAATCGCCTCGCCCTCTGAAGTCACAGCCCATCCTTCCGGAATTGGCACGCCGATTCGACGGGCCAGTGCCACTTTGCCGCTCGCAACGGTCGAAGTCGCCATATCAAGCACAAAATCTCGCTCTTCACCAGCAGGTGCGGCAAATCCGATCGGATTCGTCCCCATCATTTTCTTCGCCCCGAGCGCGGGCCGTACCGCCGGCGCCGCAGTGGTCATCGACATACCGATCATGTCGTGCTCGAGCGCCATCATGGCGTAATAAGCAACCATTCCAACGTGGTGCCCGTCCTTGATGCTCACCATGCCCAGACCCTGCTTCTTCGCCTTCTCGATCGCCATTTCCATAGCCCGATAGGCAGAAACAAGCCCTATGCCGTTACCGCCACTCACCAGGGCCGTTGTTTCAGATTCGCTGAGCACTTCGGTCTTCTGCGGCACGGTGTAGACGCCGTCCTCGACGTTCTTCGAATATCCAACCACGTTCGCTACACCATGGGTATCCACTCCACGAACACTGGCCGATACAAGAACTTTTGCGGCCACTTTAGCATCGTCTTCCGGCGTACCTACCGCCCGAAATATCGACGAAAGCTGCTGCTGCAGAGCGCCAGCAGGAACTCGAGTCGAATTCGAATCGTTGAGTTTTACTTTGCTAACCATATGGAGGGATTGTCACCTTGGGACTTGTCGCAATGAACCCTCACTCGGAAGAGGAGTTCGATCACCGCTCATCTAGATGAACACCTCGACATCCAACTCAATCGCTCTCGCCCGCATCTCGTCGTACTGACCGTTCTCGACTGGAACACCATTTACCAAGCGATCGTCCTCGCAATCGGCTTCCGGATCACCGGCGACAAGCACTCGATCTTCGCCCGGAAGCGTGGGCGTGGCGTGGAGTTCGCGAATCATGTCGTCCATCATCGCCTTGAAATCGTCGACGTCGCGGAATTTTGCGATATCGATCGCCATTGTCCAGGTCATATTCTGACCAGGTGAAAGCTGCGCTCCGAAACCGCCTCCAGAGAGAACTCCGCACAGAATTTCGACCACCAGACCGAGACCGTAACCCTTATGCGAGCCCTGTTCACGTGTGCCACCGAGCGGATTTATTGCCCAGTCTTCTCCCCTTTCGCCTCGAGGTTCGGTGATGGGTTCGCCTTCAGCCGAGACAGTCCAGCCAACGGGCATCTGTACACCGAGTCGCTTTGCCAGAGCGATCTTTCCACTTGCGACCGTGCTTGTTGCCATATCTAAGTTGAAGTCTCGCTCTTCGCCTGCGGGGGCGCCGAATGCAATCGGGTTGGTCCCGAGCCGAGGACGAGCACCAAGCGCAGGGCGGACGGATTTGTTGCCGTTGGTCATCGCCATTCCGATCATGTCCTGTTCAACCGCCATCATCGGGTAGTAGCCAACCATACCGATGTGGTGGCCATCCCTGATCGTGGTCATACCGAGACCCAACTCTTTCGCCTTGGCGATCGACATTTCCATGCCTTGATGCGCAGCGACGAACCCGAGACCGTTGCCACAGCTCAGTAACGCCGATGTGCCTGTCTCTGAAATGGTCTCGACTGTCTGAGGAACCGTATACTCCCCGCCCTCAATGGACTGTGAATATCGAACGACGTTGGCTACACCGTGCGTTTCGACACCCCGGAGGCTCGAAGAAACGAGGATCTTGGCGGTGATTTCGGCGTGCTCTTCAGGGGTGCCAACTCCCTGCAATATCGCCGAAACCTGTTTATGTAGATCTTCAGCTGGAACTCGTATGGAGTTGGAATCGTTGAATTTCAGGTAATCGAGTGCCACAGGAGTGTCTTTCATGCTGGTGTTCGCTCATCGCCAATCGAAAAGCAGTTTGGCGGGAGTGTACGCCTGTAGGTGATAAGACGCTGGGTCATCTTCGCCATCCTGAACTCGATTCAGGATATCGAACAGCCAATACCTGAAAAGACCAGAGCATCCCCACTCCGGTTTTTTGCGTCCTGAGCGGAGTCCCCAGAGTCGGGATATCGGAAGCCCTAGCTCATCTTCTCCCTCGCAGGTGAAGGGGTCAAACCTATCCCAACCCCATCCCAATGCCACGTTCGACCGCCATTTCGTATAGCCGACCGCAAACCGCGAGATCCTCGAACGCGACGCCCTGCGATTCGAACAACGTTACGTCATCGTCTGAGTAGCGAGCTGTTCTTAGCCCGGCAACGATTCGATCAAGCCTCACCACCGACTCCCATGAAAACTGCCCAACCTCAACGGCACGCATTAGCTCACCGCACTCGATTCGCGTCTGATCGATATCATCGCAAGCCACTAGGTCAGCTTTCACAATCGCAGCTGTATCCAGCTCCCGCTTCATCCACGAGTTATTACCGGCAGCATTGATGTGCATCCCCGGCTCGATCATGTCGCCCGTGATCACCGGCTCGACTGAACCCGTCACCGCCACCAGCACATCCATTCCTTCAGCCGCTGCCTCTTTCGAATCCACCGCTTCAACGTTGACACCGAGTCGCTCACTCATCACCGAAGCAAACTTCTCTCGTTTTTCAGCAGTTCGAGAAAATACCTGCACAGCTTTGATATCCCGCACGGCACACACCGCTTCTAGCTGCGTCTCAGCCTGATAGCCCGACCCGATAATCCCGACTGAAGACGAATTCTCCCGTGCCATGTACTTCGTTGCGATCCCCGAGGCAGCACCGGTGCGTATCTGGCCCATCCGACCTGCACCAATTACAGCCAATAATCCTTCACCATGTGTGCCGTACAGCATCACTCGAAAGTCACCGCTCACATACGATTTGTGCCCTGCCCACCCACGTTCGGGCCACGTGGCAGCCATAAAGTTCATCGAGCCGTTACCGGTCGCGAGTCGATGGCGTGGCTCATTGCGAACCTCACCCCTTGAGCGCGCACGAAAAGCCTCGTCAAGCGCCTCAAGCGCCAGCTTCATGTCGAGCATCTCGGTAACATCGGCTTCGGTCAGGTAGAGACGTTTTGGATCGGCCATCGGTCGGTTATTCCTCGTTAGTCGTACTGAATACGGTCAAAATCAATCGTCAACACAAAGGCACCACATGGGGTTGAGCGGACCGTGCGCCTGCCCGACCGGATACGCCTCGTACATTGCTTCCCACACAAACTGTTTCGCACTACGCAACGCCGCTTCAATATCGCTGCCTAGTGCCGGACGCGCTCTAGCCGCAGAAGCTGACGTGCAACCGGTTCCGTGATTGCTTGTCGAGTCGATCCACGGTAGACCCAGTTCGATAAAACTCTCACCATCGAACAGCAGATCCAGACTCTCGCCATCGCTGCCCAGCGATTCCATGTGCCCACCCCCCACGATGCCGTAGTTCACACCAATAATGAATTGGTGGTCGATCGCGCTACTCCAGAGCGGCGAGTACTTCTTTTTTAGCTGTGCAGTGACGCCTAACAACGAATCCATACCGGTAAAAACACCAATTCAACCGCATTTCAGATTTGGACAGACCGATGCGGGCAACTAGAATACCGCCCGACGACAAAGTAGTTCCGTCATGCGGCTTCGAATAACGACTGAATTTACGACCGGTCGAGTAAGATCCAGCCAACGGGAGAAATTTATTGAGCAACGCCAAAAAAGACATCCGAGCACTCGTATTCGATGTGTTTGGCACGGTCGTCGATTGGCGCACGTCGATATCTCGCCAAGTGGCGGAATTTGGTGCAAACCACGGCGTGGATGCCGACTGGAACCAGTTCGCCGACGACTGGCGCGCCGGGTATCACGCTGGCATGGCAAAGGTGAATGCAGGCGAAGACGAGTGGAAGATCGTTGATCAGATTCACCGCGAACGACTCGATGTGCTGCTGGAACAGTACGAATTTCCGGAGATCGATGAAAACGAGCTAGTCCACTTCAACAAAGCCTGGCATCGACTCGACGGCTGGCCCGATTCAACGGTAGGCCTGACCCGATTGAAGTCGAAATTCGTTGTCTGCTCTCTCTCGAACGGAAACGTAGCCCTGCTTACGAACATGGCAAAGTACGCCAACCTGCCTTGGGACGCCGTACTCTCGGCGGAGTTGGCAGGAAAGTACAAACCTCATCCCCTTGCCTACCAACGCACCGCCGAGCTTCTTGGCTTTCGGCGAGATCAGGTTATGCTGGTCGCCGCCCATAACAGTGATCTGCGGGGTGCTGTCAGCGCCGGGCTGAAAGCGGCACTCGTTACTCGACCCGAGGAATTCGGCGACGCAAAACAACCCGATCTTGAGCCCGAACCCGATTTCGCCTACTTCGCAAAAGATTTTCACGACCTAGCCGATCAACTAGGCTGCGCTTGAGAGCACACAAAATCAAAACGGATCAACCAACCAGTTCAGGCAACACCTTCCCACGGTAAAAGGAAAACACATGAGTTGGAAATTTGAGCACGCGGCGCCGGTAATCGGCTCGATCACTGAAGGCAACGTCTGGAACGGTGAGCGGCTGTTGTACTCCAATATCGCCATGAACCGAATCATGTCCTACGATCCTGCCACGAACCTCGTCGAGGTATGGAGAGAAGAGACCGAGGGCACGAACGGTCTGAATTTCGACAGCGAAGGTCGACTATTTGGGTGCTCCGGTGGCGGACGCAAGATCGTCAGGTTCGATTCCAACGGTGACACCGTGACCATCGCCGATCGACTCGGCGGCCGACGAATCAACTCTCCGAACGATCTGGCAATCACGCCCTCAGGTTCGATCTACTTTTCAGACCGCGTTGGTGACGTGAATCCAGACATCGGCATTGGCTTCTCAGCGATCATCTCTGCTGAGCCGCAAGAAGACGGTTCGTATAAGACCGTTCGACGCACCTTCGACACCAGCATGCCGAACGGTCTGCTGTTTTCGTCTGATTACAAGATTCTCTACGTGGCACAGAGTGACTACCGGGCAAGCGAAGCCCGTGAACTTCGGGCATATCCTGTCAATGACGATGGATCGCTCGGTGAATTCGAGGCGCTCAACGACTTTGGGCCGCACCGAGGCATCGACGGCATGACGCTATCGAGTGAAGGCAATATAGTCGCCTGCACAGGCTGGGAGATATCTGGTCCCGGCGGAAACGTGACTGTGTTCGATCCCAAGGGTCGAATCATCGAGACTCACCCAACACCTGCGCAACGGCCCACCAACTGCACGTTCGCCGGCGAAGACCTCTACGTGTCGTCGATCGAAGGCCACTGCCTGGTAGCCCGCAACACTGGCATGACCGGACACCTGCTCTGGCCGAGCAGTTAAGGACTACGACTGAATAGTTTCGACCAATACAGCCAACTCCCCTCCAATCTCAAAACATAAAACTGGAAGTAGCAACATAATGTCCGAATGGAAATGGACCCTGATCGCAAATCACGACACGCTGACCGAAGGTCCGGTGTGGGACGGATCGGGTCTGCTCTACAACGAGTGTGCCGCCCACACGACATTTCGGTGGGATCCCAAGACCAAAGAGAACACCGTATGGCGAGAGAACACTGGTGCAGCGAACGGTCAGACGTTTGATCGCCAAGGACAGCTATTCGTTTGCGAAAGCGATGCTCATCGAGTGACCAAGGTTGATCCCAAAAACCCGAACGCCGATCCGACGATAATCAGCGATGCGTTTGGCGGCGAAACTCTGAACTGGCCCAACGATATTGCGGTCGACCAACAGGGGCGGGTCTATTTCACCGATCCGAATTACTCGCAAAATCCCAACAATCTCGAACACGAATCGGTCTACATGGCAGAGCACACCTTTGGGGGGAATTGGAACACCACTAGGGTGACATTTGATACCCACAAACCCAACGGTGTTTTACTGTCGATCGATCAAAAAACTCTTTTCGTAGCCGACACGCCGAACGGCCCAAACAAACCAAAACGACTACTGGCCTACCCGGTCAATGACGACGGAACGCTTGGCGATCATCAGGTGCTCCACGATTTCGGACGAGGTCGCAGTATCGACGGCATGACTCTGACTTCGTCTGGAGCGATTCTGGCATCAGCGGGGTCAGCGTCGCTGGGCCCCGGTCCGATGATTTACGAGTTCGAACCGTCAGGTCGAGTCGTTCGCACACACCCGGCTCCCGCCGACAACCCGACCAACTGCACATATGGTGGCCCATCGCTCGGAACGTTATTCGTAACGTTCGCCGGCGGCGAGGTATATCAGGTAGATGGCACCAATCACACCGGCCAACTCGCCTACCCTCAACGCAGGTTCTAGGCTAATCAGTACCCTCTCCCCCTGTCAGGGAGAGGGTTAGGGTGTGGGGGAACCCAACGAACAACCTGCTACGCCGTCACTACAGCGCACCTCCTAACCAACTCAGCCAATGCCCACCCCTTGGAAAATCTCACTACACGGCGGTCACAGCGGAGACTTCTGTGAGCACGGGCACGACACCCTCCGAGTCATGCTCGATGCGGCGGTTGAGTATGGCTACTCAACTTTTGGTGTCACTGCCCACGCTCCCGCCAACGGCAAAAAGTTTCTCTACGAAGAAGAAAAAACAGCTGGACTAACCTACGTCGAATTGGAACGAACGTTTTCTTCATACGTCCAGACCGTCAACGAGCTGGCCACAGAATTTGAAGGTCGATTAGAAGTCCTGCGTGGAGCCGAAGTCGAAGTCGTCCCAGAAGCCTCGTTTGCTGCCAACGCCATCAAACTCAAAAAAACATATTCACTCGACTACCTCGTAGGCTCTGTCCACTGGGTTGACGAAATGCCGTTCGACACCAGCCAGGAAGATTTCGACAAAGCGGTTGCCAACAGGGGCGGACTGGAACCGTTCCTCTTGAGGTACTACGAGCTGCTCGGAGAAATGATCGAACAGGTCAAACCCGAAATCGTTGGACACTTCGACCTGCCCCGACTTTACAGCGATGGTGCCAGCGAGCACGAGACCGCGGGAGTCAATCGTGCGATCAACGACGCACTGCAAAAAGCGAAAACCGCAGGATGCATTCTCGACCTGAACGTCAGTGCGCTGCCGAAGGGACTCAGCTCACCCTACCCGGCTCCGTGGATAGTAAAACAAGCGATGGAACTAGGCGTTCCGTTCTCCTTCGGTGACGACAGTCACTCAAGCGCTCAAGTCGGTGCGAACATCAAAGGAGGCAGGCACTATTTGATCGATCAGGGTGTCGAGACCATCACCACGTTGACCCACGAAAACAGTCGGCTAGTGAAGAAGCAAATTCCATTGCACTGACCTATGTAACGCTCCCCTCTCCCTAGTAGGAAGAGGGCCAAGAGTCTGAAATCGGGGTCGTAATTCATACTGAAACTGAACTGCGAAACATCTTGGAATAATCCATCGAAAATTCGGACATTGGTCACTAACTGGTCACTAGCACTTTGGTATTGATCAAATGTCGAGCGGCTGCGCTACCTCGCCCGCTTATCCAACAGCTTCAGCTGCTCCCTGATGGAACGTGCGTGTTCTCTCAGCATGCTTGCGTACTGCTTGGGGTCTGCCATGTGCTGCGCCCACGACTCCAGTGAGAAGCGCGGGACGGAAACTTTCTTACCGGCACT
>Ga0187833_10001292_pt1 | contig 28717 bp, 21 predicted proteins | sample ETNtaG_37_FD_167968 | JGI IMG/M metagenome (GOLD analysis project Ga0187833, IMG submission 167968) | Marine microbial and viral communities from oxygen minimum zone, Eastern Pacific Ocean - ETNP2014_SV_400_PacBio MetaG (Illumina Assembly) | ecosystem: Environmental > Aquatic > Marine > Hypoxic...
AAAGAGTCGAGACCCGGAAATGGCCCATATCAGACTTCGTAATGTGAACGTGGATATCCCCGTCTATGACGCACGGAGCCGCCGCCTTATCAGCAAGGAAGTTCTGCTGCGGCGCATTGGCGGCGCCATGAAGGTGGATAGCGATTCGCGGGTGGTGGTCTCGGCCCTGCATGACATCACGCTCGACATCGAACAAGGTGACCGGCTCGGTCTCGTGGGCCATAACGGCGCCGGCAAGACAACTTTGCTTAGGGTGCTGTCGGGGATTTACCCCCCCACCGACGGCACGGTGGAATCACAAGGGCGTGTGGCCCCCATGTTCAACATTTCCCTGGGCATGGAAATGGACGCCACCGGTTATGAAAACATCCATATGATGGGCCGTCTTCTCGGCATGGAAGATGACGACATCGCTTCTGCGGTGCCCGATATCGAGGATTTCACCGAGCTTGGCGATTATCTGTCTTTACCCGTGCGCACCTATTCCTCGGGCATGCTCATGCGGCTGGCTTTTGGTATCGCCACGGCGAGAACCGCCGATATTGTCCTCATCGACGAGGCCATGGGGGCGGGCGACGCCGTCTTTTATGAGAAGACCCAGGAGAGGCTGGGCCGGTTCCTGTCGAAATCCAGCCTGCTTGTGCTTACCACCCATTCGGAACGTCTGATGCGACAGTTCTGTACCCGCGCCGTACTGATGCATAACGGCAAAATCGAGCTGGTTGGCGACCTGGACGAGGTGTACGCCAAATACGGCGAGCTTTTGGTGTAGCCCCCCTGATATCCATTGGTTTTACCCGCCACATCACGGAAACATGCCTTGAAACAACATGTTACAATTACTAGGTTTTTGATATGGCGCCCCGGGAAGCGAGGTTTTTACCTCAAAAACGATCTAACTGAGATAGTTTATAGGCGCACAAATTCAGCCAACGTCTGACATAGCAAATTTATATGAAACGTATTTTCTCAGCGCCTACGGCCGTCAATCTTGAATTGACTGAAATATGTAATATCGCCTGCCGCCATTGTTACAATTTTTGGCGCAAGGACGGTATGAGTTCAATTTCTCTATACGAGGAAAAGATGGACCGGCTCGTGGAAAAATTCCGCGAGGCCGGTATTTTTCATGTCATCCTTACCGGGGGGGAGCCTTTCGCCAAATTCGACGTGCTGGAACATGCCGTCGGTGCGTTATTACGGAATAATATCTCGGTCAGTTGCAACAGCAATCTGATGCTGACCACGGAAGACAGGATCAAGCGCCTTGCCGCAGCCGGTCTCGATCATATTCTTACCAGTCTGCCCTCCGGCGATCCCGCCACCTGTGACCATATCATGAACCAAGTGGGCGCCTTCGAGAAGGTGGTCAAGGGCATCAAGGAAACCATCAATGGCGGCATCCGGGTCAGCGCCAATATGGTGCTTATGCGCAACAATCTGGGGCAAGTTTATCAGACCGCCGAGTTGCTCTCGCAGCTTGGAGCGCAGAAACTGTTTTTCACACGTTCGGTTCCGCCGGTTTATCAGTCAGAGCCCGACGCGGATCTGGACGTTGGACCCGAAGAGATGAAAGACGCTCTTGATGCGGCACTCCAGGCCAAGGCCGATTTCGGCATCCAGGTGGGTTCTCTGGTCAGCTATCCCCTATGTTTTCTGGGAGATTTAGAGAAATACGCAGATTTTGTTGGGCGCGGCTGTCCCTCACAATCCGGCCACAGGATGAGCATTAACGCCACCGGCGACATCCACGCCTGCGTTCACGAAGACGAAGATTATGGAAACGTCTTTGAAAGCCCGCTGGTGGAAATTTATCAAACCCGGATGCGTAAATGGCATGACCAGAGCTTCTATTACGAGGGTTGCCGGAGCTGTGAGTATATGGAGGTCTGTGAATCCGGTTGCAGCATGATGGCTCTAGGGCATTACGGTAGCCACAAGGAAAAGGATCCGCTTTTCGTCGGCCCCCAGGGAATCACCGGGCATTTCAAGGTGGCCAACAACGCGGAAATTTATAACGCCATGGATTCGGGCATGGCTTTTTCCGTCCCCAAACGGCTGCGTTTCAGAAAAGAAAATGGGTTTTATCTGCTCAGTATCCGATGGGCCAATGTGATCACCATCCCCACCGCCATTGCCGAGCTCCTGATTTCCCACCAGCACAGTGGCGAGGCCTTCACCCTGGAAGACATGGGTGAAAAATACCGTGATTTTTTAGCCGGTCTCTTTTTCAAGGATGCGGTTGAGTTCTGTAACGAGGGAGAAGCAATACAGGTCAAACGCGAGAGTCCCACCGGACTGAGCGTGAATCTCGAAAACCTTCCCGGGGTGAGTTTCTCCATATAGTCTCACCTTGTTCTTCGTTTTCCCTGGATTCTTAGAAATGGATTTTGATCTTTCCAAGGCGTTCGACTACGAGAACGGCTTTTACCTGACTTCCTCGGTGCAGCGTGTAGGCAAGTTTGCCAACCACCTTGAACTGTTCCGTCGATCTTCGGACTTGGCGGGAGATATCGTTGAATGTGGAGTCTTCAAGGGAGCGTCCCTCAGCCGCTTCCTCAAATTCCGCGCTCTCTTTGAGAACCCTGCCCACCGTAAAATTTATGGCTTTGATACCTTCGGCGCCTTTCCTCCGGCGGACGACGCCATGGATGAAGAAAAAAGAGAAGAGTTCATCTCACAAGCCGGGGACCAAAGCATCCCCCGCCAGCAGCTTCTTAGTCTTTTTGATAAGCTCGGGCTCAATGAAAACCTGGAACTAGTGGAAGGTGACATAGGCAAAACCATTCCGGCATTTTGCAACAACCATCCGGAGATAAAAATCTCTCTGTTGAATATTGACGTAGATATGCTTGAGCCCACCTGCGTCTGCCTGGAGCATCTCTATCCCAGGGTGGTGTCCGGGGGCGTCGTCATACTCGATGATTACGGAGCTTTCCCCGGCGCCACGATGGCGGCGGATGATTATTTCAAGGATAAGGGGGTCACTATCCAGAAACTTCCCTCTGCCTTCTCCGTTCCCTTCATCGAGAAGCCCTAGACAGGGGACGGAAGTCTATTGCACCCGCCGCAGCCTGTTGCGTGCGGAGAGTTCCGTCTCGTAAATCCGTTTCACGCCATCCCCCATCGCTGTTTCGATCACCCTGATATCCCGAACCAGACGAAACAGCCCCGTAGACTCAACAGAGGCATCCTGGTCGCTTCCCCACATATTGCGATCCAGGGTAATGTGCCGCTCCACTAAACAGGCCCCCAAGACCACAGCGGCGTACGTGGTCTGTAAACCTATTTCATGGCCTGAATAACCTACCGGACAGTCGAAGGCATTCCTCAGGGTGGTGATCATATGGAGATTGAGTTCCTCGGGAAGACAGGGATAGCTGCTGGTGGAGTGAGTGATTACCAGTCGCTCCGTTCCCAGAAGGGAAACGGCATGGTTTATCTCTTCCATGGATGACATGCCGGTGGAAAGGATGACCGGCCGGCCAGTCACCGCAAGGCGGCTGAGAAGATGGTCGTCCGTCAGACAGGCCGAGGCCACCTTGTGGCAGGGGAGAGAAAACATCTCGAGAAAATCCACGGACTCCATGTCCCAGGAAGAAGCAAACCATGTGATGCTTTGTTTTTTACAATAGGCGTCGATTTCCCGATATTCGTCCTCACCAAATTCGATTCGTTTGCGGTAATCCAGATAGGTCATCGGACCCCAGGGCGTCTCACGGATTTTATCGCGCTCTGCGGGCGGCACACATAGTTCTGGGGTGCGTTTTTGAAACTTGACCGCGTCGCAGCCTGCCATTGCAGCCAGATCGATCAGTTTTTTGGCAATAGAAAGCTCACCATTATGATTGATCCCGACCTCGGCCACGACATAGACCGGTTGATCCGGCCCAATTGTACTATCACCAAACGAAATTTCTACTGGCACGACTTCCACCTATATAACGACATCCCCTCATCGATCAGAAAGTAACAACCGGTGATATATAGAGGGCATATCCTCTTTTCGACAACGACCCACAGGTCAAAACTAGATTTTTACCCGAGACCCTATACATTAAGAAGTGGAATCAGAGGGATCAATCCATCCCACCATCCCATTATATGCTTCAATATCTCCCGAAAGAAGTTCGAACGCCTCATGGAACTGATCGTAGAGGGGGGGCGTTAAAACCCGTTCCATGGGATAGGTCTTCATATCCTGCCATAGCAAACCAGGTATCCACGGGAATAGCTTCATCCTGTCTTTGATGAACATATGCCCATACCTCATGGCTCTTTCTTTACGGTCTTCACTGACTTGGAACGAAGTGATGTCTTCTGAAAACCGATTTAAATACGAGAAATAGGATTCAGGTGATATGGCATCATAGGTTATTTCTTTTCCAAAATAGTGCCCACGGCCCCCACAGATAACCGGCTTGCCCCGAAGGGTCATTTCCCATCCCACATCTGAGGTGTAGGTAATACCAAGCTGGCTGATCTCCATTAATCCATACGTATTGATGTCTGTGTCGGTCGGCAACAGCACAATATTTTCAGGAAGGTTAGGAAAATTCTTACGCATAAGTGCTTCACAGGAATCCTGGCTCTTGAAGATGCCATCCGAGGGATGGGGGCGAACAATCAGTTGTATGGAAGGATGATCAACAAAGTATTCAATGGTCTCAATCAACCACTGGTGATGGCCCTGAAATGCCACATGGGGCTTTTTTATAAGTAAAGTGGAGTCCCAAGAAACATTAGGCATCAACAGAACGACCGGACTCTCGTTATCAATCCCTAGCTTTCTCTTCAGTTCATCTTCTGGAAGTTTGCTTTTTTTGTGAAACCTAAGATGGGTTCTATCTCTGTAATACTCAGGGTTTTCAGACAGGGTCGCGTGGTCGTTAATTGCGTCCTGTTCATCACGGCCCCAATGCTTCTTTTTCGCTCTGGCCCATGCATTCTCCGTATCCATTGAAGGAAACGGTACGTTCATGGAAAGTAGCACCCTATTTCGCTCCACCGGGAATGCCGGGCATACTACGGGTTGCTCCAATTCCGTCAGGATGTGGAAGGCAACGCCATACTCGGACCATGCGCCGCAATCTATAATCCAACGATCAAACTCATTGTTGCAGGCAAAGTGCAAAAGCTGTTTTGCGAAAGAGGTGTTGCCCGCAAGCTTGTATTCATAAAAATCTTTCCTGGCTCTCGACTGGATATCGATGTTTGAATCGTGAAAGCCGAGACAGGTGTCCATCTCAGACTGTTGTTTAATAACTTCGCCCATATCAGGGGGGAAATCCTTTTCTTCCACCCGGCCATCAAAAATTAAGCACTCCAGCCCCTCGGGGAATTCAAGCTTCATGAATTCCTCTAGTTCGTTCTCGATGAAGGCTTTTTCCCACCCATTACCGGGGCCTCCGTCCGACGTGCCGTTGGCGACCAACAACAAACTGACTTTATGGCCCAACCCGACCAGAACAACCGCTATGGCTGTATACAGGCCGATGGCGGAAGGGTACGCCGCAAGAATGGCTATGCGGCGTTTGTTTCTTCCTCCAGCAATTTTCAAACCCGGATGTCCCGCGCGTTCCAATTCCTGGAACCATCCCCGGGATTGTGCGGCAAAGTCCCAAATCAAGGGATGTGAATCATCCGTGAGGTAAGCACCCTCACCCAGCAGAAACCTCACTCTGCTGGGGCTGATCCCATATCTCCTGATTATCACGGCCTGTAACGCGCCCACCCATTTCCATGACGGCGAAAGCTGATGGATATAAAGTTTCTGAAAATATTTATTTTCACCAACGGTCCCCTCCCCCCTCAGCAGGAAGGCCAGAACGCAGGTCATATATATAACGTGAAAGTCATTTTTGAGAGATGTGAACATCGACCTCGGTCCGATTTTCAAAGCTGTCTTCCTCGGGAATAATTCCAAAATGAAATGTCTTGCCACTCATTGTTTCACTCTGAATGTCTTGTATTTCGGGTGACCAAAAATTCCGCCAGCTCCAGGTCCAGCGATCCGTCAATATCCACCGACTTTTCCGGGGGCATTTCAAACAATGCTACACGGCCAAAAAAGCGGTTTCCGGCGGCGAGAAATCCCTCCGTACGCAGCACATAAAAAGCCCCGGTTTCCTGGTATTGCGGCTTTAGCTCCTGCCGTCCCTTACGGATAACGCTCGAGTCAAAACTCACGCCCTCGGCAAATCCGTCGGATGTTCCGCGCCACAGAAAAATATGGGCAGCGATGACCGACAACAGGCAATCGGCCTCCTTGGCCAAAAGCTCTTCAACTCCTCGGTCGAGATCATTCGCCGTGGTGAGAGGAGAAGTGCACTGGATAAAACAGGTGAGGTCGGGATGATATCCTTCCTCAGAAGCAAGGGTTTCCAGAACATGAAGGAGAGCTAGTTCTGTTGGCGCTTTGTCACCCGAAAGGGAATCCGGCCGCATGATAATTTCGGCGCCGGCTTCCCGGGCCACGTGGGCGATCTCCTCATCTTCGGTGGAAACTACCGTGCGCGTGATGTGGCTTGCTGCGAGTGCCGAACGAACCGCCCGCACGATCAGCGGAACGCCATCTACCTTTTTCAGGTTTTTGCGGGGAATTCCCTTAGATCCGCCACGGGCAGGGATAATACAGACCGTTTCAGCCATTGTTTATGCAACGCCTCGTCTTTTTTTTGACCAGCCGATAATGGAGACGCAGTTTTCTGGGACGACGCCGAATATATCTTTCTCCATTCTGTTGATGTGGATTAAACCGTCGTTCTCCTATTATAAAAGAGTGCCACAAACCAAAAAAGGGACGGCTTCCGCTCCAGCGTAACCTAAAAGACATTTCCATCCCTCACCTTACCATTCAAGCCTCTTGGTAACGTGGCACCAAAAACCCAATGCTGTATTTGAGGAAGGGAATATAGTATGGATTGCAGTCCGCAAGACTATAGTATGGATTTCAGCCCGCAAGACTCTTGAAAAAATCAATTGCCGGGTCTCAAAGCATGACCGCTTTCCCCAAGCTGGGTCGGATTACCTCGGTTTTTTCCCTCGTACTTCTTGTTCTGGGCGGTTGCGCCGTTCTTGCCGCTGTTGCGGCTCCATATCTAGGGCTTGGCCTGAAAGAGGAGTTCCTTTTTTACCGTCTGGCCGAATGGTCACGCTTGGAGGTCTTCTATCTTGGGGTTTTCCTAGGGCTTGCCGGGCTTGTCCTTTATCCGCTCCTGATTTCCATGGCCATTGTGAGAACTTCCTGGTTTCTTCCTCTCGATACCGCAAGCGGACTTTTATGTCGCGGGACGGAAAACCTGCGGGCCTATTTTGCCCTTCCCACCACCCCTGCACGGCAGGTCTTTAACCGCCACGACCAGCTTGCCCTTCTTGCCCTTGCCACGATTTTTCAGATCGTCATGCTCTTTGTCATTCCCCTGGCTTTCGAATGCGACGCGCTTATGTACTACCACTACGCCATGGGGCTTTTGGGTGAACCCGGCGGGCATGTTTCCTATTTCAGAGGGCCTGGTTTCCCCACCTTTCTGATCCTCACGGGACAGTTTCTATTCGACTCTTTTTCCCTGACGATTCTGGCGCAGGCCGCGCTTGGTATCCTAAAGCCCCTAATGTTCTACAGAATTCTGGCGCCCTTTCACCGCCCCGTGGCTCTTGCCGCCACGGTAATCTTAATCCTTTCAACCACGCCTTTCTGGGCAGCCAAGCTCATCCTTACCGAACAGCTATACGGGTTCATGCTTCTTGGCATCGTCTATGGTTTCTCCCGTTATTACTTCACCCGCGACGCCCGTTTTATCCATCTTACCCTGCTGGTGGGGCTGGCAGCTTTCTTGACCAGGTGGGAGGCTAGCTTCCCCCTTCTTACAGCAGCAGCCATCATTTTATTCATGGCCAGCAAGCAGAATCGTCAACTGCGTCACTTGTTCCTGTCCCTTGCCGTAATTATGACGGTGACTGGCAGCTGGTCCGTCGCACGCAGTTATTACGTGGCCGGAGATCTCTCCCTTGCCGGGAGCCTTCACAATTGGCAAGGACGCTATATGTTCTGGCTGAACTATTCTGGCGAGATGCCGGAACTCCAGCAATGGGAAGTGAGGTTGGGTTTACGCAAGGCGAGCAGGGAATTTCTTAAGAAAATAGAGGAGTTCTCGGACATTTCAGGATTCTTCCCGCTGCCGGAAGACAGGCGCCCACGAAATTTCATTGAAATAACCAATGGCCCCGCCACGCAAAAAATGCGCGATTTATTAGTCACATTCGCAGGTGAGCATCCTGACACCTATCGCAGGCTGGAGCACCTCCTGGACAAAATCAAACCCAGCCCCATTTTTGAAAAACATGTCGGGGAAGAACACAGTTATTACTGGTATGTCTATGGAAGATTCGATGGCGACCCGGATGCCTTTGCGGACAACATGTTTGCCAACCCCAATCACTTCTATCTCGATTACCAGGGATCAACCCTCAACGAATTTTACGGCATCATTGAAACAAACCAGCTTTATAAGGATGTGGTCCTGGAGGCCTTCATAGCCCAGCCCAGGCTCGTTCTTCTCCACATGATCCGGGGGCTTTCAAACCTTACCTCACTTTTCGGGGTAGACCTTCCCAATACGTTCGCATGGGACGAGCAGGGGAGATGGGCACCTTCTTTTCTGTTGAGCCCACAAAAATCGAATAATTTTTCCAAATCCTTTTACAACCCGTCGGGATGCGCCGAGACCATGCCCCAGCGCATGCGGCAGGAAAACCTCCGGGATATAGAGATCACCACGCCCATAAACGAAGCCCTGATGCCGTTTTTCAACGGGCTGCGGAATTACGCCCGTCTGGCGGTCGGTCTTCTAGCCTTGCTGACCTGGTGGTTTATTCCATGGGCGCCAAACCGAAGCTACGTGCTGTGTCTTACCCTTATATGTATTCCTAACATCCTCTTGGGAGGCAGTTTGATCATCCAAGCCTATTCGCGCTGGGAACTTCCGCTTCAAGCGCTGATCATTCTCGTTACCGCCTTGGGAACCACGGGATTTATGGAAGTGGTCCAGCATGGATTGAGGAGAGCCGGCTCCGGAAAATGAGGCGGCAAAGCCAAGCCTGGGGCACGGTCTGCCGTGATGTCTCCGGCTTCAGGCATCCGACGCCTGGGCAGCCACGTTGCCCTGCTCACAGGATGGTTCCTGTGCTTCGCGACGCAGCGGCGGTTCCTCTTCTGCCAGGCTGCCCTCATTATCCCCTATCTCGTTTTTACCTGCTCACTTGGTTATATGCTCTTTTCACGCTACTAACTTGCGGTGCAACCGCTGATCCTCATACTTGCTTTTGGCGGCATTCTAGGGATAGGTGAAAAAAAGGGAATAAAGTAGGTTAGTTCGTGATATCAGGCTATTTCCAATAGCCTCTCAAAAGGGTAAGGCATCCCCATATTCACCCCCAAGATCGTCCGCTAAATGCCCATGTTAAAGTTGCACAGTTTTTCCCAGCATATCGCCGTATATTTCGCACTCCCGCCCGTAAAACCACGCACCGCCTTTTCCCGCCGCGATCAGACCATCCTTCTCGCCTTGGCGATAGTCTTTCAGGCCCTTTATCTGCTGATTATTCCGCTGGGGATTGAATGCGATGCCGCCATGTATTTCAACTACGCGAAATCCATCCTCGGTGTCGAAGGTGGGGCATATACCTATTACAGGCCGCCGGGGTTCCCAGTCTTTCTGATCGCAACCGGGCAGCTTCTGTTTGATTCCTTCATCGGCACCGTGGTCGCCCATGCGGCAATGGGCATCCTGATGCCGATTCTCGTATACCGAAGTCTTGCCGCCATGAATCGGCGCGCGGCTTTCATCTGCGCATTTGTCCTTATTTTTTCCACCGTGCCGTTTTTTGCCGCGAAACTCATGCTCGCCGAGCAATTGTTCACTTTCCTTATAGTCGGGATAATCTATAGCTTTTCGCGGTATTATTTCAGCCGGGACCCGCGATTCATTTACCTGGTGATTTTTCTCGGTCTTGCGGCCATGTTCACCCGCTGGGGAGGATTGATCCCGCTTCTGCTCGCCAGCATCATGTTGGTTATTGTCGCGCACAAGGAAACGGGCCATCTCCGCCATTTGCTGTTGGCGCTATCCGTCGCCGCGGCCATTGCTGGGTCTTTCTCATTTTGGCGCAGTCAGGACTTAAACGAGCCGGCCCTCTTTGGCAGCCTGCACAATATGACGAGCCGGATAATGTTTTACCGTGTTTACCATGACTTCCCAGGATCAGCCATGAGGTGGCATCAATTGCTGGAGTTGCCTGTCCCCGATGACGAAGACATTGTGTCTGTTTACCATCGAGATAAACAGACACACGCACTGAAGCTGGTTGACCCCGGCAACGGTCCCGCTACACGGCGCCTGCGCGAGTTGATCGTGACCGTCGCGACGGAAAACCCCGACGGGTATCGTAGACTGAAACCCTTTCTCGACCAGGCGTATAAATACCCCGGTCAGCCCATACAGGATTATTATCAGGAATACTTTGGCCAGTTCGATGGCGACGCGGAAGCTATGGCCGAAAACTTCTTCAATCATCCGTCCCCGTTCTACACCGATTATATTTTCGGTGAACTGAACTTGAAGCTTGGCATCGCCCGAACAGATACTCTATTCCGCAATATCGTCATGGAAGCCGTGTCGGCCCATCCCATCATTCTGCTGAGTATGGCGACTCAAGGCATGCCGTTACTTGGCGTTGATGTCGAGACGCTGGTGCTCCGGCTGCGAGGATCCCCTTCCGGGAGTCCGGTGATGGTATTCTGGGGGAATGCGGATTATTCGAAGGTCGGTATCGACCCCACAGGCTGCGTCGCAAGCGCCTTGCCGCCGGAAATGCAGGCCGAGAACCTCCAGGATCACCGGATTACGTTTCCACTGACGGAGAGCGTCGTATTCACCGCCGGCAATACGATGCGGAATCTTGTGCGAAACACCGTTGGGATCATCGTCCTGCTCACATGGTGGTTTATACCCTTTTCCAGACACCGCGTTTACCTGATCTTCATTGCGGCCTGCGCCCTTGCCTTCATCGGGGGAGCCAGCGTCGCCGGGACGAAAGGGGTCTATACACGCTACGAGATTCCCATCCAACCGCTTATATTGATGGCTACGACCGGAGCGATCCTCGCTTTGCGGGATTTTTTCCAAAAGCTAGGCGCATGGAAACCTACCGTGTCAAAATAATGAACGGGATAATTGGACCGATACTCTATGCTTAGATGTGCCACGGCTGGATGGCTGACAGGGCTCAAACTTCGCAAACGTTGAAAGACTCTTGGAGATAGTGGAAACCGGAAGCCTGGTTCTCGATGCGCCACTTGGCATGTTGTGGTAGCGAAGGGATAGCGAAATTCCAGAAACCAGCAACAACCATCTCCGCGGATGAGGCCCTGGATGGAATTTTTCGAGCCACCCCCGATATAGTTATCCCTCACAATCTTTCTGGACGGCTCCTTGCTCGCCACGGTTTCTTTCAAACACCCCAACAACATACGCGCAGTTCGGTTTGTATGTCTCGGTAAATCCCGCATCCTGAAATATTTTTTCAGCGGTAATTGCTGAAAAAATTACATGGCCTTCTTGATCATTTCCAACGACCAGATAATCATAAATTCTCGCAAGCAGTTTACGCCTAACAGCTTGATTATCATCAATAAAGCTAGACAACACATCTTCTATTATGACTACTTTTTTCGCCGAGCGTTTAAAGGTTTCGAGAAGATTCCTTGCCGTGTCTCCGAATTGATACAGGGATATGATCATAACGATACAGTCCACATCAGGTAACTGCATGTCTGGACAAACGTTTCTTTTTAGAAAATCAATTTTCTTTTTTACGGCATAATCTAAAAATCCATTGCTGCAATCCAGCCCCGAATACTGGCAATTTTTTGGCAAATAATGACGCAATTCACATGATCCACAGCAAATATCAAGCACAGTCATACCCGAATCTATGTGGCGCGCCGCCTCCCGAAATCTAAAGGATGGCGAAATATATGTTCTGCAAATAAGCGAGTGATAAAAGGATTTCCAATATCCACTAAGCTCTCTCGCAAGGGGATTCATGTAAAATACACCCTTTAGGATCAATGAATTCCTCCTTCATTCGGGAAGCTCAAAAAAAATCTTCCCAGCCTTGTCCTAAGCACGGGCTGTCGACCGGCTATGACTTAGCCAAATGGAACAAAATCAGGCCGCCGCCTTCTCCTGAGCCGAATCTTCTGGTTGCCCACTGCGCAAAGCCATAGACCACGCCCAGATAGAACCGTCGCAGGGTCGCAGAAGCAATCCAGCGATGTAGAATTTTTTTGAACACGAATGATGGAAGGGCGAGCGGCACCAATAGATCGTTGATCAGACAGATCGCGGGCGGATCATAGCTGTGCACATCAACCACCTTGAATCCTGCCATTTGAAACCGTTCCTGCCATCCTGCCCTGTCATGGACATTGTAATGGCGCCAAATCCGGTTGTAGAAAGCGCCGTAGCGCCTGGCGAGACCATTGAGGCCAAGACCATGAAGAAGGCGTGCCCCGGCAGAATAGGCTTCGAATCTGTCGGTCGGAATACTGGCATAAAAGCGTCCACCCGGGGTAAGTAGCCGGTTGACCTCGCGCAGGACGGGATCGAGGTCCGGTATGTGCTCGAGGACGCTATTGCTGAAGACCGTGTGATACGATTCGTCATCCTTCGGGATTCTATCTCCGCCGCAAGTAATCAGCTCATTGTAAATCGCGTAGCATCGTGCCCGTTCGACTTCCTCTTGATCGGAATCTATACCCGTATCCACATTCTCGGAAAAAAGTACCCTAGCAAACAGGCCGTCGCCGCAGCCTAAGTCCAGAATTGGACGCGAGAAACTTTGTTGGGAAAGAATCTCACATTCCAGAGAACGTTCAATCGCCAGAGCCATGGGGGCATGCCTCAGATAGTGGCGAAGAAAATTACGGTTAAACTGCATGGCCGTCATCCAGAATCTGCTTCAGCATTTCGCAAACGTGATCGATCTCGGAATCTTTGAGCTTCGGATAGGCCGGCAGGCACAAAACATCCTCACTTACCTGCTGCGATACCGGCAGCAGCGGACAGTCATACAGCGGTATGTCGCTCGGGGTATAGAACCCGGGGCGGGTTTCGATTCCCTTCTCGAGCAGGCCCTGCATCAACTCGTCCCGGCTGATTGTGACTCGATCGGACCACAACCGAACGGCGACCGTCCAGACAACGGCTTCCAAGCCCTCCGAAAAATGCTGCATCTCGATTTCCGGTATGTCGGCCAGAGCCGAACAATATCGCTCATAGACACGCCGGCGCTCAGTCAGAATTGAGTCAAGCCGTTCAAACTGGGCACAGCCAAGGGCTGCCTGCAAGTTCGTTAGCCTGAAGTTAAACCCTACCACCTCGTGCCAGTATCGTTTGTCTTTGGGCATCCCGTGGTCGCGGACGGTCAACATGCGGCTACAGAGGTTGGAATCGTCCGTAAGCACCATTCCGCCCTCACCTGTGGTGATGGTCTTTGTCGCCTGGAAACTCAGAGTGCCGATATCCCCGAAGGTGCCGGCGAACCGCCCCCCGAGGAGGGAGAATGCAGATTCTGCAGTGTCTTCGACGACGGCCAGGCCATGGGCCCGAGCCAATGCCATGAGGGCGGGCATGTTAGCCACATTTCCGTACAGATGAACAGGAATCACGGCACGGGTATGCCGGGTGATTGCACGCTCAACCTCCTTTACATCAATGCACCAGGTGTCCGGATTTATATCAGCGAAGACGGGCGTGGCACCCACGGCCAGAACCATGTTGATGGCCGCGGCAAAGGTATATCCGGGAACGATCACCTGATCACCAGGCCCGACACCAAGGCCCAGTAATCCAAGCTGTAGTGCTGATGTTCCATTGGAAACGGCAATGCCGTAACGCATACCGAGGTGGTCCGGAATAATCCGCTCTAGACGCTCCACATACGGCCCCCCGGAAATCCATGTTGATTTCAGGGCATCGAGCAGATAGCGATCCTCGTCGCCAAACAGGGTCGGTTTAACCCAGGGGATAAAAGTGCTCTTCAAGGATTTCATTACCTAGCCAACGCTTCAATAAACCTCGACATTCGGTAGTGGAAAAATAAAGTGACCTCCGTTTTCAAGAAAGCGGAGCTCTCGCTTCAGGAAGCCCTTACGGAAATGCCATGGCAGAACCAGGAAATAATCGGGATTCGCCTCTCGCGCCTCCTCTTCCGAGATAATAGGAATGCCTGTTCCCGGTGTCCGGCAACCCCATTTTTCCGGGTTCCGATCCGCCGCCGCCAAGATGTCTTTGGTGTCGAGGCCACAATACTGGAGAATGGTGTTGCCTTTGGTTGAAGCTCCGTAGGCGTAGATTTGCTTGCCTTTCGCCCGTTCATTGCGGATGACCTCAACCAGACGGTCACGGATCGCCTCAATCCCTTTGTTGAATGCGTGGTAAGGTGTAAGCGAGTCGAAGTTCTGCTCTGCCTCACTTTTCAGAACAGTGTCGATCTTCGTCTGTTCTGAATGATACGGCCCGTCGACGTGACAGGCGTAAACCTGAAAGCTGCCTCCATTGATTTCATTAATATCAACGTTGAATAAGCGCAGTCCATGAGCAGAAATCAGACGCTCGACCTGATGAAGGCCGTAATATTCCAGATGCTCGTGGCAGATGGTATCAAACATATTTTGCTTGAGCATTTCCGGCATATAGCTCTGTTCGAAAATCCAGATGCCCTCCGGATGCAGGACCTCCCTGATATCCGCGACAAAGGTATTGGGGTCATCAAGATCGTAAAACATGGCTATTGACGTGATTGCCTTTGCCTTTCTACCATCCCCCACTGTCTGGAACGTCGTGGCGGAGAAATAGTCCTCAACGGGGACGGCATCAACGGGATAGTGATCCTGAAAATGGCCAAGAATCGGATCTATCCCTATGCGCACCAAGCCAGGAGTCGCATAAGCCTGCAACATAGTGCCATCGTTACTGCCGATATCCAGGACTATATCTCCCGCCTCCGGTTCGACCATGGCTATAACACGGTCCTTGATATCCGTAAGATGACGAACCATGGCCTCATTAATGCCGGAACGGTAGCCGTAGTGATCGGTATAGAGCTCGCTCTGTACAACGGTATGCCTAAGCTGTAGAAGCCCGCATTCATGACAGTGAACCAGTTCAAGCGGGACCTGCAACGGGTCGGATTCGCCATGCCTCGGGAATCTCCCGGACAGGGTATGCCGACCCAGATTCAACACTTCAGCAAGATCTGAACCGCCACAAACACGGCATTTTTTGATGTCATGGTAGAGCATCTGGTCTTTACCACTTGTTCAGCAGACGAAGCAGTATGATCTTGAGAACCTCACCCGTGTAGCGTGCAAACACGCAAAAAAATCCTGTCTTCGAAATGTCATACTTGCGTTCACCGTAAAATACCGGAACTTCAACTGGCCGGAAGTCACTTTTCTGGCACAGCAAGAGGAGACGAAAGAAATAATCGCCGTAGCCCCAAAATATCTTGTCGAAATCCAGAGCGAACAGCTTTTCCCTGTGAATCGAGAAGAAACCACTCAAATTATCATCGAATCGGGAGCCGGTTGCGAGACGGATGAAAATATTGAACAGGTAGCTCAAGTAATAGTGCAATAGATTCGACATACCACCGCCAAAAATGAATCGTGATCCGACCGCAATGTCGACATGGCTTGCAACGTGGAGCAGTGTCGCGACGTCCTTTGGCTGGTGGTTACCATCGGAATCCATGACGACGATCATCTCACCGGAGGTGCTCTCGATACCTTCGCGGATTGAGCTAGCAAGTCCGCGATTTTCATGCCGAACGATCAGTCTAACCTCTCCGTCGTCGGCAAAGGCATCACGCACCCGTTGCGCCGTGCCGTCCGGACTATTGTCGTCCACGACTATAATTTCTTTCGGTGTGCCAGCGAGCAGGCTCTTGAGTTGGCGGACGAGCGGAACAATGTTCCTCTGCTCGTTGTAAGTCGGTAAGACCACACTGACGTTAGCGTTATATGCTATTGGCCCCGCACCTCCTCTATTTGCCTTTTTTAAATTACGTTTAAAAAAGAATAGTGAGGTTTTATAACCCCGCCAAGCACCTGATCATACGTTGGGTCATGGCAATATCGAGGCATGCCATTAGAATTTCAACGACTTTTTCAAACCCCTTCGGCAACAATGCCCATTGGCGGCCCTTGAAGTATTCTTACCTCATACACGAACCAAGAGATCACGCAGAGACAGTTCCAGACGACTTTCCTGCTGCTCGGAGAACACATTGCGTAACGTCCGGATCAACCGCCAGGGGTAGCGCAGATACAGCACCGTGTAGTACAGAAGCATGCCGAATAATCGGTAGCGTCCCAAGACCTTGTCGGAAATGTATTCGGAGTATGAGGTCGTGCTCGTGAGATCCGTATAGGTGGCAAGAGAAAAGAAATAGTCGTCATTCAGGGTTAGAATCCGCCCCGCCTTCTGCAGATCATCAAACAGCTCCGTTCCCGGGTAGGGCGAAAATGGGTAGATGGACATGTCGTGCACCCCGATCAACGCCATGGAGACGCAGAACCGTATTGTCTCCCAGATTTCCTTATGGGTCTCGCCGGGGAAGCCGATGATGATGTTAGTCTTGCAGTTAATCCCGACGGCGACGGCGTCGCGCATGCTCTGTTTCATGATTGGAAGCTTGATCTTTTTCTTGATGCGTTCAAGCACGGCAACGGAGCCGCTTTCCGGCGCATAGGACATATTGCGACAGCCGGATTCGTAAAGTCTACGGGCAACTTCACCGTCAATGGCCTCGGAGCGGGTTCCCGAAGGAAGTTGCCATGTCAGGCTGACACCACTGTCTATCACCAGGTCGCAGAACTGGAGGATCCAACTTTTTTTGACGATGGCAGTCAGGTCGTAGAAATCAAAATTATCGATCTGGTATTTTTCCCTGTACTCCATCATCTCCTTGAAAAAGAGATCCACATCCCGTGCAACCCAGCGCGTGCCCCACATGGTCGGACTGGAGCAGAATGTGCATTGGTAGGGACATCCCCGGGTGGCTAACACCGGCATGGATCGCCCCCGGTTTACGCCGAAGCCGTAACCTCTTTCCAGATAGCGCTCCAGTGGAAACAGACCCCAAGCCGGTGGTGGAATATCGTCCAGGGCCCGCATACGCGGGCGAGCTGGGGAGTGCCTCGGAGTGCCCTCGTCGCGATAGACGATTCCGGAGATTTCAGCCAAATTAGACGATCCGGACACCAAGGCTTCCACCAGATCGAGCATCGTCTCCTCGCCTTCGCCCAAAACGGCCACATCCAGAGCCGGGCAGTTTTCCAGGCTGAAACCAGGCAGTGCGGTGACGTGCTCCCCTCCGGCGACAATAGGTGTGTCGGCAAACCGCGTCCGCAGGCCATTGAGCAGATCGCGGGTCAGCGGCCATTCGTGGCTGAACATGGCAGAAACGGCAATGACATCACTCTCGGCTGGGACACGTGCAATGATCTCATCCAATCCCAGGCCGCGCGACAGAAACCGGAGGTCGTTTGTCGGCAACCGTTGATCCGGCGCTTCGCCGACAGCTTCCACGACCCGAACGTCGTGTCCTTTCTCGACCAAGGAGCCAGCAATATAGGCTAACCCGATGGGCGGACAGGTGTAAGTTCCATAGCCCCGCTTGGCAATCAGAACAGGGGGGCGGACTAGGGTGATTACGGGCATGCTGGGACTCTATATCAAAGGCGACCCCATATCAAAAGCGCGCGCCGGGTTCAGCGTGATCGATACTACATTTGATGATGGATATGGGGCTACGCTTGACCTGTTGGTAGATGCGTCCCAGATGCCTTCTGGCGGACAACAGACCTTCGACCAAAGCACAAATTCATCATTCATCAAGCCGGTTGCATGGCGCCCGCTCCAGCATTCATAATCTTCGCGGGTAGAATCAGGATTATAGATAGTATGAATTGATACCCATAAGCCATTAGGAGCAATCCATCATCGGATTTTTAAGGTATGAGAGACTTTCCTAAGCCGCACAGGATTATCCCTGTTTTTTCCTTTTTGCTTCTTGCTCTTGGCGGTTGTGGCGTTCTTGCCGCTTTTGCGGCTCCTTATCTTGGGCTTGGCCTGAAAGAGGAATTCTTTTTCTATCGCCTGGCCGGTTGGTCACGCACGTACCTGTTCCATATGGGCATTTTCTCAGGCCTCGCCGGGCTAGCGCTGACCCTGCCGAACCTCATGCGGCAGATAAACAAATGGCCCTGGATGGCTGATAAGTCCGGGCGGCTCCAAGCCTATTTCGCCCTGCCCCCGGCCTCGGCGCCGTACCCTTTCAACCGCCGCGACCAGACCATCCTCCTTGGCTCGGCGTTTCTGTTTCAGGCTCTCTATCTTCTTTTTATACCGCTTGGTTATGAATGCGATGCGGCAATGTATTTCAACTACGCGAAATCCATCCTGGGCGTCGAAGGTGGAGTTTATACCTATCACAGACCACCGGGATACCCGGTCTTTCTAATCGCGACCGGGCAGTTTCTTTTCGATTCCTTCGTCATAACCGTCATGGTCCAGGCCCTGATGGGGGTTCTCGCCCCCCTTCTGGTCTATCGCAGCCTGGTTCCCATGCATCGCGTCACGGCGCTCGCCTGTTCCGGGGCCTTCATCATCTCGGGCATCCCGTTCGCCGCGGCCAAACTGATGCTGGCCACACAGCTCTACATGTTTTTGGTGGTTGCGACTATTTACGCATTTAGCCGCTATTATTTTACAAACGAACCAAGGTTCATTTATCTGACTGTTTTTGTGAGCCTTGCCGCCATGTTCACGCGGTGGGAGGCCGTTTTTCTTTTGGCATTTGCCATTGTCGCCATGTTCGTTATCGGCCGAAAAACCAGCCGGCATCTACGGTACGTTCTTACGGGTTTTGTTGTTGTCATGCTGACGTTATCCAGCTGGTCATTCATACGAAGTGTGGCCATTGGTGAACCGGCGCTGTTTGGGAGTCTCCATAACGGATCAAGCCGCCAATTATTCTGGCGCCTGTATCTCCATATACCAAATGCAGTGTTGGAATTTGAAACCCTGACAGGTCTTCGTGAGCCGGGCAACCTGGATGGGTTAATTATGGAAACGGATTTGGCCCATTCTTCCAGTAGTACTATCGGCACACGGCTGATTGCACCCGGAAACGGGCCCGCCACTTCCAGGTTTTTCTCGCTGATAAAGGAAGCAATCGCCGAGGCTCCCGAGACATATCGCGTTCTTAAGACTCCGCTGAGCAAAGCTTACCGTTACCCCGGTCAGGAACATCTGGATTACTACTATCTGGCCTTCGGCCAGTTCGAAGGGGATTCCGCCGCCATGGCAAACAACATGATGATGCAGCCGAATATGTTTTACCCGAATTACATTTTCAGTCTTCTGTATAAAAGACTCGGAATTTATGAAATGGATAGGCTAGGTAACGAAGTCATTCGTGAAGCGGTGATGAAACATCCCGTGATCCTCCTTGTTATGGCAACCCAGGGAATGACCACGTTCGGGGTTAACGTGAAATCCCTCCTTAAGGGAGAAATGCCTGTTTTCGGCTATTGGGGTAACTATCACTACCACAATCTTCCCTATAACGAAGGAGGCTGTTCTGAAAACTCTCTCCCGCCGGCCATGATTGACGAGAATCTTGCTGACGAGCGCCTGTCCCAATCGCTTCCTCACAATGCCTTCATGGAAATTTCAACTTTCCTGAGAAACATGGTGCGCAATGTCGTGGGTGTTCTAGCGTTGCTCAGCTGGTGGATCATTCCCTTCGCACGTGACAGGATTTTACTGGCATTTCTCGCATGCAGCAGCTTAGCCCTGGTAGGTGTCATTGGCGTCATGGGCGGCGGCGCGAACACGCGTTACGAGTATTACTCCCTTCCTCTGATATTGATTACTACGGCAGGAGCACTTTTCGCTATGTTTCAGTTCATTCAAAGGAAAAACCGTTCCTCTTAACCACCTCCCCTTAACCACAATCTCCACACCACGCAGCACCCCCGTAATCTGCCTGGGGGACATCCCTTCCCGCCCATTCGTTCCTCCTAATTTAAAATTAAGAATGAGTCAGTCTCTCCTGAAAAAACTGAAGGGGGACCTTCTACGGAGAGAGTGAGGGACAGAGAAAGCCGCCGAGTCTTCTTATATTTCCCTCAATTGTTCTCTTTTTAAATATTCATATATTCGTTGCTCGAACATGCTGTTGGCTTGAAATCCCTGCCCTTTTTTCAGAAGCCTGCTAAGGCTCCAGACCAGATGCCACAACCGCTTTGGGTGAAGTAAATAGGAGAAGATGTAAAATAAGCCCATTCCTGCAAATCGGTAGAAGGCTATTTCCCAGCTGGGAACGTGGCGACAAACGGAGGTTTGGCGGGTGAAATCAAACTGAACGAGAAGATTATGAAAATATTCATCATCGAGTTTGATTGTTCCATCACGGCGTAGCTCATTAAAAATTTCAGAACCGGGATATGGAGCAAAAATAGAAATATTGGAGTCTGTCACTCCAAGAAACGCCATCCGGATATTTGCCCATACTGTTTTGAGTATTAAGCGTCGGCTTTCGTTCGGGAAACCGATGACAAAATTTACCTTAACCGTATGCCCGATCCTGACGGCATCGCGAATACTCGACTCGATATTCTCCAAATTTAATTTCTTCTTGATGGATTCCAGTGTTTCCTGCGATCCGCTTTCAGGTGCATAAACCAAAAATCTGCATCCCGCATTGTACATTGCCTCAACGGCCTCTTTATCAAGAGCTTCTGAACGCGTGCCAGAGGGTAATTGCCAGGTGAAGTTAAGGTTGCGTTTTTTTATCTCTCGACAAAATTCCAGCACCCATTCCTTTTTGATGATCGCTGTGAGATCTGCAAAATCAATGCTGTTGGCTCTGTATTCTTCAATTAGAAACTCTATTTCATCAACAACATCCGACACTGGGCGCATCATATATCTGGTGGTCCACATGGATGGGCTGGAACAAAATGTGCATTGGTAGGGACAGCCACGAGTAGCAAGAATCAACATATTCCGTCCGAAGCTGATCCCCATCGTCCACATGCCTGTGAAAAAATTTTCGATGTCGCACAGATGCCATGCAGGTCGTGGCAAATTGCTGAAGTCTGAAATGCGGTTTGCAGGACCGTTAGTTATCAGACGCCCACTACTACCTAGCGAAAAAACCCCGGGAATGGCCGATGTATCTTTCCCGGTCAGGTGCGCATGTAGGAATTCCAGAAATGCCAGTTCCCCCTCGCCGGCAATAAGATAATCAATCGCCGGGCAGTCACGAAGCAGGTATTCCGGCAGTGCCGCAGGATGTTCGCCCCCCACAACAATTGTTAACGAGGGGTATTTTTTTGCGATGGCATTAATAAGTCCCCGATGGCAGAGCCAATCTTGGGAAAACATGAGTGAGATGCCAACAACAGCTGTCTCTGGGTCAATTCTATCAAGAATTTCCTGAGTTGTCAGACCTTGTAAGTTATAATACCCGTCCTCGGAGAGGCGTACGTTCCGGATACCCTCACCAATGCCATCAATGATTTGCACTCGATATCCGGCTTTTTCCAGAACTGCTGCCAGATAAGCGGGGCCGATGGGAACGGTTATGGGTGTGCTGTATGAACGGGCCGAATACACCGCAAAGGGGCGGAGAATTTGAACCCTATTCTTATCTGGTGCTGGAAAAAGGGTTAAAGCCCTCGAGATAGTCAGTGGATTCGTCGGCCTGATGAAAGTGTCTGTTTTCATCCGGGTCCTACATCCTGTGTCGTCTTGATAGAAACACTTGATGACATCTCTGACACACCTCCTGTTTTCGAATCGCTATTTCCCATTGAAAAGATTTTAAAAGTCTCACGCTGCGGAAAGCAAATCATGAAAGAAAAGGTTGTTCCTTTCGACCTTGAAGATCGGAATTATGGGCCTGGATTACAATCAGCGATCCTTCTTCCGGGTAATGATCGGTGGAGTATGCGTAAGATAAGAGACGGCACCCGCCCCAAGAGGCTTTTACGGTCCCCGATGGCCAACAAGGAGATGAGAACGAATCTGTTCCAAGGGTCAAACTAACGTTGAGGCAAAATTTTTATTTAATCAAATAGTTAATAGAGGGGTCTCCAGGGCCTTTAAGCCTTAGATGGAAGAATTCTGTCTTTGGCCTACTGCGAGAAATGTCTCTGTGTTAAAAGTGGCAAAAAGTCGCTCTCTTGGCCCCAATATTTGTGGAAAAGCCCTATGAAACGTTGCCTGTCATGCGAGAACGTGTTCCAGAGTCGGATCTGGGTCTGTCCCGCTTGTGGCAAAGAGCCCGAGCGCCACGAAGGCCGGCTTTGTTTTTCACCGGATCTCGCCTGGGAAAATGATGGCTTTAATCCAAATGAATTTGGCGCCTATGCGGATCTTGAAGAAAAAAATTTCTGGTTCACCTCTCGTGCTCGTCTGCTCACACATTTAATAGGAAAATACTTTCCTCAGCTGGGCAACTTTTTTGAAATTGGGTGTGGAACCGGGTTTATTCTGTCATCCCTAAATAAAGCTCTGCCGGATGCCACGTTACTTGGCTCAGATATTTATCTTGAGGGGTTGAACTTCGCAGACCGCCGTTTGCAGGGTAAGACGGAGCTTTTTCAAATGGATGCCTGCGATATTCCCTTCTATCATGCCTTTGATGTCGTTGGTGCATTTGACGTATTGGAGCATATTGAAAACGACAAGAAAGCTCTGGGTGAGATTTGTGCTGCTGTCCGCCCTGGAGGGGGGCTCATTCTGACCGCACCTCAGCACCCTTTCCTGTGGAGTGCCTGGGATGAGATAAACCATCATAAACGCCGCTATGCTTCAGGAGAACTTCGCAGATGGTTAAAAACGAGGGCTTTCAGATTCTTCTCGCTTCTTCCTTCGCGACACTGATTATGCCCTTTGTTTTCATCAAGCGGCTGGCGGATCGTCACAAAAGAGAAATGTCTTTTTCCGATGGAGCGGGAACAAATCCATTGGTAAATAGTGCCTGTGCCGCCGTCATGGCGGTTGAAAGAGGTTTGATTTATTCTGCCCTGCGTTTCCCATTTGGAAGTTCGTCTCTGGTGATAGCCAGGAAACCCGAACAGGCTCATCGTTAAACCTTACCGTCCATATGAAAATTTCTCCTTTAGCAAATTCACATGAATACTGGTTTTTCCATGTTTGCCGTAGGGAGATTTTTTAATGGCTGGGAATAAATGTCTGCTATCGGTCGTCATCCCGTGCTGCAACGAGGAGGAGGTGATCGATGAGACGAACAAACGATTCCTTGATGTTCTTGGAAACGAAGAGGATTTTGATCTCCAGATCATTTATATAAATGATGGAAGCTCAGATCGGACATCTGAACTCCTCAATAGTTTTGTCGAAAAAGACCCGAGAGTTGCGGTTGTAGAATTTACCCGGAACTTCGGTCATCAGACTGCGATCACGGCTGGAATCGATTATGCTGCGGGCGATATGATCGCCGTGACAGATGCCGACCTCCAAGATCCGCCTGAAATTATTCTCAAAATGATAGAGCTTTGGCGTGACGGGTTTGACGTGGTTTATGGCGTGCGCCGAAACCGCCGTGAGAATATTTCTAAACGGGCTGCTTACGCGACTTTTTATATATTTCTCAAGTGGCTTTCCAAGATCGACATCCCCCTTGATAGTGGGGATTTCTGCCTGATTGATCGAAAGGTTGCCGATGCTCTAAGGGCTCTTCCAGAGAAAAACAGGTTCGTTCGGGGGTTAAGAGCCTGGGTTGGACTCCGTCAAACCAGCATGCCCTATGACAGACATGAGCGCGCTGGGGGGAAGAGTAAGTATACGCTTTCAAAGCTCTTTGTTCTTGCATTTGACGGAATAATTAATTTTTCAACAAAGCCTCTCATTTTACTCTCAGTTTTTGGCCTTCTCCTTTCCTTTGGAAGCTTATTGAGCAGTGTCCTGGTGGGCATATGGCGACTGCTTGATGTTCATGTATTTGGTTTTTCTCCGTCAGACGTACCCGGCTATGCGAGTGTCGTTCTTCTGATTCTTTTCTTTTCTGGCATCCAACTTCTTTCACTTGGCATCATTGGGGAATATATCGGCCGGATACACGAAGAAATCAAAAGGCGTCCGATTTATATTGTCGCCCATAGTGCAGGTTTTGGCGAACATGGCGTTGGCGGGGAGAGTTCAGGTCAGGGGGGAGCTGTCGGTCCAACTCGGGGGCTCGATCTTAGTAGGTATTCTCATGAACGGAGTAAATTTGCTAAATCCTAACGAGGTTTTTTCCCATTGTAGCCCTCCTCTAAGTCATTTTTTTTCTTCTCTCTTTCCTCAGATAGGACACCTGAATGACAGCTAAAATTCTTGTTACTGGCGGTGCTGGTTATATTGGCTCTTACACGTGCAAGGCCTTATCTCGGGCTGGATACACTCCTGTTGCTTATGACAACCTCTTTCGTGGTCAGAAGGAATCCGTGAAATGGGGCCCTCTCGAAGTCGGTGATATCACTGACGTGGAGCGTCTGGTTCAAGTAATGGAAGAACACAGCCCTCAAGGGGTGATGCACTTTGCCGCCTTGGCCTATGTTGGCGAGTCCGTGGAAAGGCCACAGGATTATTACCGGACGAATATCGGAGGCATGATTGCATTGTTGTCGGCTATGAGACGAGCGGCAATCAGAAATATTGTCTTCAGCAGCAGTTGCGCAGTTTATGGGAATGCTCAGATATTGCCCATATCCGAAGACCATCCTCAGGCACCGATTAATCCCTATGGTGCGACCAAGTCCATGAGCGAAAGAATATTAAAAGACGTCGCCCTCGAAGACGGTCTGAGGTGGATGGCCCTACGGTATTCCAACGTGGCCGGAGATGACCCGGAAGGTGAAATCGGTGAAAACCATGATCCGGAAACCCATGTTATTCCCAATCTCATTTTGACGGCTTTGGGTAAGCGTGAGACTTTTGAACTGTACGGTACGGATTTGCCAACGCGGGATGGCACGGCAATTCGTGACTATATTCATGTGGTGGACATCGCCAAAGCCCATATCTGTGCTCTTAAGCACCTTCTCGCCGGAGGGGAATCAAGGGCGCTGAATCTGGGAATGGGACATGGCGTTACAATCCAGGAGCTTATTTCAGCCATAGAGAAGGCCACGGGTCAGAGCATTTCAGTCAAACCAATGGCCGGTCGGCCAGGAGATTCACCAGAGCTTGTTGTGGACTCGTCTCTGAGTAAAATAATCCTTGATTGGCAGCCGCAACTCTCAGATACAGAGATAATTATCGAAACGGCTTTGCGCTGGCATACAGCGAAGATAAAGAGGCAGGAAGGCTGATTGGTTTTTTCGATGGCTGTCATCGGCTCCATCTACTGGACGAACCTCATTTCCGGCAACTCATGATACAAGCCGTATAGGGAACCTGAAAAATATCGTGACGAATATCAATTTGAATGTCTTTGAAAAATTTGAGGGCTAGATTCTTATATCCTTCTTCATTTCGGACATATTCGCCTCTGTCATGATCAATTAAAAATTTTGCCAGACGAGACTGGTTGGGTACATAGCATCCATCAAGTGTTATCAGCCGCCCCCCTTGCTTCAACAGATTCCATCCTGTTTCCATTAATTTCAGGGTTTCCGGATCATTCAAGTGGTGGATAACACCCAGGACCAGGATGATGTTAAAGGAATTCGGTTGGGATTTTAGCTGGGGAATCACATCATCAACCGTTCCCACATGGAAATCACCTCGATCTCCTTTATATTGGCGAGCATGGTTAATGTAATTTTGGCTTACGTCAAAACCCGTATAGGAAACCTCTGGAAGAAAATTAAGAATAATCGCGGTCCCACATCCAATATCCAGGACTTTGTCACCTTCCTGGGGATGGACGTAATCCTCCACAAGAATTCTATACATGCGGTTCCCCCGCAGTACCCCCTGAAGGAGATTATAAGCGGTTGCCAGACTGAGATATTCTTTAGGCGCAATCATTACAGGAGGTAAGTTATTTTTCGGAGAATATAGGAATCAAAAGGAAAATCTTTACCCGAGAAAACTGTCTTTCTCACGTAAAAATTGGTTCAAATACTGATCGCTATCAGGAGCCTATCCGCCGAGCCCAGAACAAAGCCACTTCCCGTATTCCTTGAAGTATGCCCTGTCGGCATGAGTTAGACTGAGTTAGTCATTTTTAGAAGCCACCTTCGTGACTACATGGCTCGAGATAACCCCTCTTTATTTTCAGAAAAGTACAATGTCACAGTCAAAACCCATCAGTGTTTTTCACATTGCTGAACATAAGCACACGCTAAATATTGCCGTTATCCTTCTGATTCCTGTAATCCTTCTTCTCAATAACGAGAGTTGGCTCTATACGGATGTGGGCTGGACCGACCCGTGGAGTTATTTATCCCGTTTCCTGCATTATGACACGGCCAATGAATTCTTTGATTACAAGGTAGCCCGCGCCCCCTGGATCTGGTCGGGATTCGCAGCTTATCGCCTGTTTTCCCCGGAAACAGCTACCGTCGTCCTCTGCCTGTCCTATTTCTACCTGGCCCTGTTTTCCTTCTATTTTATCCTCGCCCGCCTGTTCAGCGCGCGCGCAGCTTTCGTGACCACCGTTCTGCTTGCCTGCTACATGGAATTCCACAGCCCCTATGGCTGGCTCTACCACAACATGGTGTCCACGGCCTTTTATCTTCTCTCTCTCCTTCTGTTCATCCACGCCACCGAGGCAGAAAAGCGCCAGAACGCCTGGCTTTTCAGCAGCGGTGCTGTTCTGTTCCTGACCATTTGCACATCACTGGTTTATCTGCCACTCGTCATCATTCCCATAATCTTTTTTCTCGTTATTTGTTATCAGGACTCGGATCTTTCCGGTTCACAGATTGTTCGTAGCGCAGGAAAAGCTCTTTTCTGGATTGCTTCGGGCGGCGTAATAACAGCGGCGTTGCTGACATTCATCAATGGCTCAATTACGGGAAATTTCTGGCTTGAAGACGGCTACTTGTACCAGTTTTTAGGGTTGGACCATGACGTTGTGAAACTTCCTCTTTTCCTCAGACAATTTCAGTACGCTCTGGATTATCACGAATACGAATATAACCGGGTTATAGAGGGGGCAAATAAAGTCTCTCCTTTCATAAACACACTTAAAGGCTCCGCTTATCTGGTCATACCATCGTTGGTTTTCATTATTTCCGCATGCCGCCTCGGCTGGCTTGGGCGTGGAATGGTGAAATCTCTGTCGGAGAACAGACGGTCAATCGAAGATAGAAAAGATCTCCACGAGATTCTCGCATATACCCAACATATCTTTCTATACGCAGTGTTTTATTATTTGCACAGAAGGGGAAGTCCAATTTTCTGGATAAGTGCTGCAGCATTTCCCCTCGTAGGCACTTCATTTCTGTCCATTGGCGCCTTTCTCTCCCGGTTTGGCGGCGGGATGAGGCTGTTCACCTATCCCCAATTGCGCCTGATCGTCTTCATCTTGGTTCCGCTGCCACTCCTTATTATTTTCCACCTAATATTTCTTGAAAAGTATGCCTTGCATGGATGGCAGGTATTTTTGTTACCGTTCATTCTGTGTGCCGTTACGTTTTCATCATTACTCTATAAGAAGCATGCGCAATTTATACTGATACTGTTTCTGGCTGGACTGACATCCGTCAATGTCCTTGTGGCAAACAGGCCTTATCTTGTGAGGCCCTATATCTATGACAAATGCTACCCCAGAAAGGAGCTCTTCCTGGCTTCATTCGACGGCATCAAGTATCTAGACAGGAGTGATATTATTCACGCCAATATGGCCTATATATATGATTATAATGACGAATTTAGCGTAAACATTGACGTATGCGAGAGACACAAATACCATCACATCATCTCTGAAATAGCGGTATCCGTCTCTGTTGCCCGCAACGGCTGGGGGAAGAAAAGAAATCTGGTTGAGAATAATTACGTCTATTCGCCCGGCCAGCCCAAGGATATGACGACGTTCATCCGCCAGTTGCCAGCCAGCAAGAAAATTGCAGTCATATCGAGTCTTCACAGTTCCGGGGACAGGCTTTCCCGACTACGCGCGGCGGCCGATAGTCTGGGCAGAACAATTACGGAAATTAGCCGCCAAACTATACGACGCGGCAACATCGCCTACGAAATCGTCGTTCTTTCCGCACCATAAACCGGTCTCAGTGGACTGGAACTGGAACTATCTGGCTAATTCGAGATCATGAATGAGCCGGGCCATTTCTTCGCCCACCAGCCGGTTTCCCCGTTCCCCCATGTGTACGTAATCAAAGAAAATACCGTCATCTGTTCCCGCAATGATGTCATCGGCGTCCACATACAAATAATGGTTTTCCGCGGCATGCAGGGGGAGCCTCTCCCTCAGAATTTCATAGATGCTGGCATTGTAATCGGGAAAAAGCTGATATCCGCTTGCAAAAAACTTGAGGACATCCTTCTCGCATACGGAGAGATTCTTCCTGGTTAAAAAAGGTGTCGGCTGGAGGACATAAACAAATTCAATTCCCAGAGACTTTAGTAATTTGCTAATTGCTTCGTTATTTTTAAGAACGGTC
>Ga0187833_10001294_pt1 | contig 28714 bp, 35 predicted proteins | sample ETNtaG_37_FD_167968 | JGI IMG/M metagenome (GOLD analysis project Ga0187833, IMG submission 167968) | Marine microbial and viral communities from oxygen minimum zone, Eastern Pacific Ocean - ETNP2014_SV_400_PacBio MetaG (Illumina Assembly) | ecosystem: Environmental > Aquatic > Marine > Hypoxic...
TAAATAAGCTGCTCGGTCCTTTAAATTGATCTTTACTAAGTTTTAATACTTGGGTCAGTAGCTCAGTGGTAGAGCAGTAGGCTTTTAACCTATTGGCCGTGGGTTCGATCCCCACCTGACCCACCAAGTGCGAAAACTGGCGCGATTTGCAATCGCCCCCCAGCCGCGACGCGGCTCCCAGCGCAGCGCGTTCTTCTTCCTGTACGGCACCGCAACTTTTTCTGATAGACTTTTGTTTGATGAAATACATCATCTACTGTCGGAAATCCACAGAACAAGAAGAGCGACAAGCTCTCTCCATTGAAGCTCAGCTTGCTGAGCTGCGAGAATTTGCCATCAAGGAACATTGCGAAATCGTGCCGAAACGGTGGGCGGCGGCTGGTTTTCCGGTGCGCGCGCAGCCGCCGCCTCATTCGCTAAAATCTGTTCGAATTTTTTGCAGCAACCCCCACCATCCGGCTTCGCTTACAGCTACGCCGCGATGGTTATACCCAGGGCTCGGCGTAGTTGCAGACGTAGCCGGCCCCACCTGACCCACCAACCTCCGCAGGAGGTTGCCAAAATTTCCATAAGGTTACAGACGATCCTATGATATAATTTCCCTTATGAAAATAACCTTCGTTGTCACGGATATTAAGGGCAAGAATCTTGTCTTTAGCTCAGACACACTAAAGACGTATTCTCTCGATGAGTCGGTTAAACTAGTAAAACAGAATAAGATTGATAGTGTTCATGTTGTTCGTGCCGGAGCAGGATCATATTTGCGAACAAATCCAAACACAATGGAAGAGGATAATCTTGATTATCTTTCCCTTTCATCATACAAGTTGTTTGCTTCTCTGGATCAATCCAGTTTAATAAACTCCATACTTGGTTTGAGGCGCTACTTCAGGGACTATAATAGATTTCTAGAGGAATCAGTGAAGAGGATTGATGATATCATAGTTATAGATGGTTTCCGACGTACAACGAAGCAACGGGTGGTTACCAAACTCAAACCACACCGCGAGATCATTCTTAAGGCAGCAAATCATTTTGGAATAGATTCAATTACACTTGGAGCAATTATTGTTGATGAAATCGCTAGAATGCTTCCATTGGAAGACATAATAGAAAAAATACTTCTCTGCACGATTAATTGGAACTCATCAGTCGGCATTGCCCAGGTAAAACTTGAAACAGCTAGGGGCTTGATCAGGATTGGGTATTACAATCCAAATCCAAACGATTCTAAACTTTCACAAAAATACATTAACAAGACACCAAAAGAATATCTATACAACTACGTTGTAAAGCCAAAGCACAGTGTGTTCTTTGCAGCAGCAAGAATACGAGAAATCATTGACCAGTGGATGCCTGTGATCGATCTGTCTGATCGGCCGGAAATTATTGGAACTCTCTACAACCAACCCCCTAGAAAACCTCGAAATAATCCGGGGCCTACTGATCGGGGATCGCAGATTCAGCAGGAGTTTTATCCTATTGCAAAAACTATTCTTCGAAAATGAAAAAAATACTGTTGATAACAGGCACTTTCCTCGCTGTACCCACACTATTGTTAGGTTTATATGTTATGTTTTTGGTTGCATACTTGGTTCTTCCAACGATTGTACCACCATGTTTCGTACCGACCGGTTACCACCTAGCTCGAATACAATGGATGGTGAAGAATACAAAGTCTGCGTGGAAAGATGATCCTGATCAAGCATTGGAACATCTCCAGACTTGTAAATCTGACAAACATCGTTTAGCTATGGAAATGCTCTCACATGCAGACGGGACTGTTGCTTCTCTCGGTATGGATCTTGTAGTTAAGGAATCATTCGAAGATGGCAACGTATTGCTGTCACAGTTTAGTAACGACAAGAGGTGGAACCATAATCTCGCATTGAACGATGAATACTTAAAGTTCATGCTTGTCCTCTGGAAAATAAAAAGGGGGATCGAAATCACTGCATCAGAAAAGGACCTAATCGAAGGATGGTCGGATGGATATTTTGAGAAGGTAGGCGTTATCTCCTCTTCTGCTTATATGCCTGACCTCGGCGCTTAATTTCAGTAACAAGAAATTGTTGTTCACGCTGTAACCATACACCAAATACGCGCCATCCACCGAACCTAAATCGATGCGTAAGCGGAGGTTCATTTTTGATTGGTTCCGCTGAATCCATTGGATCCTCAAGTTCAGAATACCATCGGAGCTTCTTTAAGATTTGACGACGAACCTCAGTGCCGAGCTTACTGAGATCGCGCTCTGCGCTCCTTGAAAAAATGAAGAATGATTTAGCCATATTTCTTTTCCAATTCTTCAAGTGATGCTACCTGACCTCTATGGTATTCCGCCAGGGCTTTTTCTGCTCTTTTTTGAGATGGCGTTTTTTTAACAAAATTTTGGAGGAAACTAAGGATTCCTTCATCAAATGGCAGAAATATACCGCATGGTTTGCTACCGTTCATTACGACCGTTAGAAAATTACCATCCTTGAATTTAGAGAAATTGTGAAGCAATTCTCTTGTAGAAGCATGTTTGAGTGATTTTAGAATCATGTATATATGATAGCAGAATGCCTTTGGCAATGTCAAACATTTGTATAACGATTGTTACACAGCAAAAGCTCATTTTAGAAGCATATGGAATGGAAGCGATACAGCGCTTAGGGAGGTTAAAGTGGCTTGCCCTGAAATTATGCGAAGCAAAATTGAGTCGAAGGGCCAATAACAATGAATAATATACCATGAAGATTGCCCTAGTTCATGAGCTTTTAACTTGATTTAACCCAACCCCAAACATCGTCATATCATCAAAAGCTCCCTTTTCATTCGCATTCCTAAGTACAACATCAATTGTTTCTTCAACTGTACTTCCAACATTCCCTCTTAATAATTCAAATAGCCCTTCTTTACCTAAAGCACCACCATGCATCATCCCAGCATCAGTAACGCCAAATGAATCCGTGAAGAGCAATCTGGAGCTTGTTAATTCTATGCGTTTTCTCTCTAATTGTTTTTGCAGACATCATATTTTCATGAGCTTTAAGTATTGATTTTGCTTCCTTGCGCAAAGAAGATGATATTGCTTTATCATTTCTAAGCGGCATGACGTTCTCTATTATAATGCGGTCATAATCTGCAATAACAAGATCTGTATTTTCCTCTACTTCTTTGGTAATTGCCTGAACAGCACTTGCCTGATAAAAGAACATAACAGATGATCCAACTGAAATAGCCAAGAGTAGAAAAATGCCTTTTTTCATAACCAAGTTAGTTAGAAGATAAGGAATGAAAGGCTACCACCACAGATAACAACAAACAATATCATTAAATCATGGTACAGAGTTATGTCTATAATAATATCTTATCATCAATACTTACCTCTATAATAACAACAATGAAAGTTGCTTTAATACACGAATTATTAACCATGCGCGGCGGTGCTGAGCGGGTATTTAAGATTATTTCTGAGATGTACCCAGAGGCTCCGATTTACACGCTTCTTTATGATGAAAAGAAGCTCGGAGATTGGTTCCCAAAGAGCCGTGTAAGGACTCCTGAGCGCAAATTCCGCTCCAATAATCATCATAGATACTTAAACCAATTTCCTGAGGCTGTGCAATCTTGGGATTTTAGTGAATTTGATCTGGTTATCTCTTCATCCTCCGCATTTGCCCATGGAATTATAACCAATGGAAAGCCTAAGCACCTCTGCTATGTCCACTCCCCTGCCCGCTACCTCTGGGACAGAACTCATGATGTGCTTGATCGCGCGGGAAAAGGAATGCTCGGTCCGATAAAAAGAAGATACCTGGAACGAATATTTCACAAACTTAGAGTTTGGGACACCGAGTCCTCAGCCAGACCTGACAAACTGCTTGCCGCTTCCAAAGAAGTACAAAGACGCATTGAATTATATTGGAGAAGAGAAAGCGAAGTCTTGTATCCGCCTGTTGATGATAGCTGGCTTGAATCGGGTTCGGGTTCGGGTTCGGATTTCGGAATGGAGAATCCAGATTACTTCTTAATTGTTTCAACTTTGGTTGATTACAAGAGAATTGATTTGGCAATTGAGGCCTGTAACAAAACTAAACAGTATTTAAAGATTGTCGGAGAAGGTCCGGCGATTAATAAACTTAAAAAAATAGCAGGACCGACTATCGAGTTTTATGGTTATCGTGAAAATGATGAACTTAAAGACATTGTTGCAAATGCAAAAGCTATCATCTTCCCCGGCAAAGAAGATTTTGGACTAGTTCCCATCGAATCTATGTCGCAAGGCACACCCGTGATCGCATTTAGAGGTGGAGGTGCTCTTGAAACAATTTCTGAGGGCAGAACCGGATCATTTTTTGATGAATTTTCTTCTGACTCGCTGGCAAAAGTACTTACTAACTTCAATCCCGATGTTTTTCATAAAGATTTGATGCTTAGTGCTGCCAGCAAATACTCCAGAAAGGTTTTTGAGGACAAGTTGAATAACACTATCAACGAACTATTCTAATTATCCGCGTAATCTGCGCTATCTGCGCTATCTGCGGTTCAGACAAGTGTATGTACATTGTACATACAGTGTATGTACAGCACTTTAAGCCCTGGCAACGAATATTCCACCTACTACAATTAGCAACGATCCGAAGAGTAACTGGGGAACTTTGACTTGGTTCCACTCAGAAAAGATCCAAAGGGCAAGAACTATGGTCACTAATGTATTCAAGTTATACAAAGGAGCCAGTTGGCTGATCGGCGAGTGGTATTTTGTAAGAGCAATGGCGATAAGTCCGGATGCAATACCCCATGTTATGCCAAACCCAAGCGCATGCATTCCTGATTTCATATTCAGAGTGTGGTTCGTATCAAAAATTGCACTAATTCCTCCAAGTGCGGCAATAGATATTCCAATTATCAGCAAATAAATTCCAACGCTTATCCCTGCTTCATTACTTGCTTTAGCAAACATTCCGGAGAAGCCATATAACAATGCCGGTACCAGTCCGCCGATGATTAGTCCGATAGTTTGAGGAGTCATAGTATGAATTTAAAACAGTCCCCGTTGTACATCAGTCGGAATAGGTAGTCCCAGAAGTTCGTAAGCTAATTGAGTTACCGTTCTCCCCTTCGGCGTACGCTGTAAATAGCCTTGCTGAAGAAGGTATGGTTCATACATATCCTCCAAAGTTTGTTCTTCCTCTGATGTTGCAGCTGCAAGCGTGCTTAAGCCCACCGGACCGCCTGCGAATTTCTCAATAATCGCCTTCAGTATCTCTCGATCGGTTTTATCGAGTCCCCTATCATCTACCCCAAGAGATTCCAAGGTTTCAATAACTCTGTCATAAGAAATTTTTGGCTCATCATTCACCTGTGCGAAGTCTCTGACTGCCCTTACTAACCTGTTTGCAATTCTTGGAGTCGCGCGAGCACTGAGTGCAATACGATTTGATACGCTTTCTTCCAATTCCACTTCCAAAATTCCTGCGGTCCTTTCTACAATCTGCTCCATTTCTATTTCCGAGTAATATTGAAGCTTGAAGTTGTGGACGAATCTATCTCTGAGTGGAGCTGAAATTGATCCGGCCTTGGTAGTTGCTCCGACTAAGGTAAAAGGCTTGAGTTCTAACCTCATAGATCTCGCAGTCGGACCTTTCCCAATAACAAGATCCAGCACAAAGTCTTCCATGGCGCTATACAAGACTTCCTCAATGGCGGGACGAAGCCTGTGAATTTCATCAATGAACAAAACATCTCCCGATTCCAGGTTTGTAAGCAATGAAGCCAGATCTCCCGGCTTTTCTATTGCAGGACCTGTGGTGACTCTGACCTGAGAGCCCATTTCTCGAGCAATAATGTGCGCTAGAGTGGTTTTTCCAAGCCCTGGGGGGCCATGAAGCAAAGCATGCCCCATCGGCTCATTTCTCTTGTTTGCAGCCTCTAAATGGACCAAAAGATGACCTTTAATATCACTCTGACCTATGTACTCGCTTAAGCTTTTGGGACGCAAAGTCTGCTCAAAAACATCGTTATTTCGCGCTGTTTTGCCTGGTTGCACAGGATGAGAGGATCTGGTCTGTCTTTGGATTGCCATGGGATCCGATTATAGCATAGGATTTGCTAAAGTTTGGTACTACAATATTCATGCTATGAACAAGCCAATAGTGACTTTGGGGCTGATCGTGATACTGCTCGCCATAAGCACAGCTGATGTATTTTTTACTTCAGCTAAGCTTCCTGAAGTTGCCACCAAGCCTCAAGCACAAAACCAGCCTCAACAAAGACCTCAGCCCAGGCTTGCCAAAAAAAATCAGAAAGCTGAAACTGCCAAGGCACCCAATATTCTGGAAATTCTTGTGAGTGAGCAATACAAATTCCAGCACTCAGATGAGCAGAATTTACTTTCCATGATTATTAAAGATGGAACGCCTGTTCAGTCCCGAGCACTTATAAAAGACTCGGATCGCGCCGGATTTGTAGCATGGTCAGAGTCTCCTAAAGTTAAAATCTACTTCTTATCACTTAAAGAAGCTCTCCATGTTTCTTTCACTCCCCAAGTTAAAGACCTTATAGACGAAACTCAGAAACGAGAGGGGCGAGCAGAAAGAAATTTGCTGTCTTTCTCCGACCCCGGGATCGGAGAAGAAAGATTAGTATTTGTTAGAGTCAGAAACAGGTTGTTTGAATTCCATCTAGCAAAAAACTATGAGGATGAGATGTTTGATTTGATAGAGAAGCTGACTAAATAAGATTTAGAGATTACTTCATTTTCTCGTAATCCTTCTTAATTTTTTCGTAAGCTTTCTTCTTACTATTATAGTCCTTTTTGACATCTTTGATTGCATCTTCATACTTTTTCTTTTCATCAGCTTTAACTTTATCGTAGTCCTTCTTTTTATTCTTTTTGATGTCGCTGTATACCTTCCTGGCATCATCGCGTGCTTTTTCGTAATCTTTTTTGGCGCTATTGCGCGTGGATTCGTATTCTGATTTAGCCCGGCTCCTTTTTTCTTTATAATCTTCAAGAGCTTCGTTTCTTTTGTTGCGATCAGCTTTGTATTTGTTCTTCTTGTCCTTGCATTTGCTTGAACTACCTCCAGCATCTTTGCATTCTTTATATGCAACTTTGGACTTTTCATAAGCTTTCCTAGCATTTTCATATCTCTTTTTTGCCGGGTTTTTTATACCCAAATATTTATCCTTCGCTTTTTTCTTCTTATCTAGATAAGTTTTTTTGCGCCCTCCTTTGTTTGCTTGTATTTATTAAAAGCATCTTTCTTGATGACTTTATAAGTATCCCAAGCTAATTTTCTTACTTCTTCATATTTAGCCTTCGCTTCCTTTTTTTTCGACTTATAAGCGGACCATGCTTTTGATTTCTCGCTTTTTGCTTTTTTGTAAGCTGACTTGAGCGCTTTCTTCATTTCGCTCTTGCTGCATTTCTTGTACCTGAGATGAAAATCAGTCATGCAAAAAACCTGCTTTGTGCCCTTCTCTTTATAGCACTTTTGTCTGCCATCGCAATCAGGGCATTTTGCGCAAGATCCAGTCTTATTTTTGCATTTAGTATAATGCTGTGTGACTTTAGCTTTGCATGCGGGCCTTAAGTCATTGTAGTTAACATAGCAAGTCTGGCCACTTGAGCATTTTTTGCCGATGCAAGCCGCGCACCATCCCGCTGGATCGCAAACGCGAGCACGGTCCATATTCACCGGACCTTTCATTGATCTATATACGCATCTCGCCTTGTACTGGCCGTGAACAGTTTTGGTTGTAACGCAAAAACTACCAGAGCCGCATTCGTGATCCTTACAAGCGTCGCATAAGGAACCACCAACACCGCTATCCTGGCATTTTCCAGATGAATTCCTGCACATTTGGTAACCAGCACGGCTTTTGCAAATCGCTGCATTAAATAATCCTTTTGCATAACAACTTTCTCCGGATCCACATTTAGTGTAATTGCATTGAGCACATGGGCCTTCGCACATCTCGAAAGCATACGCAGTTTTTGTCTCTGAGAATGCAAATAAAACGAATAGTACTACTGGTATAACAAACGCTTTTTTCATGAAAGAAGAAAGATTAGCTCAATTTAAGGAGCATTTTACCAAGAGATGAGACGAATTGTACTTGACATCATTAATAACGGTTAATCATTAATTCTTATTTCCCTCTCGCTTTATCGTAAGCTTTCTTCGCTTTTTTGTAAGCTTTTTTGGCCTTATCGTAAGCAGCTCTTGATCCCTCTTTCGCATCATCATAATCGGATCTAGCATCAGATTTTTTCTTATCATATTCTGATCGTGATTCCTTCTTGCTAGCTGCGTACTTCTTCTTTTCTGCATCCCTGGCTTTTACGTAGTCAGATTTTGCTTTGTCTCTATTCGACTCGTAATCAGACTTGGCCTTTCCTTTTATTTCATTATAGTTCTGCGAAGCTGCGCTTTTATCCTCACGAGCATCCAAGTATGTGTCCTTCTCTTCCCTGCAATCTTTGGAGCTTCCACCGTCATCTCTGCATTTTTTGTATGCTTTTTTGGCCTTATCGTATGACTTCCTTTCTGCATCATATTCTCCTCTGGCATTCTTTTTTATTCCCACATACTTATCTCTCGCCTTTTTCTTTTTATCTAAATATTTTTTCTTAGCATCCTTTTTTCTATCTTTGTATCTCTCGAAAGCCGACTCTTTTTCCGAGAGATATTTTTTCCAAGCTGACTTCTTTGTTTTATCATACTTTTTCCTTCCACTGGATTTTACTGATTTGTATGTTTTCCAGGCTTTGGATTTTGCTACTTTAGCTTCCTTATAAGCTTTCTTAAGGGCTGCAATATCATCGTCGTCATCATCATCTACATCCGGAATGTCATCGGACCCAGCCAATAATTGATTACCTCCATCGGCGGCGCTCGCTGATTCAGTATTCACAAAGAAAACCGATCCAACAGCTATAGCACTAATTAGCATTGCGATCACAAAAGAAACTTTTTTCATGTCGAGGAAGGGGTAAACTTACGTTGGATTTTACTTAGAAGTAGATTTAATTGCGATTGACAGAATTATTAACGATTATTTCCCCCTTGCTTTATCGTAAGCCTCTTTTGCTTTTAGGTAGATCTTTTTTAATTCATCATAATTTCCGCGTGCATTACCCACGTTGCCTTTATACGTAGCCATTAACTCTAACTTAGTCTCATCATACTTAGAACGCTCTTTCTTTTTATCACCCTGATAAGTTTTCTTTGCGGCATCTCTAGTTTCCACATAAGCCTCTTTTGCTTCATCCCGCTTCGACTCGTATGCAGATTTGGCGTCGGCTTTTATTTCTTTATAGTCCTTCAAGGCTTCATTTCTATCATCACGCAAATCTTTGTATTTGTCGCGCTTATCCTTACAGTCTTTTTTGCTTCCTCCATCCTTCCTGCATTTCTTGTATGCAGCTCTTGCAACTTCATATGAAGCTTTAATATCATCATATTTCACTCTGGCAGCCTTTTTTGAATCCAAATAATCGTCTCTATAATTTTTCTTCGTTTTTAAATATTTCTTCTTTGCTTCTGCCTTCTTATCTTTGTAAGTCTTAAGGGCATCAGCTTTTTTGTCTAAATAAGACTCCCAGGCATCTTTTTTTGAGGTTTTGAAGGCGGATTTAGCTTTTTCTTTTACTTTAAGATAGTTTGCCCAAGCATCTTTTTTTGCTTTTTTGGCATCCTTGTATTCCTTTTTCAGTTTATCGATATTAGAAGATCCACCATCATCTTTATAATCGTCTGATTCCACAGGACATATTAAGCGTATAGCATTCGGAGAACAAAGATCTCCCTTTGGATGTCTGGAACACCCAACCCTGAATCCGGTATTCTCAAACATCACAACATAAGGCCACCCATCGCGCTTGCAAAGTTTAAAACCACTATTGGGATCATCCTTTACTGATTTATATCTTCTAACACACTCATCTCTGTCAAAATATCCTGTTCTGTCTTTCTTTGAACAAAGATCATCTCCGCCTCCACCATCATCCTTCTTTTTACATTTTGCTTTTTTATTCTCAACAACACATTTTTTTCCTGAGTCCTTCATGCACATTTTCTTCTTTGCATTAGTACATTTAGAACCTCCGCCGCCGCCACTTTTGCACTTCTTCCACTTGCCATGCGGATTATGGTCTGTGGAGCATGCATGCAGTGTTCTGGCAAAACAATGCCCTCCATCGCAGCTTTTACCTCTGCAAACATCACAAATATAGCCAGCCCCACTTTCACCGCACCCTGTCCATCCCTGTTGTCCATCATCGCTCGTGAAGCACCTACTCTGGTGTGCCGCAAAACAATTCTCATCATTTTTGCATTTTCTTTTCTCACAAATATCACATGGAGGATATACGTCATAACAATACTCCTTACACTCGTTCATAGAAATCCCTGAAGGATCATCACTATTCATGTTCTCTTTGCAGATTTCACCAAGGCATTCTTCACAGTTTGGAAGATCGGAATTACTGCCCTGCTTTAAGCAAGACACATATGGAGGATATACGTCATAACAATACTCCTTACACTCGTTCATAGCATTACCAAAAGGATCATCACTATTCATATACTCTTTGCACATTTCACCAAGGCATTCTTCACAGTTTGGAAGATCGGAATTACTGCCCTGCTTTAAGCAAGAAACATAAGGAGGATATACGTCATAGTAATTCGCGGCATTTGCCATTTGAGGACCTGCTAAAAATACTGATCCAGCAGCCATAGCACAAATAAGCACTGTGGTTATAAGAGCTATTCTTTTCATATAATTGAGGGGAAAACAGGATCAATGGGCATTTTATCAACTGATAAAATTAATTGTGATTGACAACTCTGCATTCTGTCCATTCTACTCATCTTGCACTTTTCTTTTTTCGTGCGCTTTTTTTGCATTTTCGTATATCCTTTTAATTTCTTCATATTTTTTCTTGAATTTTTGATAGGTTTTACGAACTGAATTAATCACTTTATCACGATCTTCTCGGGCTTTTTGCTTTCTCTTGCTATGCCTCTCTTTTGCCTTTTTCTTATTAGATTCATATTCCTGCTTTATATATTTTTTCTCTCTTACATACCGTGATATCAATTTAGCCTTTCGCCTATCATATTCATCTCTTTTATTCTGCTTCACTCTATAATATTGCTCCTTTTTTGAGTTTTTTTTCGTAATTAGACTTGAATTTGGCCTTTACTCTGTCATATCTGGCCCTATAAGAGTTTGGATCATTAGGATCTTTAGTAGCATTGTAGTGGTATTTATAATCTTTTCTTTTCCGTCTAGCTTCCTTGTATTCCGTACGTAGAGCACGGCAATCAAATTCTGTATTATGGACTTTGCATTTTTTATATGATTCCTTTTTTTCTGTATAGTTTTTTTTTGCATTCTGATATTTGTCCCATGCAACTTTTTTTCTACCTTTGTACATCTTCCACTCTTTTTTTCTTCTGGTATCGTAATCGCTCTTAGCTTTCGCCTTAGCATCTTTGTATTTACTGAGTATTGTCGCCTTAGCTTTATTGTACTTATCGAAGGATACTTTCTTTGCTGTTTCATACCTTTCTTTTTCTTTAATCTTGGTAGACTTATACATGGACCACAATCTTCGCTTTTCCCTTTTTGCAGCCTCAACTTTCTTTCTTAACGATTGTAATGTATCGCGTGACGGGCCAGCTTGGACTCGCAATACAACAACAGAATTAGCATCCGACAAACGATAATCGATAATGTATCCGAACTTTGCAACCGCAATCACTGCAATGCACAGGCTGCCGGTGAGAATGAGTTTTTTCATAACAGATAAGGGGAGATAGAGTTAACGGCCGTTGTAGCAACTGCTTTGATTAATTGTGATTGACAATATTATCCTCTTGCCTTTTTAAGGGCAGCCTTTGCCGCATTGTATTTGGCCTTTGCTTTTGCATAAGATGCTTTGGCTTTATCATATTTAGCACGAGCTTTGGCCTTCTTATCCAGATATTTCTTCTTTTCTTTCTCCTTATTTTTATCATAGTCCTTTCTCAATTTTTTCTTCTTCTTTTCGTAATCAGGCCTAGCTTTTTTCTTTCGCTTTTTATACTCCTTCTTCGCCCGATCTTTTGCAGCTAAGTATTGAGCTTTTAATCCTGCTTTCGCATTGGAATATTTTATAGCCTCTGCATTTCTTGCTTCACGCGCGGCAACATATGCATCATTGGCTGCTTGGCAACCGGTTCCTCCTTTTTGGCACCCCTGATAAGCGGCTTTTTTCGCCTCATAAAAATCTTTAGCAGCTTCATAGATCTTCAACGCAGCATCTCTAGCTTTTATAAAAACATCTTTTGCGTCTTCAATGGCTTTCTCGTAATCCTTAAGAGCATTTTTCTTTTCCTCTTTATAATCTTCGAAGGCTTGTTTTTTGTCATCCTTATATTTTTTCCAATTTTCCTTTTTTTTATCCAAATAATCTTGCTTGCCTTTCGTTTTGACATCCAAATATCTTTGCCAATATTTCCTCTTTCTTTTGTATGCCCTGCCTTTAGCTGACCTTGCTTTGTTACGCTTTTTAATCAGCTTTTTAATTTTTGATTTACTGGCCTTGGCATGCGCAATTGTAATGAAGTTTAGATTCGAATCCGACAAACGATAACTAACCGCATTGCCACCACTTGCAACTACAAGGACTGCTAGACATACACTGATTGCGATAATAATATTTTTCATGAAAATTAATAGAAAGTATTTAGTTTCTTCCTCTAGCCTTATCGTAGGCAGCTTTCGCATCCAGATAGTCCTGCTTCTTATCATTATATACAGCACGAGCATCGACTCTAGTTTCTTTGTACTCAGACTTTGCTTCAGCTTTTCTCTCATCATACTCAGAACGTTTCTCTCCCTTTATTTCTGTATATTCGGCTCTATCATCATTGCGTCTATCCTGGTATTCCTTTTTTGCATCATCTCTAACATCTTCGTACTTGGTCCTTTCTTTTTTCTTGATTGCAATGTATTTGGCAGCTGCATCTTTTTTATCGCCACGCGTATCTTTGTAAGCATCACGTTCAGATTCACAATTTCCTTTATCGTTTTTCCTACACTCTTGGTATGCCGCTTTAGCCACCTCGTATACAGCTCTAGCATCCATATATTCTTCCTTTGCAGAACTCTTTGCATCTAAATATTCCTTTGCTGCTTCCTTTTTTATATCCAAGTATTCCTTCATGGCTTCTGCTTTCTTGTCTTTGTACTCTCCAAAGGCTTCTGCTTTGGCAGACTTATAAGAACCCCAATACTTTTTCTTATTATCTAGATATTTCTTCTTCGCATCTTCCTTTGCTGAAAGATAAGTATCCCATGCATCCGCCTTTGCCTTTTTCGATTTCTCGTAGGCTCGTTTTAGATCATCAATATCCGAGTCATCATCGTCGTCGTCGCTGCCTCCACCACCACCGCAATCCTTAGGACATCTAGGAGGACTGCACTTGCAGTTTCCACCAGGTACGCAAGGCGGGCAAATCATATCCTCTCCTTCCTCGCATTTTCCATTTCCACAAATAGGTTTCTCATTCTTGCAATCACGCGGACAAGATCCAACTAAACAAGGAGCTTTGCATTGCAGATTATTATCAGGACAAATACATTTATCTGCCTCTCCTTCTTCACATTTTCCATTACCGCATTCTGTATCGCTTGCTGGATTCCTACAAGGATCTGCAAAGTAGTTGATTGGATTTCCATTGTCGCATCGAGGGAATTCCCTGCCATTCTCGCACTTAATATTCTGACAATCGTTACCATTACCAAACGGGAAAGATAAGGAGGTAGCGACAAAAGTATCCGTTTTGTTAAAAGATTGAATTAAACCAATCCCAGATACCAAAACGGCAATAACTACATAACTCGCAAGAGTTGAATTCTTCATAGCCTCTTTAAGAAAGGGATTGGAGGGAGTATAGCAACAACACTTACATAGAGCAAAAACCCTATCAATCTTCTTTACACCAATATCCAGCATATGTAGCCTACTGCGGAATACTTCGATTACACTTAAGTTACAAATGGCAAAACAAGTTACCAAAGTTATTAAGGCTCAAGCCCGCGGAGGACAAGCAAATCCTGCACCTCCGCTGGGGCCAGTTCTCGGCCAAGCCGGGATTGATATAAATGCGTTCTGCACTCAGTTTAATGAAAAAACCAAAGATAGGATGGGACAGGTTATTCCGGTTGTAATTGAGGTTTATGAAGACCGTACGTTCTCCTTTAAATTAAAACAGCCGCCTGCAGCCAACCTTATTATGGAGAAAGCCAAAATACAGAAAGGTAGCGGCGAACCGAACAAAACCAAAGTTGGCAAGATTAATAAAATACAACTTAAAGAGATTGCGGAAATCAAAATGCCGGATTTGAATACGAATGATGTTGAGCAAGCCATGAAAATTTTGGAGGGCACTGCAAGGAATATGGGAGTCACTGTTGAATAGAGGAAGCAGATGACTACTTCCAAACAGAATCTGAAGACTTACTCTTCTGATTCCTCTGTTTCTTCTGAATCTTCTGTTTCCTAATGTATATTAATGTAACAAAGTTGTAATGTAGCAATTTAATTAACGTGCAGTCAGCATTCGCCTTCCGTAAGCTATTTTCTAATCCTCCCCAATAAACGATTATGGTTGAACAACCTCTGGCAACTGTCTTTGGTTCGGTAGGTGTGGTCTACGGCCTTTTGGTGCCAATAGTACTCATCATGCTGTTCTCATTCTTTTTAATCGCCAGCTTAGTAAGCTCCAACGCCAATCCATCCCGCGTAGCACAGGCAATCTTCTGCTTCGTGATGATGGGTATTGGAATTTTGCTGATGACTGTCGCAGCATTACCCACAGTTACCAGCGTCCTTGCAGGTACATCCTATGCAAGTGCAACGTACGTAGGACTGCTGATAGTTTTTGCTACCGGCGGCTGCATCTTCCTTTGGCATGATCACTGGGTTCATTCACTTGATTCCAGCTCCCGCTTGGTGCCGTCTCTTATCTTCATTTATACCGTGAAAGTTATCGGAAGCCTGACAGGACTCTTGGCTGGACTATCTATCGTGTTGACAATCATTCTTGGTGGAGCTGAGGAAGGATGGTGGATAATGCCTGTAACTCTGCTTCTGTATGGCTTCGTTCTATACATGAGCACTCGAAACGACAAAGCTCCTGTACCCCCTCTTTTCTGCGGTATTTGCAAAGTTCCCAAGTTCCCAAAGCCAAAGATGCCAAAAGTTAAACCTAAGCTGAGGGTTGCCGCTGTGGCTAAAAAGGCTTCAAAGACCAAGAAAAGGAAGGACAAGAGTAAAAAGAGGAGGAAATAATTGCGTCCAGGACTTAAATACTACAAAATCTACTCAGTTCTTCTTATTATTTGTGGGAGTCGCTTAGGCAGACGTTTGCACCACATTCCCGATTATGATCATGTCCGACAAATCAGCCGTAGCTAAAAAGCACGGCAAGAAATACTCAGAAGCATCTGCGTTAGTCGAAAAGAAAAAGTATCCAGTCGATGAAGCAACTGCTCTTTTAACGAAACTTTCAACTACCAAGTTTGATTCCACTGCAGAGCTTCATATAAGAATCAATGCCGACACCACTCAGGCTGACCAGTTAGTCAGAATTACCGTGAGTCTTCCTCATGGAACCGGAAAAAAAGTCCGTGTAGCCGCCTTTGTTCCTGATGATATGATCGACGCTGCAAAGAAAGCTGGCGCTACAAAAGCAGGCAACGAAGATCTAATAAAGGAAGTTGCTTCCGAAAAAATCGACTTTGACATTGCGGTCGCTCATCCCAACTTGATGAAAGACCTTGGTAAAGTTGCAAAAATCTTGGGTCAGCGTGGAATGATGCCGAATCCAAAGGCAGGAACTGTCACGCCGAATATCGAAAAAACTATAGTGGATCTGAATAAAGGAATGATTGAATGCAAGATGGATCCTCAGGGAAACATTCACACGATATTTGGAAAGCTAAGCTTCGGTGAAGCAAAGCTTAAGGAGAATCTGGAAACCATTCTTAAGGCTATTAAGGAAGCAAAACCAACTGGAATAAAAGGAACTTACATCGCATCCGCAACCATTACCTCAACAATGGGGCCGGGGATCAAGATTGAAGTTTGATAAGAATCTCTTTTACATCGTCAAACGTTTCAACTCTTACTAATCTAGCCCTGAGTTCTTTCGCCCCATCTATTCCTTTAACATAACTTGCCAGGTGCTTTCGCATCTCTAGCATTCCCCTCTTTTCACCTTTCAACTCAACCGCAAGTTCGCAGTGATGAAGTATGAGAGGAATTTTTTCTTTGAATGGCATTTCATCTATTGTTGAATGAGTATCGCCTGACTTTAGAGCTTTACAAATATCTTTCATCACCCAAGGATTCCCAAAAGTCCCCCTCCCTATCATCACACCGTCCAAGTTGCCAAGTTTATCTATCGCATCTTGGGCGTTTTTTACATCTCCATTTCCAATAACAGGAATGCTGACTTCCTCTTTTAACTTATAAATAGGTTCCCAGTCAGCCTGACCTGAATATTTTTGGTGGTAAGTTCTTCCATGAATGGCCAAAGCATCAGCTCCTGCCTCAACCAGACCTTTGCAAAATGGAATCAGTTCATCAGACGAATCCCAGCCTAATCTGGTCTTAACGCTGACCGGAATTTTGACTGCCTCCTTTGCTGACCGGACGAGTTCGCAAGCAAGTTCGGGATTTTTCATCAAAGCTGAACCATGGCAGGAAGAAGTAACACGTGCAGCCGGACATCCCATATTAATATCAATTCCATCCGCACCCATCTCCTCCACAACCTTGGCAGCTGAAAGAAAATGCTCGGGATCTTTGCCGAATATTTGAACAATGAACGGTCTTTCCTTCTCCGGATCAAAGTGCATCATCCCCATAGTCTTTTTTGCTCCATAATGAATTGCATCAGTACTCAAAAATTCGGAGTAAACAACTGCATCCGGTGCCAGCTCTTTTGTAAGCTGACGATATGCGGCATCTGTTACTCCCGCCATGGGAGCCAAGGCAACAATAGGCCGTTGGGTGGTGTTCCAAGAGAACATAATGATAACAACCGACAGTCAACACGCTTCGCTCTCGACAATCAACCTATAAAAGCTCACAATACGTCGCAGTATGCTCAATCTATTTTCACAAAGAATTATTTTATTTGTGAGTCTTATGGCTCCGCTATCCGCAAAGGCCCAATCTCTTATACCCGCCAGTGGCCAAGTTGGCAGTTGTAATTTTATTACCGGAGGCATACACGCCTGGTGCATACCTGATTACATAGCCTATCTGTTGGGAGTAATATTTATGTTCATTGGAGCGATCTTCTTTCTTATGATCGTAGTATCCGGGTACCAAATCGCTCTTGGCTCTGTAACCGGCGACAAAGAAGCTGGGCGCAAAAAGCTGATGACTTCAATACTCGGTTTTATTATTTCTGCATTCTCGTTCTTCATTATCGACTGGGTCGTGTGTACTATTGCCGGCTCCTGTTAACCCTATCTACAAATGGCAAAATCTTCTAAATCCCAACCATCCTTTACTTCCCTGCGAATCGTAGGAGAAAAAGCTCAAGGTTTACTAAAAAAAGCTCGCAAAAAATCCAAGGGAACAAAAATGATAAAGAAGTTTGCTGTACCAAAGAAAACTAATCCAGAAGAAATACTGATTCACATCTCCGTTATCAGCGCAGTTCGGGCAGCATTTTCAATATTGCTTATAATCCTTGGGGTTTTTGCAATTTACCACTTACGCGACAAACTTATTCTGCTTTTTTTGGGTGTTTTCATTGCCGCAGTTGTTGATCCCGGTGTGATGCGGCTGCAACAAATAGGAATCCCCCGCTCTATCGCAATACTGCTCCACTATCTGGTTGCCCTATTCGTGATATTCTTCTTGTTCTTCTCCTTCATCCCAATAATTGCGGATCAGTTGCAGGATATTGCTGCATTTTTGAGCATAGAAGTGGATGCTTTCTTGTCCAATCCACAAATCTCTATCCCGTTTATTCCAAGTGAGCTTAACCACAGGCTTACTATTTTAATGCAAACTACTCTTCAGGGACTTTCAATCACTGAATTCAGCGATGCAATAAGCCAGATGGGCGAGACGCTTTCTACAGCCGCCCAAGGATCCGTTCTGTTCGTGGCAAAGATCGCCGGTTCGGTTGCCAAATTCTTTGTAAGCCTGATTGTTGTTTTGGTATTCGGTTTCTTTATTCAGATCGAGAAAGAACGGATACTCAGATGGATAATTAGCTTCATGCCTCCAAGCTATAGGAATTATATGCACTCAAAATCCGAAGCCATTCACACAAAAATTGCACAATGGGCGCGCGGTGAATTGCTTTTGATGATTTCTATTGCAACTCTGACTTTTATTGCCTTGATTATTCTGCGAATGCCTTATGCACTTACGCTTGCAGTACTAGCCGGCTTCTGTGAATTTATTCCAGCTGTCGGACCTTTAATTGCCGCAATACCCGCTGTGATAATTGCGCTCTCAACCGGAGGATTCTTGTGGGCTTTGATAGTTGCCGGTGTTTATTACATTATCCAGTGGTGTGAAAACAATTTGCTTGTGCCACTTATTATGAGGCGCGCCGTAGGTCTCTCCCCTGTTGCAATACTATTTGCCATGATGGTTGGAATAAGCTTTCCAAATACAATCCATCCTATTGTTGGAATAATGCTTTCTATTCCTACTGCGACTATAATTGTCCTGTTCCTTGAGGATTGGCAGAACATTCATAAATAAAACAATAGCTTTTGGCTTCTAGCTATTAGCTTTTGGCTTCTGTATGAGGCTGGTTATTAGTAACACCTACCAGAAGCTAATTAAGCTAAAAGTTATAAGCTGGTGTTATGTTAATCATCCTTTTCAATTAGTTACTAGCTAACAAAAAGCGTCTTCTCGTGAGTGTATGAATTACATTTTCTTGATAAAATGTATTGATCCCTTTCGACAATTAGCACTCGTCATGTTAGATTGCTAATTGGATCCCCTTCCCTACGTCTTACTCTCTTACGTACCATGCACCCTTTCGATAGATTCACACCCAACGCAAAACTCTCACTTCAAATTGCCGAGCAAGAAGCAAAAAATATGAAGAGTAGTTATATTGGAACTGAACATTTGCTTTTGGGTCTTCTGAGTATTCCAAAGTCTTTGGGGTTTTCCCTTTTTACCGGTGCAGGTGTTACGCAGGAAAACGTAAGGATTCTTTTGAAGGCTTTAAAAACAAAGGACATCGAAGGAAAACAAATTAAGCACGGCCTTTCCAATTATCTTCATAATGTAATTGAGCAAAGCGTTATAACCGCTCATAAGTTCCGTCATGCAAACGTTGGAACAGAACATCTGCTCCATTCACTTGTATCCACAGGTAAAAATGCAGCTACTGCGATACTGGAAGAGATGCAAGTGGAACCGGAAGATCTAAAAACTCATGTCGAAGAAATGTTTGGTCAGATAAGCCAATTCAAACAACAGAACAAAAATATGGAGCAATCTCTTGAAGCATTCTTTCAGGGGCTTCAGGGAGCTATCGTCGGAATGCAGGGAACGGGACCCGGTGCCGCAATGTTAGAAACAGAGGGAATGAAAAGGCAAAAAGGTGACGGAAAAAGCAAAACTCCCGTGCTTGATTACTTCACGGACGATCTTGTAGCCAGATCAAAGGAAGGAAAAATCGATCCGGTTATTGGACGCGATGAAGAGATAGAAAGAATGATCCATATACTTAATCGCAAGACAAAGAATAACCCTGTTCTGATCGGGGAACCCGGAGTTGGTAAAACTGCAATTGTAGAGGGACTCGCTCAAAGAATATTTGAGGGCAAGGTGCCTTCATCCCTTCGTTCCAAAAGATTATTGGTACTGAACATGGGTTCACTTATTGCAGGAACCAAATATCGAGGAGAGTTTGAACAAAGATTCGATGACCTGATTAAGGAAGCACTCCAGAGCAACAATGAAATACTTCTTTTCATAGATGAAATCCATACTGTCGTTGGCGCAGGATCGGCTGAAGGTTCCTTGGACGCAGCAAACATTCTTAAGCCTGCACTTAGTCGCGGTGCTTTGCAGATAATTGGGGCAACCACAACGGATGAATATAGGACCGTTGAAAAAGACCGAGCACTGGAACGCCGATTGCAATCAGTGATGGTTAATGAGCCTACCGTTGTTGACTCAATTACAATTCTACAAGGCTTAAAGGACAGCTATGAGGAATTTCATAATTTGACCATTACAGATGAAGCCATTGATGCCGCCGTTAATCTTTCCAAGAGGTATCTTTCTGAGCGTTTCCTGCCAGACAAAGCAATTGATGTATTGGATGAAGCCGCAGCAAAAAAGAGCCTGCAGGGAACCGAGCCTCCTTCTGAATTGAAAGAGCTTGAGGAAAAACTTGAAAAGCACATCCTCAAACAGCAGGATGCAGTACGCGAACAGAAGTATCATGTCGCACTTAAGCTGAAACAGGAACAACAGAAAATGCAGGAAAAAATAGACGAAATAAAAGCTCAAGTGGATGGAGACAGAAGAACTCCCATGCATATAGATGAAGATGATATTGCTGATGTTATTGGACGCATGACCGGCATCCCCGTTACCAGGCTGATGAGATCCGAGAAGAAGAAGCTTACAAGCTTGGAATTGTTAATGAGAAAGAGAGTTATAGGACAGGATGAAGCAATCAAGAAGGTAGCTAGAGCTATTCGCAGAAGCAGAGTAGGTATCTCTGATAGAAAGAGGCCAACAGGATCATTCTTGTTCCTAGGACCTACGGGAGTTGGTAAAACCGAGCTAGTAAGAACAATTGCAGAAGAGATTTATGGTAAAGAAGATGCACTTATAAAGATTGATATGTCCGAGTTTATGGAACGCCACAATGTTTCCAGGCTTACCGGAACTACAGCTGGTTATGTTGGATACGAAGAAGGAGGACAATTGACCGAAGCAGTCAGACGCAAACCATATTCAGTCGTGCTTTTCGATGAAGTAGAGAAAGCTCATCCTGAATTCTTTAACATTCTCCTGCAAATTATGGAGGATGGAACCTTGACTGACGGCCAAGGCAAGAAGGTCGACTTCACAAACACAATCATAATCATGACCAGTAACATTGGTGCAGAGAAATTAACTGCGCAAGCCGCAAAAATCGGTTTCCAGTTGGAAAGCGAGATAAAGCAGGAAGAAATGGACTACGAAGAGAAGTGCGAGGAGGTCATGAAAGAACTTAAAGATAAGCTTAGGCCGGAGTTCTTAAACAGAATTGATTCAATCTCTATTTTCAACGCACTTAGCCAGGAAGACATTCGCAAAATTGTTAAGATTCACGTTGGTTTTCTGCAGGACAGGCTGAAAGAACAGAAATTAAAGATTGATGTGGATGCCAAAGCCCTTAATGTATTGGCAAAGAAAGGATTCGATCCGGAATATGGGGCGAGGCCCGTAAGAAGAGTGATTCAAGAAATGCTGGAAGACGAAATTGCCGAACACATTCTTAAAGGGATCTTTGATGAAGGAGACACAATAAAAGTTGTAAGCAAAGGAGAAGATAAGCTTGAACTTCTACCCGCGACTCCCCCCTCCAAAAAGCCGGAGAAGGTCGTAAGAAAGAAGGCCGCGCAAACCTCCAAGTAAAGCTCCTCTCTTTTTCTCTTCGCGGAATGGACTTGAACCTTCACTCGCAAAGGGGCTATCTCCTTGTGCCATATCTGTCCCCTGTGCAAAAGGACTCCCTGTTTCTGGTTCAGAATCTTTGAGTCGAAAGAGAAAATTCTTGGTTTCGATGACTTGACCGCTTCCATAAACTTCTAAGGATACACCAGTACCAACTTCCTGCTCTCTTTGTTTTAATCTTCCAATCCATACTCCCCCCTCTTTATCATCAACTAATGCCATATCTGCAATAGGTTGATCATCACCCACAACTTCTGCAACAACAACCTCTGTATTCTCAACCTCGCTTTCAAGAAATATCACACCACCAACTTTAGCGCTGGCTTCTTTAGCAATTTCTCTTAGTTGTTCTAATACTCTCCTGAGGCAAGCTTCACGTGCTTCAGTATCACCCTCAATATCTGCCAGTTCAATTCTTACCCTCAATCCTGTTGGAATGCTTGGATTCATGGCCATATTATAATAATGTGGCATATATATAGCAATACCATTTTTCCTTTATTAAGCAAGTTCTCCATACAAGCTTAAACACCAATTTTCTGCTATAATAGTGGGATTCATTGAACATTTTGAACCATGCCTATCGAACCCATAAAAATTCCGCAGAACGTCCAAGTTGAGGACAAACTTATAGGGCCAATAACCCTCAGGCAGGTAATCATATGTCTGGTTGGCGGAGGTACGAGCTTTGTGGGATGGAATATTTTTCAGAAGATGGGATATGTGAATATCATATTCCTGGTTATTGCACTTTTGCCGCTGATTGTTTCTGCCGCATTTGCTTTCGTTAAGGTTCGTGGCTTAAGCCTGCTTAAAATTATCCTTCTTTTAGTAGAAAAAAATCAGAAGCCATTCAAAAGATCCTTCGGGCCTCGCACAGGCATCTCAATAAACGTTAAAACCTTTTTCCATACACAAGATCACGAAAAAGTCTCTACAACTTCCGGAGTTGGAGTAGATAAATTCGAAAAACTTAGTTCTTTGTTGGATGAAGGAAATCCATTGGACGAAAAGCAAGACTCTGCCAAAGAAGGAAGCGATGGAGTACCTGCAAAACCTGTTGACCCCAGCAAAGTCTCGGTTGATCAACCGGAAGGAGATAACAAACCCACAGTTGACGGCGTAAAACCTCCGGATGGGTCGAGAGAGTCTTCTGAATCTTCTGAAGTGGTTCGTGACATTTCATCCCCCTCTAAACAGTAATGCCTGAAGAAGAAATTAAATCTGCGGCTCCCAAAAAAAAGGCTGGCAAAAAGGCAGTCTCAAAAAAAACTGGCACTAAGAAAAAGAAAGGTGCCAAGAAAGGTGCTGGAGAAGAAAAGAAGGGCATACTTGGTATGCTCACCAAAACCATGCGCGGTCGCAAGCGCAACACTAAAGCTACTACGCAACGCTACCTTCCGATATCAGAAATAAGAAATGATACAGTAATACTAAAGAATAACGGACTAAGAGCGGTGCTTGAACTTGAACCCATCAACTTCAATCTAAAAAGCGAAGACGAGCAACAGGGAATAATCGTCCGATATCAAAACTTCTTAAACACACTCTCATTCCCGATTCAGATAGTAGTAACATCCAAAAAAGTAAACATCGATCCATATATTGACAAGGTGCGTGCCAGATCGAAGACTCAAACGAACAAATTGCTAAAGAAGCAATCGCTCGAATATGCAGCATTCATAGAAAAACTTGTGGACGTAGCAGATATTATGCAAAAGAAGTTCTATGTCGTTGTTCCACAGGACGACCAGCCTCCAAAGAAGAACACATTTACATCATTCTCTGGATGGATGAAAACGGATGACTCAGCCACAAAGATCAGTGGAAGGAATCAACGTTTTCACCAACGCTGTATCTTGCTTCGCGACCGAGTGAACCTGATTCAATCTAGCCTACACAACGTAGGTATAGTTTCGAAACGAATGACGACTCAAGAGCTGATTGAGCTTTATTACCAAATGTACAATCCATTATCCAGCCAAGAACAGAAATTGCCTGGTGATTTAAATACCGAGAAGCTCGTTATATAGAGGAAACAGAGGAACTAGAAGAAACAGAGGAACCAGAAGAGATAATCTTCAGATGCTGTTTTGACATAGCCCTCTGTTTCTTCTGTTTCATCTGCTTCTTCTGTTTCTTTCAATTATTATTGACATCGAATCCTCAGCTATGAGATCCTGTACCTGCTGAGGTAGCTGTTGCTCGTGCAAGGGCAGCGACCTCCATCTACTTTATCCTTTCCACTTGCACCAAATCTTTATTATGGCAGCAACAGTTACAAAGAACACGGTTATGGAGGATCTTCTAAAAAGCGCTCCTCCAATTTTGCGAATGCACCCCGGAGAGCTGGTGGAAGGTTCAGTCGTATTTCGGGGTAAAAACAAGCTTTTACTCGATATTAAGGGTGGAACTACCGGAATTGTCAGTGGTCGTGAGCTCAGAGATTCTTTCAATACTTTCCGAGCACTAAAGATCGGTGACGAAGTTTTCGCAATGGTTCTGGAGGAAGACAACGAAGAAGGAATGGTAGTCCTCAGCCTTAGAATGGCAAGCCAGCAAAAGGCTTGGGACCGTTTCCACGATCTGATTGACGGAGAAAAAACGATGGAATTTGTTCCACAAGAAGCAAATAAGGGAGGACTGCTGGCAAATATCGATGGAATTCGAACCTTCTTGCCTGTTAGCCAGCTTGCACCTCTTCATTATCCAAGAGTAAATAATGCTGATGCTATGGAAATCATTAACAGGCTGTCTAAATACATAGGGCACAAATTTACGGTCAAAATAATTACTATGGACGAGGAATCTGGAAAGATAGTAGTTTCTGAGCGCGAAGCAATGTCAGAAGAACGTGCTAAGTCCCTTGAAAATCTAAAAGTCGGTGATGTGAAAGAAGGCTTGGTTACAGGAATAGTTAAGTTCGGCCTCTTCGTAGCCTTCGAAGGATTGGAGGGATTGGTTCACATATCCGAAATTGCCTGGGGCCACGTAAAGAACCCTGCGGAATTCACTGAATCCGGCGACCGCCTGAAAGTCAAAGTTATTGGACTAGATGGAGATAAGCTTTCACTTTCCGTCAAACAGTTGACCAAAGATCCATGGGAAGAAATTGCAGAAAGATATCCTGTCGGCAAAAAAGTTCAGGGTGCAGTTGTGCGGTTTGCTGACTATGGTGCTTTTATTAAGCTCGAGAATGACATTAATGGTCTTGTTCACTTAACTGAACTCGCACATCACAAAGTTACTGATCCGTCTGAGGTCCTTACAATCGGGGAAAAGATAGATGCTCAGGTAATTAACATTGATATTGATGAACGCAGGATCGGCCTTTCGATCAAAGCACTAAAGCCAATTGATAAAGCGACGCTTGAAAGAATCAAGAAGGAGCGCGAGGAGGAGGAAGCGAAAGCAAAGGAGGAAGCTGAAGCAGCTAAAAAGGGTGCATCAGCCTCCGCCAAGCCCACTTCGCCAAGGCTACGAGGGCCAGGGGCTACGGCCGACAAGAAGGAGATAAAGGAATCAAAAGAGAAAAAAGAGGAAGATTTGGATGTCGGGGATCGGTTATCGGGTTCGGATAATAAGGATCTGACAACCAAAAACCGAAAACCGAAAACCGAATCCCCCTTCGTCGCCTCCAAAACGGGCAAAAAGTTCTACGCATCCGACTCAGCGCAAGGAAAAAAGATTAAGGAAGAGAACCGCGTGTACTTTAAGGACGAAAAGGAGGCTGAAGCTGCAGGATATTCCGCTTAAGTCATGAAAGCCGTAATTTTTGATTTCGACGGTGTAATCGTGGATAGTGAACGTTATTGGCGAAGGGAAGAGAAGTCTTTATTCAGTTCAATAGTGCCTAACTGGAATTACGAAGATAATGCCAAAATCGTTGGCATGACAATTCCAGGAACTTACAATTTTATTAGACGAAATTATGAAATAAATATTTCTCTAGAAGAATTTCTTGAAGTGTATAAGGATCTATCAAGAAGAGTATATGATCAATGCGCGATAATTGATGGAGTAACTGATCTATTAAAACAACTTGAGGAAGGTGGCATTCAAATTGCCGTAGCATCGTCTGCACCCGGAAAATGGGTTCATAAAATCCTTAAAGATTTAAACATAATCGATTCGTTTCAAGTAGTCGTTACTGCAGATGACATCGGTATAGATGAAGGTAAGCCCAAGCCAACAATCTATTTGGTTGCTGCAGATAAACTTGGTATAGAGCCTAATAAATGCATCGCAATAGAAGATGCTGCAAACGGAGTTGAATCAGCCAAGAACGCAGGTATGTACTGCATTGGAGTAGATTTCCCAGACACTACTACTCAAGATCTATCCAGAGCAGATCAAATAATTAAAAGTTTTGATAAGATCACAATTCCTGCTGACTCATGAGATGCAAATGCAGGTAAAAAACTAACTGCCCCCCGCCTTCGCCAACATGGAACGTAAGTTTGTACCCGTCGATCCCTTTCTCTTTTGCAAACTTCTGAGCTTTGCGGATTAACATAAGAGGAACATGAGCAGTCTCTTCTGTAAGATCAATAATTGATGATACGAAGTCTTCCTCCTTCTTGGCAATAAGTAGAAGATGTGTTGGAGCCTTTGGATTTATGTCCTTGAATATCAAAACCTCATCATCCTCATAAACTATATCTGACGGAATCTCTTTTCGGACGATTTTGTGGAAGATAGTATCTTCGATCATAGTACTTTTCATTGTAACATTGACCAGAAAGATGCAGAAGAAGCAGATGATGCAAAAGATTCAGAGGACGACTTCATTCCAGAATCTGAAGATAATTTCTTCTGATTCCTCTCCTTCTTCTGATTCCTCTGCTTCTTCTTATACATTGACTTTTTCGCGTAAATAAGAGAAAATATATGGGTATGGGCACAGCCTCTGCTTCCCCCGAAAAAGGCAAACAGCTCACCGAATCAAAAGAAACATCCAGAGCACTAATAGTGGAACAACCCCAGAAACTGGAGGGCCTTATTGAAACCATTAATCTGCTTGGAAACATTTCCGAGAGAATGGGAGAAGATAAGTCAGGCGATATGGGCGGAGGAGGCGGATCAAAGAAGGTCAGCAAATCCTCAGCAAGCGGAACTTCTCCCCGCAATCAAGCGATCAAGAATATGCCAGTTGAAAAAGTTGTAAGAAATGAACTTGCAAAGCATATAGAAAAAGAAGTCAAAGCCCTTAGAAAACAAGTGCGCCATGCAACTCGCAGAATATCCAGGCCCGGCAATGCCCACAAACTCAATGAGCTTTATTCAAAAATAAGAAGACTGAACACATTGCTTGCCAACATTGTGGAAGCTTCTTATGACGTCGTTAAGAGACTGTTCATAAGAGTATTCATAGATAAACAACCAATTCTTTAGCTCATAGCTTCTAGCTTGTAGCTTTAGTTTTTCGACTTCTCTGAACAGCACTTGCAGAAGCTAATGAAGCTACAAGCTACAAGCTAAAAACTAAAATATCTAGAGTTTCGAAACCTCTTCAATCCTTTCGATTATATTTACAATGAGGTCTCCCAGCATTGGGATCCATTCAATGTATTGAAGCATCCAAACAATAAGTGGAATTACTATTACAAAAGCAAACAAGAATCCCAATCCATACATAACCCCACGCAAGAAATATATTCCATAGCTTTTGCTGGATTCTACTATTGCACGGGATCTTTTTGTTAAGCGTTGGACGGAATCATTTAAATGATCTATTGAATCGACCAATGCCGTCTCGATGGCAGATGAAGATGATTTTTTCTTTGGCATAAGAAAGATTTGATAGAAATTATTTGCTCTTTTTATTGCCCTTCTTGCTCTTGCTCCCTTTCTTCTTCTTTTTATTATCCTCCTCTATATAATCAGTCACCCACTGGAAAATGTGATCCGCCATTGATATAGGTTTCATAATCACCTCCTCTATCTGGCTTGTTAGACCATCTACGCGTCTGAGTATTTTTCTTAAATCCACGGCTATGAAAAGAGCATGGTAAAGAAGAATTATGATTAAAATCGCAACGGAGATCTGGAGTCCGGCAAGCAATTGTTCCAAAGACATAGGTAAGGAGGAAGGGTATATTAATTCTACATTCCCATGTCCCCTTTGCGCAATCCTATCTTGATACCAAGAATTCTGGCCGTTAAGATCATCGAGCTTTATCAGAAGACTCTGTCACCCGATCATGGAGCTCTTAAAAATCTTCATTCATATGGATATTGTCGACACCATCCAACCTGTTCTGAGTACGGAAAAAGACAAATTCAGGAAAAAGGTGTCATTGTTGGGGGTGTTCTGACTACAAAAAGAGTACTTGGATGCAATCCTTGTAGGAAGCTGAGTGATGAAAAAATTGAGACAATGGTGAAATAAGGACATATTTCGCCAAAAAAAGGTGGGAATTTCCCATATTGTAAGAAAATTATGCTATGGTTTACTGTGTAAGCTTAGTTTTGAATGAGGTGGAAATGATTCTCTTCATAGTAAGATTTACATTTCTACTTTTTTTCACCATATTTTTATGGCCACAGGTACAGTAAAGAAGCTTCTAAATGGCTTCGGTTTTATTGCTCGCGAAGGAAGCGACGACATTTTCTTCCACTCAGCCGATTTGGTTGATGTCGCCTTTGATGCTCTTCAGGAAGGAGACGAAGTCGAGTTCGAAGAAGGCAGCGGAGACAAAGGTCCCAAAGCCGAGCAAGTCAAAAAGGTTTAATTCCTTTAAAATCAAAGAAGCACACGAGCGAAAGTTTGTGTGCTTTTTTTGAAATTTGAAGATGATACCTATGCTATTCTTCAATCATGAATAATATCTTCAAAGGAAATGCATCTGATACAAATGATTATCAAGGATGGTTCGTAAAGCTTCATAGGGTCTTTTCGTCCTTCCGTAGTCTACCCGGCATTTGCACCGGGACTGCAATTTCACCGAGCTCCGCGTTGAGACAGTGCTCAGACCGTTATACCATTCG